>Ga0134124_10005290_pt1 | contig 10383 bp, 12 predicted proteins | sample KB304_FD_96880 | JGI IMG/M metagenome (GOLD analysis project Ga0134124, IMG submission 96880) | Terrestrial soil microbial communities without Nitrogen fertilizer from Kellogg Biological Station, Michigan, USA - KB3-0-4 | ecosystem: Environmental > Terrestrial > Soil > Unclassified ... | reverse complement strand
GACGGCGGGCCCGAAATCAGCGACGGTAGGTCGCGGCACGAAGGGCCAGAGGCCGTCACGCGGCCGGCGAGGATCAGGAGCGCCCGGGAAGAGAGCGTCGACATGAGCCGCGGCGTCCTCCGGCTGGAGCGCACGAAGTCAGGCCGCCGGAGCGAGGTTCCGATGAGGCAGCCGATCTACGATCTCCTCCTCCGCGATCCTGGGGCACCGCGATATCAAGCTGGTGCTGCGCTACGCGCACCTTGCGCCCGGCGATCTGCGCGCGGAAATCGACAAGACCGCCGCGCCGGACAGCAATTTCAGCTCACGGTGCTACAATCGAGGCCGGCTCGCTCGTAAGCGCGACACGCCGGGGTAGCTCAGAGGCAGAGCAACTGATTCGTAATCAGTAGGTCGCGGGTTCAACTCCCGCCCCCGGCTCCAGTTCGCCGCCTCCGTCGTCCCTCGCTCAGGACCGGGGTTCCCCGATAGCGCCCGCCGCTGCATACAGTAGAATCGCCCCCATGAAACGAGTCCTCGTGGTGGATGACGAGCCGGAGCTCACGGACGTCGTCCGGGAGTATCTGCAGGACCGCTACGAGGTCGTGGTGGCGCACAACGGGACGGCCGCGCTCGCCGTCGCCAAGGAGAAGCGTCCCGACGCCGTCTTTCTCGACATCAACATGCCCGGACCGAGCGGCCTCGACGTGCTGCGCGAGCTCCGGCGCGCCGATCCCACGATCGTGGTCATCATGGTGACCGTCAACACCGAGGTCGCCGTGGTCCAGGAGTGCCTGCGGGAGGGCGCGTTCGCGTACGTGCCCAAGCCGTTCGACCTGAAGTACGTCGAGCACATGGCGGCTCTGGCGACGCAGGGCCGCGGCGACTCCGGGGCCACTCCCGCCTAGTCGCCGTCCTTCACGCCGGGCGTCTCCTCGTCGGAGTCCTCGGGGAACGAGACGATCGGATTGGCGATCGGGCCGTTGTCACCGATCCGCTGGCTCTCGCTGGCGCCGAGACTCTCGCGTCGCGCGTGGCTGGGACTGAGCTGATCCGACTCGTCGTGCCGAACCGGCTCCGGCCCCGGGGCCGGATCGTCCTGCCGTGTCATCGCTGGCCTCCCCGGTGAGCGTGAGCAAACGGCGGGCCAGTGGGCGCACGAAACGATTTCGGAGAAGGTGCGGGGGTTGGGTAGGATGGTTGGCGACGCATGCGGCCCACCATCGACACGTCCCCGGCTCCAACCTCGCGGCGCCGCGTCATGGCGATCGCCCGCAACACGTTCCGCGAGGCCGTGCGGGACCGCGTCCTCTACAACCTCGTCGTGTTCGTGATCCTGCTCAGTGTGAGCGCGATCTTCCTGGGCGCCGCCTCGGCCTCGCAGGACGCCAAGATCATCGTCGACCTCGGCCTCAGCGCCATGCTGCTGTTCGGAGCGTTCATCGCCGTCTTCGTGGGCGTCGGCCTCGTGTGGAAGGAAATCGAGCGGCGCACGGTCTACGCCATCTTCGCAAAGCCGGTCGGGCGGGGCGAGTTCCTCCTCGGCAAGTATCTCGGGCTGTGCCTCACCCTGGCCGTCAACGTGGCGGTGATGGGTGCCGGCGTGACGCTGGTGCTGTTCTACGTCGTGCGCGGGACGACGCCTCTCTTGCTCGCACTGTGGCCGACGGTGGGCCTGATCTACCTGGAGCTGACCATCCTCACGGCGGTCGCGCTGCTGTTCTCCTCGTTCTCGTCACCGATCTTCGCGGTCTTCGGCTCGCTCGCCGTCTTCCTCATTGGCCACTTCACCGCCGAGCTCAAGGGCTTCGCCGCCCTGTTCGACGCCGTCTCCGTGCGGAGGGCGCTCGTCACGCTCTACTACGCGCTGCCGAACCTGTCCACGTTCAGCCAGATCACTCCCGCCGCCTACGGCGTCGCGCCGCCGCCCGCGCACCTGGCCGCCGCGGCCGCCTACGCGGGGGCCTGGGACGTCGCGCTGCTCGCGGCGGCGACGCTGCTGTTCGCGCGCCGAGACTTCAAGTGAAGCGGACGGTCGCGCTGGCGCTGATGGTCGTGCTCGGCTTCGGCGCCAGCGTGGCGATGGCCCGCGTGATCGATGCCGGCCGTCCCGCGCTGCGTGCGAGGGTCGCCGACGAGGCGCCCTACCTGGCGCCCGAGACGGCCCGGCGGCTGGCCCTCGGCTTCGGCGGGTTGGTGGCCGACTGGTACTGGCTCAGCGCCCTGCAGTACGTCGGACGCAAGATCCAGGAGGAGGCGCAGACGGGTCGGGCCGATCTCCAGCAGGCGACCGAGCTGGACCGGATCAAGGCGGTCAACCCGCAGGCGCTGGTGCGCCTGTTCGAGATGATCACGACGCTGGACCCGCGCTTCACGGCCGTCTACGAGTTTGCCGCGGTCGTGCTGCCGACCGTGGACCCGGCGGCCGCGGTGACGCTCCTGGAGAAGGGCATCCAGGCCAATCCGGACCAGTGGTACCTGCACCAGCAGCTCGCCTATATCTACTGGCAGCGTGGCGACTACCTGGCCGCGGCCGACGCCTTCCGTCGCGGGGCGCGGATGACCACGGCCAGGTGGATGGAGCACATGGCCGAGCGGTTGGAGCTCAAGGGCGACGACCCGAACGTGGCGCGGGCGATGTACACGCGCATGTACGAGCAGGCGCAGGACGAGCAGGTGAAGCAGTGGGCGCTCAAGCGCCTCATGGAGCTGCGCTCGCTGCGGGATCGCGACGTGATCCGCCGCGTGCTGAGCGGCTTCGTCGCCGCGAACGCCCGCTGCCCCCGCGCCTGGACCGACGTCGTGCCCGAGCTGCGGGCGGCCGGCCTCACGCTGCACGAGCAGGGGCCACCGCTCGATCCGTCGGGCACGCCGTACGTGCTGGTCCTGAGCCCCCTCGGGTGCGACGTGACCCTGCATCGCGCGTCGACGGTGCCGCGCGGATGAAGGCGATCGAGATCGAAGGCCTCACCAAGGACTACCCGACCGGCTTTCTCCACCTGCGCCGGGCGCGGGCGCTCGACAGCCTCTCGCTCACCGTGGAGCGCGGCGAGATATTCGGGTTCCTCGGCGGCAACGGCGCTGGCAAGACGACCACGATCAAGATCCTCATGCGGCTGATGGCACCGACCGCGGGCCGCGCACGCATCCTCGGGTGCGACGTGGCCGACGCCGCCGTGCGCGCGCGCATCGGGTACCTGCCGGAGGCACCGTACTTCTACGAGTACCTGACCGCCCGCGAGCTCGTGGAGTACTGCGCGGAGCTGTTCGGCTACGGCCGCGCGGCCCGCCGCGCGCGCGCCGCCGACCTGCTCCGTCGCGTCAGCCTCGACGAGGCCGCGTGGGATCGGCAGCTGCGCAAGTTCTCCAAGGGCATGCTGCAGCGCGTGGGCCTGGCCCAGGCGCTCGTGAACGACCCCGAGCTCGTGGTGCTCGACGAGCCGATGAGCGGGCTCGACCCGATCGGGCGCCGCCAGGTGCGCGACCTCATCGCGGCGCTGCGGGCAGGTGGCGCCACCGTGTTCTTCTCCTCGCACATCATCGCGGACATCGAGGTCCTGTGCGACCGCGTGGCCATCCTCAGCCGCGGCCGCCTCAGTCGCGTCGGCCGCCTGGACGAGCTGCGACAGCACGAGGACTCGGCCGGGCGCCTGGAGATCACCGTGCTCGGCTCGTCGATCGCCGAGCTGGAGGACGCGCTGCGCAAGATCGAGGGCGCGCGCGTGACCGCCTCGCCGGCCGGCGCCCGCATCGACGTGGCCTCCGAGCAGCACGTCGATGCCGCGCTGGCCGCCGCCCGCGGCTGCGGCGCGCGCCTGGTCAGCGTCCAGCCGGTGCGGCAATCGCTCGAAGAGCTATTCGTGGCCGAGAGGACACCGGCGCTCCACGCCGATTGACGCCGGGCTTGACCTCCGGCGCGGCCCTCACCTAAGGTCGTAAGATGGTCGATAGCGCACGCCGGCGGCTTCTCCTCGTGGACGACGAGCCGCTCATCCTCGAGGTCCTCACCGAGCACTTCAAGAGCGACTACGACGTCGACACCGCGCTCAACGGCGCCGACGCCCTCGGCGCGATCTTGCGGTCGCGTCCGGACGTCGTCATGCTCGACATCAACATGCCGCGCATGAACGGGGTCGAGGTGCTGAAGGACATCAAGCAGATCGACGACTCGATCGCGGTCATCATGGTCACGGCCAACGAGCAGGTGGCGATGGCCGCCGAGGCACTCCGCAACGGCGCTTTCGGGTACGTCCCCAAGCCGTTCGACTTTCGTTATCTCGACCATATGCTGGCGACCATCCTCGATCGGTTGCCGCAGCGGCCCAAGCGGTAGCGCCGGCCCGCTCAACCCTTCCCAGCGCCGACGTAGCTTTTTCAATCGTGGCGGGGCGGTGGCACTCGCCTTGCTGCCTCCCACGGCGGAGGGTGATGCCCATGGGACCGATGGCAACCGTGGTCTTCCTGCTCCTGGGTCTGCTCGTGGTGGTCGGTGTCGGTGTCAAGCTCTACGACCTCAAGCGCAAGCGCGAGGCCGAGGGCGTGCACCTGCAGGCGCAGGTCTCCGATGCGCTCCTGCGTGATCCGAGCTTCTTCAGTCTGGCCGTGACGCCGACCGCCCACGTGCCGTGGTCGGGAACGCCCGTCCAGCTGGAAGTGATCGGGCGGGTGCCGACGTCCGAGGCGCGTGAGAGGGTCTTGCGGCTCGTCGAGCAAGAGGCGCGACAGGTCCGCTCCGACGTGGAGATCGTCGATCGCCTCCAGATCGACGCGGCCGCCGGTATCCGGGTGGCGTGAGCCGATTTCGGCCGCGACCGGGCGCTTGCTAGGATAGCGTCCGCGTCGGCGAGGCCGAGGGGCGAGCCCTCGGTCCCGCCGCCGCGGATGCCATGGACGACTTCCAGCGCTGGTGCGATCGAGCCCGCGCGGGCGTGGTCGGCGGCCGCTTCGCGGACGCCGAGACCGCGTTCCGGGAGGCATTGCGCCGGCGTCCTGACGATCCACGTGTCTCGGCCGAGCTGGCCGTCGTGCTCAGGCGCTTGCGCCGGCCGGACGAGGCGGAGGCGCTCCTGCGCGATGCGCTCGCGCGCGCCCCCGGCGTCGCGTCGATGCACGCCGAGCTCGGCGGAGTGCTCTTCGAGCAAGATCGTTTTCCCGAGGCCGCCCTCGCCTATCGTGACGCGGTTCGTCTCCGCCCCGACTTCGCCAGGGCCCACCTGGCCCTGGGGCTCGCCCTCGAGCGACAGGGCGACTTCGCCGCCGCGGCCGCGGCGTTGCGCGAGGCGCTCCGACTGAAACCCGCCGACGCGGTGACCGCCGGCAATCTCGCGCGCGTGCTCCGCCGCCTCCGTCTCCCCGCCGACGCCGAAGCGGTCGCGCGCGAGACGCTCGCGGTGGCGACGAGCGATGCGTCGCTTCGCCTCGAGCTGGCCAGTGCGCTGCTCGAGCAGGGCCGCCACGCCGAAGCCGAGGACGCGTTCCGCGAGGTGATCGAGACGCGACCTCAGGAGGCACGCGCACATCTCGGCCTGGGCCTGGCGCTGGAGCGCCAGGGACGCGCCGGACAGGCGACGCCGGCCTTGCGGGTGGCGCTGCGTCGCCGGCCTCACGACCCCGCGTTGCGCCAGGCGCTCGCCCTCAATCTCAAGCGGCGCCATCGGTACGCGCAGGCGGCGGCCGCCTTCCGCGAAGCCCTGCGTCTGGCGCCGGGCGAGGCGCGCGTCCACTACCATCTCGGCGTCGTGCAGGAGCGACAGGGCCGCTACGACGAGGCGGCCGCGGCGCTCCAAGAAGCGCTGCGTCTACGGCCACGATTCTTCGCCGCCCACGCCGCGCTCGCGATGACGTATCGGCGTCAGGGGCGATGGGCCGAAGCCGCCGCCGCATACGCCGACGCCATCCACCTCGACCCCGACGACGCCGAGCTGCACGTCGGTCGGGGCCTGGCGTTCGGGGCGCTGGGGCAGTACGCGGCCGCGGAGGCCTCGTTTCGCCGCGCGGTCGCGCTACGCCCCGACGACGGAGACCTGCACTACGAGCTGGGCGTCGCGCTGGGTCGTCAGGGCCGGCACGCCGAGGCCGAGCGCGCGCTGCGCGAGGCCATCCGCGTCGAGCCCGATCACATCCGCGCCCGGGCCAACGTCGCGCTCGGCCTCGGGCGGCAGGGCCGGCACGCCGAGGCCGAGGCCGCGTATCGCGAGGCGCTGGAGCTCTCGCCCGAGCACCCGGCCCTGCATCGAGGGCTGGGAGTCGCCCTCTACTGGCAGGGGTTCCACGCCGAGGCCGAGCGGGCGTTCGAGACGGCGATCCGGTTCAAGCCCGACTACGTCCGCGCCCACTGCGACCTCGGTGAGGTCTTGTTCGAGAATGCCCGCGCCGCCGAGGCGGAACGCGCCTATCGCGCGGCGCTGCAGCTGAAGGCCGATTCGCTCGCGGCGCGCTTCGGCCTCACGCGCGTGCTGGTCGGGCAGGGGCGGTGGGCCGAGGTCGAGGAGGCGGCGCGGGCGGTCATCGGGCTGAGCTTCGACGCCGCCCAGGCCCACTTCGATCTGTGGCAGGCGCTGGAGGAGCAGGGCAAGTGGCCCGAGCTGGAGGAGGCCGCGCGCGTGGTGGTCGTCGCCAAGCCCGAGCACGCCGACGCCCACGCGCGGCTGGGCCGCGCGCTGCACGAGCAAGGACGCTACGAGGCCGCGGAGGCGGCGTACGCCGACGCGGTGCGCCTCGGGCCCGACATGCCCCGGTTCCACGAGGGGCTGGCACGCGCCCGGCGGGCGCGCACGGTCAGCGCGAAGCCGAACCCGGCGCGCTCGTCGCCGGCGCGGCGGCGGGGAGGCTGAGCAGGCGGCGGAACTCCTCGAGCTCGCGCGCGGGCACGTCGGGCCGTTGCCGGACCTTGTCGAAGACGCCGGCGGGATCGGCGTCGATGGCCCGCGTCGTCTTCGCAAACAGCTGCACCAGCCGCCGCGCCTCCTTTTCCCCCTTCGCCGTCGCCACCGAGGTCGCCAGCTTGCTCGCAAGCGTCAGGATGCGGCTGTCGAGCTTGACGAATCCGCTGACCACCGCGTTGATCTGACTCCGTCCGTTCGCGGCCGCCCGGGCGCCGTAGTCGATCACGACCACCGCCTGCCCATGGATGTCGGGCAGGATCTTCTGCTGATAGACACCGCGCGCGTACATGAGCCGCAGTCCCTCGGCGGCGTGGATGAGCTCGAACGTGCCGACGGTGCCCCAGCCGTCGTCGATGCCCAGTCCGGCCGGCGTCTTCCAGATGCGATAACGCGCCAGCTTCAGCGCGCGGGTGACGTGTGTGGCGAACTCCGGGTGATCGAGGAGATATTCGAAGACCTCGCGCCGGGCGACGAAGGGGGCGGCGTCGACCTTGACGGCCAGCGAGGCGTTGTCGGTCACGACCTTCACGCGGGCGAGCGCAACCTCGGGTATCTGGCGCGGCAGCTCCACGAGGCGGTTGGCCGCCACACCGACGGCGGCCACGAAGAGGATCAGGCCGAGGAGGACGAGCGAGGACGCGGTACGGCGGAACCTCACGACGGCCGATTATGGCACGTCACGATGCGCCTTGACTGCTCCTAGGGCCGGCCGGTACCCTTCGAGCGACTGATCGCCACGGCCGTCCTCGACCTGTCCGGGCCCGAACGGGCACAGGAGCAGCGATGACGCGAGCCTCCGACCTGGCGGCGCCGCCCCCGTGACCCAATACCTGTATGCGATCGTCGAACGACTGCCTGCCCGCTGGCGCCCGCCGACGGCCGGCATCGCGGGCGCCTCCGTCGTTCCCCGCCGCTTCGATGACTTCGTCGTGCTCTCCAGCCTGCTCGGGTCCGTGCCGATCGCCAGTCCCCGCACGCTCGCGGTCCACCAGGACGTCGTGGCCACCGTCGTGGACGCCAGCGCCACGTTGCCCTTCCGCTATGGGACGGGGGTGCCGGCGGCGGATTTCCAGGACTGGCTGGCCCGCTATCGGGCGACCGTGACCGCGGCCCTCGCGACCGTCCGGGGCTGCGTAGAGATGACGGTGAAGCTGCTCAGGCTGGACGGTGCCCTGGCGCATCAGCTGGCCGGCCGAGGGGGCGATACCCGGGCCCGGTACACGCCGTCAGACCCGGGCGAGGACGAGTTCCAGGGGCTCGCCGAGGCGCTGGCCGAGCGGGCCGCGCTGGCCCAGTGGCGCTACTGCCCCTCGGGCAGTGCCGGTAACGTCGCGGCGGCGGTGACGTTCCTGGTCCCCCGGGTGGATCTCGCCGGCTTCCTGGCCCGCATCGCCCCGGTCGCCTCCCATGCCGCCGGCGTCGCGGTGGTCACGACCGGCCCCTGGGCGCCGTATTCCTTCGTGCCGGATCTGGGCCGGGCGCCGCTGACGCGCATTCCGCCCGGGCCCTTCGACGTCGTCCGGCGGCGGGCCGGCTGACCGCGGCGGGGGTCGAGCCGTGGCGATTTTTCGCTTGCACGTTGTGGTAGTCTTGGCCACTTCGCGGAGGGGTAGTCGATGACGAGACTGGCGCGCACAGCCGTCGAGACCCTGATGGAGGGGCACTCGGAGGGCACCCTGGAAAGCGCGCTGGAGGTGTTCGAGGTCTTCGCCAGCGGATCGCTCACAGACGAGGTGTACATCCTCGAGGACGTCGCGGGAAAGCGCATCGCGATCGCGCCGACGTCGCTCAAGGAAAAGTATCGGCGGAGGTGAGCCATGGCTCTCATCGTTCTCTCTCATCAGCTCGGCGCCGGCGGTCCTGAGATCGGCCTGGCGCTCTCGCAGCGCCTCGGCTATCGGTACGTGGACCAGGAGCTGCTCCAGGACGCGGGACTTCGCTACGGACTCGCCGAGGAGAAGCTGTCGCACCTCGACGAGTCGAAGCCGTCGTTCTTCGAGCGGTTCGATACCGAGACGCGCCACCACATCACGGTGCTGCAGACGACCCTGCTCGAGTTGGCCGAGCTCGACAACGCGGTGCTGATGCGCGGCGGCGGCCAGTGGCTCCTCCGCGGCGTGCCGCACGTGCTGCGCGTGCGCCTCATCGCGCCGTTCGAGCATCGCGTGAAGCAGTGGATCAAGCGCCAGGCGGCGACGACGCGCGAGAGCTACAACCAGCGGGCCGCCTCCCAGCTGGTGCGCAGCGACGACAACGAAAAGGCCGGGCGGATGCGCTACCTCTACGAGGTGGAGATCTCCGACCCGATGCTCTACGAGCTGATGGTGAACACCGAGATGCTGCGGTGCGATGCCGTGGTGCAGATGATCGAGGGCCTCACCAAGCGGCCTGAGATGGCCACCACCGACGCCGGACGCCAGATGATCGCCTCGCGCGCGCTCGCCTCGCGCGTGCAGGTTGCCCTGGCGACGCATCCGGAGACGCGACGGTATCGGATCACGGTCGAAGCTCATGGCGGCGTGGTCACGCTCGAGGGCACGAGCGCGCTCGACCGGGCCGTCGAGGTCGCGCGCGGTGTGCCCGGCGTCCGCGACGTCCGCACGCAGCAGGTCGAGATCCCGCCGATCCCGCCGTTCGTCGCGTAACGACTCCGGGCGGCGGCGGGGCGGAGGCCGAGGGGGGTCGCGCTGCGCGACTCAGACTGAGGTGTGACGCCTGCCGGCGTTGGGAGTGAGACGGGCCGCGGCCCCCTCAGCCCCCGCCCCGCCGCCGCCCTCGCGCTTACTCAACTCATCGACCGGATCGAGCGGTAGTTCGTCTGCGCGCGGTGGGCGGCACGTGGCGGAAGCGCGCTCCGCGCGGCGTCGGCGGCGTTAACGCACGTGAGGATCGAGCATTCGACTCGGTGGAAGTTCATGCCTGGATCCAGCGACGGGGCGACGGACGTGCTTCGCGGCGTCGGCTGGGAGACCGGGCGGGTACTGCGCTGCTTGGCTAGCGACCTGGGGGTGGGGTCGGGCCTTGGGGGGTGGAGTCGGGGGACTCGGTGATCTTGAGCGTGACGGTTTTGTGGTCGCGCTTGCGGACGATGTCGAGGGGGACGGTGGTGCCGGGTTCGGCGTCGGAGGAAAGGCGCTGGAGGTGGTGGTAGTCGTCGACGGGCGTGCCGGCGAACTTGACGATGACATCGTTGGGCTGGAGGCCGGCGGCCTCGGCGGGGGTGCCCGGGTACACGCGCGCGACGATGGCGCCACGGGTGTTGTCGAGGCCGAGGGCCTGGGCGAGCTCGGTCGTGAGGGGCTGCAGTGAGACACCGATCCAGCCTCGGGTCACCTTCCCGCGGTCGATCAGCTGGGCCGTGACGCGCTTGACCATGTTGGCCGGGATGGCGAAGCCGATGCCCTGACCGGTCGCCACGATGGCCGTGTTGATGCCGATGACTTCGCCCTTCAGGTTGACCAGTGGGCCGCCGGAGTTGCCGGGGTTGATCGACGCGTCGGTCTGGATGAAGTTCTCGTAG
>Ga0134124_10005289_pt1 | contig 10384 bp, 11 predicted proteins | sample KB304_FD_96880 | JGI IMG/M metagenome (GOLD analysis project Ga0134124, IMG submission 96880) | Terrestrial soil microbial communities without Nitrogen fertilizer from Kellogg Biological Station, Michigan, USA - KB3-0-4 | ecosystem: Environmental > Terrestrial > Soil > Unclassified ... | reverse complement strand
CTACATTGAAAACGTCGTGCAGGCCAATCTGCTGGCGGCCACAGCCTCGGCGCCGGAAGCGGTCAACCAGGTTTACAACGTGGCGGTGGGCGAGCGGACGACGCTGAACGAGTTGTTGCGCAGCATCCGCAAACTGCTTCCGCAGAATCCGCCGTCGAAAATCATCAACCGCAATTTCCGGGCGGGAGACGTGGCGCATTCGCTGGCGGATATCAGCCAGGCGCGCGAAATGTTAGGTTATGCGCCGACCCACCGGCTCGATCAGGGCCTGGCGGAAGCGATGGATTGGTACCAGCGGCATCTCGGTTGAACTGCCGGCGCCCGGGGCGTCATTTAAGCCGGCGCAGCGAGACCTGGACCAGCCCGCGGTCGGTCGCCTCCAATTTGGCGAAGGCGGCGCGGCTCAGGTCGATGATGCGCCCGTCCCGAACCAGATCCATGGCTGGCCCCCGGTCGGTTATCACCACGGTGACTTCTTTGCGGGTTTTGCCTGGGGCGTTGAGCGAGACCTTAACTCGGGAGCCCAGAGGGTAGAACCAGGAGGCGGCGGTGAGCCGGTCCGGGTTGAAGGGCTTTCCATTGGCCATCCAGCGGCCGCGATGGGTTTCCCCGTACCAGGAGGCTTCCCCCCGTGCGGGGGCGGCCCGAACGGTCCCGATTGCAACGAGGCTCAACATAAGGCTAATGATAGTTGTTTTCATAAACGCTTGTGTCTGCCTGGTGGGTATGCTCCAGACTTTAAGGGAAGGGGTGATTTCGGTGAATGGGGTTGATTCCCCAGGCTTCCTAGGTCTTTGCCCACTTCCGGCAAAACCCGTCCTGGTTCTAGGCTGCTCCTCGTCGGATTAAAAAGTCCTATGACATCGAAAGCGCTGGAATCGACAGACGCAGTTTATCTATCGCTCGCCATTTTCGCCTGGAACGAGGAGGAAGTGATCGGGAAAACGCTCGAATCGCTGTTCGAGCAAGCCATTTTCAGCGACCTGCATGCCCGCGGCTTGAAAGCTGAAATTATTTGCGTCGTCAACGGCTGCGAGGATCGCACGCCTGAAATCGCGCACGCGATTTTTCGGCAACAAACGGAAACCCACCCCGGGCGGGCGGGTTTCGTTTGCCGGGTGGTTAACCTCGCTGAACGGGGCAAACTGAACGCCTGGAATCAATTCGTTCACTCGCTTTCGGCGGCGGAGAGCAGCTTCCTGGCGATGATGGACGCCGACATTCTTTTCCAGGGTCGCGACACCCTGGGCAACATGCTGGCGACGCTGGAGGCCAACCCCGAAGCGCATATCTCGGTGGACCGGCCGCTGAAGGAATTCGGCCCAAGGCAGCGGGCGGGGTGGCGACAAAACCTCTCGCTCGGGGCGTCGCGGATGACGCAGGCCGCGCCGGCGCAACTTTGCGCGCAGCTTTATCTCATCCGGGCGGCCGTGGCGCGGAATATTTATTTGCCCAAGGACCTGGCCGCCTGCGAGGACGGCTTTATCAAGGCGATGGTGTGCACCGATTTCCTGACCCGGCCGTTAAATGCCAACCGGGTTCAGTTGGCCCAGGGGGCGGCGCACAGCTTCGAAGCGTATACGTCACCCGGTGAAGTGGTGAAGAACCAGAAGCGGCAGATTATTGGCCAAACCATAGTCCATATCCTGGTCGATCAATACCTTGCCACCTTGCCGCTTAAAAGGCGTCTGCGTTTGTCCGAGACCCTGCAACGGAAGGAAACGACCGATCCCGCCTGGCTGAAGCGGCTGATTGATGGCCATCTTAAGCGGGTAAAATATTTCTGGAAGTTGTATCCCGATTTGCTGGCCGGGCGGTTTCGGAGGCTGGCGAGCATGGGACCCGGGAAGCGGTTAGCCTGCCTGCCCGCCGCTGCCGCCGGTTTTGCAGTGGCCCTGGTCTCCTCCTTCCTGGCCTATCGGTTCCTGAAAGCCGGCACCACCAATTATTGGCCCAAAGCCAAACGGGAGAAAATTCAGCCGGGGCCAACGGCTCCGGCGCTTACGCTCAAAACCTCGATCAGCAACCCACGTTAACCTATGTACGGAACTATTCCTCAAAAAGTCGGCCGGCTAATCTCCAACCTGGTCTTTCATCCCCAGTACATTTCCCGGTGCATTACGCACAATGTGTTCAACCGCAAAACGCCGTTGGATCTGGAAATCCCCTGGTTCTCCTACGCGGCGATTGATTTCCTGGAGGATTTCCTGAAGCCGGACATGACGGCCTGCGAGTACGGCTCGGGTGGGTCGACCTTTTTCTTTGCCCGCCGGATCCGGTCGGTATTTTCGATTGAAGACAACCCGGTCTGGCACCGGTTGGTTTCGGATCGGCTGGCGCGCCATTCGGTGCGGAACGTGCAACTTGAGCTGCGCCCCTTTGATTTCAAGAATCCGACCGGCTTCGAGAACTCGGGGTATTTGAACGCGATTCCGAATGATCGATTCGACGTTATCGTGGTGGACGGAAGCGAGGAGTGGACGCAAGTGAGGCCAATCTGTTTTGAGAAGGCTGAGGGACGGATCAAACCCGGAGGAATCATTGTCGTAGACGATTCGTGGCGTTACCCGGGGTTGCGCCAGAAAAACCGCGCCCGCAAACACCAGGTCTTTCAGAGCGTCGGACCCTGCCGGCCCGGCGTGACCAGCACGGACATTTTCTTTTACTGATGCCGCAAAAGGACTTAATCGCTTTGGTGCTGCTCGGCTGCGGCATCGCCGGCGGCGTTGGGGTGGCTTGTGTCTGGAAGCGCGCGCGGGATTTCTTTTTCGTCCTGATGATCTTCCTTTCCCCGATGACGGAATTTGTCGACGTCAATTTCGTCAGCCGGGATTGGTACCGGGGGACCACGCGAGGATTCGAGGTTTCGCTGGTGGACGTGCTATCGCTCAGTTTGCTGGGGGCGCTGGTCCTGGCGCCGCGGCGGGGACAATCCCGGGGGTTTTGGCCGGCGAGCTTTGGATTGTTGTTGCTGTTGTTTATTTACGCGTGTTTCAACGTGGGGATAGCGGAGCCCAAGCTGTTTGGCCTGTTTGAACTTTCGAAGATGTTGCGGGGAATGGCTATATTCCTTGCGGTGGCTTTTTTCGTGCGGGGCGATCGGGAGTTGAAGCTCCTGGTGGCTACGCTGGCCGTGGTGGTTTGTTTCGAGGGTCTGTTCGCGTTGAAACAACGCTATTTTAACGGCATCCACCGTGTCTATGGGACGATTGACGATTCGAACAGCCTGTCCTTTTTCTTTTGCGCCACCACTCCGGTTTTAGTGGCCGCCTTGTCGGCCCGGATGTCGCGTTGGGTGAAGCTGGCGGCCGCGGGCGCGCTGGTTCTGGCCTGCGTTGGGGTGGTGTTGACCATTTCCCGAACGGGTGTCATGACGATGGCGTTAGTGCTGGTGGCGACCGCAGCGGCGACCGTTTCGTGGAAGATCACGGCACGGAAAATCCTGGTCGGTTTGGTTTCGGTGGCCTGCCTGGGCGCCATCACGGTGAAATCCTGGCACTCGCTCCAGACGCGCTTCGCTTCCTCGGACATGGGCAGCGAGTATGGGAACAAGCATACGATGGGGCGCGGCTATTACATTCGCATTGCGCTCGCCATTGCGGAGGAGGCGCCGTTCGGGGTGGGTCTCAATAACTGGTCTTTCTGGGCGAGCAATAAATACGGCCCGCGGCTGGGCTACTTCTTTGTGCCCTACAAAGGGACAGACAAGGAGCCGAGCAACATCGTTCCGGAAGGGAGGAACGTCGACATGGCGCAGGCGGCACCCGCTCACAGTCTCGGCGCGCTGATGCTGTGAGAGCTTGGTTTGCCGGGGTTATTGTTGTTCGCTCTGATTTGGGTCCGCTGGTTCCAAATGGGAGTGGGATTTGTTTGGAGGCGGTCGCCCGAGAGCATGCTGCGCATTGGAACCGGCCTGTTTTTTGCCCTGGGCGCGATGTTTCTGCACAGCCTGACCGAGTGGGTATTTCGACAATCGCCCATTTATTACATGTGCCACATTTTACTCGGAGCCCTGGCCAGCCTTTACTACGTGAGGCGGCAGAAGGAGAGGGCCGCGCGCCGTGAACGACAAGCCAGCATGGAGGGGCGGCCGGCGAACGCCCGCGAATTCGCTTCGGTGGAAGGGGTGCCTGCGTGGAAGGTGGCGCCCGGATGGTCCGGCAGTTGAGGGGGCTCGAACCCGACATGCGCACGATTCATTTGCTCAGGAAGTACAATCCGGACCAGTGGGGTGGGACGGAAACCGCCGTGCAACGGCTTTTCGACGGGTTGCGGGATCAAGGGGTTTCCTCGGTGGTGTACTGTCCGAAATTACACCAGAACCCCGACAGCGACCCGCTTGGCGCCGCGGGTCATGCGGTGAGGCGCTTTCGCGCGTTCCTACCGGTGCTGGGCATTTCCCCCCAACGGAAGCGGCAGCTGGTTTCAGTGGGGGGGAACCTGATGTCCTTTGATTTAGTCCGCGCGCTTTGGCGGGAACCGGGGCCTTCGCTGATCCATACGCACACGCTTGGGCGGATCGGCGGGATTGGTCTCACCATCGCCAAGCGGCGGCGCTTGCCTTTCGTGGTGACGATTCACGGGGGAGTTTACGATTTGCCGACCAACCTGAAACGGAACCTGAGCGCCCCCGTGGAGGAAGGTTTCGAGTGGGGAAAACTTTTTGGTTACCTCTTCCAGTCCCATCGATTGTTCCAGGACGCGGACGCGATCATAGCGTGCAACGAGCGGGAAGCCGGGTTGCTACGCAAGAAGTATCCGGCTGGGCGGGTGGTTGTGCAAGGCCATGGCGTGCCGTTATCGGTCTATCGCCAGGATCAACGCGAGGCGGCGCGCAGCGCGTTTCCGGCCATACGGGGAAAGCGCGTGCTGCTGAATGTGGGCCGGATTGACCCGATCAAGAACCAGCGCTGGCTGGTGACGCAGGCGCCCGAAATGTTCCGAAAATATCCCCGGGCTTTGCTCGTGCTGGCCGGCGCCTGCACCAATGAGAGTTACGGCGAAGCGTTGCAAAAGCAGATTACCCAGCTGGGGCTGGAGCAGAAGGTGCTGCTGACGGGCGGATTGCCCCCGAATGATCCGCGGTTGATCGGCCTTTTCCAGGAAGCCGAGGCCTTTTTGCTGCCTTCCCTGTCGGAGACGTTCGGCCTGGTGATCCTGGAAGCGTGGGCGACCGACACCATGGTGTTGTCCAGCCGGACCTCCGGGGCGGCCTCCCTGCTGCGGAATGGACAGAACGGATGGTTTTTCGACCTTGAAAACCCAGAAAGTTTTCACCAGGCGCTGGACCAGACCCTTTCGCGTTCCGATTTGGCCAAGGAATTGGTGGGCCGCGGCGCAGAGGAAGTCAGTCGGGACTACAACCTGGCGGTCCTGGCCGATCGCATGAGGAAGCTTTACGAGCAGTTGATCGAGGAAAAGAGCCATGCGCTACGTGATCATTCGTGACGACGATACGAACGCATCGACGCCGGTAGAATGCCTGGAGCGGCTGTACCGGCCGTTTCTGGAGCGGGGATTGCCGGTGAACCTGGCGGTGATTCCGGACGTCGCCACCGATGCCACCACGCCAGACGGCCTGCGCGAGGGATTCCTTCGGCGCCACCCAGAGGGGAAAACCAACAGCCTGCCGATAGCCGGCAACCCGGCGTTGGTGAGCTATCTCCACGACAATCCGGGCTATCATGTTCTCCAACATGGTTGTCATCATGATTGTTTCGAGTTCGGCCGGAAATCGGCCGGCGAAGTCTCGCGCCGGATTGCCGACGGCGGCGCCTGCTTGAGAGAGGCGGGCTGGACGGCTCCGGAGACGTTCGTTGCTCCGCATGATCGGCTTTCTCCGGCGGCGTTCCGCGAGGTGGCCCGTCGTTTTCGTGTGGTTTCGACCGGGTGGTTTGAACTTCGGCGTCTGCCGCGCGCGTGGTGGCCGCTTTACACCTTGAAAAAGCTGCGGCGCGAATCTCATTGGCGGATTGGGCGAACCTTGCTGCTGTCGCACCCGGGATGCCTGTTATCGTGGCACCGGCGAAGGGACCAAATCCGCGAGCAAATTGCGCTGCAAGTAAAACAGCGGCGGGTAACGGTGCTGGTGACCCACTGGTGGGAATACTTTCCCGCCACAGGCCCGGACGAATCGTTCATCGCCGTGCTTCACCAGACGGCGGAAGACCTGGCTAAAGATCCGGGGGTGAAGGTGATCACTTTTCGCGATCTGGTCGAGGATTCGATTCCCTTGAACTAAGGCGCGGAGGCTTGGGCTCCCATTCCTCGTCGAGTAGCCGGCGTCGACCTGCGAGCAGTCGTAAAACTCCTGGCCGCAACGCACTTTGGGGTGTTTTGCCCATATAACAACTGTGGCAGGCGTGGCAGACTGCACGCACGAATGAAAAGGTTCGACATTCGCAAGTTGCGGAAACTGGGAGCGACGGAACGCTACGGCGAAATCTATTTCTATTGGAGAGAAGCCGAGCAAATGATGGCCTCGAATTTTCCCAGCGCCCGCCGCTACGGGCGCCGGTTGAAAAAGCGGGTTGAACGGCTATACGCCGAATGGTCTGGGTTGTTCCAGCAGTGCGGGATTGGACCGCGAGCGGATTTGATGGGGTGAGGCAGGTGGCGGGAAGGGATGACAGGGGTAGTGTTAACTGAAATAGCGGCCTGGGACAGAAAGTGCCTGAGTTTTCACCGGGCTAGTGGGAAGCACCCACAACACCGCTGTCGACCAGACCGCCAATCAGTCGAGCACCAGCAAAACGGCGATGCCCACTACCGTGGCAATGAGCAAGCCGACCGTGAGCGCTCTAATGGTTTTATTGCTGGCTTCTCGCACAAGCTTCCTACCATTTCCCCCACACGCTCAGCCTCCCTGGCGTCTGCCAGAACTGACTAATAGGCACTTATACGGGGTTCGGGAGGGTTTGTCTGTAGTGTGAACTACAGATTGTTATGTAGTGCTAAACACTACAATGCCGGTTCAGTGAAGACTGCCGCTCTGTTGCCAGCGGATCGCAAACTGCCGCAATTCGTCGGCATCTTTGAGATGCAACTTTTCCTTGATGCGTGCGCGGTAGGTTTCCACGGTGCGCATGTGGAGGCGCAGGGCCCTGGCGATTTGCCGGGTGCCGCAACCCTGGCCGATCATTTCGAAGACACCCAGCTCACGATCGGTCAAGGTGTCGATGGAGGCCCTTTGTTGGGAACCCGGCTGGCGGGCAATTTTGGCCGCCAGGCGCAAGGCCATCTTATCACTGAGGAACACGTTGCCCTGAAGCACGGTGCGGATGGCGTGGAGGATGTTGCGAGTGGCTTCCTGCTTGGTGATGTAACCGCGGGCGCCCGCATAGATGACACGTTCGGCGTGGAGCGATTCATCGTGCATGGAAACGACCAGGATGGCGAGGTGCGGGGCGCGGATGCGCAAATCTTTGATCAGTTCGAGGCCGTGTGAATTCTTGAGGGTAAGGTCGATGATGGCCAGGTCCGGCCGGCTAGTTTCGACGGCGGCCAGGGCGTGGGCCCGGTCATCGGCCTCGCCGCAGACCACCAGGTCGGCTTCGCGCTGGATGACCTCGGCGAGCCGTTCCCGCACCATCGGGTGATCATCCACCAGGAGGATGCGATACGGTCCTCGGGGCGCAGCGCGATGAGGGCGGGTTGAAGCCATAAGGCGCGTTAGAGGTCTCCTAGTGGGACCAGGCAGGAAATGGTTGTGCCGCCGGCATCGCCGGGCTGAACCTGAAACCGTCCGCCGATGGCGCGAGTGCGATAATCCATGATGTTTAAACCCATTCCCTGGGCTCCCGGCTCCGGGGCAATCCCAATGCCGTCGTCGACGACGGCGAGTTCCAGCTTGTCCCTGGAAGAATTGAGACGAATCCGGATATTGTGAGGATGCGCGTGACGGATAGCATTATTCACCGCTTCCTGCGCAATCCGATAGAGGTGGGTTGCGGTCGAGTTGTTGGGGAGCGATAAAGGGCCCGGGCACTCCACGGCGCATTTGACTTTGAATCGGAGGCTGACGTTGGTCGCCAGTTCCTCCAGGGCAGACAGCAGGCCATCCGCCTCCAGTTTCACTGGGTACAACCCGCGGGCGACCTGGCGTGCCTGGGTGATGGCCTCGTCGAGCAACCCGGCGATCTGGCGGGTTTCAGCCGCTTCCGGGCGGCCTTGCTCGGTTAGCCGGCGCTCGAGCAGGTTGCAATCGAAGGTCGCGCTGACTAACACCTGGCAAAGACCGTCGTGCAAGTCCTGTCCAATGCGCGCCTGTTCGCGGTCACTAATTTCCAGTAATTGCCGTTCCAGGTTGCGCCGCTCGGTTACATCGACCGAAACCCCCCCTACAAAGATCTGGCCGGTGGTATCCTTCAGCAGGAACCGAAAGTTCAGCCAATAGCTTACCTTGCCGTCGGGAAAGAAAAGGACCTCGAAAAACTCGGAGCCCTTCCCGGTGGTGATTACGGTTTGGTCGCTCTCCTCCAGCCTGGCCGCAATTTCGGGAGGGAAGAGATCCCGCGCGGTTTTTCCTAATACCGACCCGGGGAACCTGCGCTCGAAGGCAGGGTTAGCGTAGAGGTAACGGCCCTGAGGATCTTTGATGAAGGCAACGGCCGGGCTATTGTTCATGAACATTCGGAAGCGCTCCTCCGATTCTTTGAGGGCGATTTCCGTGCGTTTGCGCTCGGCGATTTCCGTTCGCAACTCATTGGTTCGTTGCTCGACGCGCTCTTCGAGAGTGTCGGTCAACTCGCGCATTGCCGACACCAGCAAGCTAACCACTACAAATCCGCCCGAGCGAGCCACGAGGTTAAAATAGGGAACCCAAGGGTGAGTGAAGTTAGTCGCTTCGGCCACGTCCGCCAGGAGCCAAACCGATCCAGCGGTCAGGGCCATAAAGATCCCAGCCAGGCGACCAGCGAGCCACGCCACAATGAAAATGGGCAGGAAGTAAAAGAGGGCGAAGCTAACCTCCGTCCCGGAAGCGAAATCAATAAAGCCCAGTAATAGAACCAAACCCAATCCCGCCAACACGGCTACCGGTTTGGGAGCAAACCATTGTCTAACGCTGAATCTCATCCGCTTCCTGACCTTAGGCCCTCCGCGAGGCTTGACGCTCTCAAGGCGTTAGCACGCTAACAAATCAGTTGGGTTAAGATAAGGAAAAAGTGCAGATACCGTCGATGGCTGCCGGGTCGGGGGAAACTGTGAGGTTGCCGGGCCGTTCGCGGCGGTTTAGAAGAGAGCCATGGACTCACAAGCAGCCATCGGGCAAATCCGCCAGGCCTGCAAAGCAATGGTTGGGGATTTGATGAAAATCCATCCGGCTGTCCCGGATCTGGGGAATAAACCTGCGCAGGATGAGATTTATAAGGTTCTGTTCGAAATTACGAAGCAAGTTGAAATCATCAAAAAGCTCCTCGCCAAGCTCGAAAAAGGGGGGGATACGCCGCTGCTTTAGGCGGGAACACTGTCTATTCCGGGGCTTTTGGCAGCAGGCTTTCCACGATGCGATCTTCGAGGGCTGCCGGGTGTCCCTGGTAACGAATCAGGCCTTTGGAATCGACCAGTAAAACGCACGGCACACTGGTAATCCCGGCGGCGGTGGCCATGCGGGCTTTGGCATCGATCGCGCATGGGAATTCCAGCCGCTGGTCCATGGCCGCAATTTCCGTCTCGGGGTCGGCAGTTACCCCGACAACGAGGAGTCGGTCGGCGAACCTTTTCTGGAGCGTGTTGATAGCTGGAAGGTAACGGCGGGAAGGAATGCTCCAGGGGGCCCAAAAGAATAGCAATACTGCCTTACCTTTCAGACTGGGTGCGGTCCCGAGCCATTTGTCCGCCTCGAGGGCAGGGGCGGGCTTACCCAGGAGGGATTTATCGGAAATAGGGTCGGCCAGGTTGTACTCGGAGGAGGCGGCTGCCTTGCGGGCCAAAGTGGCGGAAAAGAGCGCCTGGTTAGCCAGGTTTGAGGCGATGGATTGGTAGAACCGCGAATCATCCCGCAATTGCTCCTGCTCCACCTCCGCTGCCAGTTTCGGGTCGTAATTAAACCGACGCTGCAGGGAGGGGGGTAGATATTTCAACTTAACATTGCCGATTCCCCGGGAATGGGTGAAGTAGAGATCGGTCGCGTTGGCGCCGATCACGGTGACGTTGCTGTAGACCTGGGAACCGTCCGTTAAAACATCCAGTTTGAAGTTAGCGGCTGGAAGTAAGTTAACCAGGCTAAACCAGACGGCGAAAACAGTAATCCGCAATGACATCGCCCGGTAGTTTATGCCTAACCGGGAACGCTATGACAAGCTTCTTGCTTTGGAAGGAACAGAAGGGGGCCGCGCTACTTTGTGCGACCGAGGCGCAGAGCCAGGCGGGACTTTTTGCGATT
>Ga0134124_10005288_pt1 | contig 10385 bp, 8 predicted proteins | sample KB304_FD_96880 | JGI IMG/M metagenome (GOLD analysis project Ga0134124, IMG submission 96880) | Terrestrial soil microbial communities without Nitrogen fertilizer from Kellogg Biological Station, Michigan, USA - KB3-0-4 | ecosystem: Environmental > Terrestrial > Soil > Unclassified ... | reverse complement strand
TGGCTCATGCCCATAACCAGTTCTACCGCGCCCTGCTGCCCGGCGGCATCCAGAATTTCATCGAGCAGTGGGATCATCGAGGTCACGCCCTCGAGCGAGAAACGTTTGCTGCCGAGATAGCGCTGCTGCAGCACCTGCTCGAACAGGTCGGCCCGGATAAGTTGGTCGAGCACCCGCTCCTGGTCCACGACGGGTTGGGGCCCTTCCATGCGCTCCTGAATCCAGCGTCGTCGCTCCGGATCGGTGATATGCATGAATTCCGCGCCCACGGTTCCGCAGTAAATGCGGCGCGCCTCCTCAGCTAGTTCGCCTTCGACACGCAGGCTGGGATGCGTCACTGGAGGCAAAAATCCGAGCGGGTCGAGATCGGCCTCCAGGTATCCCCAATGGCGAAAGGGGTCAAATATGCGCTCACGCTCGCCATTGGGGGCTTCGAGTACACCGGTGGAGGCAGATTCACTTGCAGGTTTGGATCGGGTCACCATATGTCTACTACTAGAATAACGGATGCGACCGGGTGCGTGCTGGATTCGCCCCAGAGGAAGCAACGGGGGCTAGATTTTCGCCGGCCTAGCCTGCCGGCGCAGCCGTCTTGGTTCTGGGCAGCGCCTTCATTAGCAGGCCATTCAGCAGGATTGTGATCACGGAAGCAGCCAGAGTCGCGTGATAGATATCTTCGGTGACCAGGTGCGCATCGCGGGCCACGCGCACCAGAACGTAGGAAAATTCGCCAATCTGCGTGAGTCCCAGGCCCACCATGATGGCGGTTCGTGGAGGATAGCGAAACAGCCAGACTACCAACGTCCAAATCGCAAACTTCCCCAGCACGGTCATAAGCACGATCGCGCCCCAGAGCCCGGGCTTCGAAATGAGGATGCGGGGATCCACGAGGGCGCCAATGGTTACAAAAAACAGCGCCACAAAGGCATCGCGCAGGGGTGACAGTTTGTCCAGCATCTTGTGCGTTGTCCTGGACTCACTCACCACCAGGCCGGCCAGAAATGCTCCCAGGGCAAGCGACAAGCCGACCGCCTGCGTGACCGCAGCGGTGGCGAAACCCAGTGCCAGCACGACCAGCACATACAGTTCGTCGTTTCCGGTCCCTTCCACCCGCTTCATCAAGGGTGGCACCAGCTTCGCGGCCACAAACATGACGGGGACCAGGATCAGCAGCGCCTTACCAAAAGCAATCAGCAGCGAGAGGAAATGGCTTCCCGTGAGATTGCTTAGCGAGGGAAGCAGCACGGTCAAGACCACGACCGCAAGGTCTTCGACCAGCGTGATGCCAATCATCACGTGGCCATGGGGCGACCGCAATTCTCCGCGCTCCGCCAGCAACCGCGAGAGCACCATGGTGCTGGCGACAGAAACAATAGCGCCCACTGCAATTCCTTGAGTCGTACTCCAGCTCATCAACCCACCTGCACCGATCCCCATGGCAACCGATAACAGTATCCCCAGCGGCCCGCCGAAAATCGCCACCCACTTCACTTGCAGAAGCTCGTGGAATGAAAACTCCAGGCCAATCGAGTACATCAGCAGGACAACACCGACCTCGGCGAGAACTTCAAACTTTTGGACTTCTGAAAGAGTGGGGCCGGGCGTGAAGGGCCCAATGACAAACCCACCAAGAACGTACCCCAGAATCAACGGCTGGCGCAGGGCCCTGGCCACACCACCGCCCACAACGGCGGCACCGAACACATAGGCGAGGTCCCGAAAGAAGCCGGCTTCCATGATTATTGGCAATTCGGCAGACTTATCAGTCTAAATGCCATCCGCTGATTTCGGGTGGAGGAGCGCTCCAGCGCTGCGTGGAGGGCAGTGCCGCGCAGCTTCCTCGATATAATGGAGGAAGGGCGGGGACGCTCGGCCTCCATTACCAAAGCCGTGGACGCGCCGCGTGTCCCATATATTTGCTTTTTGTTAAATGTAGGCGCAAACGCCCCGCTCGTGCGGCAGCGCCGCATCGCAGCGGCGTCCCGCGGGACGGGTTGCATCATTCCCGCGCTGAAGGAATCTCGCATGAGCCTGCACGCCGCGCCCATTCACCACCCGAGGGAATTGGCGTGACCTACGTCCTGCTGGCTCTGCTGGCCGGTGCGGTAGTTTATTCTCTGCTTTCGGTCGTAGCCGCTCTGCGCTATCTCTCGGTTCGGCCGCCTGAGTTGAATTCCCAAGAACCAATCAGCATCCTCAAACCGCTCGCTGGACTCGATCTCGGCCTCGAGTCCAATCTGCGGACTTTCTTCGAGCAGGACTATCCTGCCTTCGAAATTCTGTTCGCGGTAAGAAGTCCGGATGATCCGGCGATACCAGTTGTTGAAAGTCTTCGCCGGGAGTACCCGAGAGTTCCTGCGCGCTTGCTGGTGACCGGCGAGTCTCCCTATCCCAATGCCAAGGTCTACAGCCTGCAACAGATGCTTGCCGCCGCCGCGAATGATCTGGTGGTGATGAGCGACAGCGATATCAGAGTTGCTCCCACTCTGCTGAAAACAGTTGCCGCCGAGTTTCAGGACACCGCTCTCGGCGTGGCTACCTGTCCGTACCGCGCTGTGGCCGGCCCCAGTTTCTGGTCGGGGCTCGAAGCCATCGGCATGAACACGGATTTCGCGGGCGGGATTCTGGTGGCGCGGATGCTCGAAGGCATGAAGTTTGCAGTCGGTCCAACCATCGCAGCGCGGCGCCGTGTACTGCAAGCCATCGGCGGCTTCAATCGGCTGAAAGATTACCTGGCGGAAGACTTTGTCATGGGGAAATTTGCGGCCGACGCCGGCCATGGCGTAATTCTTTCTTCCTATGTCATCGAGCATCACATTGGCAGTGCGGATCTTCGACACAACGCGGCCCATCGTCTGCGCTGGGCGCGCAGCACGCGGCGGTCCCGGCCCTTAGGTTATGTGGGACAGCTGTTCACCATGCCTCTGCCACTGGCGTTGTTGTTGTGCGCCGTAAACCCGGCATGGTGGCCCGCGCTGCTCTTAACGTTCCCGGTTCGTCTACTGGCTGCTTACACAATCTCGGCGCGCGTCTTGCACACAGAGATCAACTGGTTGCTACTGCCGGTCGAGGACGTGAACGCCTTCTGCTTCTGGCTGGCTGGATTCTTTGGAAATACGATTCTGTGGCGGGGGCGGCGATATCGTCTTTATTCCGACGGCCGCTTCGAACTGCTGGCATCTCCGTGCGGTGAATAGGGCGAAGCCAGGATCGTCTACGTAATCACTTCCGCGAAACCAGCGGCCTAGAGCCAAGCTATCGCCTACTACCCTGGAGGCACGTCGATTTCAAGAAGTCGATTACCAGCGCTGCGTCGTAACCAATGACAAGCAAGAACGACACAAATACTCACGGAGGCAGCCACCGCCGTGAAAAATCCCGTCAAAACGGCCAGCCAGCGTCTTGCCGGAAACAATCCAGGCGAGGCTTTCGGACACGTTGATTCCCAAGATTTCCTCCGAAGCGTTGTCACACCCGTTGGGGCGGGGCTTTTTCTACAAACGTTAAGAACCAATTCGAACCAGCCTGCCATCCTTTAACCTAAATGAATCACCTCGCCAGACCACCTTGTGCCCCAGGAGGCTGGCAAACCAAACCAGCAACGCCACGAAATCGCGAAGCGGAAGCAACGGCAGCAAAGGGAACATATGGCGATCGCGCAAGACAGACCATCCTACAGACAACGCCACGGCCAGCCTCAGACCCAAAGCCACGGCCAGCAGAAGCCACGCCCCCGGAGCACCGCGAGTCAAGAGCACTGCGCACGAAGCCCATGGGACGCCAAAGGTTGCGGCCAGCCCGAGATATCCCCAGCGCCGAGAATCACGCACCGTACGACCCCAGCGAAGCTGGTGATCCACAAACTGGCGCAGGGTGTAAGCGGGAAGAAATGTTTCGACCACCACAGTCGACAGCTGCACTTCCAGTCCTCGCTCCGCGAGACGCCTGCCCATTTCGTAGTCGTCAGCTAGATAATCCACCAGCGCCTCGAAACCTCCGCTTGCTTCGAGATCACTACGCCGGAAAGCAAGCGTGGAGCCCAATCCAAATCTGATGCCGCCTTCAAGTTGGTGCGCTGCCAATACCCCAGCGCTGAAATCGGTGCTAATGAACAAAGATTCCAGCCACGATCCCAAGCTTGTGCTGGCCACGCCGCGATAAAGGCAAGTCACTAACCCGACTTTCGGATCCGCCAGCGGGGCCGCAACATTCCGCAGGTAGTTGGTCTCGACCCGGATGTCACTGTCGTTCACAACAAAGTGTTCGTACTTCGCTTCCGTCGCCATCTGTGCCAGATTGCTGACTTTGGTATTGGCGCCCAGACTTTTCAGACAAAGCACGAGCCGGATGGAAATCAGCGGAAATTCAGTCTTCAGGCGGTCCACGAATGCAATCGCAGGGTCATCGGCCTCGCTGACCCCAAAAACAAGTTCGTATTCGGGATAATCCTGCAAGCAATGGCTGCGAAAGCTCTCATACATCTCAGGGTCAGTACCCTTGAGCGGCTTGAGCATGGAGACTGGCGGTAGGAAGGATGGTGTGGGGCGGGCGCCCTCGCCCGCCGCTTTTCTCTCACCCAGAAATCGAGCCGCACCGTACAGGCAAAGAACGTAGTAAGCAATGCTCGCAAATGTCCCGACGGCAGCAACAATCTCCAGGACAAAGAAAAGTTGGTGAATCATGCGGGAGCTAGTTTACTCGTACCGCAGCGACTCAATCGGATCCAGGTTCGCAGCCTTCCACGCCGGATAAATCCCAAACAACAGCCCCTCAGCCGCCGCCGAACCCAATCCAAAGGCGGCCCAGAAGAATGACATCCGCGCCGGCAATGAGCTCCAAATCGCAGGGATCGTCCAGGTAATAATCGCCCCCACCAGCACGCCCAGCACGCCGCCCAATGCTGTAAGGGTGATGGCTTCGAGCGTGAACTGCAGCAGGATATCCCGTTTGCGCGCGCCGATCGCTTTGCGCACGCCGATCTCGCGCGTCCGTTCGGTCACCGAAACCAGCATGATGTTCATCACGCCCACGCCGCCCACGATCAAACCCACGCTGGAAACCGCGAACATAAAGATGAAAACAGCACCCGTAACCTGGTTCCACACATCGGAAAGCGAATCCTGCGTGAATACCGCGAAGTTGTCGGGCTTGTCCGCCGCTACCTTGCGGCGTCGGCGCAGCAGCTCGCGGATCTCGTCAATGGCCTTGGGCATGTCGTCGTGCGAAGTAGCTTTGACGCTGATCCAATATTGCTTCAGCTCAGGATGCAATTTGCGAAACGTGGCCAGCGGGAAATACACGATGTTGTCATCCGGATTCTTGCCGCCGGCAAACACACTCTTGCGCTTCGCCGCCACGCCGATCACGGCGAACAACTGGCCATCAATGGTGATTTCCTTGCCCAGGGGGTTTTCATTCGGGAACAGTTCCTCGGCAGTGTCCGAGCCCAGCACTATCACGGGAGAATGATGCTCTTCATCAACCTCATTCATCCATCGCCCGGATGCGATGTCCAAATCAAACACGTCTTTCCATGTGCCGGTATCGCCCTCGAGAATTGTGTTTCTGACTTTCCGGCCGTTGTACTTGACCTCGTAGGTGCCGGTGCCGAATTCCTGACGAAAATAACGCAAGCCTGTCGTGGCGATCTTGACGTGAGGCAATTGTTGTATAGCTTCAAAATCTTCGAGGGTGAGTTCTTTGCGCGTACGTATTTCTTCCGTGGGCCGGCCGAAGGTCAGGGGTTGGTGGTAAGCAAAAACGATATTAGATCCCAGGCTGCTGATAACCTGGCTGACGTTGTCATTGAGCCCGCGCACCACGGAAGAAATGCCGATCACGACGGCTACACCAATGACGATGCCGAGCACAGTCAGCGCCGACCGCATCTTGTTAGAGCGGATCGTGTCCAGCGCCATCTGGACCACTTCGCCGTAATCGCCTGTACGCAGCATGGGAACTAGTTTCTAGTTTCCTGTTTCCAGTTTCTGGTTTTGAAACCGAAAAAAGGAAACTAGAAACTGGAACACGAAGGACTACTCAATCTTTCTAAAGTTCAAATCTCAACGCCGCGATCGGATCCAGCATCGCCGCCCGCCGCGCCGGATACACGCCAAAGAACACGCCCACGCTGGCAGAGACCAGAAGGCCCGCTACCACCGCCCAGAGTTTGATTTCAGACGGCATACCGATCACCGCCGTGATGCCCTTGGCAAAGACAATGCCAAACAGCACGCCCAGCAGACCGCCCACCAGCGCCATGGTTCCGGACTCGATCAGAAACTGCAGCAGTACGTCTTGGCGGCGCGCCCCCATCGCCTTTCGTATGCCGATCTCGCGGGTGCGCTCGGTCACCGACACCAGCATGATGTTCATGATCACGATGCCGCCCACCACCAGCGAAATCGCCGCAATTGCGATCATCGCAATGAAAAACGTTCCGCTCAAATTCGACCAGATACTCAGAAAGCTGGCATTGGTCTCCGCAGCAAAGCTGTCAGGCCTCCCGGGAAGATCGTGGCGCCGGGCCCGCAGGACGGCACGAGCTTCGTCAATCGCTGCATCGAGCTCCGTACCCACGCCGGCCGCCTTGCCTGAAATGCGGATGCTGGTGTGCGATCCGAACTGTTTCAGGTAGGTAGTGATCGGAATCGCCACGTAATTGTCCCGGCTCTGCCCCAGCGTGGTTCCCTGCTTCTTCCCCACCCCGATGACCCGATACACTTCACCCTCGACGCGAATCTCTTTGCCCAGAGGGTCCACCGTGGGAAAGAAGGTGTCCACCACGTCGGTACCGATCACGCCCACCTGGGAACGGTTCTCCTCATCATTCTCGTTGACCATGCGGCCGGCGGTGAGATCGAGATCAAGAATCGGGGCCATCGACGGAGTCAATCCGCGGATCCAGGTATCGGCCAGAGCTTGCTCCTCATACCGGACATGACCGGTGGTATTGGTGATGGACGCGCCAATCATGGCGCAATGCTTACAGGCCTCCAGCACAGCCTGGTAGTCCTCCACGGTCAGGTCTTTTCGTTTGAGACCATCGAGCAGTTGGTCGACATTGGTCACGACGGGAGTGACTTTGCTGATGATGAAAACATCCGCGCCGAGATTGAAAATCTTCTCCGCCACGTAGCCATTGATCCCGTTCACGAAGGTGACCACGGCGATCACAGCAGCCACGCCGATCACCACGCCAAGCAGGGTCAGCGCGGAGCGTAGCTTGTTCGCCCAAAGGGAGAGTAGCGCGATGCGGATGGCCTCGAGGGTTGTCATGAGTCAGTTTGTCAGTCTTCGGTCGTCATTCGTCAGCAGAACGACTGGACCAAGTCTAGCAGCTTGACTAGGAGACGGGCCCCACAAGGCATCTGCACGCTGGGACATAACATTTCGGAGCTGTGATAAGGTTCCTACCGCAATTCTGCAGGAGGATTGCGATGATCAGGACTGTCAGCTTTTTTCTTTGTCTTTCGGCGTTGGCTTTCGGACAACAGAACAGTCCTCTGGATGGACTGGCCAATCTGAGCGACGCGGTTTCAAAGCGAGCATCGAGCGCCGACCGCTCCGGAGGCAATGCGGACTGGGTTGCAGTCAAGGCCGGCTCTACCGCCACACTGGCCGACATCAAAGGCGCGGGCTCTATCCGGCATATCTGGTTCACCATCAACTCGCCCAGTCCATTTCATTTGCGTGAGTTGGTGCTGCGGATGTACTGGGACGGGGAAACTGATTCCAGCGTCGAAGTGCCGATTGGCGACTTCTTCGGCACCGGCTTCGAATATGAAGATGTTCCGGGCGGACATCTGGGACAGAAATATCAATCATGGGTCTCTTTGCCGATCACGGTGCAGGACCGCGCCATGAACTGTTACTTCGCAATGCCGTTCGGCAACGGAGCGCGGATCACGCTAAGCAATGATGGAACGCAGGATGTGCCCAATCTTTATTTTCACATCGACTACCAGGAATACGCGGATACCCGGAGAGTCGCTGCCGAAGGCCGCTTTCACGCGCAGTGGAGGCACGAACAGACCCGCGCCGTTCCCGAGTCCGAAACCGGCGGCAAGAACGTTGATGGCAAGAATAATTACGTGTTCATGGAAGCGAAGGGCAAAGGTCAGTATGTAGGGACGATCCTGAACGTCTTCGGGCTTTCGACGGGATGGTGGGGCGAAGGCGACGACATGTTTTTCATTGATGGCGACACCGCGCACGCCACCGTCAACGGAACCGGCATGGAAGACTATTTTAACAACGCTTGGATGTTCCAGAAAGAGTTCAACTACCCATTCATCGGCTATTCGCAGCAGGGCAACCGGGACTGGACCGGCAGCCACACCATGTACCGATTCCATATCGAAGACCCGATCTATTTTCAGAAATCTCTTCGCGCCACCATCGAGCACGGGCACGCCAATGACCGCGAGGACGACTACACCAGCGTAGCCTTCTGGTATCAGACCGAGCCCCACCAGAAGCTATCCCCGCTGCCCTCGGTCAAGGAACGTCTGCCTAACGCTTTCTGGAAGATGCAAAAGCTGGACAAGAACTTGCCGAACTGAGATTCACAAGAACCGGGCTACGGTTCTACACGGATCAGAAAAAAGGGTTTTTGATCCGTGTAAATCCGCGAGAATCCGTGGGCCCCGTTCTTGATGCCCGAGGTCCGACGCCCGCCGTCCGCTATAATGAATAGGTTGGCAGCTGGACCGGACGGTCGCTCTCACCGCGTCAAGTGGCGAGGGAGGAAAGTCCGAACTCCGCAGAGCAGTGTGCCGGATAACGTCCGGGAGTCCGGGTTGAAACCCGGTTGACGGAAAGTGCCACAGAAAACATACCGCCTTGGCGGCAACGCCGGGGTAAGGGTGAAAAGGTGCGGTAAGAGCGCACCGCCGTCGCAGTAATGCGGCGGGCAGGGCAAACCCCACACGGAGCAAGACCAAATAGGGAGGGAGCCTCGGGTTCGCCTGAGGCGCGTGCCGGCTCGGTGCGCCACAACCTCCGGGTAGGTCGCTTGAGCCGCGCAGCAATGCTCGGCCCAGAGGAATGACCGTCCTGTCGGAGCAATCCGGCGGACAGAATTCGGCTTACAGGTCCGGCTGCCACAAACATCTTATTTTCATTAACTTATTGACTCGTTACGGCCATAGTGTCCACTTTTTCGAGGAGTGGCACTGTGGCACGGGTCAATATCCTTCGCCGAGTTAAGACCTCCAGGGGTTGGGCGAACGTCGCCCTGAAGAGAAACGCAAAGAAGCGAATTCAGTGGCCCTCGGGTGGCCGCTTCCTCATCGAATGGCGTGAGAATGGCAAACGTCTTCGCACCTCCGCTGGCGAAACTCCCGCCGAGGCGCTAGAGGGGCAAAAACGCAAACGCCTTGAACTGGGCGCGAAGGACAGCGGCCTCGAACTCTCCGGGCCAGGCATTGAAGACGAAGAGGCGCTGCCGCTTAGAAGATCCGTTGAGGCATTCCTCAAAGACATCAAGACCTTCCGCAAACCTCTCGCCCACCAAAAATACGAATACGTCCTCGAACTCTTCGTCGAGCACGTGGCACCCAAGTCCGACGCCCGGCTTGTCTCTTCCGAGGACATCAAGAAGTTTCTCGCTTGGCGACGGTCGAAGGGCATGGACCCCGGCACCACCCTCTATACGGATCGAGTCATCCTCCACAACTTCTTTAACAAGCTCGGGATCGACAACCCGGTAAAACACGTGCCGCGCCTGCCCAAATTCCGCAAGCGACCCGTCGCCTATACCGACGCAGAACTCCAGAAATTCTTTGCGAAGTGCGACGACTGGGAGCGTGCATTCTTCTCCTTAGCGCTCGCGACTGGGCTCCGCCGGGGCGAACTCCAGACGCTCCACTGGTCGGACCTGGATTTGGCGCACCGGCGCGTCCACCTCCGGGCAAAACCGCAATATGCATTTTTGACGAAAGATTGGAAAGAACGCACCGTCCCATTCTCCAAGGAACTCGCCGAGATCCTGAAGAAACATCCGCGGACCGAGAAATGTCCCCTAGTTTTCCCCTCTGTCCTCTTTCCCGGCAGCCTTTCGAGCCCCAGTTTCCTGCATGACCTCTGCAAGGCCGTCGCAAAAAGAGCCGGACTCGACGAGACAGAATGGCACCTCCATCGCTTCCGCGACACAGCCGCAACCCGCTGGCTCCGGGCGGGGATAGATGTGAGAACCGTGCAAGAGTGGCTAGGCCACGAGTCCCTTGCGACAATGCAGAAATACTTAGAGCCCTCGAAGGAAACGGAAACTGGGGCTCGAAAGGCTGCCGGGAAAGAGGACAGAGGGGAAAACTAGGGGACATTTCTCGGTCCGCGGATGTTTCTTCAGGATCTCGGCGAGTTCCTTGGAGAATGGGACGGTG
>Ga0134124_10005287_pt1 | contig 10386 bp, 9 predicted proteins | sample KB304_FD_96880 | JGI IMG/M metagenome (GOLD analysis project Ga0134124, IMG submission 96880) | Terrestrial soil microbial communities without Nitrogen fertilizer from Kellogg Biological Station, Michigan, USA - KB3-0-4 | ecosystem: Environmental > Terrestrial > Soil > Unclassified ... | reverse complement strand
TGACGCATGACGTTGGCGAGCAGGCGGAGTCCGACATCGTCGGCCAACGTCATGATCGACTCCGGATGGAACTGCACCGCCGCCAGCGGCAGCGTCCGGTGCTCGATCGCCATGACCACGCCGTCCTCGCTCTCGGCCGTCGCCAACAGCTCGATGGGGAGGTGCGCGCGGATCGCGTACAGGGAGTGATAACGACCGGCCGTGAATTCGGCCGGCAGCCCCTCGAAGAGCCGCCCGCCGAGGACTCGGATTCGCGAGGCCTTACCATGCATCGGTGGGTCAAGCACTCCGAGCGTTCCGCCGAAGTACTCGACCATCCCCTGCAGCCCGAGGCACACGCCGAAGCCCGGGATCCCCCGGCGCACCAGCTCGGCCAATGTGCCGGCCAGGTCGAAGTCGCGCGGCGTGCCCGGTCCGGGTGACAGCACCGCGAGGTGCGGCTTCACGTCGTCGAAGGCATCGGACGGGAAGCCGCTGCGAAGCGTGACGACCTCGGCACCCGTCTGCCGCAGGTAGTTGGCGAGCGTGTGCACGAACGAGTCCTGATGGTCGATGAGGAGCACGCGCCGTCCGGCGCCCGCGCGCGACGCCGCCGTGGCCGGCCGCCGCTCCGCGCCCCGGCCGCGCCTGATGACGTCGAGAAAGGCCGAGGCCTTCAGCTGGGTCTCCGCCTCTTCGGCGTCGGGCTCGGAGTCGTAGAGCAGCGTGGCCCCGGCGCGCACCGAGGCCAGCCCGTCCTTGACGCGGATCGTCCGCAGCGTGAGGCCGGTGTTGAGGTTGCCGTCGAAGCCCAGAACTCCGACCGCGCCGCCATACCACGCCCGCGGCGATCGCTCGTGGTCCTCGATGAACTGCATCGCCCACGCCTTGGGCGCCCCGGTGACGGTGACGGCCCACGCGTGCGCCAGGAAGGCGTCGAGCGCATCGAGCTCGGGCCGGAGCCGGCCCTCGACGTGGTCCACGGTGTGGATGAGCCGCGCGTACATCTCGATCTGCCGCCGGCCGATCACGCGCACGCTACCCGGCACGCAGATGCGCGACTTGTCGTTGCGGTCCACGTCCGTGCACATCGTCAACTCGGACTCGTCCTTGCTCGAGGCGAGCAGGGCGAAGACCTGGGCGGCGTCTGCGATCGGATCGCGGCCGCGGGCGATCGTCCCCGAGATGGGGCAGGTCTCGACGCGATCGCCGTCGACGCGCACGTACATCTCGGGCGAGGCGCCGACGAGATACTCCGCCTCGCCCAGATTCATCAGGAAGCCGTACGGCGACGGGTTGCTCTCGCGCAGGCGGCGGAAGAGCTCGGACGGCGGCGCCGGGCAGGCCTCGAAGAAGGTCTGGCCCGGGACCACCTCGAACAGGTCGCCGCGCTTGAACGACTCCCGGGCCAGGCGGACCACGGCCGCGTACTCGCCTGGCGCGTGGTCGGCCGCGCGGGGCGCCTGCACGGTGCCGACGTACGGCGTCGCCGCGCCGGTGCGCGGCAGGTCCGCGGTCGAGCGACCTCCGGCCTCGAAGTCGTAGCGCCGCCGCATCGCGACCTCCCGTCGGTGGTCGACGATGATCAGCTCGTCCGGCAGGTACAGGACCAGGTCGCGCTGCTCGGGTCGGCGCTCCAGGCGCAGGCGGATCGGCTCGAACTGGAAGGCCAGGTCGTAGCCGAACGCGCCGTACAGGCCGAGGTGCGGCTCGTCGCGATGCTGAAAGAGCGCGATGAGCGCGCGAAGCACCGAGAAGACCGACGGCTGCCGGCTGCGATCCTCCTCGGTGAACCGGCCCGTGGGCAGGCGCACGGTGCCCTCGAGCAGGTCCGCGCCCGTCACCAGACGCTCGACAGCGGCGAGGCCGCTGAGCGTCTCGGCGACCGGCGGCAGCAGGAGGCGGCCGCGGGCGTTGAGCGCCTCGACGCGGACGTCGCGGCCGCGCGCGACGACGGCCAGCGGCGGATCGACGAAGCCCATGTCCCATCGCGTGTAGCGTCCGGGGTACTCGTAGTTCGAGGCGAGCAGCACACCCCGGCGCGTGTCGAGCGCGTCGACGACCGGCTCGATGGCGTCGGCGATCGGCACCGTCTCGACCGTGCGGTGCACGCGGATCCGTCCCGCGGTCTCGTACTGGGTCGTGCTCATGGCCAGATCTCCTCTCGACGAGGAGCCGACTCCGGGGGCGGCGAAGACACGAAGGCCGCCCCGGTGGGCGGCTCCCTTGATCTCTCAGGCTCTACGCTCGCGCGCGCGCGTGGGACCGGGCCGCCCTCAGGAGGACGACCACCACCATGACCACGCCGACCGCACGCGGCTCGCGTTCACGGGCGCGATCCTGCCGGACGCCGCGGCCGCTGTCAAGCCAGTCTGACCTAGTCGACCGATGTCGCCGACTCGCGGCCGGCGTAGCGAGCGTCAGCCTGGAATGCGGTTCGCGCGTGCAGCTGCAGCCCATCCGCCTGGTGCCGCGCTCGCAGGGCTCCGCACGGATCGCCGTCGAGTTCGGGGGGCATCGGCGCTGGGACGTTCCCGCGGGAACGCGCGCGCCGTCCTCGAGGACCGACTGGCCTGGCGCCTCGGGGTCCGCCAGAACCTCGGCGTCGACGTGGACGACGATCTGATGGCGCTCGCCCGGGGCGCCGGGATCGATTCCGTGATGGAGGGCCGGTCTCCGCGAGGAGGGCCAACGCATCCGCCTGTTGCTGGACCATCGTCGGCGGGTCGCCCTCCGATTCCTTCCCGCAGCGGAAACCTCGGCGAGATCGCGCGCCGGCCCGGACGGCGGAGCGCCGGACGTGTCTGCGGTTACACTGGAACGCATGAGACTCGACTATCCGTGGAGTGAACCGCCCGCGCCCGGGACGACGATCGACGTTGCGCCCGGCGTGAAGTGGCTGCGCATGCCGCTGCCGTTCCAGCTCAATCACATCAACCTGTGGCTCGTGGAGGACGGCGCCGGCTGGGCGATCGTCGACACCGGCGTCGGGCTCGACGACGTCCGCGCGCTGTGGGAGCGGATCTTCGCCGGCTCGCTCGGCGGGCGACCGGTCACGCGGGTGGTCGTGACTCACTTCCATCCCGACCACATGGGCAACGCCGCCTGGCTCATGGAGCGGTGGGGCGTGGACCTCTGGTGCGCGCAGGCCGAGTACCTCATCGGTCAGGTGGCCTGGCGCACCGGCGAGGCGCGCGACAACGAGCCACGGCTGCGACACTACCGCCGCAACGGATGTGGCGAGGAGGCGCTGGCCGGGCTCCGCCAGCGCGGGAATCACTATCCGCGGCTGGTACCGACGATTCCGGCGGCATTCCGCGCGATCGGCGACGGCGAGACGCTGGCGATCGGCGGGCGGCGCTGGACGGTGATCGTCGGCCGCGGCCACTCGCCGGAGCACGCGGCGCTGTGGTGCGAGGAGGGGCGCGTGCTGATCTCCGGCGACCAGGTGCTGCCGAGGATCACGACCAACATCAGCGTGTGGCCCGATCAGCCGCACGGCAACCCGCTCCGCCATTACCTCGACTCGCTCGAGCGCTTCCGGGGCATCGGCGCCGACGCGCTGGTGCTGCCCGCCCACGGGCTGCCGTTCCACGGGCTCCCCGAGCGGCTGGCCGAGCTCCGCACGCATCACGCCGCTCGGCTGGCGGAGACACTCGACGCGATCACGGAGCCGCGCAGCGCGGCCGAGATCGTGCCGGTGCTGTTCCGGCGCGAGCTCGACAGTCACCAGCTCGGGTTCGCGCTCGGGGAAGCCCTCGCGCACCTGCACTTCGTCGAAGCCGACGGCCGCGCGGAGCGCGTCGTCGGCGCGGACGGCGTTCACCGCTTCCGTAAGGCCTAGGCTCCGCGTAAGCGGTGGGCCGGGTGGGAGTGTGCTGGGGTCCCGCCGACCACGGGGGCGGCGGCCGAGTTGAACTCGGGGAGTCTGAGCTCCATCCGACTGCGTCGCGCGCGGTCCTGGTTGGGAGGGAAACGGGTCGGCGGGACCCCAGCACACTCCCATCCGGCCCACCTCTCCGCGGGGCCTCATTTCACGAAGATCGAGGACGCGTCACCGCGCCGGCGGTGCGCTGGTGCCGCGAACGAAGATCGCTAGGGCGATGATGGCGATGGTGACGAGGGTGGCGGCGGTGGCGTAGATCACGAGGTAGGAGCGGGTGAGGTCGTAGAGGGCGCCCGACAGAAGAGGGCCGGTGGCGGCGCCGAGGCTGTTGCCGACTGAGAGCCAGCCGAAGACGGTGCCGAACTTGCCGGAGGGCGCGATGCGGGGCACGAGCATCGAGACGATCGTGGCGCGGGTGCCGATCGGCACGAAGAGGAAGGCGACGTAGCCGTAGGCCAGCGCCCGGGCCGGCCAGAACTCCAGGCCGAGCAGGCAGAGCGTTCCAGCCAGCGTGAGTCCGAACGAGAGGAAGCCGGTCGCGGGCGCGCCGATCCGATCGGCCACGAGGCCGGCCAGCGCGCGCCCCGAGGTGGAGAGCACGCCGCCGATCAGCAGCATGAGCGAGGCTTCCCAGGCGGGGTAGCCGAGGGTCCCGAAATAGACGGCGTGCTGCAGCGTCGCCAGCAGTCCGACGTGCGGCGCGATCGTGAAGAAGACGGCCAGCGCCCAAAAGGCCGGCTTCCGCGCGAGTGCGCCGACGGAGCCCGTGCCGACCGTCGCCACCCCCACGCCCGCGCCCAGCCGCCGCGGGTAGACGCGCCAGACGCACGGCATCAGCGCCAGGGTCGCGATGGCGTAGGCGCCGACCGCGGTGCGCCAGCCGAGGTTCGTGATCACCCAGTGCGCGGGGGTCGCCATCACGTAGCCCGCCATCGAGCCGGCGAACGCGATGCCGGTGGCGACGCCGCGCCGGCGACGGTAGTCGGCGGCGATGACCGCGGCCTGCGGCACCATCCCGGTGAGGCCCACGCCGACGCCCACGCCGAGGCCGAGGCCAAGCGAGAACACCGTGAGTGTCGGCGCCAGCGCGGCCACGGCGAGGCCGACGGCGGCGGCGCCGAGCCCGACCGCGATCAGCGCCCGCGGGCTCCAGCAGTCGACGAGGTAGCCGGCGACGGGGCCGAGCGCGGCGCCGGCGGTCCACATGAGCGTGACGGTCAGCGCGGTCGCGGCCCGCGAGCCCCCGAACTCCTGCAGCAAGGGCGGAAAGAAGACCGGGAACGTGTTGCCGATGCCGGAGACGAACAGCATCGTGGCGAACGCCAGCCACAGGCGCGCGCTGGCGAGACTCTCGCGCTCAGGCAAGCGAGGAGCGGATCGGCGTCGCGCCGCGGGCCCGGCGCGTCAGCGCGGGGCCGGGTTCGCCGCGCGGTACTCGAGCGGGCGGGAGGCGGGAGCGAGGGCCGCCCGTCGCGCGCCCGCGATGAGGCCGTGATCGGGGGCGAGCGAGCAGACCGGATCGGTGACGGCGGCGTCGCCGGTGAGCTGGAACGCCTGGCAGCGACAGCCGCCGAAGTCCAGGGCCCGCCGATCGCAGCTCCGGCAGGGCTCCGGCATCCAGGCCTCGCCGCGGAACGCGTTGAACGCGGACGAGGTCTGCCAGATCTCGGCCAGCGGCCGGTCCTTCGCGTTGTCGAACACGAGCCCGGGCAGCGTATGAGCGGCGTGGCAGGGCAGGACCAGACCGTCGGGCGCGACGACGATGAAGCGACGCCCCCAACCGTCCATGCAGGACTTCGGGAAGTCCACGTAGTAGTCAGGCGTGACGAACAGGACCTCCATCCGTCCCTGCAGGCGCCCGCGCGCCGCCCGGGCCACGTCGCGCGCGCGATCGAGCTGCTCGCGCGTGGGCAGCAACGCGGCCCGGTTCAGCAGCGCCCAGCCCAGGTACTGCGTGTTGGCCAGCTCGAGCCGATCGGCCGCGAGCGACTCCGCCAGCGCGACGACGTCGCCGACCCGGTCGAGGTTGTCCCGGTGCAACACGGTGTTGAGCGTGAGCGGCAGCCCCAGCTCCTTCACCCAGTGCGCGACCTCCAGCTTGCGCTCGAAGGATTTCAGGCCGGCGATGCGGTCGGAGGCCGGTGCGGCCACGTCCTGGATCGATACCTGCACGTTGTCGAGGCCCCGCGCCTTGAGCTCGGCCAGCCGCTCGCGGGTCAACGGAATACCGCTCGTGATGAGGTTGGTGTAGAGGTCGAGGCCGCGGGCGCCCTCGACGAGCGTCTCGAGGTCGCGGCGCAGCAGCGGCTCACCGCCGGTCAGGTTGAGCTGCACCACGCCCAGCTCTTCCGCCTCGCGGAAGATCCGGAGCCAGTCCGCGGTCTCGAGCCCGTCACCGTGGCTCGCCCAGTCGACGGGATTGGAGCAGTAGACGCAGCGCAGCGGACAGCGATAGGTCAGCTCGGCGACGAGCGTGTAGGGGCGGGGCGACTCAGTCATCGCCAGGGGTGATCAGCCCGCGTTCCGCCATCCGCGTCAGGAAGCCGAGCACCTCCCGCTCCACCGCCTCCCGCGGCTGCGGCGCGTACTTGGCGGCGAGCTGGTCCACGATGGCTCCCACGGTCAGCGCACCGGTGCACAGCTGCACGACGTCCGCCGCCGTGGGATTCAGCACCAGTCCCCGCTCGGGGTAGAGCAGCATGAACCGCTCGTCCTTGCGGTCCCACCGCAGGCGCGCCTTGGCGGCGAGGCGGGGCCGCTGCTCGAGCGAGATCATCCCGGCGGCTCACGCCCGGGCGCCGCCGGGCCCCCAGGCGGGATCGACGTAGGCGGCGTAGAGGCTGTCGAGCAGGTGCCAGAGGATCTCCGTCTTGCGAATGAGCGCGGCCACGCACCGTTCCTGCAGCTCGTAGGTCGTCGCGTGCGTCACGACGTACTCGATGGCCTGCATCGAGTCCTGGCGCGCCAGCGGCGGCCGCGAGCGGAAGTACTCGAGCGTGTCCTTGCTGATCCACGGATAGTGGCGCTCCCACGCCAGCACCCGGCGGGTCATGAGGTCGGGCGAGAAGAACTCGGTCAGCGATGAGGCGACCGCCTCCAGCAGGGTCCGCTCGCGGACCAGCTCGACGTAGCCGTCGCAGGCGAAGCGAACCCCGGGCAGGACCGAGCGGCACGAGGCGACCTCCGCGCGATCGAGGCCCACGCCCTCGGCCAGCCGCAGCCAGAGCTCGAGCCCGCCCTGGCCGGCCGCCTCCCCGTCGTGATCCCGGATGCGGCTGATCCACATGCGACGGAACGCGGGATCGTCGGACTTCGACAGGATGATCGCGTCCTTGATGGGCACCCGCGTCTGGTAATAGTAGCGGTTCAACACCCACTGCTGCAGTTGCACCTGCGTCAGCTTCCCGTCGTGCATCAGGTGGTGATAGCGGTGGTGATCGTGGTAGCGCGCCTCGCCCTCGCGGCGAACCCACTCGATGAGCTCCTCGCGTCCCAGCGGCGGGCGTGGAGACGCACCGCTCATAGCCGTACCTCCATCCCGTCCCCGGCAATCTCCCAGCCGGCGGCCTCGACCTGCGCCCGCTCGGCGGAATCGTCACGGAGCATCGGGTTCGTGTTGTTGATGTGGATGTAGACGCGCCGGCCGGCCCGGAGACCGGCCAGCCGAGCCAGGCTTCCGTCGGGACCGCCGACGGGCAGGTGGGCCATCGCCTCGGCGCGCTTGGTGCCGAGCCCGAGCGCCGGCAGCTCGTCGCTCGACCAGAAGGTGCCGTCGAAGAAGACGGCGTCGGCGCCATCGAGCGCCCGCCGCATGTCGTCGGTCACGGCCGCCGCCGCCGAGCAGTAGGCCAGCACGCGTCCCGTGGCCGGCTCGCGGACGCGCACCCCGATGTTGTCCTCGGGGGCGGGCGGCGCACGGTGCTCCAGGTGAATCGGCGGCTTGCCCGGCACCGCCAGCGGCGCGACGGTGAGGCCGGTCGCACGCCCGTCGGGCCCGACGATCTCCTCGTCGCCGCCGAGCTTGAGTGTGCGCCACGTCACTTGCTCCGGGAAGCGCTCGAGCGTGCGATACAGCACGTTGTCCTCGACGAACCCGCGCCGGACCGGCTCGGTCGCGTAGATGACGAGCGGGTGGGACTCGCGAAGCGACAGCAGGCCGAGGCAGTGATCGAGATCGCCGTTCGTGATGAGGATGGCGGCGATCGGCGAGTGACGCGGACCCCGCGGGTGCAGGCCGGGGAAGCTCTCGATCTGCTGGCGGATCTCGGGAGAGCAGTTGAGGAGCAGCCAGGTAGCACCGTCCGCGCTCACCGCGACGGACTCCTGGGTTCGCGCCTGCGCCCGGACGGTGCCCTCACGGAGACCGCGACAGTTCGGGCAGCCGCAGTTCCACTGGGGGAAACCGCCACCCGCCGCCGAGCCGAGTACGCGGATGAGCATCGTCTCCCCCCACAAACACGACAGCCCTTCCGCATCGACGGAAGGGCTGTCCGACTCTCGGCGAGTCAGTTTAGAAGCGGTCGTCCGGCTCCTGGCCGAAATCGTCCTGGTAGGAGTTGATCTCGGCGTCCATCTTTACTTCCACGAAATCCGGGACTTCCCAGGTCATCGGCGTCACCTCCAGTCGGAGTCTGCTGCAGAAGCGAGAAGTGGCGCCCATGGTAGATGAGGCCGCCGGGGCCGTCAAGCGGCCACTGCCAGGCCAGAAGTCAGAAGGCCGTACACGGTCTCCCCGACCGCCGCCTCGCTTGCGGCGGGGCTGGCGGTGTCCACGACACCCGAGACTTCATGGCTCGGAACGACCGGCAGGCGGTCCCTCCCGTCGGCAGTGGTCCGCGTCGCCGACCATGTGAACTCCGTGGGGGTGATGGCTGCCGCGTGGACGCGAACGAGGGCATCCTCCTTCGCTGGACGGGGTTGCGGGGCGTCTTCGTAGACCAGGCCCTCGGGCCCGCCTCGCGCGTGCAGGCGAACCGCCTTCATCGTCGGAGTCATTGTTGACCTCCACACCGAGCGTACGAAGGTGGGGCACGGTGCATACGAGTGCCGAGGAGCGGCCCGAGCGCCGGAGAGGCCCATTGACAATGGCGGAGGCGGCATATTAGCTAGGACCGCGCGAGGTAGCGCCTCACCCTCTAACCGCGGGAGGACCCACATGCGACGCAAGCTTCTGATCGGCTTGACCATCGTGTTGCTCATTGGCGTGACGATGTGGCTGATCCCCGCCCAGGCGCAGCAGCCGGCGCCGCCGCCATCGTGGAAGCAGGGTCAGCCGGCGGGGATGGCAGAGTCCATGCTGGCGCCGATCGCCCAGCCGCCCGCGCCCAAGGCGCCCGGCGAGATCCCCGTCGACAAGATCAAGGTTCCGCCGGGGTTCAAGGTCGAGCTGTGGGCGCACGGCATCAACAACGCCCGGGCCATGACGTGGGGGGACAAGGGCACGCTGTTCGTCTCCAGTCGCGTGGCCGGCAACGTCTACGCGATCGTGGACAAGAGCGGTACGCGCGAGGTCAAGACGATCGCCAAGGGGCTCAACCTGCCCAATGGCGTCGCGTTCAAGGACGGCACGCTGTACGTCGCCGAGATCCACCGCATCACGAAGATGGCCGGGATCGAGGACAAGCTCGACGCGCCGCCTCAAATGGAGGTCGTGTACGAGACGCTGCCGAAGGACGCCCCGCACGGCTGGAAGTACCTGGCGTTCGGCCCGGACGGCAAGCTGTACTTCAACATCGGCGCGCCCTGCAACATCTGCCTGCCGCCCGATACACACGCGAACATCTCGCGCATCAATCCCGACGGCAGCGGCTTCGAGTACTGGGCGCACGGCGTGCGCAACAGCGTCGGCTTCGACTGGCACCCGGTGACCAAGGAACTCTACTTCTCGATGCACGCCCGGGACTGGCTGGGCGAGGACGTGCCGAGCGACCGCTTCGACCACGCGCCCAAGAAGGGGATGCACTTCGGCTTCCCGTTCTGCCACCAGGGTGACATCCCCGATCCCGAGTTCGGCAAGGGTCGCGCCTGCGGCGAGTTCGCGGCGCCGCTCATCAAGACCGGGCCTCACGTCGCCGGCAACGGCGTCATGTTCTACACGGGCTCGATGTTCCCGGCCGAGTACCAGAATCGCGTGTTCCTCGCCCAGCGCGGTTCCTGGAACCGCACGCAGAAGCTGGGGTTCCGGGTGATGATGGTCACGCTCCGCCCCAACGACGTGCCGAAGTACGAACCGTTCGCCGAGGGCTGGCTGCAGGGCCAGGAGATCTGGGGCCGGCCGGTCTACACCAGCCAGATGAAGGACGGCTCGCTGCTGATCGCGGATGACTACGCCGGCGCGATCTATCGCGTCAGCTACTCGAAGTAAGCTGATCCGCTTCGTCTTCACCACGGCGCTGCTCGTCGCCACGCTGGCGGCGGGCAGCGCCGCGGATGCTGCAGACGTCGAGGCCGGCCGCCGCAAGGCCGAGCCGTGCGCGGCCTGCCACGGGCCCGACGGCAACGCCACGATTCCCGGCACGCCC
>Ga0134124_10005286_pt1 | contig 10386 bp, 11 predicted proteins | sample KB304_FD_96880 | JGI IMG/M metagenome (GOLD analysis project Ga0134124, IMG submission 96880) | Terrestrial soil microbial communities without Nitrogen fertilizer from Kellogg Biological Station, Michigan, USA - KB3-0-4 | ecosystem: Environmental > Terrestrial > Soil > Unclassified ... | reverse complement strand
TAAATAATCGACTGGCTATAAACGGAAGTATTTAGTACATAAAATATAGCCAATATAAATAACGTGATTTTCATTTTTTGCTTTTCACTAACGTACGGGTATTTGCGAAGGCAGGGAATTCATTGATTGTCCATCCTGCTTTTGCAAATACAATGTTAGCGGAAGTGTTTTATTTTCATTTGTTTTATTCTAACATCACTTTTCTATTTTTCTGAATCAATATTACATACATCATAAAAACAAAAGCGACATAAAAAAATTGACCGCGAGATACGCCTACTCCATACGGAAACCAAATGCCTGGAATAATATGCAAGTCAGATATTTCTTTTGGAAACAGAGCAATTAACATCAATAATGCTGCTACTAAAACTAATAAATCTTTCATGCCTTGTTTGAGCACTCCCTGGTAGATAATAAATAGCAGCAACGCCAAAAGCAACAATCTGATATAATCTGCAATTGTCTGAAAGTATGTATGAATGGAGTGTGAAACCCAGGAAATTCCGAGCAATTGGGCTGCCATGAATAGTAAAGCAAGCAGTGCAATAATTTTAGCCAGCCATTTCGGTTGACGCAGGTTAAACCATTCCCTCCAGGCCATTAACCAACTACCAAGCACCAATGGTCTGAGGATTATTGACCCAACGATAACAGCCTGATGGCTATTCTCTATATGAAACCAGAAGTAAACAGCCTGATTAAGTCGCATCAGTCCTAACAAAATTAAAGCTGTCATAAACCATTTACAAGATTGTGTTGGGTTTCCACCTCTATTCAGTAAAAACATTGTTATAGCCAGCAAAATAAATATTACCGGCCAAACAACTTCCACGATATAGCCTTTTATGGTTTGCTCCCATTGAAATCTGTATTTCTTTTCGATATGGTTTTTTTCTCCAAGGGTTGGGGCAATATGGATACCGCCTGCATCGGCGCCCAGGCTAGCCGAACTCATCCACACCCTAAAAGCAATGGTAATATCCTTTTCTTTTTTTACATTTTCCGGCACCAGGAACATACGGGGTTGAATACTGTAAATTATTGGAACTGTACCCGAAAAATCAGCTGTACTACCTAAAAGTGACCCGTTAATAAATAGCTGATAGGCATCATCAACAGAGGGCGGTGCTGCGAAAGCTAAATTGTTTTCTGGTAAACTATCCAGGATAACTTTCAGACGGTACCAGGCGTAACCTGAATAGTTTGAATGTCCTTTGGCTGTCCAACCCGGAATATAACCTGAAAGCCCCACATCGTCATCGTGTGATCCGGGTGGTGCAGTAAGGTCCATGTTTTCCCATTGCGAATCATCATAGTTGGATTCAGCATATTGCATATTATCCCCAGCTATGAATTTCCACGGACCGTTAAGTGTTGTGAGATGTTTATCGGAACGCAATGTTTCCTCAGTAGTTGAGGAATAGGAGAGGTACATAAAAGTACCTGCTACCAACAACAGTGTGATAAATAGCATCAAATAGCAGAACAAAAGTTTTTTTTTCATTTGCTAAATACTCATTAAATGTTAAAGGTGGGGCTGATAACATATCCGCTAACGTTCAAGCGGCCGAACTACAGGAATTCTATTCCGGCTGTTCGGCAATGCGATGTTACCGGTTCGGACTTTTGTACTAAATATATTTTGCTTTATCGTTGTCAATTTGAATGTGTCAAGCTGAAAATACTTAAATCAGGGTTTTCTTTGTCTGCCTCTATGGATTTTATAAAGTTAAATTTCGTCAATAGTTTAGTTGAATTCTTATTGGCGTTATGAGTAACTGCTACTATTTTTTGGATCCGCAATGTCTGAAAAGCATAGTCAATAACTTTTTCTGCCGCTTCTTTCATTATTCCTTGTCCTTGGAATTTTGTCATAAGTTCATACCCAATTTCGCAACTGGTTTTTTCGTTTGAAAAGTCAAATAAACAAATTGTTCCAACAAATGTTTTTGTCTTTGTCAAGGTTATTGCCCAATAAATCGAGTTATTTTTTTTAATGTTATCATTAACCTTGTTGATAAAGTTGATAGCGTCTTCAATTGTTTTGCTTTCTTGTCTGCCAAGATATTTGTTTATCTCTTTGTCTGAACGCAATGCAAAAATATTTTGCTGGTCATCAATTGATAATTGTCTAAGAGTCAGCCTTTCAGTTGTCAAAATTGGAAAAGATGTAAAATTTCTATTGGTCATTTAAATATATGTATTTCGTCAAAGTTGAGGGATGTCATAGCCTGACCACTAACGGTCAGAGCTTTCTGCAGTGCTGATATTCTGTGATCCTTCAGCCCGAACCGAAGATGATAAGCGAACGGAACGATCAGTACATATTCTTCAGCCAGCATAGCAGAAAATCGCTTGTTAGCGGTAGTTTTTTCCTTTTTCAACGAGAGCATTTAATATTTTATAAAACTCAACAGGTTCATCAAACATGGGAAAATGCCCGCAATTCTGAATCCAATAAAGTTCCACCCTTGGGACTGCTATTTTTAATTCGTAGGTCACAGATTCACCTGGGTCTTGCCGTCCACAAATTGCGAAAAATGGCTTATGATAAGAGCCGAGTTTTGAAGTAAAATCAAATTGTACGTTTGCAAGGTCTTTCCACATCAGGCCAGCCATTGTTTTATTCATGATGCCTGCTGCGTATCTTGGATAAACACTTTCTAGACTATCCTCATTAGAAAATCTTGCACGAAAACCCAGTTTTCTTCTTTGTGTAAACTCAGCCGCTGTCATTGTTCCAGCTCTTTCTTTCATATTAATTGAATCCATAAATAACCTTTCATCTTTGCTTAATCGTGCATTGATGTTGAGAAGTAGAGTTTGACCTGAATTGTCAACTTTAAATGGCCCGGTATCGGTTAAAATAAGTGCTTTCACACGGTCAGGAAAACTTGCGGCAAAACCCATTGCCAAAGTGCCACCCCAGGAATGCCCGTAAAAGATGGCTTCCTTTAAATGAAGATGGTCTAATAATAGATTTAAGTCAGCAAATGCTGCCTTTAGATTTATTGTGGTAGAATCAAATGGCGTAGGTATAGAAATCCCTGTTCCTCTTTGCTCTAATAATATTGCCCGGTAATTTTTGCTAAGTTCAATGGCAACTTCTTGTTCCTGATTGCAAGAAACACCTGGACCACCGGATAATAAAATAATAGGTTCACCTTTACCATAGTCGTGATAGTATAAGTATCCGTTAGCATATTTTATTGAATCAAGTTTTTGTCCAAAAGAATTTATAAATACAACAATTGATAAAGTCAGTAAAATGCATTTTCTCATAGTGATTGTTTTAAAATTACCGCCCAACGTTCAAGGCTTGCCGAAGGCCGTCGAATTAAGTGTCACCTCCGGCCGAGCCGCACTACTAATATAATTTTATTTATCGGCGAGGCCAATACGTTGCAGGCTTTCGGCAAGCCGCATGTTGGGCGTAGTCTCTTTGTTAGAGCAGGGAATCTAGCAAGTCGTCAGATAAAAAGGTAATGATCAACTGGAGTACTTGTTCAAAAAAGCAATGATTGCATTCAATTGCGCATCCGAAAACTGAAAATTGTGGCTGTTAGCCAAATTCCCAAATGCTCGTTTTACTTTGAGGGCGTATGCATCTTTCGCTTGGATTAGAGAGTCCTGTTTTGTTACGTATATTTTGAGATAATTGACTCCAAGTCGTTGAACAATTCCTTGCAAATAGTTGTCAGTTTTGAAAACTGCGTGGCATGCACCACAATTTGTAGTGAATAATGATTTTCCTTGAGCGATTTGAAGTGTGTCTTCAAATGGCGTGTGATCGTTTAAGTTCTTTGAGGAATCGACAGTTGTTGTCGGATTTGCCGATCGCCCGTCGCAGCTTGCAATGAATAAATTGATATTGAGAACAACAGCGATCACAAAAGAAATCCTGAAAAAGTGTCGCTGATAAAATCCCATAGAATAATTTTGAAGTTTACGCCCAACGCCAACGCATTGCCGAATCGCCGGCATTCCTGTCCCGCAGCCCTGCGGGATTGGCAATGCAATGTTGGTGGCAGTTTTATTCTTTGTCGATGGAATCGAGCCAACTGACAGTCTGTTCTGATCGGTGGTTTTGTCCAATAATATCCCTGTACAATTCTGGTCTTCTCGCTTTTATATATCTATGTCCACCTGCCTCAATTAATTTTTGCGGAGTAATGGTTGCCGTCACATAGCTATCCTCGAATGAACGACATTCAGCAAGAACATCTCCAAAAGGGTCAACGATCATGGAACAGCCATTTTTTAATTGGTCATCGTCCATACCAATTGGATTTGAAAAAACTGAATAGATCGCATTGTCATAGGATCTTGCCGGTAGCCATTTCATCAACCAATCCCGTCCTTTCATCCCATCAAATTCCAGGCGCAGAGATGTTGGATCAGCTTCGCGATTTAACCAAAGCCTGTGGTCTACAAATCCGGCACCCGGCCTGGGAGAAGGTGTACACATAGTAACATGAGGCATAAAAATGATATTGGCACCTAAAAGGGTTGTTGCTCTCACGTTTTCAATAATGTTGTTGTCGTAACAAATTAAAATCCCGCATTTCCAACCATGAATTTCGAAAACGCAATACCGGTCTCCGGGTGTCAGGTATGGGTTTATGAAAGGATGTAATTTCCTGTATTTTGCAATCAATCCATTTTTATCAACACATACATAAGCTTTGAACAGATTGTCATTAGCATCTTTCTCAAAGAGTCCTGCTAAAATAATAATGCCGGTCTTTCCTGCTATTTTAATAAGCTTTGTTATTGTTTCTCCCTCAGGAATAAATTCTGCCAGCTCAAGCATCTGTTCTTTTGAAAGATGTCTTGCAAAAGTGTAACCTGTTAAAGAACATTCGTGAAAGGCAATTACATTAGATCCTTCACCGGAAGCTTGTTGTGATAGTTTCTCAATGACCGCCAGGTTATAGTTTTTATCACCACTTTTATGCTCAAACTGACCTGTCGATATTTTTATGTTCTCCATGCCTGTATATTAAATTGGCAGCCAACGTTAACGCATTGCCGAATTAGAATTCCTGTCGCCCGGCTGTAGTGATAAAGTTAAATAGAATTAGAAAAGCTGAATTATATTCTGTCGCCTGCATTCCTGTCCCGCAGCCCTGCGGGATTGGCAATGCAATGTTGTGCGCATCTTAAAGGAAGATTATTTTCTCGACGCAGACAACAGAGTATATACGTGCATGTGTTTCATAGTTTATTTATTCAGCAACCGCCTTTGCGGGGGACACGTTTAAAAATTACTTTACCATCTCTTTCTACATATTCGCCCGATACTATTGGATATGCATACTTGGGCGCATGCGATACGCTCTGGCTTCTTATAATTATTTTGTCGTTAACTTTCAGGCTATGCAATTGCTCAAGTTGAGACTTTCCCGCATCAAAGTTTAGAATATAATCGTCACCATTAATCCTGACCATCACTCCGAAACCTAATCGTGAGCCTGGCGGAAGAGAAAGAGAGGTTACAACTCCCTCCATATTGGTATAATCTTTAATGTGCTTCCATATTTTATCTTCAGCGGCATACACTTTTTTACCTGCCGGAGACGCTTCCCATTTTTTGTACATTATACCAGCAGGGGTAGCCTCCCATTTTTTCAATTCAGCTTTCCTTTCATCAGCGGAGAGTGGTTTTGGAGTTGATTTTTTAGAAGTTTCATTTTTGATTTCGCGATTAGCAAATACTAGTCCGCTTACCACTACCAGCGGGAAGATCAGCGCATAAATAACTTTTTTCATATTTTTTGTAGGTTTATTTAACATATATCTATCTCCTGATAAATCAGATCCGTTTAAGGCATTTCCACCTGCAATATTATACCCGCAAATCCATTAAATGATTCAGCCCCGCCCGAGACCGGGATATCATCGGCATAAAACGCCACTGCATTAATCCCTAAATTGATCATTGAACTTTTTTAAAAACAGTTCGTAGTAGCCCGACTCAATTTTTAAACCATTAAATTTTGATGAAGTTAATTTTGCCTTAGACTTTGACAATTCCCTTTTCAATTTCTTAGAAAGCTTTTTATTCACTTCACCATTATCACGCATTTCCAATAAAGTTTTATTACAATAGTCCCGCATGGCCACCGCATAAGTAAAATCATGCAAAACGTTATGATAAGGCGATGTAGAATTATAAATCGTTCCGGTCTCAATTGCTTTAGCAAGTCCGGCTTTGGTTGGGCCGTTAGGTTCTCGCTCGATAACAACTTTAGCTTTTACCGAATCCGAAGTTCCTGTATAAATGGAATCTTCACTGCTTTGCCCGTAGGAAAAAAATCCTGCTGTCACCATCATCAATATCATGATACTTTTTTTCATCTTTTTTATTTTTTTATTTTTTTTCAACTTACGCACAAGGAATCATATCCGCCACCTGCGGTAATTTTAAACAATGCATGAATGTTAATCTGAGTTTTCAACATCCGCCCTTGCTGGGTATGGCATAGATCACGTTGCCTGAAACAAATAAATTGAAGACCTTACCGTCTATAGAAGGAAGTAATAATTTCCATGTTTTTCCCTTGTCTGATGATCTGAAAATGCCGTCAGGATGAGTACAAAAGAAGTTTTCACCAACCTGGATGATTGGAGTCATGAAGCGTTGCAAAAAAGGGCGATCATCCCAGGTCCGCCATATTGAATCAATAACAACTTTGTCCTGAAGGTCGGAATGAATGGACTGCCAGGTTTTACCGCCGTCGTAGGATGTACTTAGCCTCCTGGTATTCGACTCTGAACTAGCAGTGATAGCAGCGAATCCACCTTTGATCGGTTTTACATCGAAAGCCACACTGTCCTCACTGATCGCCAGCGCCCAGTTTTCGCCATTATCGGTCGATCTTATTATCTTTCTCATACTGGTCGCCAGCAACACGCCATTCGACTCTGCCAAATTCCCTACCAAGCCTCCGGCAAAGACATGTTTCCAGGTTTTTCCACTGTTATCAGTTTTAAAAAGGCCTCTGTCGGTGCCGATGAAAATTGCACCTCCGGCAGTTTCAAAAACGGTGCGTATTCGCGGCTCCTGAAAATTTTCGAATATCGGCGACCATACACTCGTTCCGTTTGTTTTTTTCAAATTTACACCCCAGTAATTGTAGGCAAATATCCCGGACTTACCGGGGGCAATGTTGCTATGTTGGTCAGGGAAAATCTCTTTGGTCCAAAAAGGAGTTGTGGCATTTGGTTCACTGTGATAGAGTCCGTTTCCAACCCTTAAAAACAGCCCTTTATCATTTGCAAAGAAGCTATTTCCCCGGATACTATCTTCCCGCAAATTTTCTGGCAGCCCTTTGCTGATGTCCTGCCAGGTTTGTCCGCCATCTGTAGATTTAAAAACGATGTTTGCAACTCCCGACTTATTTTTATTTAGTTTTTGCTGACTATCCGTAATTGGAAATATAAAGGGAAAAAGGAGCAAAAAAGCAAGGCTATAGATTTTCATGACTATAATGATTTGGTGAAACAATAAAGTAAAGATATTGGGCGTCAACTATCCTTGAGCTTTTTAATAGTAAAGAGTTGTAAAGGATGAGTAAAACGTTTGTAAAACCACCGAAAACTGAGATTTAATAGATTATTTTGCACCCATGAAGACATTTATTCTGTTCGGATCTTCAATCATCATAATTGCTATTTTGATCTCTGATGTTGCATTTATCAATAAAAAGAATGAAATCCCTGAGAAGCATTTAGAAGTTGTATTACGTGATATTGGACATCAGCTTTTGCTATCAGCCAAAGATTCTTCATCCAGGGTGCTGCCGGTTAAGAAATTAAATGAAAATACATACCAGATCTCCTTTCAAAATAACTTTGGTTTCATTTCAGATACACTCATCAATTTAATTCAACGAACACTTCAAAAAAATGCCCTGGCAAACGATTATATAGTGAATTTGAGGAATTGTAAACAAAATGAAACTGTCTTTGCATTCGAAATAAATAACCAAACAGGCGATCTAACACCTTGCAGAGGTCGTAGGCTGGAGGTTGGTTGTTATGTTATTGAAATTGAATTGTTGAAGAAAAATAAGTTTAATTACTTTTTGTTGTTGCTGTTGATTATTCCTTTGAGTTTTATTGGTTTTTATGTGAAAGATAAGTTTCGGAAAAAAGAAGAGAAAGCACCAATCCCCGATAATAATGATTATATACAATTAGGAAACTTTAGATTCTACGCAGATAATAATGTTCTTAAAATTGAGAATAAAACTATTGAGCTTTCGGAAAAAGAAACAAAAGCACTAAAAATATTTGCAGAAAATATAAATCAGATCGTAGAAAGGGAAACATTGATGAAAGAGATTTGGGAAGATAAAGGCATAGTGGTCATCAGTAGAAATGTTGATGTATTAGTGTCTAAATTACGTAAGAAATTAAGCGACGACAGCTCCATTAAATTTATTAACTCACATGGCAGGGGTTACAAATTTATGATTGAGTAGATGCCAGGTAAAATCAGGTAAAGTATAAAACAAATCGGAATAGGTGATGAATACTTTGTCAATGGTCATGAGCAGTCTGAATTAAATTTACACGATTTCGTTTCAACCGATTTCAGGATGTTAAAGGCTGATGGCTTGCGCACAACGTTCACGCATTGCCGAACCGCCGGAGTTAGAATTCCTTCAGCTCAGCCGCGGCGTAACTTTTTTTCCTACGCCGCATTGCTAAAGTTCAATAGAATTGCCTGCCTGCCGGCAGGCAGGCAAAAGCTGAAAAGATCTGTTCTGTCGCCGGCATTCCTGTCCCGCAGCCGTGCGGGATTGGCAATGCAATGTTGGACGCAGTGCATGTGGAAAGGGATATTCAATTTTTTTTATTCCCGTATTCGTCAAATGTTTTGTTCAGATGGTGATTGATTAACCTCTTGTTTAGTAAACCGGCTAAAATAAGCAAAACGATTACTGTTCGCAACGTTAAGAACGGGCTTGGAACAACAATTTCCGGTAAAAAAGCGATAATAATAAAGAATGTCGCAGTAATAAATGAGGGCAATGCTGCATAATTATTTGCTTCTCGCCAGGTGTGCTCATTCTGTAAAGCCAACTTAGTTCCAACACCGACCCACCACGTAAAATTTTTGGGAGGAAAAAACTTGTAGATGATACCGATCGCATTGAAACATATACCAATGAGTAAACAAAAAATAGTGAACTGAGTCATAAAAAAGGTTTTAATCGCCAAGAAACCAAAAAATATATGTACAATCAGAACAAACGAAGCATGTTGCGGACCTATCCGCCCAATCTAATTTGAAAAAAGTAGTTACTGCTTTATTTAACTGTGCTTCACGTGTCCAAAAATGATCGTTAGAACAAATTGGGCATTTTAGATCGTGACCACGGACTGTAACGATTTGCGGTTCATCTTTCGAGAAAAGGCCCATAAATTATTTTTTAATTTTCAGCAATTTTAAATTAGCAAAGTAATTGCGCACAACGTTCACGCATTGCCGAATCGCCGGAAATAGAATTCCCGTCGCTCGGCCGCAGTAATAAAGTTAAATAGAATTACCTGCCTGCCGCCTGCCTGCCGGCAGGCAGGTTCGTCGCCCCCGGCGACGGCAGCCGAACGTTGTTACTAAAGATAAAATTTTATTCTGTCGCTCAATAGTACTCCGTCAAGCTGGGACAAAAAGCTGAGCAGCGAACCAAAAGTCGAAACACAGAATTCTCTAGTCCCAATTGCACAAATGCTATGTTAACCTGCCGTTTTTCTTGTCATGTCACCAAAATTTCCACCAGGGCTTGGCGCCTGTTGCTTTCTTTTGTTGGGTTGTTATCGTGGTAGTGCTTGGGTTCGAATAAGAATAACCTGTCAAGGTTGTTTCAAATAGTAAGTCATGTGCTCGGTCAAGTTGTTCTCCAAAGTATCTACTACAAATCTCAAAAACAAAATTCTCTCCAACTTGGTCCTCTGTCATTGGCTCATCATCTAAGTCTTCGAAAATATAAGTTCTCGATCCGTCGTTGTGAACTGTTGCTTTACTCAGAAGCTCCTCCTCTTCTGCTAATGGCGCCCCTATTTCAATAAACGTTCCGTCATCAGAACTTCCTGCTCTTGCTCTTATTTTTTCGCCATTTTTTGTCACGGAATAGCCCCAAAGATTTACGGCGCTATGTAAAACAATTGAGCAAATTTCAGAAGTCGGAAACACCTTTATTAATATTTTCTCAGATTGAGTTTCTTTGTCCTCAAAAAATTGCATTGGAATATTAGGTGCACAAATCAGCAAATTGTCTTTATATGTCCCGATGTAAACTTTATTGTCGTCCGGATTAATTGCAACATCAAAAGGTTCGTCACCAATTTTCGTCAAGTTTGATAAACCTAATT
>Ga0134124_10005285_pt1 | contig 10387 bp, 8 predicted proteins | sample KB304_FD_96880 | JGI IMG/M metagenome (GOLD analysis project Ga0134124, IMG submission 96880) | Terrestrial soil microbial communities without Nitrogen fertilizer from Kellogg Biological Station, Michigan, USA - KB3-0-4 | ecosystem: Environmental > Terrestrial > Soil > Unclassified ... | reverse complement strand
GTCCTCACTCTTGGCGTCTTTGACGTCGAGTTTGCCGTAATCGAGCATGAATTCCGCTGCGATTGGCGCCGAGATGCGATAGCCCCCGCGCAAGCCAATAGCGCCCATGGTGCTATCGGCGCGCGTTGCCGTCAGCTGCAGCGGGTGCTGCCCGAGCGCGAGCACCCCGAGCGTGAGCAGCCCGTAGTAGCCACGCGGCACGCGCGGCGGAGGCGGAGCCGGCATGCTGCCCGATTTTTCGACCGAAGCTTCGGCTGGCTCGCTGTCGATGTGAGGGCCGAGCTCGGCGCGTACCTCCAGCGTTTTGCCGAGCGCCACGGTCACGGTGGTCTCGAAGCTCTCGTAGCCTTCGCGAAAGACTTGGATCAGATGATCGGTGTCCGGCTTGACGCTGCCCCGCCACTCATGAAACGCGCGCGTCGTGCCGTCGACGGCGATCGCAGCGCGCGGATCAGTGGCAACGATGTTCAGAAAGCCATCCGTTGCTTTGAGCTTCAGCTCCACGGAGAGCGGCTTTTGTCCGGAGGCGACGCGCACGACTCGCGAGAGGCGCGCGTAGCCCGCCAAATCAGCGACCAACGTGTGCTCACCCACGTTCATCTCCACGCCGGAACGCAGCTCGGCGAGTGGCACCGAGCGACCGTCGATGGTCACTTTTGCGTCGCTCGGTTCGACGTTGACGATGATCGAGCCGACCAAACCGTGCAGCTCGCTGATGGCATCGGTGACGGCTTTGGTCTCGCCCTCGCTCAGCTCGCTGCCGTGCGCTTTCAGCAATTGCTCGAGCGTGGCAGCGGCTTCACGATAGCGAAACAGGGCCTTCTGACAGAGCGCGACGTTTTGCAGTGAGCTTGGCCCGGGTTTGGCGGCATACGCGGCCTCGAACTCGGCCAATGCACCGGGGTAGTTGGTGTCTTGGTACAGCTTGATGCCGAGCTTGAAGTGACGTCTGGCGTCGGCGGTGGCTTCGGCGCTGGAGGCTGAACCGGCCGGGTCGGGATCTGCGGCGTGTGCTGCGCGCGGGGCGGCGCCGAGCAGGAACGCCAGCAGGGGAGCCGAAAGGGCGCGGAAGCGCATCGCTTCTCGCTATCACGTTTTCAAGGGCCCTCGAACGACGAAGTCAGGACGTATGACTTCTTGGATCGAAGGCCTACGGCTCTTTGGTGCTGAGTTGCAAGCCGGAGGCGATGTGTGTGCTCGGCTTCGGCGCGGGCGGGCGGCGCACGTTGTTCGGGCTCGGGACGCGCACGGGCGCTGGTGGCGCGACGCTCGCGGCGCTGCTCACGGGCAACACCACCGGCGCGATCGGCGCGATCGCCGCGCTATTCACGGTGATGGTCGGCGAAAGCGTCGGCGGCCGCGTTGCTGCTTGGCTGGCGTCTCGACTGATGACCTGGCTCGGGTCGTTGTTGTGAGCCACGAAGTAGGCGGTCAACGCGAACCCAGTCAAGCTGGCGACGACGCTTGCCACCAAAGTGCCGTAGCGCTTGCGCGCGGGAGGTGCGGCCGAGTGCGTGTTCGCCGACGCCACGCTGGCGACCCCCTCCAGCGCGTACGCGGTGTCGAGTTCGGAGACGGCCGTCAGGAACTCTCGAGCCGATTGAAAGCGCTGCTCGCGTTCACGCTGCAACGCGCGCGCGACCAAGGCGGCGACTGGCGCCGTGACGTCGGGAGCGAGCGTGCGCACGTCAGCCGCGTCTTGGCTGCAAATCGCGATCAATACGGCTTCGTACGTGGGCGCGACGTGCGGCGGCTTGCCCGCGAGCATCTCGAACAAGATCGCGCCGACGCTGAACAAGTCCGTTCGCCCGTCGATGTCCGCGAACGATTGGGCTTGCTCGGGTGACATGTAGAACGCCGTGCCGAGCACGGTGCCACGTCGCGTGAGCGTATCCGCGGGACGCGAACGCGCGACCTTGGAGATCCCGAAGTCCACCAGCTTGACGAACGAAGGATCGTCGTCACGAGCACACAGGAAGACGTTGTCCGGCTTGAGATCCCGGTGCACGATGCCTGCCTCGTGCGCACGCAGCAGCGCGCGCAACACTTGGCTCACGATGCGCAGCGACTCGGCGACGCTCAACCGACCCTCGCGTCGCAAACGCGCGCGCAAGTCTTCACCGGTCAGCAGCTCCATGACCAAGAACGGCAATCCGCCGTCGGTCACGCCAGAATCGAAGATCTGGACGATGTGAGCGCTCTCGGCCATTCCGGCGGCCTCGGCTTCACGTTGGAAGCGCAGACACGCTTCGCGATTCTGCGCCGCTTCGTGACCGAGGAACTTGAGCGCTACTCGCTTGCCGATGGCAAGATTGGTCGCCTGAAAGACCGCGCCCATGCCGCCACGGCCGATGATGCGGTCGACGCGATACTTACCGCCGACCGTGGCTCCGACGAGCCCTGTCAGCTCGCTTTCGGTGTCCTGTTCCAGGCTCGGCATGGCCGCGACGTCTCCCGCGTGCGCGCGTGATAGGCGCACGCACGCGGCTCAGCGTAGCATGCCGGCTCGGCCAATTGGCAAAGTCAGGCAGCCGCGTTCGCCCGCGCGCTGCTTTCCCGTGCGCTCACGGGGGAGCCAGCGGAAGCGAGCGCGAACGAACGCGGAAAAAGTGGCTCAGCGCGCGGCTTTGTGCAGCGCGGACTGGATGCGCGAGGTCGTGCGCGAGGCGTTCTTCGAGTGAATGACGCCCTTGCTCACGGCCTTGGCGAGCGCGACGGACGCGGCGGCCACGGGGGCCTTCGCGGCGTCGGCATTGCCGGCGGCGATTGCAGCGCGTGCCTTCTTGACGGCGGTGCGGAGAGCACTGCGTACGGCTTGGTTGCGCTCGGCGCGCACGAGGCGCTGACGGTTACGTTTATCTGCGGACGGGTGATTGGCCATCGCCTTTTAATCCTCGAGAGTATGCAGAGCTGGCGCGTGAGCGTCAGGCCTTCGGCTTGCGCGCGTCTTGCGCCTTGGGGTCGTAACCCTCGGGGTGAACCGGAAATTTGGGCGTTTGGCTGCCCTTGTTGTTGGCGCCTTGGCTGCGCGCTCGGATATACCGACGACGTTCAGTCTGCCGAGTGGAAGAAACCATCAGAATACCTGTCAAAAAGGGCCCGGTTGGGCGCGAGGGGCCGGGACTATGAGCGAAGCTTTTGGCCTTGTCAACGCGCTCGGCCGGCTTTCGGGGCCCCGCATCGCCATTTCTTCTGAAATTCCGTTCAGGAGGCGCTATTCCGGGCGCACCGTGGCGTTGACACTGAAACTCGAGGCGGCAAACGGCTGGACTCTCGCCCGGCTGAGCTGAGCCTCGATGCACGAGGCGGAGGACTTGCCCGCCGCGGAGCCGCTCACGGTGACCTGCTGAACGCGGCCATCCGACCCGAATACGACCACCGCGCGCGACGGCGCGTCGTCGCCCGCCACGCAATGACGCGCGCCGCTCATCACCGAGCCAAGCGCTGCTTGGACTGCACCCGTGGTTGGTTTGGCTGGCAAGCCGCCGCTCCGGCTGTCTGCTGGGCGCAGCGCTGGGTCGGGCGGCAATCCGGGATCGCTGGCTTCGGCAGCGGCTCGAGCGGTCGTCGAACCGGGTTTGTTTGCCGCGGCCTTGGACGGTGCGGCAGCGCCCGCCGCTGCGACCTTGCTGCCGGCGGAGTCCGGTGCCGGCGCATCCTGCGCGGGCAGGGTGCTCGGGTCGATGCCGCGCGGCGCTTCTGCAGCTAGAGGCGGCTGGTTCTGCGCCAGTGAAGGCGCGCTCGCTGCGAGCGTGCTCGGCGTCGCGGTGCTCGGCGTCGGAGTCAGCTCAGCGCTGGTCGGCGCGGCTGATTCAGGCTGCCTGAACCAGAGCACCGCGGCGGCGGCCAACGCGAGCGCAGGGAACACGAGCGCAATCTTGGGAAATGGCTTGGCTGGTGCGGCGGCCGCGCTTGCTGGCGCGGTACCACTCGCGACCACGCCACTCGCGATGACGTTCTTCGCGTCGCCACCATTGACGCTCGTGGGCACGGTCAGCGCGTCACTCGACGGTGATTTCGCGCGTTGCTGAGCGGCGAGCGCGAGGCTCTCGCGCGCCATCTGACGTTCGTTGGCTTGCTTTTTCTCGACGCTGCGCCGCGCCAGCTCGGCGAGGCTTTGAGTGCGGACGCCCGAGTTGGTCAGCGGGGTCGCGGTGGCCGACACCGCGCTCGGCTCGTCCGCTTCACCGGGCAACGGGGCCGCCAACAGCGCTGCGTCCGTCGAGCCGCGCAGGCCGCTCGTGAGGCGCGCTTCGATCGCACGCGCGTCGCGCTCCCAGTCGCGCTCGGGGAAGGGGAACGCAGCCAGAGTCGCCTCGGCGCTGGAGCCGAGATCGGAAGATGACCGGCGATCGTTCACGCAGCGCCTTCTTCGCCCTGCGGCGCAAAGCCGCGCTCGACCAAAAACAGCTTCAGCTTTTTGCGCGCTTCGTGGACGCGCCAGGCCACCGTGCCCTCCGGGCAGCCGAGCACTTCACCCGCTTGTGCGTGACTCAAGCCGTCGACACCGACCAAGATCAGCGTGGTGCGCAGCGTGTCGCTCAAGGCGTCCATGCCTTCACACAAGACGCGGCCGAGCTCGCGATTCTCGCTGTCACCGAGGGGATTGGCGCTGCCGGCGCGCGTTTCGACGAGCAGCCCTTCCAAGCGTGGGTCGTCTGCCGGCACGGCTTTGCGGTTCGGCTTGCGCGCGCGAATCACGTTCAACGACAGGTTCACGGCGATGCGATAGATCCAAGTGAACGCCTCGCTCCGGCCGTCGAAGCGATCGAGCGCGCCGTAGGCTCGCACGAAGGTTTCTTGGGTCGCGTCCTCGGCCTCGGCAGCGTCGCGCAGCAAGTGCAACGCGAGTCGATAGATGCGTTGCTGATGCCGACGCACGAGCGTACCGAACGCTTCGCTGTCGCCCTCGCGGGCAGCGTCAACCAGTTCGCGATCCGTTCGCTTGGACATCGCTGAGCGCACGCTCACGCGCGCGGAAACCTCGTGGGGGTGCGGCCTGGGTCCAAGATAGAGTAGCACTACCCAGTCAGACAACCGTTCGCAGCCGAAGCTTGGCGAGTGGCCGTCAAAAACCTCGACGCCGCCACCGGCGTCGGTGAAAAACGATAGCGATTTCGAGTGGTTGACGGCCCGGCGCCTGGCCGCCGGGCGCGCCGATTACTTCGTTTCGCTGGCGCCGAGGCGGGCCTTGAGTAGGTCCCCGAGGGTGCCGAAGCCGCCCTCGGCCTTGAGCTTGGCGCGATACTCTTTGTGCGCGCGTCGCTCTTCGTCCTCTTTGAAGCCGCGCAGGCTGAGTTTGGGCTCGCCGGTGCGCGGATCGAGATCGACCACCTTCAGATCCAACACGGTCCCCGGCTTGAACACCTTGCGCAGATCCGTACCGCGCTGGGTGCCGGTCTGAGCGCCTGGGATGAAGCCGCGCGCGGCGCGGCCGGTGACGCCCATCAAGCGCACGAGCACGCCTGCAGCCTCACCTTTGACCACCTCGGCTTTGACCAGCGCGTTGCGCACGATCTTCTGCGGGGCTTCATTGGCGTGCTCTGGCTTCGGCGCCAGGTGGAAGGTGAGCTTCTTCGAGCGCGGGTCGAAGTGATGCACGAGCACCTCTACCTCTTGCTCGAGCTTCAGCACCGCTTCGGGGTGCTCGATGCGCTCCAGCGAAAGATCGGCCACGTGCAGCAGGCCCTCGATGCCCGGTTCGAGTTCGACGAAAGCGCCGAACTTCTCGAGCCGCGTGACCTTGCCCTTGTGTTGCGAGCCTTGCGCGTACTTCTGCTTGGCGACGGCCCACGGGTCCTCGACCAACGCCTTGCGGCTCAGCCAGATCTTCCCGCGCTCGTCGATCTTGGTGATTTTGACCTCGATGCGATCGCCGGCACGGAACAGGTCCGTCAACGGCACGCGGGCGTCGTGGCTCGCTTCGGAGGCATGCACCAGGCCTTCCAAATTCTCGGCCTCGGGCAAGGCGACGAACGCGCCCCACTCCACGACTGTGCGCACGACGCCGTTCATCACTTGGCCTTCTTGAAGCAGGGTGATGGCGTGCTTGCGCCGCTCGTGAGCCTCGGCCTCGAGCATCGGCCGGCGCGAAACGACCACGTCTCGGCCGCCCTTTTCGTATTGGACGACCTTGAACTCGACGCGCTGTCCGACCAGCACCGCGAAGTTCGCGTTGGCGGGGTGCAGATCCATGCCGGAGGCGGGGGCGAACGCGCGCAAGCCGTCGATGTCGACCTCGACGCCGCCCTTGATCACGCCGGTGATCAAGCCGGCGACCAACGAACCGTCTTTGGCTGCCTGCTCGACCTTGGGCTTCGCTTCTTCTTCGCGCAGCGGTTTGCGCGTGAGCACGACCAGCCCGCCACGCACGCCGTCGTTGTGCACGCGGGCGACGAAGCGATCCCCCACCGCCGGAACCAAATCATCCGCTTCCATCTCGTTGCGGTCGAAGATGGCCAGCGCCTTGCCGGAGAGGTCGACCATGATCGCCGTCTCGAGCACGGCGGTCACTTTGCCGAACACCTCTTCGCCGGTGTGGAAGGGCGCGCGATCACTGGCACGATGATGGGGTTGGCGAGCGGCGCCGCCTTCACGCGCTTCAGCGTTCGCCGGACCCGTGCCCGGTCGCTTCTTCTTACGGCGGCGCTTCTTCTTCGGTTTGTCGGAAGGCGCGGCGCCGGGGGCACCGCCAGCGTCCGCGCTCTCACCGCCTTCACCTTCACCCTCGCCGTCGCCTCCCTCACTCTCGCCTTCGGCGTCGTCACTCGCGGAGTCGCTGATCGCGCTCGCGGTGACCTCCGCGGGCGTGCTCTCGCTCGCGGCGCTCGGGGTTGCGGGGGATGCGTCCGTGGTGACGGGCACTTGCGTGCTGTCGCTCACGGCGCTGGGAGTGGACGTTGCGTCGCTTGAAATGGTGTCGGTGGACGTCATGGCGGGTGGCGAGAGCCCTATATCTCTCTTGCAGCCGCCTGCCAATCTTCGGAAGGCGGCTGATTCAGTTTCGGAATGGGGGCGAGCGCTGCTGCTCCGTTCAGCGAGCGATGGGCAGGCGTCGGTTTACACCGCCGCTGCGATCGATCAGCAGGCCGGCCTCCGGCTCGCTCTGCCCCAAGTTTTCCACGAGTTTCGCGGCGACTGCCACGAAAGCCTGCGCGGTTTCCGATTCTGGAGCTGCTTGAACCACTGGCGTCCCGGCGTCGCCCCATTGGCGGACCGTCGGGTGGAGGGGAATTTGGCCGAGGAGGGGCGCTTTCGCGAAATCAGCGACGCTTTGCCCGCCCCCGCTGCCGAACAGCTCGTGCCGCTTCTCGCAGCCGTCACAGATGAAGTAGCTCTCGTTTTCGACCACGCCGAGCAGCGGGATGCCCACCTTTTGGGCCATCGAGACCGACTTATACACATCCTGCAGCGCCACCTCTTGCGGCGTGGTGACGATCACGGCGCCCGTGCTGCGCACTTTTTGCGACAGCGTGAGGGACACATCACCCGTACCGGGGGGCAGATCCAGCAGCAAGAAGTCGAGCTTGCCCCAGTTGACGTCTTTCAAGAACTGCAGCAGCGCGCCGTGCAACATCGGGCCGCGCCAGACCACCGCCGCCTTCGGATCCTCGAGCAAAAAGCCGATGCTCATCAGCTTGACGCCGAAGCGCTCGAGCGGCTGGATCTGCTTGCCGTCGCTCATCGGCTGCCCGGTGATTCCGAACATGGTCGGGATGCTGGGACCGTAGATGTCGGCGTCGAGCAGACCGACCGAGTGCCCCATGCGCGACAGCGCGAGGGCCAAATTGCAGGCCACCGTGCTCTTGCCGACGCCGCCCTTGCCGCTCATCACCAAGATCACGTGTTTCGCCCCGGGCACCGGATCATCCGGGCCGATTTCGCGCGCAGCAATCACTGGTTCGGTCATGGCGCACGGGGCGTAGAGCCGAACCCGCAGTCTGTCAAATTCGCTCTGGCCGATTCCGGCTGCAGGCGAGAAAACGCCCCCGAGGCGAGTGACCGCCGCGCTGAGGCTCTTAGATGGCGCCGCTCAGCCAGGCGATGACCACGCCCAAGCTGAAGCCGATCCCGGTCGCGATCAACGCGGGCCAGGCGTTGTGCCCGGCGCGGCGCACGGCCGGCACCTGCGTAGAATTTCGGCGTTCTTCGACTTCGGCCCAGCCGGGTTCGCCTTGGCGGGGCATGAAGTCTTTGCCGACTTCCAGGCGCGGGGAGTTTGCGGAGCGCGGAAAGCGGGGCGCGACCAAGAGCGAGTCCGTCACCCCTCGGTCGTACGTGGCGACGCGGATTGGAATCACCGACGACTCTCGGTCGGGGGTGAGCGTTTCCTTGATCTTGACCTCGCGCTGCGCGGCGACCAGCGGGATCGGATCGCTCGACAGCTGGCGGCGCGGGCCGAGCGAGATCGTAGCGGTCGCGCCACCGATGAACGGGTGCAAGAGCTCCGCGAACTCTTCGGCGCTGTCGATTCGGCGACGCGGCGTGAGCGCCATGCCGCGCTCGACAATCGTGGCGAGCAGCTTGGGAACTTGCGGATTCACTTGGTGCAGCGGAGCGAAGTCCCCGGCGACTACGCGCTTGAGCACCGCGCCCGACGTGTGGCCTTCGAACGGGTCGCGCCCGGCGAGCATCGCGTACAGCATGGCCGAGGCCGAATACAGGTCGCTGCGCGCGTCGACGACTTCACCGCGGGCTTGCTCCGGTGACATGAACATGGGTGTGCCGCCCGAGCCGCGTGCCGCGCGACCGTCCGCTTCGACCATGCGCCGCGCAATGCCGAAGTCCAACACTTTGACGTGCGGGCGATCCGGCCTCGGGTGAACGATCATCACGTTGGCGGGTTTCAGATCGCAGTGCAAAAAGCCCTGGGCGTGTGCGGCGGACAGCGCCGCGAGCACCTGCAGCATCAGTTCGCACGCGTACTGCGGCGGGAGTGCGCCGCGCGCGCCGATGATTTCGTCGAGGGTTTCGCCGCGGAGCAGCTCCATCACCAGATAGGGCACGCCATCGGGCGTCACGCCCAAGTCATGGATGTCGACCACGTTGGCGTGCGCGATGCGGGCCGCCGCCCGCGCTTCACTGACGAACTGATCGCGCTGATCGGGCTCCGCGAAGGCCTCGCGATTCATCACCTTGATGGCGACGAATTTGCCGACCACCAAGTGCTCGGCCTCGTACACCTTCCCACTCGCCCCCGAGCCGATTTCTCGCAAGAGCGCGTATTTGCCGTCCAATACCGAGCGCGGTTGCAGATTTTGAGCGACGGACATCTCCGTCTACTGGGAACGACCGCTCGAGCGCGAACTTGAGCGATTGGGGGAGGGAAAGTCGCCCAAGTCTCGGACTGGGACGAGCGCGGGGTACAAAAGCGCAACGGCGCGACCCCGGGTGAGGCCGCGCCGTCGTGCTCAAGCGCCTCGGATCAGGAGCTCTTCAGCGTCACGACGCCGGTCACGCTCGTGGAAGCGTTGAGCGCCGCAGCGAAGTTCTCACCCGCCGTGCCCATGGTAGAGGCGATCAGCACGCCGCACACCGTACCCTTGGCGCCGAGCTTGCCGCTCGCGGCGAGCGAGCCGCCGATCTTCGCCGCAGCCGTGATGCCGGTCCCGAACGCTTCGCCGCGTGCTTTCAGCACGACCAGGACCTTCGGCAAGTTCACTTCGAGCGAAGCGATGGCGGTTTCGAACTGCAGCTTGCCCGCGGCATCGAGACCAGCCTTGGCTTCGACTTCCACCGAGAGGCTCGGCGGAGTGCACTCCGCTTTGGCGCTGGCGCTGGCGTTGCAGCTGCCTTGGCAGTTCGCGTCTGCGCTGCAGCCGCCCGAGAGCTCGCCGCCTTCGCACTTCAGCGGGGTGTAGTCGGCATCGCACTTGCCGTCGCACTTCACCTTCACGTCCGCGCTGCCCTTGCATGCCGCGTCGCAATGGCCGTCGCATTGACCCTTGCACTCGATCTTGGGCGCGTCAGCGTCGAGCGTGCAGGTGCCTTCGCATTGGCCGTTGCAGCTGCCGTCAGCCTGAATGCCAGTGCCGTCCGCGGTCGCGCCACCGGAGGCGCCAGCCGTGCAGGTGCCTTCGCACTTGCCCTTGCAGTCGATCTTGGCGCCGCCGCTGGCCTTGCAGCTACCGGAGCATTTGCCGGAGCACGAGCCAGTGCAGGCAACGTCGGCCGAGCCCGAAGCGGTGCAGCTACCGCTACACTCGACGCTCAAGGTGCCGCCCGTGCACATCGGCGGGTTGGCCTTGATGTCACACTCGGCTTTGACGTCACACGAAGCCTGGCAATTGGCCTGTGCGGTGATCGATGCGGTGCACTTCGGCTCCTTGAAGCTAACGGTGGCTTTGCCGCCCAACCTGCCGCTCGCGCCGAAGTTTGCGCTGATCTG
>Ga0134124_10005284_pt1 | contig 10388 bp, 11 predicted proteins | sample KB304_FD_96880 | JGI IMG/M metagenome (GOLD analysis project Ga0134124, IMG submission 96880) | Terrestrial soil microbial communities without Nitrogen fertilizer from Kellogg Biological Station, Michigan, USA - KB3-0-4 | ecosystem: Environmental > Terrestrial > Soil > Unclassified ... | reverse complement strand
GCAGCGCGCGAATTGCGAGGCTACTCTTCGAACAGCGGCGCCGTGCTACCGACGACCTCGGCGATCGACTCGAACTTCGAGGCGCGCAATAGCCGCGCCAAACCGCGCTGAAGCGACCACACCACGAGCGGGCCGCCGTAGACGAAGCCCGTGTAGATCTGAACCAAGGACGCCCCCGCGCATAGCCTCGCCCAAGCGTCTTCCGCGGTCTCGATCCCCCCCACGGAAATCAGCGTCAGGCGCTTGCCGACCTTGGCGTACAAGCGCTGTAGCACCTCGAGCGAACGCGACTTCAAAATCGCACCGGAAAGACCGCCCGCACCGCACGCCTCGACGTCTGCAGCAGAGCTGCGCAAGCCGCCGCGCGAGATCGTGGTGTTCGTGGCGATGATGCCGTCGAGCGAGAGCTCCAAGGCGAGATCTGCGATGGCGTCGATGTCCGCGTCATTCAGGTCTGGTGCGATCTTCACGAGCAGCGGACGGCGCGCTGAAATCTTGGCTAGCTCCGCCTTGACCGACGCGAGTAGCGGACGCAAGAGCTCGACGGTCTGGAGATTGCGCAAGCCCGGCGTGTTCGGCGAGCTCACATTGACGACCAAATAGTCGGCGAGCGGACCGAGCAAGCGCGTGCTGTGCACATAGTCACTCGCGGCGTCCTGTTCGCTGACGACTTTGGTTTTGCCGATGTTCACGCCGATCGGCACGCTTCGCTTTTGGGTCAAATGCGTGGCGACCACGCTTGCGCCCAGATTGTTGAAACCCATGCGGTTGATCAACGCGCGATCGGCCGGCAGCCGAAAAAGCCGAGGTTTCGGGTTGCCGGGTTGCGCTTGGCCGGTCACCGTTCCGACTTCGACGAAACCGAAGCCGAGCGCAGCGAGCGCCTCGTACGCCGTCGCGTTCTTGTCGAAGCCCGCGGCGAGGCCGACCGGGTGCGCGAAATGCAGACCCAGTGCTTCCACTGCCAACCGCGGATCGCTAGTGCGCAACAACCGTCGCGACAAGCCGCCGAACAAAGCCATGACCAGACGCAGGCCCGCGAGTGCCACGTGATGCACCCATTCGGTCGGCAGCCAGCGCAGCACGCACTGAAAGAAAAGTCGGTACACGATCAGTTGCGTGAAGCTACTACTCGCGCTCCGGGGGCGAGCGAAAGCCCAGAATTGTCGACCTCGGCGTCGGCCTCGACAACGGCGTTTTCCGGGGTGCTGACGGCTTCGCTCTCGGCGTCGAACCCGAACAGTTCGCCGATCGCCGACGTGAGCTGCTCGAGCGAGAGGCCCTCGGAATTGCGATCGAGCGCCGCCTGGCGCAGGCGAATCGTCGGTTGGTGGAGTAAGCGATTGACTGCAGATTCGATCATTTTCGATAGCGCCGCACGGTCGGTTTCGGGCAGATGCTTGAGCCTGCCGCGCAAGCTGCGCGATAGCTCTTCTTCTAGCGCGGCGCTCAAGCGCGTGCGCAATTGGACGATGGTGGGCGTTGCTTGTTCGGCGTCGGCCCAGCGATCATAGCCTTCCGCCTCACGCCCGATGATGGCCTCGGCCGAGGCCGCCTCGCGGGTGCGGGTGGACAGCGTGTCGGACACGACCTTCGACAAGTCGTCGATGTTGTACAAAAATTCGCCGTCGAGCGTCTCGATGCGGGGTTCTACGTCGCGCGGGACGGCCAGGTCGATGAAAAATTGATTCTTGCCTCGGCGCGCGCGGCGCACCGCGCTGACCATCTCGTAGTCGACCACGAAGTGCGGAGCGCTGGTGCTGGTCACGACCACGTCGGCTTCGACCAGGCTCTGCTGCAGCGCGGTCCAAGGGCGCGCGCTGCCACCCACGGCGCTCGCGAGCTCCTCGGCGCGGGACAGGGTCCGGCCGACCACGACGATCGATGCGCCGCCGACTTTGAGCAACCGAGCGACCGCCTCGGCCATTTCACCAGAACCGACCAACAGCGCGGAATGCCCGGTCAAATCCCCGAAAATCTCGCGGGCCAGGTCGACCGCGACGCTCGGCACCGAGACCTGGCCGCTGCCGATCGCGGTGTCGGTGCGCACGCGTTTCGCGGCGCGGATCGCGCGCGGCAGCGTGCGATGCAACACCGAGCCGACCGTTCCGGCCTTGCGCGCAATCTCGTAGGCCTCCTTCACTTGACCCAAGATCTGGGGCTCACCCAAGACCATGGAGTCGAGCGAAGCCGCGACGCGGAACAAATGCCGCACCGCGGCACCCCCGACGTGCGCATAAAGATGCGGCGCGATGCCCGGTGAATGCGCGGCGAGCGCCTCCACACAGGCGTTGGCGACTCGCGCGAGATCGGAATCGAAGCCTTCACGGCCGGCTGCGACGAGCTCCACCCGGTTGCAGGTCGAGACCAGCAATGCCTCCCCCACCTCTGGGCGCTGCACGAGCGCGCGGAGGAAGTCCGGCAAGCCCGCCGCGTCCAAAACCAGCTTCTCACGCACGGCGATGGGGGCGGTCCGGTGCGAAAGTCCGACGACGACGATCACAGACTGCTCCCACCACTGGCCCGCACCACGTACAAAAGCAGTACGAGTAGCATGCACACGACGCCGGCGATCGTCCCGTAGGCGGCCTTTCGTCCGCTGAAACCAGCCGTTTTTCGCAACACCAACACGGCGGCGAGCAAAAGCCAGGTGGCGTAGCCGAGCAACGAGCGCAGCGACTCGGCACCGCCCGTGTTGGTCAGTTGATGGCTGAACACCGCGCCGGTAACCACACCGAAGGTGAGCAACGGAAACCCGGCGAGCAACAAGCGGTGGGTGGTGGTGTCGAGCGCGTCGAGCGGTGGGAGACGCGAACCCATGGAGGCCACGCGCTTTTTGGTGCGCAAGCGCCGCTCTTGCAAGAGATAAACGGAGCCCGCGGCGCCGGCGATCAAGAACAGGCCGATGCCGAGCACGTTGGCCGCAATGTGGAACATCAACAGCGTGCGCGAAACCCCGAGCGCGGCCTCACTGCTCTGACCCACGAATTGCGCGCCCACCAAGAATGTCAGCGCGATCGGCGCGATGAACGCGCCCAAAGCCGACAAGCGCAGGCGTTCACGCAGGCCCAGGTAGGCCCCTACCGCAATCAGCGCGGAAAAGCTGAGCGCAAAGTGCAACGAGTCAATCGGGCACACATGCGTGAGCAAGCTGGCCGTGAGCACGTGGATCGCATGCAGCACGCCGCCGACGGCCAGCAAGCGGGGCGCCCATTGCGCCCGCGTGGCGTCGCCGTCTTTACGCGCCAACTCCAAAAAGAACAAAGTCGCAGCCACCGAATAGGTAATGACCCCGAGGTAGAATGCAATCGTGGCTACGTCGGTCATGGCGCTCGGTTACAGGTTGCGCATCAAGAAGGAGGCCAGCAACTCTTCGTCGCTGCCGGCGGGAGCGCTAGCCCGAGGCACGGGCGTGCCCGCGTGCTCGGCGCGATGCTCGGCGAAGGTTCCAATCGGCGAACCGAGCCAACCGGGCACGACCTCGTACGCGTTTTCCGCGATCACCATCGACTCACCGAGCAGCGAAGCGCCGAGCTCACTCAAGAAGCCGACGGTTTTGACCTTGCCCATGACCTCGTGCGGGTCAGGCAATCCGCTGACCTCTGCCATCACGCGCACGGCTTCTACCAGCCGAAAGCGCCGGCGCTCGGTCTTGATCGTGAGCAAGCCCTGGCTGAGCTCGACCTCACCGTTTCCGAGCCAGCGGTCGAGCGCCTCTTGCGGAAAGAAGACGCGATTTTTGCTCATTATACGAGGGCGAGCAAGCGAGAAGCCGAGGGAGACCGAGGAGCCGAGAGAGAGTGACGAACTCGACCCGCAGCTTACTCCCCCGGGCGCGAAACGGCCAGGTCGCCCGAGACAACTTCGCGCTTGGATTCGGTCACCAGCGCGATTGAGCTGTATTTTTCGGTGCGCAGGACGCGCAGCTCGGCGATGGTATCTTCCGGAAATTTGTCGTTGTCGCCGTGAATCGGCGTCTCCTCGGCGCCTGCTTCCTCGGGGGAGTTGATCAGCATGCGGCGGGTGGTCATTTTCGAGGCGGTGGTCAGGCTGGCGCGCCAGCTATCACCCTTGCGCAAGACGAACAGCCGGCTGCCCTGTTGCAGCCCGTCTGCGCTGCCCTTGTCCAAGAACGCGATTTGGTCGCGGGCGATGTACACGTTCGGGTAGATGCTGGTCAGTACGCGCGCAGACACCTTGGCGCTGGTCTTGAGCGGCGGCACGACGTCGAAGCGCCGTCCCACTGGCCCCACCAGCGCACCGCGTTCGATGACATCGACCGATTCGGTGAGCATGGCGCGCACCATGCGCGTGTCCGGATTGAAGTCGATCACCTTGACGGTGCCGCGAATGGCGACGATTTCGCCCGGCGGCTTGCGCGCTCCAGCCACCTTCTGCGGCTGACGCACGGAGTTGAACACCGTCAGTTCTTGACCTTTGACGACCTTGACCCCCGGACGCAGGATCAACACGACGTGGTTGCCCTCGGCGAGCATCATTTGCTCCTCGTCGGATCCGACGAGCTCACCCCAGACGTCTTTCTTCGGATCGCCGATGTAACCTTGGTCACGCAAGAAGACCGTGCCGCTCGCGACCTGAGCGCGCCGATTGAGCAACGGACCGCCGCTACCGAGCGTGCTGCTCTGACGAGCGCTCAACGAGAGCACCTTTTGTCCTCCAGCAACCGCGCTGGTCAGCCGCAGTTGATCGCCCGGGTAGATCCAGTGCGGATTGGCGATTTGCGGGTTGTAGCTCCAGACCTTCGGCCAAGCGTAGGGGTTCTGGTAATAGCGGTTACACAGGTCCCACAGCGTGTCACCGCGTTGAACCAAATGAATGTCGGGCACCGGACCCACCGCGACTTGATTGTCGTCGTCGCCACTCAAGATCGCGTTCGAACCCTGAAACTGGCCGCTCGCAGCGCCACCCGGGCCCGGATCGGGCTGGTTCGTGACCACCACACTGCGCGCGCGAGGTCCCTTGACGCTTTCCCCAGGGTTGGTCGCGGACCAGACCTGAGTCGAGCCGTCGTTTTGGGGTGCGATCACGACTGCGCCGCCGCCGTCCGCGGGCAGCGCGGGCGTGGCGGTGTCGGGACCGAAGCCCTGAGCTCGAGCCAGACCCGAACTCAAGGTGAGCGTACACAGAGCGGCAAATAGACAGCCTCGCAGCATGACTTTGTTCCTCACCGCTTGCGCTTCGAGTTATCCGGAGCAGAGCCCACATCCGTGCGCGAACCGTACACGCGAATCACCGGACGGGGTGATTGGTCGGCGGCGGAGTCCTCGGGTCGCAGCGCCGCGGTCGGCGCGCTGCTGGGCGCCTCGCGCGCATCGTCGTTGGGCTCCAACTTGACCACCATCAGCGGGGGGCGGCCGCTGGCTGCGGACTCGCTCGCGGGGCGAACCGGCGCCGGCTCTCGGCTGCGCATCTCCAGGGCCTCGAGCCGTTGCTCCAAACGGTCGCCGTGGCTCTGAACCTTGACCAGCTCCGCCTGAACGCTGGCTAGACGCTTGGCGAGGTCGTCGTGGCCGCCGCCACAGGCGCCGAGAAACACAGCTGCCGTCAGCAACGGAAACCAGCCGAAACGAAGAGGGAGGGCACGCATCGCGAAGGATCGTAGGGCGTTCACCCGTGGGGGGCCAAAAGACCGTCATTCGGCCATCTGGCCGCCTACGGTGTCGCGGCAATTTTCAATGCTAATCCAGCAACTTATACCGCATTGCTGGACGAAGGTCGGATCGCCCCCTAAGGTGCGGGCGTGGGGTTTCGCCGCAACCGCCGCAATCCGAACCGTCCCAGGCCGAAACTCGACCTACGGAAGACTTTGTTTGTTCTGCCCAACCTCATCACCCTGGGCAGTGTGTTTTGCGGCTTCAATGCAATTCGGTTGGTGGCCAAAGAGACGCCTACCGAAAACGACGTGTACCGCGCTGCTGTACTTCTGATCTTCGCGATGCTGTTCGACATGATGGACGGCCGGGTCGCGCGCATGACCAAAACCCAGAGCGCCTTCGGACTGCAGCTCGATTCGCTCGCCGACATCATCTCGTTCGGCTTGGCGCCTGCACTGCTGGTCTACAAGTGGGTGCTTCATCGCGAGCCGATCCCGGGCATCCTGACCGCGTTCATGTTCGTTTCGTGCGCGGCCATCCGGCTCGCGCGCTTCAACGTGTTGAGCTCGAGCGCCAGCGGCGCCCCGACCAAGCCGGGTAAGTACATCCTGGGCCTGCCCAGCCCCCCTGCCGCGGGCATCTTGATCTCGCTGATGCTCGCCAACCACGCGGTGGGTGGCGCGCTGGGTGACGAGCGCTACACGCTCTTGCTGTTTTGCGTGACGATCGGCTTGGGTCTGCTGATGGTCTCGACCGTGCGCTTTCGCTCGTTCAAAGAGCTCAAGCTCAACACGGCGACGCTGCTGTTCGTGCTGTTTACCGTCGGCTCGAGCGTGTTCGTCTGGCAGCGCTTCAAACCGCAGTTCGTGCTGGTCTGGTTGCTCAGCGTGTACGTGTTCATCGCGCTGGTCGAGACGCTGCGCGTGCTCGCACGCCGCTTGCGCGGCCTGGAAGAGCGCACCTCGGTGCCGCCCGCGATGCCGCACTGAGCTAAGCCCGGCGCATCCGGGTGAAACATCTGCCATCATGCGCGGATGGTCGAAATCCTCCTTGGAATTCCGTTCGGATTCCTGCTCTGGTTTTTCGTGCGCTACGGCTTGTTGGGGTTTTACACGATCGGCCCCAACGAACGCGCGGTGATTAGCACCTTCGGGCGCGCGCAACGCACGGGCCTGAGCACCCTGGAAGATCCGATGTCCGAATCGCTTCGGCCGGACGAGCGCGAACGCTACGCCTACCCGCAGGTGCGCGTGGTCGGCCCAGGCTTCTACTGGAAGTTGCCTTGGCAGACCGCGCACAAGGTCTCGGTCGCCACCAACACCGTGTCGATCGCCTATGACCCGGAGGATCCCGCGGCCAACAATGGTGGACAGATCTTGGATGCGGTGACCAAAGATCAGCTCAACACTGGCTTGAACGGCCAGCTCCGTTTCACGGTCTCGGAGCGCAATTTGTACGCCTACATCTTCGGCGTCAAACGGCCGATTGCGCACATCATGGGCTACTTCGTGTCGGTGCTGCGCGATCGCATCGCGAACTTCGAAGCGCCCGATTCGCCGATTGGGCTGCCAACAGCCGAAGCGGGCGGTGAAGTAGGCGCAGGCGTGCAAGGGATCTCAATCAATGATCTGCGGAAAAACCTGCGTGATTTGAACGATCACATGGCCGTCGACTGCGCTTCCGCTGCGGCGCGCTACGGCATCAGCTTGGACGCCGCGTTGATCACCGGCATCGATCCACCGCTGGACGTGGACTCGGCGCTGGCGGCCATCAACACCGCGCATAATCACGTCTCCAGCGAAATCAGCTTGGCCCAAGCCGCAGCCGATCAAAAGATCGTGCAGTCGCGGCGCGCGGTCGAGATCGAAACCCTCAACGCACAGGCCGAGGTCGAACCGCTGCTCACGCTCACCGCACAGCTGCGTCAACTGCAGGCTACGGGTGAAGGTGCCATCGCCGCCTACGTGCGCAACGCCAAGCTCGGGCTCCGGCGACGCACGCGACAATTGGTGCTCACTTCCGAGCAGGAGGCACGCTGATGGCGTTCTTGGCTACGGTCGCCGTCACCTTCGTGGCGTGCTTTTTCGTCGTGCCGATCTTGTTGTTGTTTGCGCGACTGCTGGGCGTGTACGTGATCGTGCCGGAGCGGCAGTGCGTGGTCTTCGAACTGTTCGGCAAAGTCCGACTGATCGAGAACCAGCCCGGCATTCACTGGCCTTGGCTGAAAATGGGGCCGTTCGCGGCGTTGCTGCCCTTTTTCGGCAAGAAACGCGTGGTGGATCTGCGGCTCGACCAAACCTACCTGCGCAGCCAACCGGTGAACTCCGAAGAAGGCGCGCCGATGGGCATCGGCGTTTGGTGTGAAATGTTCGTCAGTGATCCGCTCGCGTACCTGTACAAGAATTGGGATCCGGTCGGCTCGCTGCGCGCGAACGTGTCGAACGCAACCGTGCGTTGCTTGAGCAACATGAAGCTGTCGGAGATGCTCGAGACGCGCCACGCGATGAGCCAAATGGTGCGCGAAGAGGTCTCGCTCAAGTCCCGCGAGTGGGGCTACATGCTGGGCAGCACTTACATTCGCAAAGTGCACTTTCGCGATCTGGGCATGATTCAACAGATCGAACAAAAGGTCGTCAATCGCCTGCGTCAAGTGACGGCGGCGATTCAGCAAGACGGCACGAACCGCGTCAACGTGATCCGCTCTACGGCGGAGCGCCAAGCCGCGGTGGCGTTCGCGCAGGCCGCTGCCACGCGGCCGCAAATCGTGGGCGCGGCGTTGGCTGAAATTGCCAAAGATCCGAAAATTTCCGAAGCGTTGTTCGAGCTGCTGGAGACGCAAAACATGCTCCAAGCGACTCACTTGGAAGTCAGCGTGTTGCCCAGCGGGACGCAATTCGTGGCGGCGATTCCGAGCTCGAGTACGCCGGTGCGCTGATGGGGCCGCGCGGGGTCGGCGCCCGGCTGGCCCATGCTACAGCGTCAGCTTCAAGAGCTTGGCGCTCGAGCCATCGGTGAGCACGTACAACGCGCCGTCGGGCGCTTGAATGACGTCGCGAATGCGCTCGTTGCGATCCATGAGCAGACGCTCTTCACCGACCACGCGGTCGCCCTCCACGACCAAGCGGATCAACGCCTTGCTCGACAGCCCGGCGATGAAAAAATTGCCTTTCCACTCGGGAAACAGCTCACCCGAGTAGATCGCGAGCGCGCCGGGTGAAATCACGGGATCCCAATAGTACCTCGGCTGCTCGAGGCCGGGCGCTTGGGTGGTCTGATGAATCGGCTCACCCGAGTACTCCTCGCCGTAGCCGATGCTGGGCCAGCCGTAATCCTTGCCGCGCTCGATCAGGTTCAATTCATCGCCGCCGCGCGGCCCCATCTCCGCGATCCACAGCCTTTTCTGGGCGTCGAGCGCGGCGCCGAGCACGTTGCGATGACCGAGCGTCCAGATCTCGGGGCGTGCGCCTTTGCGATCCACGAATGGATTGTCTTTGGGGATCCCTCCGTCCGGCAGCAGGTGCACGATCTTGCCGAAGTCACTGGCGAGATCGCGCGCTTGCACGCGCCCCGGCAAAATCGAGCGCTCACCCTGGGTGATGAATAGCGTGCCGTCCGGCGCGAACACGATCCGCCCACCCGCGTGCATGGTCGAATCGAGCGTGGGCTGCATGCGATAGATCACCTGCACGGCGTCGAGCTTGGGCGTCGCGCCATCAATCAATTTCGCGCGTGCCACCGCCAGGCCGTTACCGCCTTCCCTCGGCTCGTAGTAGCTGAAATACACGAGCCCCGTCTTCGCGTAGTCCGGGCTCAGCTCGATATCGAGCAACCCGCCTTGATCACGCCCGTCGACCCGCGGCACTCCCGCGACCGGCGCCGACTTCTTGCCGTCGATGCCCAAGATCGACAAACGCCCAGCGTGCTTCTCGGTCACGAGCAGGCGCCCATCCGGCAAGAACGCGAGCGCCCAGGGCAACTCCAAACCGCTGGCGACCTCGATCACGTGAAAGGCCGTCTGGGTGTGGACTCCCGGCGCGCGAGTTTGCCCCGCGAACGCTGGCTTGAACCCGGGGACGTTTGGCGGCGCAGTCTCGACCGGCGCACCGCCACTCGGACCGACAATCGGCTTCGTGCTCTCGCCCTTGCCGTCCGCCTCGGCGATGCGCGTCGCCTGCTCGGGTTCGCGTGTGATGGCTGGCGTGGTGCTACACGCCGACACTAGAAACCAACTCACGAGGCTCGTAGAGCTCGACCACCATGCGCGCTTCGGCATACGCAATTCATAGAGTGCGCACGAGCGTTGTCCAGCGCTCTCTCGCGTGGCGAATTTGCGCTCGGGCGCTCACGCCCGCGGGCTGGCCAAGCTCTTCTTCAAATCACCACTCTCCACCAGCGGCACCAGATCTTCATAACCGCCGATCAACACGCCATCGACGAAGATCATCGGGAACGTGGGCCAGCCCGTCCACATCTTGAGCACCAAGCGCTTGCGCCACTCGCTCAGGTAGCTGCCGATGCCGAGGTACTCGTACGGGATGCCTTGGCTATCGAGCAAGCGACGCGCTCGCTTCGGAAACGGGTTCTGCGTCATCCCCACCACCACCACGCGGTGCACGGCGATCAGCGCTTTGACTTGGTCGATCTGCTCTTTCCGATAATTGGCGATCTTTTCGCCAATCTTGGGATGGACCTGGGTTTCTGGGAAAATCTCGCGCATCGACATAGCTAGCATGGGTCTATCCGGCTTACGTGGCGCAGCGCAAACAGGTTTCT
>Ga0134124_10005282_pt1 | contig 10391 bp, 8 predicted proteins | sample KB304_FD_96880 | JGI IMG/M metagenome (GOLD analysis project Ga0134124, IMG submission 96880) | Terrestrial soil microbial communities without Nitrogen fertilizer from Kellogg Biological Station, Michigan, USA - KB3-0-4 | ecosystem: Environmental > Terrestrial > Soil > Unclassified ... | reverse complement strand
GGCCTCGTCCTTGTGGATCGAAATAACCTCAGCGTTAGGAAATTCTCTCTTCAATAAGAGCGGAAATTGTCCGGGCGGCATGGATTGTTTCTCGAGATCGCGCACGCGGCGCTTAATCAGGTAAAAACGAGGCAGGGCCGGCTCCGCACTGAGAAAGAGATATCCGAGATCGCGCAGGCCAAAATCGATGGCGAATGATTCCGGACTGAGCTGAAAGACCTTTCCAAATCTTCGGCCGAGTAGAAGCGGTTTGAGTTCATCGACTACGGCTTTAATGGCGCGATCGTCCATGGTTAGGATGACAAGTTAGCACACTGCCGCGCGCTCGCGCCCGTCGACTTCAAAAGCAAGCACTGGTTAAGTTTGAACTGAATCCTTCTTATTAGCACCGCGGCTTTAGCCCGGTGGTTAACGAGTGGGATCGTAAGGGAAACCGTTTCAAACGGTTTTCGATTTGTCGGCCATGAGGTCCACCGCGCTAAAGCGACGGTGCTAATTAGACAGGGCGGAATCATGCCCGTCGACTTCAAAAGCAAAAAGGCGAAGACCCGAGCCTTCGCCTTAAGTGGGGGAGGATGCGTTGGGTCCTAGTCTGTGATTACGATCGAGTTGGAAAACTTGTCGTGGACTGTGCGGCCGTCACGATCAATCAGCGCATAGATGATTCCGAGGCCACCCAGCAACAGCGAGAAGCTGTAAGCCAAAGCGCGCTTTAGCGACTGACCGCCGGTCGGGATCATGCGTGTGCGCAGGTCCATTACCCGAAGCGAAAACATCTTCATCGCAATTGTGCGGCCGGTGAATGTGATGGCGATGGTTTGATAAGCCAGCAATGCAATAAAAGAAGCGCCTGCGGCAATCCCCACGTTTCGCAGATCACGCCAATCCGCACCTCTGAACTCAATTACTGCTGCGACAGGTGAAACCAACAGCGCGACAAAGACGAGATCGAAAATCGCGGCGATGGTGCGCCGCGCAAAGCCGGGCGGTTGGGCCAGTGCAGGCTCGCAATCAGTTACCGGAAGCAAATTCTCAAGATATGACAGAGCGCTATCGTCGAAGTTGTCGGTGATCAGGCGAACCGGTTTTGTCTTAACCTCCGGCTGCTCTGTAACGACTGGCGCCACTGGCCCTTCTGCAACGACCGGTGCGACGATAGTCAGCTTGGTTTTTACTTCCTCAGGCGCGGGCTCAGTTAACTCGGGCTGGAACATGTCCGGCTCCGGCTCACGCGCCGGCGCTACGGCTGATGCCGTGAATCCTCCGGATGATGAATCGCTGCGCCGGGCGCGCTCCACCCGCTCCAGCGCTTTCGTGACGATCGGATTCATCGGCGCTTGTTCGCGATCGGGAACCAACTCGAGCTGTCCCGATGGCAGGGCGCACGATACCGACTCTGCTGCACGCGTGGCGGCTTCAGCTTCGGCCGCTTCGCGCGCACGCTGCTCCTGGATCTCGCGCACCCGCTGGCTCAACTGTTTGCGCCATGCGGGAACTGCTCGCGACATGCCGGGGAATTCAAGCAGAGTTGAAGTGGTTGTTTCGTCGACGGCCGCCGCTGTAGAGACATCCCTGCCGGTACGCGGCAAGGGCCTCTCGTCGGATGGATTAATTAGAGATTTTTGCATTGCAGAATTCGAAACGGTTGCGGGGCAGGAACCGGAATTCTCGTCGTTGATCAAGCTACATTAGCAAGGCTGCATTAAGTGTCTCCGAAACAACACCGCGGGAAAGGGCGACTTACGCTCAGAGCCCAAACCCTTTGCTCAATCGCCGCCGATACTAACAGTTTTACTTTAAGTCGTCAACGAGAAAATGTAGCAGCGCTTGGAGTTGGCTGGCTTGGGATTTGACCCGGATAACAGTAGGGAGAAGAGGCTGAAGTGGATGCTAGAGAGGCTGTCGTCCGGCGAATCCGGCTTCGACGTCGTGCCACCATTCGATGATGTCGCCTTCGTCGGCTTTCCAGCACAAAAGCACGACCCGGCCTTCGCGCATTGAGGGAAAATCGATCAAGCCATTGCCGTAGTCTTTGAGTTGAATGCCGAGCGTTTCCAATTGGCCGGCTTTCACTGAAAGATCGACAAGGAGTTGTGCGTACAGAAGGCCGTTGCTGATCCCGCCGCCGCCAAATTCCGCTCCTTCGGCGGCATGTTTAGCCGCAGACCGATAGCCAATCAGATTGCGATGAGCACGCTGAATCTTTTTAACAATCGGGCGGACGTTTGGGAGAAGGGAATTCGCTTCTTCGACGGTGAACAATTTCATTTGGGTAGTCTTCTTGAGGCCGTCTTCATTCTACTGGTTTACCGATAAGCATGCTACCCGTTGCTTCCTTTTTGGAGTGCGCTGGCACTTCGGAACAAGAAAGAGCGCGCGGAGCGCGCGACGGCATAAAGCGCGGGGCGCGAGCCCCGGGAATCGAATGCCCAAAGATCCTAGCCCGCGGAGCGGGCGACAGACCTTACCGTAGTTTTCACAGGGGATTGGTTTTTCCTATTCAAAGAATGAACGCATAAGTGGTTCAGTCAAACGGCTACCGCCCGCCTCGCGGGTTGGTGAGTCAACTATATGATTAACCTAAAAATGGCCCACCGATCCCATGACCACACCTTTACACCTCGCTCAAGCGAGGTGCTAATGAGAGCCACGCGGTGCTACTGATCTCATTTCGAGATTCTCGTCCCTTTCTTGCCAAACCAGTTTGGTGCGCCAAACTACCAGGGTTGAAATCAGCAGGGCGAGGGTGCAGGCGGCGCCGCCTTCGATCCCGTACGCGCCTCCGGTCAGCCAATCAGGTCCTGCGTTCATGGCATGCAATAGCGGGGCAGGCGCAATTCGTTTGATACCGCTCACCGGCAGACCAAGCAAAGACGCCTGGGTCCAATTCCAGGCCCAGTGCAAACCCAGAGGAAACCAGAGACTGCGCGTGCGCAGATACGCCACCGCCAGCCAGATGCCGGCGACCGCCGTGTTGACGAAGGTGAAGGCAACCGTTGCATTGGGATTCGCGAGATGGACCACGGCGAATGGCACCGATGTGAGTAACACGCCGAGCCACGCAAGTTTGGCTCGCGTCAGTGTCTGTAACGGATAGCCGCGGAACAAAGCTTCCTCGCCCGCTCCAGCTAAAACAAAGACCGCGCCTGAAACAATCAGGGTCTTTCCAATCGAAGATGTCCCGCTGGGATTAAAACTAAATGTGATGCCGCGGGTGATAGCCGTCAGACCGGCTGCGAGCAGTAGCGAAGCCGCGCCAACCACCGATCCGAGCAGGAGGTTTTTCCACCAACCGCGGTGCGGCCACCAGCCGACTGCGCGAAAAGAAAGTTCCTCGAATACAACACTGCAGGCCCAGCCCACCAGAGTGGCGGAACCCAAAAGCACGAGTGCGCCTACGAGAAAGTCGCCACTGCCTCCCGATGGTATATGCAGAGTAGAGACCGCCAGGCCGGCGACAGCTTCGAACAACTTGGCGCAAACCAGAAACCCGATAGCAAAGAAGGCTATGCGCCAACCGCTGCGCATGTGGCCTTCTTTATCAGTAAAGAAATTGTGCACTTCCATGCTGGCCGCGCATTCTAGCATTTCTTACACCGACCGCCGGGTTGCGGTGGCGTCAAGTGGTTTTCTCCGTGCGTCCGGAAGACGTCGGAGAGTCCCTGGGGTTTAGTGCCGCACCTTCGCGCTCAACACTTTCTTACTTCGGACTGTCCCACGGCCTCACGGCCGTGGCTATTAAACGGCGGTCCTTCGGACCTTGCCTCGCCACCACGCCCGCTGCTTGGCAGCCGGTTGAAGATGATGGAGGATTCGTCCCTTGTGCTAAACTTTCGCCAGTCCAGTCGTGCTGCGGCCAGATAACTTTCCGTGACCGAGTCCACAAAGAATTCAAAGGACAGCGTTGAAACGCCGCGACGGCGTCGCACCGTGCCGTGGGTGCTGGCGGGCGTGGTGGTGGTGCTGATGCTGGTGATCGCCGCACAGGGCCTGGGCAATTTGTGGTCTTTTGTACCCGCGGAAACCGGCTCAGACACTTTGCTTCTTTATGCTCTGTCCACGCTGAACTTTGTCGCGTTCGTTATCTTTAGCTTCATCCTTTTGCGCAGTCTGCTGCGATTGCGGCGCGAGCGCCGCGCGCGTCAGTTAGGCTCAAAAATTCAAACGCGCCTGCTGGTCTATTTTATCGGCCTCAGCCTGCTGCCAATCACGGCGATGGCGGCGTTTTCATATCTGTTTCTCAATCGCTCAGTTGAGAAATGGATGGGACGTCTGCCTGAGAACGTGGTTGAGCGCGTGCGCGAACAGCAGCGTGAGGTCACCGCGGAGCAGAACCGCAGACTACGCGAGTCGGCGACACTGCTGGCAGCAGCAATCAGGCAGAAGCCGCCGGCTGAGTGGCAGTCGACTCTGGATCAACTGGCCCAGACCGGCGAGCTTGCCGCCATCGAGATTGTTTCCAACAAAAATGAACCGCTCGCCAGCAGCCGGCGTTCAGTTTCGATCGCCGAGCGTGCCGAACTCGATCTGATCTTGCAGCGTGGCCGCGAAAACAGCGCCCCCGAGCCACAACTCTCCGACGGAAAAGGCTTTGACCTCACCTCGGTTCCGCTCACTGATACCGCGCGCTTGATGTTGGTGCCGCGCCGGTTCAGCGATTCTGATGTGAGCGACACGATCGCCGGCTCACAGGGCGAGTACCAGCATCTGGTCCAGCGTCAACGGAAGGTGCGGCTACTGGGAATCTCGACCCTCGGGTTGATGACACTCTTGCTCCTTTTTGCATCAACTTGGGTGGCGATTCACCTGGCGCGCGGATTCGCGGCCCCGATCAAATCATTGGCCGAAGCCTCGAAAGAAATCGCGCGCGGAAATCTCTCGCACCGCGTTAATACTCCTGCAGAAGATGAGTTGGCATTGCTGGCTGATTCGTTCAACCAAATGACGGCCCAGCTGGAAGAGAACCGCAGCCACATCGAGGCGGGCGCGGCCACGCTTCAGGAAAAGAACCAGGCGTTGGAAGAACGGCGCAACTACATTGAAACTGTTCTGAACTCGCTCTCCACCGGTGTTGTGTCGCTCGATCAGAATGACTGTGTGACGACGATCAATGCCGCGGCCGTGTCGATCCTGAAGTTAAGCGAGGCCCCGCCGGCGTGGGCCAGTCTTTCCAGTTTACTGAGCCAGGAAGATCGCGGTGTGCTGGAAAGGCTTTTGCGGCGTGCCCGCCGCGCCGGACGGGCTGCGGAGCAGAGCCAGTTGACGCGTGGATCAGTCGCGGGTTCGATTCCGGTAGCGATTACCGCCACGGCCCTGGGAACCTCCGGCGCTGACCGTGGCGTGGTGCTGGTGATTGATGACCTTTCCGAACTATTGACGGCGCAACGTGCCGCCGCCTGGAGCGAAGTAGCCCGGCGCATCGCGCATGAAATCAAAAATCCATTGACGCCCATTCAGCTTTCGGCTGAAAGAATCGCGCGGCAATTTGGGATGCGCGTGAACGGCTCGGGCGAGTACCTGAACGCCAACGGCGAAAATGGAAACGCGTCAGAGGATGATGCTGAAGAATTGAAGCGAGTAGTAGATGAATGCACGACTTCAATTACGCGTGAAGTCGCCGGGCTGAAGGCCCTGGTGGATGAATTCTCGCGTTTTGCGCGCATGCCCCATCCGCAGCGCGCGCCCGGAGATCTAAATGAAGTGATTCGTCAGGCTTCGCTGCTCTATGAAGATCGTTTGAATGGCGCGGAGTTGCGGCTCCAGCTCGCGGACAGCTTGCCCATGGCCATGCTTGACGGTGGACAGATCAAACGAGTTTTTGTGAACCTCACTGACAATGCGTTGGAAGCGTTGACGCCCGAAGGCGAACGGCACGTAACCATTGCCACGAGTTATGATGCCTCGCGTGAGACCCTGGTCGCGCAGGTGGAAGATACTGGCGAAGGCATTCCGATGTCAGATATCAAACGTTTGTTTCAGCCTTACTTTTCAACGCGCGGGCGCGGCACGGGGCTGGGCCTGGCGATCGTGCAAAGAATAATCAGTGAGCACGGCGGACGGATTTATGCGGAAGCGAATCAGCCCCGAGGGGCAAGGTTTGTGATTGAATTACCGGTTACATGAAGGGCTTTGAACTTAGAACTTTGATGTCCACTCGAAGTTGTCTTATTAGGAGTTCAAAGTCCAAAGACCAAAGTCCAAAGCAGCGCCTTCTTTCTGAGTGATGTCTGAATCGATTCTCATTGTTGATGACGAGCGCGGCATTCGCGAAAGCTTGAGCGCGGTGCTGCGCGACGAAGGCTTCACACCCGATGCCGTCGCTTCGGGCGAAGAATGTCTCAAGGCCATCGTGCGGCGGGCCTACGGCTGTATCTTGCTCGACGTTTGGTTGCCGGGAATCAGCGGTCTTGAAACATTACAGCAGATGCGCGAGCTGAATTGTGATGCCGCCGTCGTGATCATTTCCGGTCATGGCAATGTCGAAACTGCGGTCCGGGCGACCAAGCTTGGCGCCTTTGACTTCATCGAAAAGCCGCTTTCGATCGAGAAGACAGTGCTGACTGTGCGCAATGCCCTGCGGCAGCGGCAACTTGAACTGGTCAACCTGGAACTTTCAGCCGAACTGAAACAGGAATACGCGATGATCGGCGAGTCGGTGGCGATGCGCGCGTTGCGAAAACAGATCGCCGTCGTAGCGCCGACTGATGGCCGCGTCTTGATCTCAGGAGAGTCCGGCGCCGGCAAAGAATTGGTTGCGCGCGCGATTCACGCACAGTCACGCCGCGCTGGTGCACCTTTCATCGAAGTCAATTCCGCCGCCATCCCCGAAGAGCTAATCGAGTCCGAGCTGTTTGGCCACGTCAAAGGAGCTTTCACCGGCGCTACGGCCGCTAAAAAAGGGAAGTTTGAACTGGCTGACGGCGCGACGCTTTTTCTCGACGAGGTTTCAGACATGAGCGCCAACGTACAGGCAAAGGTCCTGCGCGTACTTGAAGAGCAGCGGTTCGAACCTGTGGGCAGCAACACTCCCGTCAGCGTCGATGTGCGCATAATCGCAGCCACTAACAAGCGGCTCTATGAAGAGATTGAGAAGGGAACGTTCCGCAGCGATCTCTATTTTCGTCTGAACGTAATTCCGTTCGAAGTTCCTCCGCTCAGAGAGAGAATTGAAGACGTGCCTTTACTGCTGGAACATTTCAATCAACGATTTGCTGCGGCCTATGGCAAGAAGCCGAAACGCTTTGACGCCAAAGCCATCGAGGCCATGCAGAACTATTCATGGCCCGGCAACGTCCGTGAATTAAGAAATACGATCGAGCGGATCGTGATCATGCACACAAATCATCGTGTCAGCGTTACCAATCTGCCCGCCTTTGGAGACGCTGAACCTCCGGCCTCATCCTATCGCTTTCCTTCGTTCAAAGAGGCCAGTGATGCGTATCATCGCGAATTCATCCAGCGTAAGCTGGACGAAGCAGAAGGAAATGTTTCCCGCGCTGCCGAATTGATGGGCATCGATCGCAGTCATCTCTACCGTCGCATGCGGGCGCTCGGAATCCGCAGTTAACTTCACCCGTTCCCCCAAAAAAATCCCCAGCCTCCCGGCCCTTGGCATGTCGCATGCCCTGAAGAATTGGCGCGTTCGTTGTTTTTGAGCATTTGCTCAATAAAACGCAGTCATACCCCAAAAACTTGTTGGGAAAGCGAACAGAAAATCGCTTAATTCAGGACGGAGAGAGATCATGGAAAAAAGAATGAAACGGATCATAGCGATAGTCTTGGTGCTTCTAACGCTGTCGTTTGCGGTTGAGCCAATTATCTCATGGGCGCCAAATGTTTCTGCTCAGACGACGACGCGTCGCCGTCGTCATAAACGGACGTTTTGGCAGCGGCATCGTGACAAACTTACCGTGGCCGCAACGACGGCAACGGGCGCGGCGATTGGCGGGGCTGCCGCCGGCGGAAAAGGCGCGGGCATCGGTGCGCTGGCCGGCGGAGGTAGTGGCGCGCTCTACACTTACAAGATTCGCAAGCGGCATCGTCGCCATCGCCACTACTAACTTCAGGGAGGTTTGCAGCGTCTCCATTTTCAGCCGCGACCGCGAGTCGCGGCTTTTTTTGTCTGCGCTTCAAAGGCTGTTTGACAATGCGGAATTGAGAGTATAATCGCGGCCAGTCAAGCACTCTCCCGGCAGTCCAGCCACCACACAAGGAGACGACTATGAAGATAAGCCGCGAAAGAATCAGAAACGGCGCTATCAGTACGGCGCTCGTGCTTTTCATCGGAGGCTTTGCCGCCACCGCTTCGAAAGCGCAGGATGGGCGGACTCCGCCGAGTGACAGTCCGAAGAGTGAAACCCCAAGTGCACCGGCTGAGTCCCCACGGTCCGATTCCAGTTCCAGCAGTAGTTCGAGTAGTAGCAGCTCCAGCAGCAGTTCAAGCAGCAGCTCGAGTAGCGACAACAGTAGTCGCGGCAGCGACTCAGGCAGCTCCGGCTCAAGTAATGACAGCGCCGGCAGCAGTGGCCGCTCTCGGGACGATTCGCGAAGGGGCGGGAAGAACGACGGCAGCGGAAAAGATCGCGGCACCAGCAACGGGGCCGGCAACAGTCGCGTTATGGTCAACAAAATACTGGTAACCACGACTACTACCGGAAATGACGGATCAAACAACGGCCGCGGGCGAGACCGAGACCGTGATCGCGACCGTGATCGGGATCGAGGCCGTGATGGGCGCTCCGGTCATGACCGCCATCGTCACCGCGACCGTGCGGACGGGTGTTATCAGGTCCCGGTGTACGACGACACGGTTAGCTATGTCTCCGGAAATTACGGGACAGGTAATCCACCGTATTCGGATACGATGAGCGCGTACGATCGTGGCTATCAGGACGGGCTCTACACCGGAGCAAATGACGGGCGCCGCAAACAAACATACGATCCGGACCGCTCTCATTTTTACAACGATGCTCCAGGCTACGATCCGGCCCTCGGGAGCCGGGACGTTTACCGCCAGGCATATCGCGATGGTTTCCTGCACGGTTACCGGGAAGGCTATCAGAATTGGGATAAGTATTTTGCCGGCGGTGTATTTCACAGGTAAGTAGCCGGTTCAGTTTGAAGGGGAACCGTGTCGTATTAGCACCGTGGCTTCAGCGCGGTGATTAGCGATGTGGATACGAGAGGTAAACCGTCTCAAACGGTTTCCGGTTTGTGTGGCGGGCAGGGACACCGCGCTAGAGCGACGGTGCTAGTGAGACAGGACGGCAAACTGAACCCACCCTACTGCCCGTCTTAATTTCTTTCAGGATGCCCACTTAACGGTGGGCATTCTTCTTTTTGGTGCACACTGCGCATTTGAAGCGCACGATATCGTGCTGATTCGCGTCGAGAAGCTCGAAATTTTCGAGAAGAGAAGACTTGCTGAATCGCGCCGGCCCATCGGCACGGCATTTGCCAAAAGGCGCGACGGAGGTTTGGGAAATGAAATCACACTATCTCAGGAACAAACTTGGAAGAATCGTATTGTCATTGTTTTTTCTGATCAGCATTGGTGTCGTCTCCAGCGCCAGCGTTCAGGCTCAATGGTGGCCGCAGAATCAGAATCGTCGCGATCGCGATGACCGGGACTACCGGCGCAGTCGTGATAATCGGCGTAATGACCGCGGGTATGGCAACGACCGTTACGGTCAGATCAATCAAGTCGCCATGAACGACGGCTATCAGGACGGTATTTACACCGGCCAGCGTGATGCGCAAAGAGGCCAGAACTATGATCCGCAGCGGTCTCACTTCTATCGCAATGGCCACGGCGACAATGGACGTTACAGCAATAACGGACGTTACGGCGGCGGCTATCAGTACGAGCAGGCATACCGCGACGGTTTCCTGCGCGGATATGATCAGGGTTTCCGTCAATTCGCCAGAAACAACCGACGGAATGGCAACTACGGTCGTTGGCCCTTCTAACGAACGGCTTAACCATAACTAAACAAGAGCAGAGTCGGCTTGCGCGGCTCTGCTTTTTTCTTTCTCTTACTCGCCGTGGATGCATTCGCTGAACTGCCTGATTTGTGTTACAAATTTCTCGATAGCCCCTTAAAACCAAAATAGTTCGACGCAATCTTCGAGGTAAACGAAAGATGAAGACAAAGACTATTTTTTTTGCAGTCGTTTCGGTTTTGTTTCTGGCCCTGAGCGTTTCCGCTCAGGAGATAAACGGACATCATCACGTTACGTCGCCGGCTGCGAATAATGCAGATTTGGAAAGCGTTCAGGAGTGGGCCAAGTCGCAGTTGGCTAAATCACCAAGACACCACGAATGGGTGAAGATCAAGGTCGGCGATCGCGAAGTGAACAGCTTTGTCGTTTACCCGGAAACAAAAAAGAAG
>Ga0134124_10005281_pt1 | contig 10391 bp, 4 predicted proteins | sample KB304_FD_96880 | JGI IMG/M metagenome (GOLD analysis project Ga0134124, IMG submission 96880) | Terrestrial soil microbial communities without Nitrogen fertilizer from Kellogg Biological Station, Michigan, USA - KB3-0-4 | ecosystem: Environmental > Terrestrial > Soil > Unclassified ... | reverse complement strand
GCGGACAACAAACCTTTCAGCACTTTCCTACGTGAAAGTCGCCTGCTCATTACGTGGATTCACTTTTACCGCGAAACTTAAAGAGGGATGGTTCAAATCAAAGCCGTGCTTGTTTACAATTAAAACGCGCATGAGTCAAGATCGTTATCGGGGTAATTGGGAAATATGGTATTAAGTGGGGCTGAGAGTGTGTAGAGAATTGGGGGTAGTAAAACTAGGCGAAGACTTACACTGTAACGCCTCAATGCGAATGCTCGGAGCAATGACGTTGCACAAAAGTCGGAATACCGCCTACGGACAGAGACTGTGTCAAAACTCTAAATTTGCGTTGGACTTCGTTGGTGTTATTTCGTGTGATTTCGTGTGATTTCGTGGATCGCTTTTCTCGGAGCGTAACAAGCGGTCCACGAAATCACACGAAATAACACGAACAAGAAAGTGACGGTAATCCGAGTTTTGACACTGTCTAGGCAGTTGGTGGATAGTTCAAGTCCACACTACAAAAGTACGCCGCGCAAAAGCTGCGCGCTTCGCACGTCGAATTGTTAACAATCATCCAGTGCGACCTCGTTCGCATTATCGACGCCAATAAATTAAGAGGAGAGTCAACTAATGAAAGCGACGAATGAACTGTCGTTTCCACTGCTGGTGTTAGTTGTGCTGTTTGGCTGCGCGCCCGCGATCGACGCACAGTCGATCAAGGATGCGGTTCCGGTCGTCGCCCGCCCGCTTCCCTTGTCCGCCGTGAGAATCACGGGTGGCCCTTTAAAGCGAGCACAAGATCTCAATGCCGAGTATCTACTCAAACTCGAACCCGATCGCATGCTTGCCTACTACCGAAAACGCGCTGGTCTCGAGCCCAAAGCACAAGGCTACACGGGTTGGGACGGGGATGGCCGAAACCTTACGGGTCACATTGCGGGTCACTACCTCTCGGGCGTTTCAATGATGTATGCAGCGACTGGCGATGTGCGCTTTAAAGAACGGGCTGACTATATCGTCAAAGAGTTGAAAGAAGTCCAGGACAAAAACGGTGACGGTTACCTTGGCGCGCTTGAGGGATTGCGCGAGAAATTTGCGGAGGTTACCGCCGGCAATATCAGGTCGAGCTTCTTTGACCTGAATGGCCTGTGGTCACCCTGGTACACGTTGCACAAAACGTTTGCCGGGTTGCGTGATGCCTATCGCTACACGGGCAATAAGACGGCGCTGGAATTGGAAGTGAAATACGCAGCATGGGCTGAGTCGATCATGTCGAAGCTCAATCCGGAGCAGACTCAGAAAATGCTTAATACAGAATTTGGCGGCATGAACGAAGTCCTGGCTGATCTTTATGTAGATACCGGAGACCCGCGCTGGATGGCCCTCTCGCATCACTTCGATCATCACGCTTTTGTGGATCCTCTCAAACGTAAAGAAGACAAATTGGCGGGCCAGCATGGCAACACCAACGTGCCTAAGATGCTCGGTGTCTTGAAGCAATATATGTATTCAGGAGATCGAGGAGACGGTGTGGCGGCAGAGTATTTCTGGGACATCGTGGTCAACGATCACAGTTATGCGACTGGAGGACACGGCAAGGACGAATACTTCGGGCCGCCTGATCAACTTGCGGAGCGAGTGGATGGCCGAACGGATGAGAGTTGCAACGTCTATAACATGCTAAAGATGACTCGCACACTCTTTGCGCTTCATCCGGATATTAAGTACGCCGAGTTTGAAGAGCGCGCATTGTTTAATCACGTCCTTGGTTCGATCGATCCGGAAGATGGGAGAACGTGTTACATGGTTCCCGTCGGTCGCGGAGTGCGTCATGAGTACCAGGACATGTCGCGCAGTTTCACCTGTTGTGTTGGCAGCGGAATGGAAAGCCACGGACTTCATGGCGACGGAATTTACTATGAAGCCGGCGACCGGCTCTGGGTAAATCTGTATGTTCCTTCCACTGCAAGTTGGAAAGCCGCGGGTGCAAACCTCGTGATGGAAACAGGTTTTCCCGAAGGTGACACCGCAACTCTAAAACTCACGCTGCAAAGACCGAAACAATTCACGCTCGCTCTGCGGCGGCCAGCCTGGGCCGGTAATGGGTTTGAAGTTAAGGTGAATGACCAAGTCGTGAAGACCACGGCACAGCCGGGCTCATATGTTGAGTTGAAGCGTTCATGGAAAACTGGTGACTCGGTTTCAGTTGTTCTGCCAAAGACTCTGAGAATCGAAGGACTACCAGACAACAAGAACATTGCGGCGTTGATGTGGGGACCTTTGGTGTTGGCCGCTGACCTTGGACCCGAGCGCCGTGGCGCGACCGATCCCATTCCGTCCTTCGTCACTTCCGAGAAGCCGGTTGCCGAATGGTTGCAACCCGTCGCTGATCGGCTCGGAGTTTTTCATACGGTTGGTGTTGGGCGAACACCTAATGATAGTGAAAAAGAATTGGAGTTCGTTCCGTTCTATCGTTTGCACAAACGAATGTACGGTATCTACTTCGATCTTTATTCGTCGGAAAACTGGAGCAAGAAATTGGCGGAGTTTGCCGCCGCGCAAAAGAAGCAACAACTTTTAGAAGCTGCGACGATTGGGTTCATAGCACCCGGCGATGCTGAGAAAGAGAAATCATTCAACCAACAGGGTGAGGATACAAATCAGGATCGCAATGTGGGACGTCCGGGACGTCGTGCAAAGAAGTGGTTTTCTTACGACATACCCGTCGATTCGACCAAGCCAGTGGCAGTCGTAGTTACTTTCAACACGGATGAGCGCGGCAAGAGATCTGGAGAAATTCTTGTCGATGGTCAACGAATGGGTGAACAGTCAATCGATAGGAGTCCGCCTGGAAGTGCGGCAGGACGATTCTTCGATGTCGAGTACAAGATCCCGACGGAGTTATTGAAGGACAAGAAGAAGGTCACAGTAAAGTTTCAAGCAACCGGCGGCAATGAAACCGCTACCGTGTTTGGAGTAAGAACGATAAGAGCCGATGCGGAGAGGTGATCTATCGACGGGCTCGGAAGCTACTTGCGCCTGTGATTTGAACAAATCGTCTCTGCACAAAAGTTCAAAATCCCACCCACGGTAGTGTGTGGTTGGTTCAAGTCCTACCTACAAAGCGAGTTCTCAAAACAATTCCGACGCTCTGCGCGGAGAACCATGCGAGCGTAAAGAAAGCTCTCGCAGGTTGGACTTGAACGCATCGCCCAACTGCCGTTGGGGGGATTCCCCGACGCGACTAATAGCCGGCATGGTAGGTAGGGCTTGAAGTATCCACCCACTACCGTGGGTGGGATTTTGAACTTCTTGTGCAAAGCCGATCCAATCCGAGCCTGCCTCACTCCTGATTGGGCCACTTGTTTTGCGGAGAGAGAGACAGTCATTTGCAACTCTCAACCCCGACGCTCGCGCGGCTTTCTCACCGGCTCTTCAGTTGGCAATTGATCTTTACACAGTTCAAGCATCTCAATCGTCGTGAGCCCAGTTTGCGCGGCCTCGTTGGTATTAACTTCCAGCGCTTCCTCCGCGGGATTTAGCACGTCTGGTCCCGAAAGCAGTTTGGGCTTTGCGTAACCACCACCACGACTGAGCACGCCTTCAATCGCCTTCTTTGCAAACGCCGGATTCTTCGTATGCGCATAAGCATAAGCTGCTAATCGTGGGCCGCTCTGTTCACTGAGAACGTAACGCGCGTCTCCACCTTCAGTACCAGTAGTCTTATCAAGCGTGAGCACGTCTGCCGGTGCCCCGCCGATACGACAATACTGTAACCACGCCGTCGCAAAATCCTTCCGCCCCAACAAAGGCACCAGTTCAAACATGACTTCGCCACCACCCATGATCGTTGCGAGGTTGTAGCTGGCAGGCACGGCGCCTTTTGTTAACGGGTCGCGGATCGCCGTGAGCTTGCCAGTCGGAGGATCATAGCCGACGACTTGCGCCCCTCCGCCTCCTCGCAGTGGGCCAATTGCTCCTCCGGGAATATCAGGATTGAGGCCACTCTGTTGACCCGTTTGGAGCCAGAACGGCATCGCCATGATTGAATCAACACCGGCGAGGATACGATCCCGCCACTTGGTGTCCTCGGTGCGCTCCCACTCAGTCATCCAATTACCTGCCAACGCAAACCAATCAGGACCGATACGCATGCGTACTGCAAACTGTGGCTCGCTGGGAATCTGTGGTGACGCGAGGCGCATCGGATCAAATCTCGCGATTGCCTCATCGGTGTGCACAGTCGCACGCATGATGTCGCCAGTACGCTCATCGGTTGTCAGATAGTAATAAGGACGCCAGTGTGCGGCCTGGCTGATGCGAGCTTCCTTCGAACCACACCCCCACTTGACCACATTGTGACGCGAACCCAGTCCAGCCATTGGCCCAATCGAGTAAACATTTGTTTCGCTGGTGTTCCGCGTGAGAGCTTCGGCGAGACGGAAAACATCACCCCGACCAGTGCGCAGAAAGCTGTACCAAAGCCACAGAGGAGTTCCTAGTTCTGTGTTGTCCCAGGCGTGGCCACCCCAGTCGTAATGCCAAACATGCCGCGCGGCCGAGTAGGAATGCATGAAATCGCCAAACTGCCAGTAGCCATACCAGTGGCGGGAGTCAACTTGTTTGTCGTAGTAGGCAAGCACTGCATCGAGGCCGTCTTCGATCGCTTTCTTAAAAGGAGTCGAGCGATCTGGCAAACTCCACACTCCGAAGACACCCGTCGAATGAATGTAAGCGGGTGAGGCAGCTAACAATGGCAACATGCTGCCGGCCTGCGCTTGCGCAACCGCTGTCGCTCGAGCAGGCAGCGCGGTAGAACTCGGATAAAGCGTGAGTTCGCTCGTACGCGACACTCCATATGCAGTACTCATTCCCGGTTGAACATCTTCGTAAGAAGCAGCAAGACCGTGTGCGACCAGATCGTAATGACGCATGTCCATTTGTGGACCGTCAGGCGACCATAGCCACGCCGTAAGATCGGCAACCGGACTGCTCGCATGTCGGACCTCGAGCGCTGACGGATACGACTGCCAGAAATTCTTTACACTCAACGCAAGTCCACCTGTCAGGTCTCCAACAAAAGCTAAACCCGAGGCGCGCTTGCCTGCTGCGGAAGCGAGCCAGGTACTTTTCGGATTCGTACGTTTCTGAATCGTGAATCCTTCTGGACTTGTCTGCGAAAGTTTGAAGTCATCCCAGACTGCGTTTGATGCAAATTCGCCACGACCAGTGAAAGGCTGCCCTGTTTCCTGTGCGACACTGCCACCTCCAGGTTGAAGAGGTTCAGACCACACACCACCGTCAGCACCAACGAATCGCACCGTGCGGTTCCGTGCTTCTTCGCGTAGCGGAACAGCGAACTGCACACCTAATCCACGCACGAAATCTTTTTCCTGATCTCCATCGAACGTGATCGTGTGCACCATGCGTACTGATGTCTGGCCACTGTAGAAGTAAAGTCGCACGATGAACGGTAGCCACTCACGCTCCGACGTCGCTCCTTTATGAACTCCTTCGAACTTCACCACTGCTCTGACCGGGCCCGACTGCTCCACGTTTACTTTCTTAACCTGGCTAAGAAACCTTTCCCTGGAGGGTGCATCCTCAGGGTTCGTTTGGGGTCCGTTCTGCAAAATGCAAACAAGCTGCCCAGCGCCAACGACTGCGCGACCTTCGACTGTCATCGAGTCGACTAGATTTGCGCCACCAGCGACCGGGATCACGCATTTCAGTGCACCAGTATCAATCGAGATCGTCTTGCCATCATTCGTGACCTTAAGTGAACCAGAACTTTGTGAATGCCCCGCCGACAAAGTCAACGGGCTTGCGAGTCCAGCAGGTACGACCGTTGAAAACCCGCTCCACTTGAGCGAGCCGTCGGGCCAATATGCGAGTGGCCACGATTGCACAGGCAGATGTTTGCCGTTAGCAGTTAACGCAAACGTCTCACTGCGTTTGACGGAGCCCTGCGGCCAGGGCACTCCAAAACTCACCCCTGAATCGAGACTCAAGGCTTTGCCGTCGAGCAATTGCAGGGACACAGTTCCAGGCTCGTTCGAGCTTTCTGGCCTTGTAGACGTATCGGCAATAACCGTCTTCAGCGCCTTCGATAGAGTTAAGCCAGCACCGGCGGCGAGCGTCGATGTTTTTAAAAAGCCGCGTCGCGTAAGTGGAGTTTTCATATGGACGGGATTATCTGCATAGCTGGGATTTCCGCAATTGCTTTTCGCATAGGCCGTGGTGTTTTTGATTTCTGTTGGTTTTGCGGCTGTGCCGCCTCCCGTGCGGAAAGCTTCCGGCTTTCCGTTTTAGCCTTAGAAAGGTAAGAGGCTTCGCCTCGGCGGCATAGCCGCCAAAACAGTAACGCGCTCGACGGAAAGCCGGAGGATTTCCGCACGGGAAGCGGCACAGCCGCGAAGCAATCATCAATTAATCTGGTTGTCGAACAAACAGGAAAGCGCTGTGGTGATTCTAGTATTAACCAAATGTTCACCACAGAGACACATATATAGAGACCTAATCCAGAATCGTGAAAGCCCTCGAGCGGGAAACACTAGCTGTTTCCCCACTGACCGTTATCTTTAACGCGTAGGAGCCCGCAGGTATTTTTTCCAAGGGCAAGGCGGCGACGTATTGAATACGCCCCAAGGCATCAGCATCTGGCAACTCGCCAGGTATTTGGGCCAGGGCACGGCCCTCTCGAAACAGCTCTATGGTGAGCTTTGGCTTAGCGGTAATACCTGGCGGGATGTACACCGTGAAAAAGAATGGCACCTGCTTCAGAGATCTCTGAAGTGGCTCTCCGAGGTACGGGTACGCGATCATGTTGCCAACACGGAATGGATTGGCCCTGGTGTCATCTGCACCATTCGCCGGTTCTGCTCGCTTCAGAACAACAACGTCACTAAGCCGCAACCTGGCTTCATCAGAATCTGTAACTTCGAGGGTTGTGCTGCGCACACTGGCACGACCGCTGGGTGCGTCATACGCTATCGTATCCAGTGTGTAGCGGTCAGGTGGAAGATTGGCTTCACGGTAAAAGAGAACTCGCTCTTTCTTTGCATCTTCAGCTTTATCGAGTGGACCGTTCAGTCGATACTGATTGCTTAACTTCGCGACTACTTCACCAGTCTGGTTTTTGATCAGTGTGACAATTGAGAAGTCAGTGTCGTACGACTTCTTGTCCTGGTCTACATGAATCGTAAAAGCCGACAGCGGAACGTCAGCCATTACCGACACGAGACCTACTCGCTGACGATCCGGGAAACTAAAACCACCAACATAGAACGGAAAAGAATCGACCTTCGGCGTGCTCTCCAAGGCCGCGATCGGCGCAGCCTCGTATGAAAGCACTGGTGAGGCAAACGTGTCTTTGATTGCGTAGTAACCTTTGCGACTCTGTACGGAGAGCCCCGTGCGTTTTAGTTTGACCTCAATCTTTCGAAAATGACCGTCGTACTTTTGATTGTTGGAGCTATAGCTCAACAGATAATACGAATGCAGATCCTCATCGACTTGTTGGATTCGATTCTTCAGGTCGTTCGAGTCGGTGATTAGAAATCCACCGGTTTCGTTCGCGAGTTGTCCCAGGCCACTATCCGGGTTGAGGCGAAGTAAATCTTCATTGCGTTCCAACCCCTTAGTCATGGGACCGTTTTGCTCTGCGTTTCCGAGCTGAGCAATTCGCAGCTCACTGCGCGAATTGATCTCGCGACCTGTCTCCGCAGTTTTACTCTCTGTTCTTAAACCCGCGACGTCAATGGAGTAGAAACTGACATTACCGCGATTCGCTGTATTGATTACCGACCTGAAAGCCCCATAGATGTTCGGTGGAAGGACCAAACCTTCTGAGAAAAATATGACTGCCTTACGTCCAGGTATGGACCGAAGTGAGGCCGCGAGGTTCAGTAGAGAGTGTGTAGTCGCGTTGCCCTGGAGATCGCGTTCCATCTCTTCAATTCCCTCCAGGTTTCGCAGTTGCATTGCTGCAGCGGCACGTCGGAATTCGGCGCTAGGGTCGGAATCTGCTTGTCCTGTCTGGGCACTAAGCTCAGCATTTGCAACGTCTTTTCTCACCTTACGCGTTTCCGCGTTGTTCGACGTGTAGAGAGAAGGCGCATGTACGCTAAATTTTTCAATTCCTGACTTTACTAACTGTGTGTCGTTAGTGAACGGCTGTAGAACAATCACTGAAAGGTCTGTAAGAAATACTCCGACCAGCTCGCTCTTTTTTGCACTGTCGCCGAGATAGCTGAGGGCAGCGTCGCGTGCGCGCATGCGCGACTCGGCTGAGACTCGATCAAAGACGAGCGCTACAGCGCTAACAGATGTTTCGGAACGGTCATTGACCTTTTTGGCTGTTGCGCTCGGCTCACTAGTAACCGAATCATCCTTCTTGTTAGTAGAAGTTGGGCTCTTGCCCTCGACCGTTGATGAAACGAATCGAAAGGAATTGATCTCCTGCTTGACGCCGTCTTCATAAACTTCAAAATCTGAAACAGTGAGGTCCTTGACTGGTCGTCCCTTCTTATCCCTGACGACAACATCAAAGGGGACCTCATCTTTGCGGATGACAATCTTATCTGGATCTTGCTGTTCAGCCGGCCGCTGAACTTGAGCGCGAGAGGTGATTGATGTGCCAACGACGCATGCAAGAGTAATGCAGCCGAGGACAACTGTAACGTGCAACCAGTTGCGCATAGAGTCACCTTTCCTGAAGAGATCAAAGGATTAGTATTCTATACCCAACCTACCTTGATTCGTGGTCAATTTCAGTAACACCAAGCCCGGTTGCACGATAGGCTGTTGTGAGTCCTCGACTTTGATGGTGGTTTGGTTACGAAGTGCGTTGTAATCCGCTTCAACTTTCTGACGATCCCTTCCGGAGTTGATCTCCGCAGACTGATCGAGTTCCTTCAGTGACCCATCACCGTTAGTTTGCCAGGCGAAAGCAAGGCGGTTTCGCGGGGCGTCAGAGAATGACGGGCTGCCATTCGCCGGACCATTCTGGTAGGACCAACTGAGGATGCTCGCTTCCAACTCATGCCCATCACTCTCAACTTTCAGAATGATCGTCAATGCGTTCCCCGCGAGATCGATGACGCGATAAGTGCGACGTGGACCACCATTGTCGCCTGCATTTTGCCCTCGCCGGCCCTGAGATGGTGAAACTGAAAGCGGCGTGATCGGACCCGAAGCGACTCCTGACAACCCATCCCGTCCTACAACCTGCACATCTTTCGTCGCGACATCGAATTGAACAACTAACTCAGGCGCAGTTTTGTCTATATTCAAAGACACGCTCGTGGAGCTTACGTTGCCGGCGCGATCGGTTGCAGTCCCCGTGACGATCTGATTCGCGCCTTCAGTAGTTATGGTTACTGGCCCACTCTGCGACGCAACCCCGGACAGCGGATCCACTGCAGCGAAGCTCACGGTAACATTCGTGTTGTTCCATCCGTTTGCGTTGGGAGAAGGATTTCTCAACGCATTTATTGACGGCGCGGTCTTGTCGATATTCACATTTCCCACCGTCGCGTTAGCGCTGTTCCCGGCCAGGTCACTAACATTAAAGGTGTGAGACTGTCCCGCTCCTTCAGCCGTAAAAGTAAACGCGCCGGTATCCGTAGCTCCCGAAACAAAACCCGACAGATTGTCCGTGGCTGTATAGCTCGCCACTACGTCGGTATTGTTCCAACCGTTGGCATTCGGCGCCGGACTATTATTGGCATTGATCTGAGGCGCCGTCTTGTCGATGTTTACATCATTGATCGCGACCGAAGCTTCGTTGCCGGCCAGATCCGTAACTGTAAAAGTGTGCGACTGACTAGCCCCTTCGCTCGAGAAGATAAAAGAACCCGTCTGCGTGGCGCCCGAATCAAATCCGGAAAGCGCATCAGAAGCAGTAAAGCTTGTCTCAACGTCCGTATTGTTCCAGCCGTTGGCATTCGCCGGAGTTCTGGTCGTGGTGAACGCCGGTGCTGTCTTATCGATCTTCAACGTTAAGCTCTGGGGCACCTCATTGTTGCCGGCCTTGTCTTTGGCGAACCATGTGATAGTCGAGGTGCCTTCGTTGGTGATCGGAACCGCGACCGAACTCGCGAATGAATGGAAATTGTTGCCATTCAACACGTAGTCAATTTCGCTCACGCCGGTGCCGTCACCATCGGTCGCGTTGAGCGTCACCGTCACATCAGTGTTGTTCCAGCCAGCGGCGTTCGGTGACTGCGACAATGTCGCTAAGGTTACTGGCGCCGTATAATCCTTGTCGGCATCAGGCGCTGGCACGATATCGTTAAGATAATGTTCGAGGTTTGAATATCCGTCAGCGCCGATCGCCGCGCCATCGGCCGGATTTTCCGCGTTCAGACCGTGATCGTTTTCCCATGCGTCGGGAATTCCGTCTTGAT
>Ga0134124_10005280_pt1 | contig 10391 bp, 11 predicted proteins | sample KB304_FD_96880 | JGI IMG/M metagenome (GOLD analysis project Ga0134124, IMG submission 96880) | Terrestrial soil microbial communities without Nitrogen fertilizer from Kellogg Biological Station, Michigan, USA - KB3-0-4 | ecosystem: Environmental > Terrestrial > Soil > Unclassified ... | reverse complement strand
CTGCCAGCATCGTGTCGGTGATGCCGGTCAGGACGGTGATCAGTGGCGGCACGCCGGACGAGGTGCGGACCAGCGTCGCGAACTCGGCGACCACCTCGCCGCCGCGCACCTTCACCGCGCCGAACTCGGTGATCTCGGAGACCGTCGGGCCGGTGCCGGTCGTCTCCAGGTCGAACACGACGAACGTGACGTCCCGCAGCGGCCGGCCCAGCTCGTCGAAGCTGCCCTGCCGGTGCCCCGGCGCGGCGCCCGAGCCGGCGAGCGGCCCGGGAAGGTCAGGCGAACCGCCCGGCCGCGCGGCGGGGGGACCGGGCGGCGCGGACCGCGCGGGCGCGAGATCGGAAGACACACCGCGACCGTAGTGACCAGGTCCGACATCCCGGCGGCCGGTCGACCGGCCGCGAGCCGGCCCGGCTACCGAACGGCTGGCCGGCCCGACCGGCCGCCCGAATGGGCCTGCCTGCCCAAACGGGCGGGCTACATGAAGGGGCGGGTGAAGCCGGCCGGGCCGGCGGTGATCACACGGAACTCGTTGCCCTCCGGGTCCGCGAGCAGGTAGCCCGCCTCGTCGGCGGACTCCAGCCGGCGCACCCGCCGCGCGCCCAGCGTGGCCAGCCACCCGGCGACCCGCTCCGCGTCCACCGCGTACAGGTCGAGCTGCAGCCGGTTGCGGGCCGGGCCGAGCTTGCGGACCTGGCGCAGCAGCAGCTTCGGCCCGGCGCTCGCCGGGTGTCGCAGCTCCGCGCTGTCCGCGCCCCGGCGGACCACCTCGTACCCGAGCGCCCGTGACCAGAACCGAGTCATCCGGTCCACGTCGACACAGTCGACCCCGACCCGCGCCACCCTCAGCCCGTGCGTCTCAAACCCGGCCACTCGCGCATGATGCCGCATTGCGGTTGTCTTGGCTCACTGGTGGCCGGTGTGTTGTGATTCCGTCACCCAAACGAGCCGACGCCACCAGGGCAGGGCGGGCCGCGCGCCGGGAGATCGGCCGGGTCCCCGGCTCGGTAGGGTCCTGGCCATGCCGACAATCTTCACCCGGATCATCAGCGGGGAGCTGCCCAGTCGGTTCGTCTACCAGGACGAGCACACGGTCGCGTTCCTGACCATCGCGCCGATCCGCCCCGGTCACACGCTGGTGGTGCCGCGGCTGGAGATCGACCACTGGATCGACCTTCCCGACGCGGCGCAGCGCGAGCTGTGGAGCACGGCGTCGAAGGTGGGCCGGGCGATCCAGGCCGCCTTCCAGCCCCGCCGGGTGGGCGCCATCGTCGCGGGCCTGGAGGTGCCGCACACGCACGTCCACCTGGTCCCGATCGACAACGAGAAGCAGCTCGACTTCGCCCTCGCGGACCCGAATCCGCCGGCCGAGCAGCTCGACGAGGCCGCCGAGCGCATCCGGGCCGCGCTGGGCTGACCAGGCCCGCAGAGACCTGGATAGGACGACAGGCCGGCGGTTGGCGCGGTCCGCCGGCCGGCCAGGTCCGGGCCGGCATGCGCCGGCTCGGTCTGCTGCACGATAGCCAGTGTCTTGCGTACCCACCGGACGGTTCCGTTCGTGGGTGCCAGCCGACGTCTACTGAGCCGGCGCGGCCCGGGCCACGCTCAGGCGGCTGGCCCGGACCGCCCTATCTCACCGGCCGCCAGCCGCGGGGGTCGCTGGCCGAGCTGCGCGTCGCCGAGATCCAGGTTCCGCCCAGCGTCCTCGCGGCCGGCTCCTCCGCTGCGATCACGGTCAGGCCGACCGGTACCAGGTGCCCTGGTCGGGATAGAATATCTGACTGGAGAGATTGACGTTTCCCCAGCGACCATAGATAACGCCCGAGCTGCTCTTGTACTGCATGCCGAAGACGGCTGCTCCATACAGCGTGTTTGCCGCCACATAGCCACAGAAATCGCTGACCCAGCCATCGCTGGACGCTATCCGACCCTCGATGGAACGGTTCGGATCATTGAGCGTAAACGTGTTGCCGGTGGGACTGAAAGTTCCGTTGATCGAGCTTGCGAAGCCCGTGCTGACGGTAGCGCCAGAGACGCTGACCCCGAAGCTCACCGGACCGTAAGAGGTGTTGACGTACGGGATCGGAACAGCGTAACGCGGCGTTTTACCGGATCGGCATAGAGTAGCGGCGGATGCCGGGTTGGATTGTCCGACGATAACCGCCAGCAACGTGAGCGGAGTGACACACAGGACCGTCAGGAACCGAGCTGATCGTCTGAATGACACAGATTCAGATCTCCTCGCCGAGTCAACGCTACCTAATGAGTTCGGCACATCGCCGGACTCAAGTTTGATCGACCGCTTCCGCGTATTTCCAACTCAGACACTTCCAAGCACTTGACTGGCCGTCGTCGATTCGGCGCCAGATCGCCGACGACGCGTTGTGGGCGGGAAAGCACTATTTGGGAGCGGACATGGCGAGTATTGCAGTTGTCGTTCGGGCGTGCAACCACAGTATCGAAGCCGGTCCGTCTGCAATCCGCTGACCTGCGGCTTTGGCAATGATGCGACCTGGCCAGGGGATTTGCGCCCGAGCTGTCGTTGATCGTCGCACACATGCGCGGTCTGTTGATGTTGATTGTGGCCTCTGGTGTGGGTGTGGCCATGGCGGGTGCCCGCTGTCGCGCAGGGCGGGCGCCCCGGTACACGTCCGGGTTGGTGTTCCCTTGTTCTCAGGGTGAGCACCTGTGGTCTGCGGCTAGCTGGGCGCGCAGGGCCTGGGTGATGGAGGCGAGGGTGATATGGCGGTGCCCGCCGAGGAAGGAGCGTCCTTCGTGGTGGTCGAGGCCGAGGCCGCCTTTGGGCTCACGGTAGTCGTGTTCGATCCGCCAGCGGATCTTCGCGGGTCGTATCAGCTGGCGTAGGGGGAGGTGGGTGGGCAGGGTCGACAGCCAGAAGTTGGGGGGTCGGGTTGCCCGGGGGGGGCATTCGGCGAGCAGCCAGCATTCGGGCAGGCTGCGGTCGTCGAGCGGGTGAGGGCTTTGGCGGTGGGGCGGATCCGCAGGGCGAGGAACCGGGAGCGCATCGCCGCGTCGGGGTTGTCCGCTTCGGTGGGTGCCGTCACCCCGCTCCTCGCGGTGACGTCGAAAGGCGGTCTGGAGATCGACCGCTGGATCGACCTGCCCGACGAGGCGCGGCGTGAGCTGTGGAGCGCCGCGGCGGCGAGCCGGGCCATCCAGGCGGCAGTCCAGCCAGGTGGGGTGGCCGCGATCACCGCGGGTCTGGCGGTGCCCCGCACACGCACGCGCACCTGATTTCGATCGACAGCGGGAGGCAGCTCGGTTTCGGCCTCGCGGACGAACCCGGCGGCGGAGTAGCTCGACGTGGCCGCCGAGCGGTCCGTCCGCGCTAGATGAGTAATTCCGTGCGCCGGCCCGAGTGCGGCCTGATCGTCTGAATGCTCCCTGACGCTGTGTGTCAGGTGTGTAGACGTGGAGAGAGGTCCCCGAGGTCGAGTTGTGACGCAAGACCTAGAGACCCTCCTCATCGCACTGTACGTAAAGATCGACGACAGGTATCGAGGGAGGCGGCGCGCGGGCAGGCAGCCATTACTGTCCGACAGCGAACTCGTCTGCCTGGCCGCCGCCCAGTCGATGTTCGGCTACATCTCGGAGGCCCGCTGGCTGCGCTTCGCGCGCAGGCACCTGTCCGACATGTTCCCCTGCCGTCCGCTACAGCCCGGCTACAACAAACGGCTCCGTGCTGCGTCACCATGGTCAAGGAGGTAGGGGCAGCTTGACCTGGAAGAACACGGCGGACGGACCTTCGAGGGCATCGGCGTCCGGATCGCCCAACGGGTCATGGCCCTGGCCGCCGGACTCTGGCACAACCACAAGACCGGCGCACCCGTCACCCGCTCGTTGATTGCCTACGACCACTGACCCCAAGAACCACTCGTCTAGAGCGAACGCTCTGCTGCCCTGAGAGTTGCGCCGTGGCGTTCCTGGTCCCGCTGTAGCGGCCACGGCCGAGGAGGGCGCGCGAGACGCCGTCCGTCGGCCAGTGGGTGAGCTGCCGGGCTGGAGCAGGGCCCGGCGCGGGATGTTCGCGGTCTACTAGTAGCGGAAGTTCGCCTTGGACGTGGCGAACAGCGGCTCCCAGTAGATGAGGTGGTTGTCCGCCGGCACGTCGAAGACGATGTTTCCAGTGACCTTCTGGCCGGCCGCGAGGTCGTCGGCGTCCAGTCGGCTGCCGACCGTGTCGTAGGTGGACTCATACCGCGAGCCGTCGGCCGTCTGAGCGAAGAAGCTGAGCGGATAGACGTTCGCCGAGCCGGTGACCATCTCGACGGTGAAGTTCGCGACGACGAACGTCCCGTTCTTCGGCGGGTCGCCGTAGGTCTCGACCGGAGTGGTCTGCGAGCAGATGCTGTTCAGCGTGATCCGCGCCGTGTAGGTGCTGATGTCGGTGTCGCCGTCACCCCTGACCGTCGCGGTCTGCCCGAGCTGGTAGACGCCGGCGTCCGGAGCTCCGGCCGGCGCCTGCAGCGGCGTGCAGCCTGGGGGGGCGGTCGTGTGGGAGACAGCCGGCACGCTGGGCTGCCCGCCGCCGGCCGGCGCGCTGGCGGTGGCCGGCCCCTGGCTCACCGTCGAACCGGCGACCGGCTTGCTGCCGCCACCGCCATGCACCGCGAGCGCGATGACGATGCCGAGCACGATCGCGGCCACCGCCGCCAGGGCGGAGATGAGGATGACCGCGTTGCGGTTCGACTTCTGCGGCGGCTGCTGGCCGGGCCAGTTCGGGCCGGTGGGCGCGGGATAGCCGGGCTGCTGCTGGTACCCCTGCTGGCCATAGTCCGTCTGCTGGTAGCCAGTCTGCTGGTAGCCCGGCTGCTGGTAGGCCTGCTGCGGGTCCGTGTAGCCACCCGGATAGGGGGTGCTCTGGCCCGGCGCTGGGGTCCCGGGAGCCGGCTGGGGGTAGCCGCCCGGTGCCGGGGTGCCTGGCGGCGGGTAGCCGCCGGGCGGCGGCGTGCCGGGGGACGGCTGGCCGTAGCCGGGCTGGCCGTACCCGGGGGGAGCCTGCCAGGGGCTGGGAGCCGGCGGTGGGGTGTGGCCCTGAGGTGTGGTTCCGGGTGTCTGACCGGGCGGGGTCGGCCAGCCAGGCGAGTCGGCCCTGGTAGTGGGCATCGCCTGCCAGTCCGGAGCTGGGCTGGCGGGCGGCCATCCGCCGCCGGCGGGGGGTTCACCCCCGCTGTTTGGCGCGGTCGGGGGGTTCTGGTCGCTCACAGCGTTCCTCTCGGAGTTACGCCCCGATGCCAGATAACGGAGCAATCGAGATCGATAGTTGCGAGATTACAGAAGTTGGTCGTCCAGTCCGGAAATGCCCTCGCTCGCAATACTTGGGACCTTCAGGCCGTACTTGTCCGACGTCTCACCGTCATTCGGTGTGGGCCGGGTGTCCATACCGGTTGGTACTTGTTCTTCCAGAGTGTTGATGTCTGTTGCTGGCTATGGGCATCGACCCTGAACGCCTGCTCACGCCACTGGTGGCAGATCGTCCGGTGCTCATGACGGCAGGTGACTGCCGTGGAGTCCGGCTAGGCTGGAGTGCTGCCAGCCTTTCCTGCAAGGGAGAATTCGCACGGTGCCCGTCGACCTGCTCGTCGCCCGTCGAGCCGCCACGCGGGCCGCGCGATGAGCGAGCCGCTGCCCGCGGAGGTGCGCACCCAGGTCGTCGCCTTCGCCGCCGACACACTTGCCGGTCTTGATGACGCCGAGGTGCCGGCGAGCCTCGCCGCCGTGCGCAGGTTCACGCCAGGCCGCCGGGCCAGGCAGGGCGCGATGCCGCTCGCGTCGGCGGTCGAGCATGACGCGATGTTCCGCGGCCGGGTCGCCGAGTTCGTCCGGTGCACCCATCCCGAGCTCGCCGACGCGGTGACGTCGACCGGCGGGCCGCCGGCGGCCGCGCCGCCGACGGACATCGCCGCCGCCGCGTTCGTGCTGCGCCCGCCCGGCTGGGAGGGCTTCGTCGCGACGGCCGCCCGCTCCTCCGAGCGGGCGGCGATGTCCGCTCGCGCCGACGAGGCCGCCCGGGAGCTCGACCGCCTCCGGGAGGCGCTCGCCGCCGCCCGCGGCGCCGGCAGCGCCGAGCAGGAACAGCTGCGCGAACAGCTGGCCGCCAGCCGTAGCGAGCTCGACGACCTGCGCCGGCGGATGCGCGCCGCGTCCGACCGCATCCGGCGCGCGGAGCAGACCGCCCAGGAGGAGGTCGCCGCGGCGGTCGCCGACCGGGAGGCGGCCCGCGCCGCCACCCGCGCCGCCGAGACCGAGGCCCGGCGGCTACGGGCCAGGGTCGGCGAGCTGGAAGCGGCGCTCGCCGCGGCCAGGCGGGACGGGCGCGACGCCCGCACCCTCGACGACGCCCGGCTGCGCGTCCTGCTGGACACGCTGATGGGCGCGGCCAACGGGGTCCGCCGCGAGCTGGGCCTGCCGAGCACCGTCCTGCGCCCGGCGGACCTGTGCGCCCCCGTCGAGGGACAGCCGCGGGACGCCTTCGCCGGGATCGGCCCCCGAGGCCGCCCGGAGGACGATCCGACGATCATCGACGCGGTTCTCCGGATCCCGGGCGTGCACCTGATCATCGATGGCTACAACGTCACGAAACGCGGCTACGGCACGCTCCCGCTTCAGGCGCAGCGGGTGCGGCTGCTCGCCGGCCTCGGCCCGCTCGCCGGCCGGGCCGCCGAGGCGGAGATCACCGTCGTCTTCGACGCGACCGCCGTGGCCAGCCGGCCGGTCGGCGTGACCGCGCCCCGAGGGGTGCGCGTCGTGTTCAGCCGGCTCGGCGAGCTCGCCGACGAGGAGATAGTCCGGCTTGTGCGGGCCGAGCCGCCCGGCCGGCCGGTGGTCGTCGTCACCTCGGACCGGGAGGTCGCCGAGGCGAGCGCGGCGGCCGGCGCCCGGGCGATCCCATCCGCGTCCCTGCTCGCTCGCCTCGAGCGCTGACGAGCGCTCGGCGAAGCAAAACTGTCGGACCGCCCGTCTACTGTCCGCGACAGCGCGGTACGGACGGCTGGCGGCGCGGGTCGACGAGCTCATGCTCTGTGTGAGGGCATGGGCACCCTCGGGCACCCGGCCAGCCTCCGGAGTGCTACCGAAAGCCCATGGTGTCGCAGCGGTGCCGTGGGCCGGCACGGCAGCTCGGCCGCCGCCGTGAGCGCACCGGGATGGTGAGCGCACAGGCGGAGGCCCTGTGGAGGGTGAGCGCGATGCTGATCGACTGTGACTCCTGCGCGGTACGCGGGGACGCGTGCACGGACTGTGTCATGTCCGTGCTGGTCGCCCCGCCGCCGGTGGTCGAGTGGGACGAGGACGAGCGACGCGCCCTCGCGCTGCTCGCCGACGCCGGGCTGCTGCCCCGGCTGCGGCTGGTCGCCCCACTGGACGTCGTCCCGACCGACCCCGCCGCACCGGCGGTCGGGCCGGCGCTGTCCGCGCCCGTGGCGCCGCCTACGCCCGTGCAGCCGGCGATCCCGCTCGGGGATCCGTTCGCGACCGGCCCGCGCCAGCGGAGTCGCCCGACACGCCGTCCCGACGCCGCGGGCCCCGGCCGGCGCGGCCGTCGCGCCGGTTGATCCGGCCAGCCGGCCGCATCGCCGCTCCGTCCGCGCTCGCGCGGACGCCGGTACCGGCGTCCGCGGCCGCGCTGGTGGCCGCGCTGCTGGCCATGTTCGTGGCGGCGGCCGGCTGCACCGGCCGCGCCGTCGCGCCGCCGTCGACGGCCGGCGACGGCGGCCCAGCCGTGCCCGGGCCGGTGACACTGCGTGCGGGCCCCGCGGTACCGGCGGACTGGTCCGCCCGAGTCAGGGCGGATGTGGCCTCGGCTGTCGCCGATGTCGCCGCGCTACTGCCCGGGGGCTGGTCGCGCCAGGTCGACACCCGCCTGATCGCCACGGACGCCGAGCTGCGAGCCGAGGCCGGCTGGTCGGGCTCCGGCGGTGGTCCCGAGGGGACCGTCGCCGCGGTCGCGGTGCTGCCGATTCCGGCCATCTCGTCGCCTTTCAGGCGGTCTTCCGGGCCGTCGGCGAAGCCCGGCGCGACGCCCAGCACGACGGGCGGGCGGCTGCTGGTGGATCTTGACGTGTACCGGCGGCTCACCATCGACGGGCGCCGGATAGTGCTGCGCCACGAGCTGACCCACCTGGCGACGGCCGCCCAGACGCCGGCGGGTATGCCGGTCTGGCTGGTCGAGGGCTTCGCCGAGGAGGTCGGGCACGAGGGCGTCGTCGTCTGCGGCGGAGACTTCCGCCCGCTGGCCGCCGGCCCGCGCTGTCCAGCCGGGCCCACGGCCCCCGCAGCTGCCGGCGTGCCGGTAGCGGGCTGGGCGGCGGCGGGCTCCCCGGCCGCGCTGGCGGCCGGGCGACCCGCGCTGACCGTCGACCGGGCCGCCGCGGAACTGGCCACCGAGACGCGCGCCGGCCAGGTGCCGGCCCAGCTGCCGGTCGACTCGGCCTTCGACGGCTCCGACGGGCGTCTGGCACAGACGTACCAGGAGGCGTGGCTTGCCTGTCGGCTGCTCGCCGAGCGCCTCGGGCTGGCCGGGCTCGCCCACTTCTATCGGGACGTCGGCGCGACGCTCACCGCGCCCGCAACCGCGTCCGAGACGAGCGCTGGACCCGGCACGGCTACGCGGGCCGGGCAGGGGACCGGCGCCGGGGCGCTGGCCGAAGCCGCGGCGCTACGGGCGGACACGGGCCTGAGCTGGCCCGCTTTCGTCGCGGCCTGGCGCGCGTACCTGGTGGCGGTCCTCGGCGGTCCGGCGAGCGGCGGCGCGGCGCACTGAGCCCACGCCTGGTCCGCGCCTAGTCCGTGCCTGGTCCGTGCTGAGCCCGCGTCTGGTCCGCGGCTTGCCCGCTCCTGGCACGCGTTCGGCCTGGCCGGCGCGAAACCCCTGGTCAGGGAGGTGACCGGGGCGGGCGGCAGGAGCGGTTGGCCCGTGCGGGACCATAGGAGCATGCGGGTGCTCGTGGTGACCAACGACTTTCCGCCTCGTCCCGGCGGCATCCAGTCATTCGTCCACAACTTCGCCAGCCGCCTGCCCGCCGAGGACGTCGTCGTGTATGCGCCCGCCTGGAAGGGTGCCGCCCAGTTCGACGCGGCCCAGGGTTTCCAGGTGGTGCGGCACAAGACGTCGCTCATGCTGCCGACACTCGGTGTGCTGCGCCGGGCAAGGGAGATCGCCCGGGCCGAACACTGCGACGCCCTCTGGTTCGGCGCCGCCGCGCCGCTCGGCCTGCTCGGCGGCCGGCTGCGGGCCGCGACCGGGATCGAGCGGGTCGTCGCCAGCACCCATGGCCACGAGGTCGGCTGGGCCGCGCTGCCCGGCGCTCGCCAAACGCTGCGCCGTATCGGCGCGACCACCGACGTCGTGACCTATCTGGGCGACTACACCCGCCGCCGGATCGGCTCGGCGTTCGGCTCGCACCCACGGCTGGAGCGGCTGCCCAGCGGGGTCGACGCGGACCTGTTCCGCCCGGGGGCCGGCCGCGACGAGATCCGCGCCCGGCACGGCCTGGCCGGGCGTCGGGTAGTCGTCTGCGTCAGCCGGTTGGTGCCGCGCAAGGGCCAGGACATGCTGATCCGCGCGCTGCCCCGCTGGCGGCGGCGCTACCCGGACACCGCGCTGCTCCTGGTCGGCGGCGGCCGGTACCACTCGGACCTGACCCGCCTGGCCAGGGAGCACGACGTCGCAGACCATGTGGTGTTCACTGGTTCGGTGCCCTGGGAGGAGTTGCCGGCGCACTACGCCGCCGGCGACGTGTTCGCGATGCCGTGCCGGTCCCGGCTGGGCGGGCTGGAGGTCGAGGGCCTCGGGATCGTCTACCTGGAGGCGTCGGCCGCCGGTCTGCCCGTCGTCGCCGGGGACAGCGGCGGCGCGCCCGACGCCGTCCTCGCCGGCCGCACGGGGCTGGTCGTCGACGGCCGCCGGCTGGACGAGGTCGCCTCGGCGGTCGGCGAGCTGCTCGATGACCCGGCCCGCTGCCGCTCGATGGGCGCCGCCGGCCGGGCCTGGGTGGAGCTGACCTGGCGCTGGGACTTGCTGACCAAGGGCCTGCAGGAGCTGCTCAGCCCGCCGGCGCCCGCGCCCTGAGCGTAGGAGCGGACCTACCAGAGCGAAGTAGGGGCTCTGGCCTCGCCACGGGCCAGCCGGGTCGCCGGTCAGGCCCGGCCGACGGTGCCGGTGCGGGCCAGGTCGGCGGCCCCGACGAAGCCGGCGTCGGGGCCCAGCTCGGCGAGCACGACCTCCGCCTCCGGGCGGTGGCCGCGGCCGGGCAGTGCGGCGCGGAACTGGGCGCGGGCCGGGCCGAGCAGTAGGTCGCCGGCGTCGGAGACCCCGCCGCCGATGACGATCCGGGCCGGGTCGAGCACGGCGGCCAGGCTCGCAAGCCCCT
>Ga0134124_10005278_pt1 | contig 10393 bp, 9 predicted proteins | sample KB304_FD_96880 | JGI IMG/M metagenome (GOLD analysis project Ga0134124, IMG submission 96880) | Terrestrial soil microbial communities without Nitrogen fertilizer from Kellogg Biological Station, Michigan, USA - KB3-0-4 | ecosystem: Environmental > Terrestrial > Soil > Unclassified ... | reverse complement strand
GGCCACCCACGTTTCGAGCCGGGCCCCGCTCGCCCGGCGAGTTGAGCGGAGCCACCCGTGCCTAGCTCAGGCCACCCACGGTTCGAGCCGGGCCCCGCTCGCCCGGCGAGTTGAGCGGAGCCACCCGTGCCTAGCTCAGGCCACCCACGTTTCGAGCCGGGCCCCGCTCGCCCGGCGAGTTGAGCGGAGCCACCCGTGCCTAGCTCAGGCCACCCACGTTTCGAGCCGGGCTCCCAACCTCCTATACAGTGGCCCGACTTCGAGAAGGTCGACATGCGCGCGGGCGTCGTCGTGGACGCGCAGGAGTTCCCGGAGGCCCGGCGGCCCGCCTACAAGCTATGGATCGACTTCGGCCCGCTCGGCGTGAAGCGCTCCAGCGCGCAGATCACCCACCACTACCGGATCGCGGAGCTCGTCGGGCGGCAGGTGGTGGCGGTCGTGAACTTCCCGCCCAGGCAGATCGGACCGTTCGTCTCCGAGGTGCTGGTGCTCGGCGCCTACAACGAGGCGGGTGAGGTCATCCTGCTGCAGCCCGACCACGTCGTCAGCCCGGGCTCGAAGATCGGCTGAGCCGGGACGGCGCCGCCGCTACTCGTCGTCGTGGATCTGCTGGGCGAGGTAGTTGGCCTCGCCGGTCTGGGTGATGAGCGTGAGCTGGGCCTCGAGCCAGTTCGCGTGCTCTTCCTCGGCGTGCAGGATGTGCTCGAGCATCTCGCGGCTGCCGTTGTCGCCGAGGCTGCGGCACAGCTCGATGGCGGTGTTGAGCGCCTTGATCGCCGCCTTCTCGACCTCCAGATCCAACCGCAGCTGCTCGGGCACGGTCTGGCCGACGTTGATCTTACCCAGCCGCTGGAGATTCGGCACGCCCTCCAGATAGAGGATGCGCTGGATGAGCGTGTCGGCGTGCTTCATCTCGTCGATGGACTCGGCGCGGACCTTGTTCCAGAGCCGCTCGTAGCCCCAGTTCTCGCACATGCGGGCGTGCACGAAGTACTGGTTCACCGCGGTCAGCTCGGCGGTGAGCACGTCGTTGAGGCTGGTGATGACCTGATCGTTCCCCCTCATGTCCGCACCACGCCGCGGCCGCAGGAATTGGTCACGCGGCTAGGTCTACCCGATGCGCGCAGGGTCGTCAACTCGACCTTCGACGCGGTGGTCGTGCGATGGCGCGCCGATCGAGGTGCGGCGCGCCCACGGTTGTACACTTCGATCGTGGTGCTCGCCGACTATGACTTCGATCTGCCGCCCGGCGCGATCGCGCAGGCCCCGGCCGAGACACGCGACGGCGCCCGGCTGCTGACGATCGACCGGGCGCGGGGCGCGCTCGCCGACCGCCGGGTGAACGAGCTGCCGGCGCTGCTGCGGCCCGGCGACTGCCTCGTCGTCAACGACTCGCGCGTGATTCCCGCCCGCGTGCTGGCGGAAGACGACGCCGGCCGCCCGGTCGAGCTGCTCTTCCTCGAAGCCGACACGCCGTCGCGCTGGCGCGCCCTCGTGCGGCCCGGCCGCCGGTGCCGGCCCGGCGCCACGCTCGGCGTCGGCGACGTGCGGCTCCACGTCCTCGCGGTCGCGCCCGACGGCGCCCGTGTCGTCGAGCGCCGCGACGGCACCGTCGAGGATCTGCTCGCCGCCCACGGCTTGCCGCCGCTGCCGCCGTACATCGCAAGGCACGCGAAGCCGGTCGGCGAGGACTGGGAGCGCTACCAGACGGTCTACGCGCGGACGCCGGGCTCGGTCGCGGCGCCGACGGCCGGGCTGCATTTTTCCGACGCGCTCCTGGCCGCACTGCGGGAGGGCGGGATCGAGGTCCACGCGGTCACGCTCCACGTCGGCCCGGCGACGTTCCGGCCGGTGACGTCTCCGAGCGTCGAGACGCTCACGCTGCCGCCCGAGCGGGCGACGGTGTCCGCGGCGACCGCCGCCGCCGTCGCCGCCGCCCGGCGCCAGGCGCGCCGGATCGTGGCGGTCGGCACGACGGTGACGCGGACGCTCGAGAGCGCGGTCGGCGAGGACGGACACGTGGCGGCCCTGGACGGTCAGGCGACGATCACGATCCGTCCCGGCCATCGGTTCCGCGCGGTGGACGTGCTGCTCACGAACTTCCATCTCCCCCGCTCGTCGCTGCTGGTGCTGGTCAGCGCGTTCGCGGGGCGGGAGCTGATCCTCGGCGCCTACCGTCACGCCGTCGCCGCCGGCTATCGCTTCTACTCGTACGGCGACGCCACGTTGATCCAGTGACCTTCGACCTGCTGGCGACCGATGGCTCGGCGCGTCGCGGGCGACTCACCACGCGTCGCGGCGTCGTCGACACGCCGGCCTTCATGCCGGTGGGCACGCGCGCGGCAGTCAAGAGCCTCAGCCCCGACGACCTGCGCGCGGCCGGCGCCCAGATCATCCTGAGCAATACCTTCCACCTGCTGGTGCGCCCGGGTCACGATCTGGTCCGCGAGCTCGGCGGCCTGCACCGTTTCATGAGCTGGGACGGACCGATCCTGACGGATTCCGGCGGCTTCCAGGTGTTCAGCCTCGCCCGCCTGCGCAAGCTGACCGAGGAGGGCGTGGAGTTCCGCGCGCCGGCCGACGGCAGCACCCACCATCTGTCGCCCGAGCGCGCCGTCGAGATCCAGCACGCCCTCGGGGCCGACATCATCCATCCGCTCGACGAGTGCCTCGGCTACCCGGCCACGCGCGAGGACACCGTGCGCTCGCTCGCGCTCACGCTGCGGTGGGCGCGGCGCTCGCTGGCCGCGCACCGGGCGGGGGGCACCGACGCCGCGCTCTTCGGCATCGTGCAGGGCGGCTTTCACGAGGACCTGCGCGCGCGGGCGGTGGAGGAGACGGTCGCGCTCGGCTTCGAGGGCTACGCGATCGGCGGCATGGCGGTCGGGGAGCCCAAGCCGATGATGCGTGAGCTGACCGAGGCGGTGGCGGGGGCGCTGCCGGCCGACCGCCCGCGCTACCTCATGGGCGTGGGCAAGCCCGAGGATCTCGTGGAGGCGGTGGCGCGCGGCGTCGACATGTTCGACTGCGTGCTGCCCACGCGGAACGCGCGTAACGGACAGGCCTTCACGCCCGACGGGCCGGTCACGCTCAAGCAGGCGCGCTGGACCCGCGACCCGGCGCCGCTCCAGGTCGACTGCCCGTGCCCGGCGTGCCGGCAGTTCTCGCGCGCGTATCTCCGCCACCTGTTCATGGCCGACGAGCTGCTCGTGTATCGCCTCCTCTCGCTGCACAACCTGTACTTCTTCCTCGGGCTGATGACGGCGATGCGGGCCGCCATCGCCGACGGGGAGTTCGCGTCGTTCCGGGCGAGCTTCTTCGCGCGGTACGCCGTGGCGACGGCGACGAGCGATGCCTAGGGCGACGACCCTGCGCGCGCTGTTCTGGATCGTCGCCGCGGCCCTGGCCCTCGTCACCACCGATCTCGGCGGCCGCATCCTGGCGACGAACGACGAGGCTCGCTTCGCCCTCCTCGCCCAGGACATCCTCGTCCGTGGCGATTGGCTCCACCCGAAGGTCAACGAGCACGCCTACTACAACAAGCCGCCACTGCAGGCGTGGCTGATCGCCGCGGTCTCGTGGCCGGGCGGGCACGTCACCCAGACGACGGCGGTCCTGCCCTCCGCGGCCGCCGCCCTCGCCGTGACCTTGTCCGTATGGGCGCTCGGGCGGAGGCTCTTCGGCACCGACGCCGCTCGCGCGGCCGCGCTGGCCTTCATCACGATGCAGGGGGTGTTCCTGCACGCGCGGCTCCCGCTGCCCGACATGCTGCTGCTCGTGCTCGTCACCCTCAGTCTGTGGACGTACACGCTCGCGCTGCAGCGGGGCGGACGGTACTGGTTGGCCTTCTACGGCCTGGTGGGCGCCGCCTGCTGGGCGAAGGGCGTGGTGGGCCTGTTGCCCCTCGCCGTCGCCGTCGTGGACGGCGTGCTGCGGTTCAAGGGCGACTGGTGGCGGCGGATCGAGTTCCCGCGCGGACTCGTGGTGGCGCTGGCCGTGATGGCGCCCTGGTGGATCGTGGCGTTCTCGATGGACCGCGCGGCCGTGCACCAGGCGATCGTCGTCGACCAGCTGCAGTGGTACGCGCCGACCCTGCCGACCCTCGCCTCCGTGATGGCGCCGTTCCCGAACGTCGTCGGCGTCGTGTTTCCCTGGGTGATCGTGCTGCCGCTCGTCGTGGCGCAGGCGGTCCGGGTCACCCGCGGCCGCGGAGCCGAGCGCGACCACGTCGTGCTGCTCCTCGCGTGGACGCTGGTGACGCTGGTGCTCGTCGGTCTCTCGCACGAGCAGCGCATGCGGTACTACCTTCCGCTGGCCCCACCCGTCGCGCTGTTGATCGGGTGGTGGTACGCGGGATCGGTCGTGAAGCATCGCCCCGAACAGCGCGTGCGCTGGCGTGCGTACGCGACGGTCGGCGTCTCGGTGGCCGTCCTGGCCATCGCCGTGTCGGCGGTGCGGCCGCGCTGGCGCGACGAAGTCCGTCTGCTGATTCCGGATTCGACGGGCGAGGCGGTCTTCCTGCTCGCGGCGCTGGGCCTGATGCTGCTGGCCCTCGCGCTCGGCGTGCGGTTCAAGCGGCTGGCCACGGGTTTCGCCGTGGCCTGGGTCGGCGCCGCGCTGCTGCTCGCGGGCGGCTACCACTGGGCGCTCGTGCGTCGCAACGCGGCCTACGACTACCCCAGGATGTACGCCGCCGCCCGGCCGATGCTGCGCGACGTTCCCGAGCTGCAGGCCTGGGGCACGCCGGCGCTGCCGCTGGCCTTCTATTTCGAGCGGCCGGTCACGGCGGTCAAGCCGCACGAAGCGCTGCCGGCGGTGCCGCCCGATGGGGCGGCCTCGGTGGCCGTCGCCCGCGTGAGCCTGCTCGAGCATGATCCCTCGCCCGGCCTCGTCGTGGTCGGCCGGGATCGGCTCGGCACCGAGGCCGTCGCGCTCGTCCGTCGGGAAGCGCGCGACAGCGGCGGGGTGCCGTGAGGCGGCGCGAGCCGGTCGTCACGTCGCCGTGACCGCGCGTGCCGCACGCCTCATCGGTGCTAGGCGGTCGCCCGGTTATGCAGTATCATCCGTGGTTGTTTCTGCCGATGAAACAGAACGTTCGGAGGCCTGATCCCCAATGAACCTCGCGCACGCAGCCGACATCGCGTACGCCGCCTCGGCGCCACCCGGCGGAGCCGGCGGGCCGGCCGCCTTCGTGCAGCCGCTGATTCTCTTCGGCGCGATGTTCGCGATCTTCTACTTCATCGTGCTCCGGCCCCAGCAGCGGCAGAAGGCCGAGCGCGAGCGCATGCTGTCGGCGGTCAAGAAGGGCGATCGTGTCGTCACCACGAGCGGCATGCACGGCACCGTGCTGACGCTGTCCGAGCACACGATCACCCTGCGCGTCGCCGATCAGGTCAAGATCGAGTTCGACCGCACGGCCATCGGCCGTGTCGCCGCCGTCACGGGCGACAAGGATGCCTAGACGCATCTGGTTCCGCCTCGGGCTCGTGGCCCTGGTCCTCGCCGTGTCGCTCTGGTACCTGTACCCGCCGCAGAAGAGCATCAACCTCGGCCTCGACCTGCAGGGCGGCATCCATCTGGTGCTCGGTGTCGACGTCGACAAATACGTCGCCAGCCAGACGGAGCGCGCCGCCGAGGATCTCAAGAACGGGCTCGAGCGCAAGGGCGTGGGCGTCAAGCGGGTGGCCCGGGACGGCCTGAGCACCATCGTGGTGGAGCTGGCCAGCGCCACCAACTGGAACGACGCGCTCACGGTCGCCGCCGAGTTCGGCACCTTCGAGGTGGGCCAGCGCGACGACAAGGCGGGCCGCTTCACGCTGGTGATGCGCCAGCGGCAGGTCGCCCAGCTGCGTGACGACGCCGTCCGCCAGGGCGTGGAGACGATCCGCAACCGGATCGACCAGTTCGGCGTCGCCGAGGCGACCATCACCCGCCAGGGCGACGATCGCATCCTCATCCAGCTGCCCGGCGTGCAGGACCCCGAGCGCGCCAAGGCGCTCATCGGCAAGACGGCGCTGCTCGAGTTCAAGCTGCTCGACGAGCAGACCACGCCGGAGCAGGCGCAGGCCGGCCGGCTACCCGAGACCTCCGAGCTCCTCTACCAGCGGCGGGTGGACAAGGAGACGAAGGCCGAGCGCAAGCAGCCCTACGTCGTCCAGAAGCGCACGCTGCTGACCGGTGCGGAGCTGACCCGGGCCGAGGTGCAGGCGGATCCCAACTCACCGGGCAACTGGCAGGTGGCCATCGAGTTCACGGCGACCGGCGCCCGCATCTTCGGCGACGTCACCGAGCAGAACGTGGGACGCCACCTGGCCATCATCCTCGACGGCAACCTCTACTCGGCGCCCCGCATCAACGAGCGGATCCCGGGCGGGCGCGCCGTCATCACCGGGCAGTTCACGGTGGACGAGGCGCGCGACCTGGCCATCGTGCTGCGGGCGGGCGCGCTGCCGGCCCCGGTGTCCATCCTCGAGGAGCGCACGGTCGGGCCCTCGCTCGGCGCCGACTCCATCCGGCAGGGGATGATCGCCATCATCGGATCGGCGGCCGCCGTCTTCGTCTTCATGCTGCTCTACTACCGGATCTCCGGCGCCATCGCCGACGTCGCGCTCGCGCTGAACCTGATCATCCTGCTGGCCTGCATGGCCGCCTTCGGCGCCACCCTCACGCTGCCCGGCATCGCCGGCATCGCGCTCACCATCGGCATGGCCGTCGACACCAACATCCTGATCTTCGAGCGCATCCGCGAAGAGCTGCGGGTGGGCAAGACGGTGCGGTCGGCCATCGAGGCCGGCTTCGCGCGGGCGCTGCGCACCGTCATCGACACCCACCTGACCGTCATGGTGACCGCGGCCATCCTCTACAACTTCGGCACCGGGCCGGTGAAGGGCTTCGCCGTCTCCCTGTTCGTCGGGTTGGCCGCCAGCCTGTTCACCGCCTACTTCTTCACCCGGCTGCTCTTCGACGTGATCTACGTCGGGCGCCGGAAGGTGCAGAGCATCTCGATATGATCGAGCTGTTCCGCAACCCGAACTACAACTTCATCGGCAACCGCAAGTGGGCGTACATCGTCTCGCTGGCGATCACGCTGATCGGGCTCGGCTCGCTCGCCGTCCGCGGGCTGAACTACGACATCGACTTCACCGGGGGCACGCTGATCCAGGTGCGCTTCGAGCAGCCGCCGACCGTCGCCAACATCCGGGCCGGTCTCTCCCGCATCAAGCTCGGGGAGAGCATCATCCAGCAGTTCGGCGATCCCCGCGAGTTCATCATCCGCGTGCCGCTGACCAGCGTCACCTCCCAGGAGCTCGGCAAGCAGGTGGAGGCGGCGCTGGGCCAGGAGGCCCCGCTCGGCAAGTTCGAGATCCGCCGCGTCGAGTTCGTCGGTCCCCAGGTGGGCAAGGAGCTCCAGTGGCAGGCGGTGCAGGCCGTGCTGTTCGGCCTGATCGGGATCCTCCTGTACATTGCGTGGCGGTTCGATCTCAAGGGCGGGGTGGCCGCGGTGATCGCGGTCTTCCACGACGTCATCGTCTGTCTGGGCGCCATCGCGTTCACCGGCCGCGAGTTCTCGCTGCCGGTGCTGGCCGCGCTGCTCACGATCATCGGCTACTCGGTGAACGACACGATCGTGGCCTACGACCGACTCCGGGAGAACCGCGGCAAGTTCTCACAGAAGGGCAAGAGCTTCGCCGAGCAGATGAACGACGCGGTCAACCAGACCCTGTCCCGCACCATCCTCACCGCGCTGACGACCTTCCTCTCGGCGGCGATTCTCCTGTTCTTCGGCGGCAAGACGCTCGAGGACTTCGCCTTCGTGCTGTTCATCGGGGTGATCACCGGCACCTACTCGACGACGTACGTCGCGGCGGCGCTGGTCGTGGACTGGACGCAGTACGTCGAGGGTCGTCTCCGCCGTCGGAAAAAAGCGGTGGCGAAAGCCTGAATCCCGCGTAAAATCAGATGATTACACAGAGGGTTGGGTTTCGTGACCGAGCTGCAGACGCTCATCGAGGAGATTCCGAAGTACCAGCCGGGCGCCGACCTGGACGTACTGCAGCGCGCCTACCGATTCTCTGAGGCCTCCCACCAGGGTCAGCAGCGCGCCTCCGGCGAGCCGTACCTGTCCCACCCGCTCGAAGTCGCCCACCTCCTCGTCGGCTTCAAGATGGACGTCACCACGGTGACGGCCGGCCTCCTCCACGACGTTCTCGAGGACACCAAGGCCACCAAGGACGAGCTGGAGCGGGAGTTCGGCAAGGAGATCGCCGACCTCGTCGACGGCGTCACCAAGCTCGGGAAGCTGGCCTTCTCCTCGCGCGAGGAGCGGCAGGCCGAGAACTTCCGCAAGATGCTGGTGGCGATGGCGCGCGACCTGCGCGTGCTCATGATCAAGCTCGCCGACCGGCTGCACAACATGCGGACGCTCGATTACCTGCCGCCCGAGAAATCGCGCAAGATCGCCCAGGAGACCCTCGACATCTACGCCCCGCTGGCCCACCGCCTCGGCATGGCCAAGGTCAAGGCGGAGCTCGAGGACCTGGCCCTGCGATCCCTGCAGCCCGAGGACTACCTGGAGCTGCAGCGCCGCGTCGCCAAGCGACGGCTCGAGCGCGAGGCCGACATCAACCACGCCATCACGATCCTCGAACAGAAGCTCTCCGAGGTCGGCATCGAGTCGCAGATCCGCGGCCGCCCCAAGCACTTCTACTCCATCTGGAAGAAGATGCACGATCAAGGTCGCGAGTTCGACGAGATCTACGACCTGACCGCCGTTCGAGTGATCACCAGCTCGGTTCGCGATTGTTACGGAACACTTGGTGTCGTCCACTCGCTGTGGAAGCCCGTGCCCGGCCGATTCAAGGACTTCATCGCGATGCCCAAGGTCAACATGTACCAGTCGCTCCACACGACGGTCATCGGGCCCAAGGGCGAGCCGGTCGAGATCCAGATCCGCACGCCGGACATGCACCGCATCGCCGAGGAGGGCATCGCGGCGCACTGGCTCTACAAGGAGAAGAAGTCGGGCAAGGATCGCATCGACGACTCGCTGGTGTGGCTGCGCCAGCTGCTCGAGAACCAGCAGGACACCAAGGACCCGGGCGAGTTCCTCGACAGCGTGCGCGTCGATCTCTTCCCGGACGAGGTGTACGTCTTCACCCCGAAGGGCGACGTCAAGGCGCTGCCGGAGGGCTCGACGCCGATCGACTTCGCCTACGGCGTGCACACCAAGGTCGGCGAGCACTGCGTGGGCGCCAAGGTCAACGGCAAGCTGGTGCCGCTGCGCTACACGCTGCGCCAGGGCGACATCATCGAGATCGTCACCTCCCCCAACCAGCACCCGAGCCGCGACTGGCTCAAGATCGTCAAGTCCTCGCGCGCGCGCTCGAAGATCAACCAGTGGCTGAAGGTCGAGGAGCGCGCCCGGTCGATCGAGCTGGGCCGGGAGATGTTCGAGCGCGAGGCCAAGAAGTACCGCCTGAACCCGACGGCCCTGCTGGCCGGTGACGAGATGACGCGCGTCGCCGCCGACCTCGGCTATCCCGCGCCCGACGATCTGCTGGCCGCGATCGGCTACGGCAAGGCCTCCGTGCACCAGCTCCTCAACAAGCTGGCGCCGGGCGCCACGCTGGAGACGGTCGAGCGCGCCAAGCCGGCGGCCGGCACGCGGCCCAAGACCGATCAGGGCGTGAGGATCCGCGGCGTCGAAGATCTGCTGGTGCGCTTCGCCAAGTGCTGCAACCCGCTGCCGGGCGACGCCATCGTGGGGTTCATCACGCGCGGCCGCGGCCTCACCGTGCACGCCCGTGAATGCCTCACCGTCGCCAAGAGCGTGCTGGACCGCGAGCGCCTGATCGACGTGGAGTGGGACGTGGAGGAGCCGGCCAAGCGGCCGGTCCGGATCGCCGTCTACATCAGCAACGACCGGCCGGGCCTGCTGTCGGAGATCACCGGCGCCATCTCCTCCCGCAACGGGAACATCACGAAGGCCGAGGTGACGGTCACCGACGACCGGCGGGGGATCAACAACTTCGTCGTCGAGGTGGCGGATCTGCGGCAGCTGCAGGACATCATGACGGCGATTCGGGGGGTGGCGGATGTCATCAACGTAGAGCGCGTCCGCGGCTTGTAAACGGGCCGACGATAAGGGCCCATCTGCTTCGTTGCCTCCTCGCTCCTCCCTGCGGCGTAGGCGGCCTACGCCTCAGTCGTCGCTCGTCGTCGCCTCGCATCTGGACCCTTCTCGTCGGCCCTGTCCTCGAGGTGATGGACCCCGAAAGGCAGGAGTGATCCTCGCTTCGCTCGATCACGGAGGGGGAGGGATCCGCGCTTCGCTCGATCACGGAGGGGGAGGGATCCGCGCTTCGCTCGATCACGGAGGGGGAGGGATCCGCGC
>Ga0134124_10005277_pt1 | contig 10394 bp, 9 predicted proteins | sample KB304_FD_96880 | JGI IMG/M metagenome (GOLD analysis project Ga0134124, IMG submission 96880) | Terrestrial soil microbial communities without Nitrogen fertilizer from Kellogg Biological Station, Michigan, USA - KB3-0-4 | ecosystem: Environmental > Terrestrial > Soil > Unclassified ... | reverse complement strand
TCGTTCGGCTGGCTCTCGGTCAAGGTCATCTTCCCCTCGCCGACCTTGTCGTTGCCGACCCAGGTCATCACCGTGCCTTGGCCTGAGTCTGGGCCTTCGAAAGTGATTTTCGCATCAGGATCGAGCTTGGCCCAGGGAGACCAGGCATCCCATTGGTGGAAGTCGTTCACCTTGGCGAACACATCGGCCTGCGGCGCCGCGATGGTGGTGGTGCGCTCGACCCGGAAGTCGGCTGGCTGCAAGGCAACAGCGATGACGAATATCGCGACGATCGCCGCAAGCGCGATGACGATCTTTTTCAGCATCGGCAAGTCCCTCCCAATCACCCCCAGGCCTATTGCATCACCAGATCACCGAGATACGGCATATCGATGACGTTGACGATCGAACCGATCTCGACGTTTTTCCGCGCGGCCCAAGAGAGATGCGGCCAGTGCAGCGGGATGAGCGCTCCATCGTCATAGAGGATTCGCTCGATCTTCTTCAGCACCTCGGCGCGGGCTTGCTTGTCCGTCATGGTCTGCGTCTGAAGCGTCAGCCGGTCGACCTCGGGATTCGCATAGTTGCCGGCATTGTACTGTCCGTAACCCGTCTTCTGGTCGGGCGTCATGACCAGGAACTCGTAGAGATTCGCCGAGTCCTGCGTATCCGACTGCCAGCCGATCATCATGATGTCGGCTGCCCGTTCATCGAAACGCTGCCAATATTGCGCCTTCGGCATCGTTTGCAGATCGACCCTGATGTTGATCTTGGCGAGCATGGCAGCGACGGCCTCGGCGATGCGGGCATCTTCGATATAGCGGTTATTGGGGGCCATCATCGTCACCGAGAAGCCGTTCTCGTAGCCCGCCTCCTTCATCAGCTCTTTCGCCTTGGCAAGGTCGTAGCGGGGCGCGAGCGCGGGATCGTAGCCCGCATAGATCGGCGGGCTGAGCTCTCCCGCGGCGGTGGCGAAGCTGCGCATGATCTTCTCGGCGATGCCGTCTCGGTTGATCACATAATTCATGGCAAGCCGCACTCTTGAGTCCTTGAAGGCGGCGACGCGATTCTGATTCAGCTCGAAGGTGAGCACGCGCGTGCTCGGCATGGTGATCAGCGTGCAGCAGGAGTCCGCCTCGACGCGGGCAAGATCGGTCGGCGGGACCGGCGCGATGAAATCGACGTCGCCGGCGAGCAGCGCAGCGACTCGCGTCGCCGGCTCCTTGATGGGGGTGAAGATGATCTCGTCGACATTGCCGGGGGAATTCTTGTCCCAATATCCGGGGAAGCGCTTCAGCGTGAGCTTCACCCCCTGCTCTCGCTCGGTAACGATGAAGGGCCCGGTTCCACTCGTGTGCGACGAGGCGAAGGACGACCCGGATTTGGCGATCGCATCCTTGGGCCGTCCGTTCTCGTCGGTGCCGTTATAGAACTCGCGATCCATTGGGAAAATGTAGGTGGCGAGGTTGAGCACGAGCGGATAAGGCGCCTTGGTGATGAGATCGACGGTGAAATCGTCGACCGCGCGCGCTCCTTCGAATGGCTCGAACAACCCCTTGAAATCGGGACTCTGCTTGAGGCGGTTCACCGTCCACACCACGTCTTGCGCCGACAGCGTACGGCCAGATTGAAACTTCACATCCTCGCGCAAGTGAAAGCGCGTGGTGCGCTCGTCGATGGTCTCGTAACTCTTGGCAAGACGCGGCTCGATCGACATGTCCTGGCGGAACCTGATCAGCGGATCGAACAGGAGGTGCGACATCTGCAGCGTCGCACTTGAGAGCTGCTCATGTGGATCGAGCGAGGTCGGATCCGAGTCGTAGGCCATACGCAGCGTCTTGGCGTCGGCAGCGGCGACTTGGCACGCGACGAGCGCTGCAAATATCGGAATGAGCAAATAGGCACGCATGGGCAAAGGGTTGTCACCCGAAAGCCCTGGCCCGTCCACTCCCTTTACCCCGATTGGTCTGACTCTATACAGTCTCGGCCGTCACGTGCGGGCGGAAGGCTGAGGACGGCGTGGAAGGATTTTTTGTCACGGGCACCGACACCAATGTCGGCAAGACGCTGGTAGCGGCCTGGCTCGTAGGGCAGCTCGATGGCTTCTATTGGAAGCCGGTGCAGGCGGGCACCCGTCCCGAGACCGATTCCGATGTCGTGCGCCGCCTATCTGGGGCGCCCCCCGAGCGCATCATGCCCGAGGCCTATGTACTATCGGAGGCGATCGCGCCGCATGAGGCGGCACGGCGGGAAGGCGTCGAGATCGATATGGCTAAGCTCGTGCCGCCAAGTTGCGACCGGCCGCTGGTGGTGGAAGGTGCCGGAGGCCTGATGGTACCGCTCACCGACGACGCTTACGTGATCGATCTTGCCACCGAGCTGCATTTGCCGCTCGTTCTCGTGGCGCGCTCGACGCTCGGCACCATCAACCATACGCTGCTTTCGCTCGAGGCGATCAGGCGCCGCGGGCTGCCGGTTGCCGGCGTTGTCATCAGCGGACCAGAGACGCCGCATAACCGCGCGGCGATCGAGCGCTACGGCAAAGTTGAGGTAATTGCCGAGATCCCCTGGCTTGACACGGTCACGCGCCAGGCGCTGATGGCGATCGAGCCGGAGCTCGATCTCGCCAAGCTTGCTAAGCCTTTGCCATGAACGACGAGCAGAATCGGAGCAAGCTCGCGCGCGATTTGCTTTCGCGCGACCAGCGCCACGTCTGGCATCCCTTCACCCAACACGGAACGGAGGGGGATTCCATCGTGGTCACCGGCGCCAGGGGCGCCTCGCTGTTCGATGCCAACGGCAACGAGATCCTCGACCTCGTCTCGTCGTGGTGGACCTGCACCCATGGGCACTCGCACTTCAAGCTGAACGCGGCACTCGCCGAGCAGGCGGCGCGGTTCGAGCATGTGATGTTCGCGGGCTTTACGCATCAGCCTGCTGTTGACTTGGCTACCGCGCTTGCTGAGCTTCTCCCAGGCGACCTCAACCGCGTGTTCTTTTCCGACGACGGCTCGACCTCGGTCGAGGTCGCGCTCAAGATCGCCTATCAATATTGGATCAATGTCGGAGAGCCGCGACGCCAGATCCTGGTCGGCTTCGACGGCGGCTATCACGGCGATACGCTCGGCGCCATGTCGCTCGGGCGCGGCTCGCAGATGTTCAGCCCATTCCGCGACCTGATGTGCAAGGTCGTGGTATTGCCCTGCCCTGCGACCTTCGAGGGCGACGATGCTGCGGACGAGCGCGAGGCTGGCGCCATTTCTGCTTTCGAGGCGCTGCTTGCCGATCGCGGGCAGTCTGTGGCCGGGCTGATCATTGAGCCTCTGCTGCAAGGTGCCGGTGGCATGCGCCTTTATCGCCCGAGCTTCCTCAAGCGCCTGCTGGGGACGGCGCGTGCCATGGGCGTCCTCGTCATCTTCGACGAGGTGGCTACGGGTTTCGGCCGCACCGGGACGATGTTCGCGATGGAACGGGCGAGCGTCGTGCCCGACCTCGTCTGCCTGTCGAAGGGCCTCACCTCAGGCTACATGCCGCTCGCGGTGACAGTGGCGCGCGAGGCCGTGTTCGAAGCTTTCTTGGGCAATAGTTTCGATCGCGCGCTTCCACATGGCCATTCGTTCACGGCTAACCCGCTTGCCTGCGCCGTGGCTCTCGCCTCACTCGTTTTGTTCGAGGAGGAGAAGACACTTCAGCGCATCGCGCGCATTAACAAGCGCCACAAAACAATGCTGGCGGAGCTAGCCGCTCGGCCCGATGTGACACGGCCGCGCCTGATCGGCTCGATCCTCGCCTTCGAGGTGAAGTCTGCCGGGGGCTATCAATCGGCGGAAAGCAGAGCGTTGCGCGACTGGTACCTCGCGCACGGGCTCAATATCAGGCCGCTAGGGCCGACGATCTATCTGATGCCGCCCTATTGCATCACCGACGAAGAGCTTTCTCGCGCTTACGCGGGCTTGGTCGAAGGACTCGATGCACTCGCATCTGGCGCGTTGAGCCGGCCGTAGACGATGTTCCAGGTGATGCGGCCGCCGAACTTTGCGTCGGCGGCGTGGATGGCGCGCCGAAGCGCGCCTGGCGACAGCGGCGCATAACCTTCCTGCGGCGTGAGCCCGCCCACAGACTTCATGCGCTGGAGGAATGCGAGCGCGCTCTCATCCGGGTAAACACGCTCATCCTCGATGGCGCCCGGAAGCTGATGGATCTCGGCAAGCCCGCTTGGAAGGCCGAGCTCGGCAAGCACGCTACGCCATTCGGCAAAGCTCTCAGGCCCAAGCGTGGCATAGAGCAGGACGCCGCCGGGAGCGAGCAGCTTCTCCAGACGCTTCAGGCTTGTAACGGGATCGGAAAGCCAATGCAGCGTCATGCTCGAGACGATGAGGTCGAGCCCTGCATGCCCGCCTGCCTCTCCGGCATCCATCACTTCGTAGCTGATATGCGCGGTCTTGGCCGGCGCGAGATTGCGCCGGCACTCGGCAATCATGGCAGGGGCAACGTCGGTGAGAACGAAGCTGCCGTCGGGATAGCGATTGACGAGATGGCGGCTGAACAGGCCGGTGCCGCAGCCGAGCTCAAGCACGCACGGCTGCTTGAGCTCAGGCAAATACTGCGAAAGGTGATCGGCCACGGCGCGCTGGAACCCCGCATGAAGCTCATAGCTCTCCGCGTGCGCGTCGAAGCTCGCGGCGACGGCAGCGCTACGACGGGAGAGCACGGGCGAATTCAAGGACATGACGCGCGCACCATCTTGGGTGCATTAAAGGAAGGACATGACCGCCATCTGGCGACCAGACAATGCCATGATTTCCCCAAATCGCCTCGCTCATCGACTCTGGCACGATGGGGTCATCTCGCGAGGCCAGGGCAAGCACCGGGCATCTAAGCCCCTCCTTAATCCTTCGCACGTCCCACTTCGACAGCCAATTCAGCCCGTCTTCGAGGCGCGGGACATTGAGCGCCTCTGGCCAGGCGAAGCCTGCGGCGCCGCAAGAGCGCCAAAACGCCTGGAGCGTTCCGTTGGGATCGCGCTCGAGCCCGCGTTTCAGGGCCGCCAAGCGCGACGGCGCGATGTGGCAGCAGAAGCAATCGAAGCCCTGCACGCTGATAAGGGCTTTGTAGCGCCCTCCGCCGTTCTTAAGCAGCCACAAGAGGCCGAGCGAATGCCCCACTGCGATGGCATCTTCCGGCCACTCCGTCGCGCCCTTTGGCCCACCCGCGACAAAGCCGAGATCGACGAGGGTGACTCCCGCTCCGTGAAGATGGGCGATGAAGTCAGCAAAGAGGCCGGCGTGAAAGCCCCAGCCATGAACGAGCACGAAACGCATCTTCTATGAGTTTACATCGCGCTCGCCCGACGGGGCACATCTTCCTCAGCAAGCGCATCCAGCAGGCGATCGACGTCGGCCTCTTCATGCGCAGCGGTGAATGCCAACCGGAGCCGCGCCGTGCCGGCTGGGACCGTCGGGGGACTGATCGCCACAGCCCAGAAGCCTGCGCTACCCAGCCGCGCGCTCATAGCAAGCGCTGCTTCCGGCGAGCCGAGAATGACAGGTACGATCTGCGTCGTTGATGCGCCGGTGCTGAGGCCGAGCGCGCTTGCCCCATCGCGGAAGCGCTGGGCGAGAGTCGCGACATGGGTACGCTCCGTGTTCATACCTGGAATGAGGTCAAGCGCGGCATCGACAGCGCCGAGCACGGGAGGCGGTAACGCTGTCGAATAAATGAGGCCGGAGCAGCGATTGATGAGATAATCGCGCACCGTTTCCGAGCAGGCGACATAGCCGCCAAAGCTACCAAGCGCCTTTGAAAAAGTGCCGATGGCTTCGGCGTCGCCGGAAAGTCCCCGCCCCTCCTCGCCGAGAACGCCGGTTGCGTGCGCGTCGTCAACGATCAGCGTAGCGCCGTAGGCATGTGCGAGCTTGGCGATTTCGCCGAGCGGCGCAACATCGCCGTCCATCGAGAACACGCTCTCGGTCAATATGAATTTCGGCCGCTCATGCTGCTCATATTGGCTTAGCAGCTCGCCGAGGTGCTTCGCGTCGCAATGGCGATAGCGGAGCTCTCGCACGCCGGCAGCCTGGCAGCCGAAATGCATGCTCGCGTGATTGAGCCGGTCGGCGAACACGAGCGGTTCGGCGCCGAGCACGCTCTTATCGAGCAAGGCCTGGAGCACGGCGGCGTTGGTCTGGAACCCTGAGGCCATGATCAACGCCGCGGGCGTCTTCTTGAGCTTCGCGACCTTGGCCTCGATCGGGCCAAACAGGTCGAGATTGCCGGTGACAAGCCGCGATGCGCCCGAGCCCACTCCGTAAGTCTCGGCCCACTTAGCTGCCCGCTCCCGCAGCGCCTTGTGGAAACGAAGCGCGAGATAGTCATTGCTGGCGAGATTGACGTAAGTCTTGCCGCGGACGTTGACGATCCGCGCGTCACGCGCTGCGACCTCGCTCAAGGATCGGCGCAAGCCATCGCGCCCGCGTGCGGCGAGAAAGGCCTGGTACCTGCTTTCGCTTCCGACCATGATCCTGTATTAGCGCCGAATTTGGAGTTCTACTAACAACATCAAGAACATCGGTTTTCCAAGGGGCACTGGACAAAGCCGCAACTAGCCGCGAACGAACGAGCATATTGGAAAACCACTTTATGACCGACCAGCAGACGCTGTCGTACTTCGGCACCGGTGACGTGCGCCAGGTCAACACGCCCGCGCCCGCGAGGCGCTATACGCGGTCTGGTTAACAAAATGAGCAGGCAGATAGACGAGAACGCCGAGAAACCAACGCCGACGGACGTGCTCGGCGACGAATAAATGAACAAAACCGGACAAAAAAGCCAGTGGCAGACGTATTAAAGTTCCCCGCGGAGCGTGGGCGGTCGCCCATCCTCGTCTGGTACGACAAAGATGTCGGCGCACCAGTGCACGATGCGCGAGGGCCGCGGCCCTCCTCGGGTGCACGGCGCAGTCCCTCTCGGTGTTCGACCGCGTGCCCGAGGCACGCCAGGCGTGGCCAGAAACAGGACATACAATTATAGGTTGTGCCCCCTGTGGCGGTGCCATGGGGCACCTGTTCGGTACCTAGGCTCGCACATAGTGGTGATGAAATCCGCCAACAGCATAACCAACGTGGTGGCTGGTGGCCCCAACGACGCGCAGCGAGCCCAATAAAACAGATTTCTCGCCGCGATAGAGGCCGTTCTAAAGATGGCTGACTCTATGAAAGGTCCGCTTTTGGCGCTTAGCGGACTTCATGCGATCGCGTCGCGAGGTCCGGTTCCGGTCGAAAAGCGGACATGCCTATCAGCGTATGGAAGGTCCGGTCATGACGCATAGCGGACGTCCGCCTTCGCCCGGCGTCTATCAGTTTGCCGACATACTCCGCGTCCAGCCGAGAGGCGCCCCGTTGGGAAGACCGCAGCGAAGCGGAAGAGCTTCCCGATGTTCGGTTGGGCTTCACTCCTCAGTTGCTCGTGCTTGCGGTATGCTTTGATAAGGAGCGACGGACCACTCTTCATGAGTGCAACCGCTAACATAGGCACCGTGGCCCAGGCGGGGTCGGCGCGCACTTGGGCACCGGCGGCGCTTGCGTGCATGGGCATCGTCTTCGGTGACATCGGCACGAGCCCGCTTTATGCCCTCAGCGCCACCGCAAAGGCCGTGAGTCCGGCTGGAGATGTGTCGCCGCAAGCTGTGCTTGGTATCGTGTCGTTGATTTTCTGGTCGCTGATCATTGTGATCTGCATCAAATATGCGATCCTGATCATGCGCGCCGACAACCAGGGCGAAGGCGGCATCCTTGCGCTGCTTGCTTTGATTAGCCCCCGCCGCGCCAAGCAGAGCAGGCGACGTGCGATAATGGTTGTCATCGGCCTCGTCGGCGCGGCCTTACTCTACGGCGACGGCACCATCACGCCGGCCATTTCCGTCCTGAGCGCGATCGAGGGCATCAAGGTCTATGCCCCGCAGATGGACCGTACCATCGTGCCGCTCACGGTGGTTGTTCTCGGCCTGTTGTTCCTAATTCAGCGCAAGGGTACGTCCTGGGTCGGCGGCATATTCGGGCCTGTCATGCTACTTTGGTTCGTGGTCGTGGGCATCCTTGGCATCGCGGGAATCGCCAGGACGCCTGCCGTGCTCGCCGCCTTGAGTCCTTTGCCGGCCATCAGCTACCTGTGGCACGCCGGGCCCTTGGCCCTTGTCGTGATCGGCGGCGCTTTCTTGGCGGTGACCGGCGGCGAGGCACTCTATGCGGATATGGGCCATTTCGGGCCGTTTCCAATCCGCATTGCCTGGTTTGGCGTGGCGTTGCCGGCGCTAACGCTCAATTATTTCGGACAAGGCGGGCTGCTGCTCACAACTCCGGGTGCCATTGACAGCCCCTTCTATGCGCTTGCCCCACATTGGATACATTACCCCCTTGTCGTCCTGGCGACGGCCGCGACCGTGATCGCTTCCCAGGCGATCATCTCAGGGGCCTATTCCATGACGCAGCAGGCCATTCATCTTGGTTTTCTGCCGCGCATGAACATCATTCACACCGCTGGTCGGGAAATCGGCCAGATTTACATCCCCTTCATAAATTGGACGCTCGCCGCTGCCACGCTCGCTGCCGTCATCGGCTTCGGCTCCTCAGACGCGCTGGCTGGCGCCTACGGCATAGCCGTTTCGCTGCTGATGGCGATCACGACGCTAATGGCGACGTTCGTCGCACTGCATTGGAAGCACAATCCCATCCTTGTCTATGCGGTGAACGGCAGTCTGCTCGCGCTCGACCTGCTCTTTTTCGCCGCGACCTCAACGAAGCTTCTTGAAGGAGGCTGGTTCCCCTTACTCATCACATTCATCGTCGCCTTCCTCATGCTCACGTGGCGCAAGGGCGAGGAGATCATGAACGCAGTTCGCCTCGAGGCTCGCGAGCCTACAAGGGAGTTCGTCGAGCACCTCAACAGCGATCCGCCACTTCGCCTCCCGGGCACGGCCGTCGTGCTCGGCCGTATGCTCAAGGGGATGCCGCTCGCGCTCTCGCACAACATCAAATGCAACCACGTCTTGTATGAAAATGTGTTGCTTGTCGCTGTCATTTCCACCGAAACGCCGCGCGTGTCGGACGAAGACCGAGTCGTGGTCACTCCGATCGCCAATGGCATCACGCGCGTCGAGCTGCACTTCGGCTTCATGGAGCAGCCCGACGTTCCCGCGGGGCTTGAAGTAGCGATGGCGCGGGGGCAGATCGCCAAATGCGATCTTTCGCGGGTGATCTACTACACTGGTCACGAGACAATTATCCCATCGGGTCGGCGGTCAGGCTTGGCGCGCTGGCGCGAAGAGCTGTTCGCATTTATGCACCACAACGCCCAGCGGCCTGGGGCATATTTCAAGATTCCAGGCGCGCAAATCATGGAAATCGGCATCGAGTTCGAGATTTGAGTTCGTGCGGTCTGGGTTGAGACGAAAACACGCGAGGAACTTGAACTGCCTATAGGCGACTCCACACTCCTGCAGTTTTAATCAGGGGACCAAAAGGATCGGAGGCGAGTCACAGCGCGCCCGGAACTAAGGCCCGAGAATGTCGGCTATTGGCACGAAGCTGACATGCGCGCTCACGCCTTCAATGTCAGCTTCTTGAGGAACCGCCGGCCCATTGGAGAGTATCCCTACATCCCAAACAGGCTTTAAGCGGCATGCTGGTCGCGTGCCTTTGTCTCCTCACAGCAGCCGTGCCCAGGACTGCAATGCGCAAGACGCACAAGTGACAAAATTAATGGCTGCTCTGAAGATCACACAGCCAAACTGGGTGCTCCGAAGATTGAAGGCAGGGACGCAGTCGGCGGCAAGGACGCTCCTGCCTTGTATTTTGGGTTGACCAAGATGAACAACAACGTTGCCGTGGTTGATGAGGTGGTCAAGGCAGGCGGAAAAGGTGCTGCGGCAACACTCTTCGTCAAGGACGGCGACGAATTCGTGCGCGTTGCAACCACCGTCATGAAGCCCGACAAAACCGGACGTGCAGTTGGAACGGCCCTCGACCCTGGCCCCGCACTCGACGCGCTGAAAACCGGCAAAGCGTCTACGGCGCCGATGACGACACGCTTTTCCGCCTGATAGCGCTTGGTTCCGACGGGCTGACAAAAGCTGGCTATAGCCGCGTGAAGCATGAAGTCGTGACCGGACCGATGCCGGTCTTCGGCAGTGTCATCAAGACCAGCGATGACCTCTGGAGGATCATCGCCTTCATCCGGTCGGTGAACCCGAGCTCGCTCAAGCCTGCTGCGGAACCTGCAGGAACGCCGCAATAGCCATCCCCCTGGACGGCAAATGGGTGGTGCCGGTCGACGGCACCGTCTATGGCGACCCTAAGCGCTTCGTGGACACTTACTTTTCCACGGCTGCCGGCGCGACGAGGACGGCTATTACTGGATCACCG
>Ga0134124_10005276_pt1 | contig 10394 bp, 13 predicted proteins | sample KB304_FD_96880 | JGI IMG/M metagenome (GOLD analysis project Ga0134124, IMG submission 96880) | Terrestrial soil microbial communities without Nitrogen fertilizer from Kellogg Biological Station, Michigan, USA - KB3-0-4 | ecosystem: Environmental > Terrestrial > Soil > Unclassified ... | reverse complement strand
TGCGGCCGGTAAGCACCCCGATGTAGTGGCTGCGTATCAGGGTTACCGGAACCTCGTGGATGAGATGTTCAACGCCTATGTGAAGCGCGGGTACATCTCCCCTGATCGACAGCTTGCGGACTACACGCCGTTCGTGAAGATTCAACAGATCAACGACGCCAACGGTAGACTCGGTGGCTCGGGTGCACAGCGCACCGAGACCGTGCTCTCGCAGTTGAAGTCGCGCAGCAAGAACGCTGAGGAGGTTGGCATCCGGCACACGGGCGCTCTACGCCTCATCATCGATCAACTTGGGGACTTCCAGACGAAGGCCGCTGAGGATGAGATGCTCGGTGCGATCCTAGCGGACAAGACCCTCAACCGCTCGGCCGAGTTCCCTCCGGGGACCCAACTCCCCGAGGGCTACGTCAGATACCGCCCCGAGCCCGGAATGCCGGGCTACGGTGTGAAGGACAAGATGGGCAACGCGGTCGCCGGCTTCGTGAACACCGCTGCCGGCGGCGGGCAGGACGCCATGTTCCACGGCTTCGTGCTGCCCGAGCGCGTGGTCCGGTTCCTGAACGAGTTCCACCCGGCATCCCCGCCCGAGATGCAGAGCCGCATGTACAAGGCGGGCTCGGCGCTCTCGCGGCAGATGACGGTCTACAACGTCAGCAACACGGCGCTGAACGTCCAAGGCGACCTCATGACGGCGCTGCTCGGTCGGCCCGGCGAGAAGGCGCAGCCGATCGGCCTCATCAAGCACTACTTCAAAGGTGCCGACGAGGCGATCCGTGGGATTCTGAAAGGCCAGGAAGGCCCCGAGTTCGTGAAGGCCCTGGAGTCGGGGGCCACCACGGGCACGTTCGCTTCCACGATCGACGGCGTTCCGATGGATGCCGACATGGCGGCGATGCTCGGGGAAGAGGTCTCGAAGGGATTCAAGAAGGTGCCCGAGGCGTTCAAGGCGTATCGGCAGGTAGTCGAGGCCACGCCGCGCATCGCGGCCGGGATGGAAGCCGAGTCTCGGGGCGGTGACTTCGGTGACGCCGCGCGGTTCGCGACCTTGGAGTTCGGTCACGGAGCCCCATCACACACAAGGAATCCAACCTTCCGATTCCTGTTCCCGTTCTGGCAGTTCATGGGTCTGGCGTCGAAGCGCGTCTTCGATCTCGTGAGTACGCCGGGCTCGCGCGGCCGTACGCTCGCGGTGCTGGCGGTTCCTCCGGTGGCCACGATGATGTGGAACACGCAGAACCCCGAGTTCCAGAAGGTGGAGAACTCGCTGCCCAAGTATTACGAAGACCTCATGCACGTGATCGTCCCCGATCCGCGCGACCCCTCGAAGCCACTGCTCGACACGAAGGGCCAGCCGGTCGTCGTGCCGATGCGTTGGCTCATCACGGAACAGGTGGCGCAGATGTTCGGGCTCGGCAACTTGGCCTCACGGGTCCGTAAGGTTGCGGTCGGCCGCAAGTCAGTCGGCGAAGCGATAAGCGACGTGCCAAGCAACATCGCTCGGCAGGTAGCGCAGCAGGCGGTGCCCCTCAACATCGCGGGCTCCGTGCTCACGGGGAAGGACCAACTCACCGGTGAGGAACGCCCCCGGGCCGAATTGGTTGCGAAGTCGTTGCCCCTCGGCCGCGACGTGATCGATGTCTACAAGGCCGCGAAAAACTACGGTGGTGCTGCAGTTGCTCAGAAGGTAATCTCGAAGGTCGCTGGCGTTACCTTCATGAACCCGCTCGGTAAGGGCAAGAAGGACGCTGACGTAATCGACCTGATCGTGAAGCGAAACGACGCACGAAAGAAGATGCGCTCCTCATACGCCAAGGGCGACAAGGTAGAGGGGGATCGGTGGCGCGACGAACTGAGGTCTATCTCCCAGGAACTGAAGCGAGTCTCACAGGCTCGAAAGGCAGGCAAGTGATGGAGAACACCAATCCTGTGATGGCGTGGATCGCTGGTGCCTTGGGCACAGTCTCGCTGGCGTGGATCGGGTTCACCAGCAAGAGCGTCATCAAGCACGAAGTGGAGATCGCGGTCCTCAAGGAAGGACAGCAGAACGTCAAGGACGCACTAGGCCGTATCGAGGACTACCTCGGTACAAAACCGAAGGAGTGACATGGGCGTTCCCGTGATCGATTCAATCCTGGGCATCGGTGAGAAGCTGATCGACAAGCTGATCCCCGACCCGAAGCAGAAGGCCGACGCTATTCTGAAGCTGAAGGAACTGGAGCAGAGCGGCGACCTCGCCGTCATCGCTGGCCAGATCGAGATCAACAAGATCGAGGCCGCGAGTCCTCTGACATTCGTTTCAGGCTGGCGACCCGCCATTGGTTGGGTCTGTGCTACTGCCCTCGCGTTCCAACTCGTCGGAAGCCCGATCCTGTCGTGGGCCTCGACGCTCGCAGGGCATCCCGTGGTTCCACCGGTGCTGAACGTGGAACTCCTTACGACTCTCTTGATCGGTATGCTCGGTCTCGGTGGAATGCGTACCGTCGAGAAACTGCAGGGAGTCGCGTCCAAGTAACCCCTCACCACAGGAGGCGGAATGTCTGTCGCAGTCGTAGTCGGAGTAGCGGCCCTCGCGGTCGCGGTGCTGGCGCTCGTGAAGGCGAGCAAGAAGGTCACGGTCGTGAAGGAGACCGTCGTGAAGATGGTCGAGAAGCCGGCCGAGAAGCCGGGCCGGCCGGAGAGCCCCGGAAAGTCCGAAGAGCATCGCCAGGATGGCGAGCGCGGGAAGTCCGAGGAGCATCGGCACCAGAAGTAACATCAGCAGCAATGAAGAAGGCCCTCTCACCTTGCGGTGAGGGGGCCTATTTTTATTCGTCGAGCAGTTCCTTCAGAGGCTTTGACTGATCCTCTTGCCAGACCTCTACAGCATCCTCCCCTGGTTCATTCTCGGCAGGATCGCTATCAGGCCGTCGTGCATCACGATCTTCCCCCATGCTTTCTCCACGTTCTGGATGAATCGCCAATCGGACACCGCGAGTTCCCCTGGGTTGAACGCCGTCATCTTCGGCATCTTCGCCATGTCGCGAGGAACCACGATCTGCTGCCCCGACACCTCACCACACACGAGCGAGTTCGCAAGGATGCGGCCGGTGTGCTGCATCGCGAAGAGGTGTGGCATGTCGGGGGCCTTGCTCACACCGGCCCGGATGGTGTCGAACGCACCCGGCGGGATGCGGTCGTCATCCCCGATGAAGAACACGTAGTCGCCGTTCGCCATGCCGATCCCGTAGTCGCAGGCGGTACAGCCGTAGTCGTGGGCTGGATCGGCAAGCTGGTGAAACCAAATCCCCACTCCACGGTCACGCCACTGATTCGCGGTGTCCCCCAGGTCGGGTACCTGATTCCGGTTGATTGGGTCCCACACGACCACAATCGAGTCACCCCCACGCATCTGCGCCAGCGCATCATTCACCACTAGCTTCAGCGACGAGCGGCCGATCGTTGGGATGATGAGGCTAAGCGAGGTGGGCATTCACCACCTCGATCACCCGATCCTGCTCCTGCTCCGTGATGTCGGGGAACAGCGGGAGTGACAGCACCTCGTGCGCCAGTTGCTCCGCGTTCGGCCACGGGCCGTGGTCGATCGAGTCCGCGATGAAGATCGGCTGCAGCGGCACCGGCACCGGGTAGTGGATCAGTGACGGGATGCCCTTGGACTGCAGCTTCGCGCGAAGTTCGGCCCGTTGGGGCGTGCGGATCACGTATAGATGGTTGACCGTGGGCTGGTTCGGCCGGCCTCCGCTCATGTAGTGGGCGTAGTAGTCTGCGGCCTTCGCGCGCAGGGCGTTCCTGGCATTCAGCCTCGGCAGCTTCTCCCTGAGCACGGCGGCTTGAATCTCGTCGAGCATCGTGTTGGTGCCGCCCCGTAGCTCGTGCACGTAGCGATCTGTGCGGCCGGCGTCCCTCAGCAGGCGGACCCGCTCCGCGACGATCGGGATGTTCGTGGTGACAGCGCCGGCCTCACCTAGCGCGCCGAGGTTCTTGGTCGGGTAGAACGAATAGGCGGTCGCGTGCTCGTACTCTCCGACGTAGGCACCGTGCGCCTGGGCAGCGTCACCCACGATCACGAGCCCGTTCTCCTGGGCGATTCTCCAGAGGTCCGCCGCCTGCGCCGTGTTGTAGTAGCCGTAGAGATACACGGGCACGATCGCCCGCGTCTTCTGCGTGATGTGCTTGAAGTACCACGAGGACGGGGTAGTATACGTGCCGTCCACGTCCACGAAGACCGGGGTCGCGCCCACGGACTTGATCGCGATCGCGGTGTAGGCCACGTTGAACGCCGGCGTCAGCACCTCATCCCCCGGGCCGATTCCGAGGGCGAGCAGCGCCAGACGGATCGCGTCCGTCCCGCTGCCGACGCCGACTGCGAACGCTTGGTTGTTGAAGTCGGCCCACTCGCGCTCGAACTGCTTGATCTCGTCTCCACCGAGCACCCACCCGCTCTTCACGACACGCTCGATGGCGGCGAGGATGGCGGGTTGGTTCTCGATGTCGTGATCCAGATTAAAGTTCACGTTCCGCCTCCTGCAGTGCGTAATGCTGAGCGTTCAGCCGTGCTGCAGGCGGATTCCCTGGATGGTAGAGATACTGTACTCCATCCCGTTCCGCCATGATCTGCCACCCCGCTTCCGCGTTCAACCTACAGATCACCTCGTTCGACTTCAACTGCGATCCCGCAAGTGGTGTCGCGGCGTAGCTGATGTATTCCTGAATGAACTCCCGTGCGTATCCCTTGCCTCGATGATCCGGGTGGATCACGAAGATCGGCGTGTAGAAGTCGAACATCCTTGGCGTGAGAGCAAAGAAGCCAACGATATTCTCATCGTGATCCTCAGCTAGCATGATCTCCGGCTTCATCTCCAGATACCACGTGATCTGCTGCTCCAGCGAAGAGGGCTCCAGCGGCTTCGTCGCCAGTTCCGCAAGACTCGCGTTGTATAGATTCCGAACGTACTCGAAATCCTTGAACGATTCCATCTCTCTGAACCAGAGCATCAGTCCTCCGTCAGGATCATGTCGCGAAGGCGCTTCGCCCGCTCGCCGACTTGGTACGCCCACTTCGAGTCCATCATCTCGACCGCCGCAGTGGGCCAGTCGTTGGCGTTCACAGCGGCGAGGAACTTCTTGAACCCGCCGAGTCTCGGCCCCAGGTTGAACGCCATGTTCACGAGCGCGCGCTCCCTCGTCGGGCCGATCGCCATTTTGTCCTGATTCCATTCGAGCAGAAGCTGTCCGAACCCAGGCACCAGCCGTCGCACTAGCTGCTCGGCGTGTCTGATGTCGGCGTCGAGAAGCGCCTCAGCCTCCGAGAACGTGATCTCGATCATCCGCTTCGTCGAGCCCAGGAGGTGGCCGTAGCCGATGGTCCACAGGCCCACGGTATCCTGATACGCCTCGTAGCGCACGCCCTCATCGCGGGCGAGTTCCTTACGCAACAGGATGAGATTCTGTGGCTGCATTCTGCTTCTCCCTGAGCACCTGAACCGCAAGGCGGTCAAATGAGCGGATCACTGCCGCGAGTTTCCGAGCGCCACGTACGCCGCCCCACGTGATGTGGAGCCGGAGTCTGATCTCGGTCGAGTCCTTGAGACGCTGGTCCTTGTCGCCCGGGTCGAGGAAGCCGCCCGAGATCGCGTGGAACCGGCCCGAGAGATGCGCGACCAGCTTCTCGCGCTTGTTCGAGTTCGTGACACTGAGGCGTCCCTTCGCCATGCCGTATTTCCGCAGCTTGTAGAACAGCAGGTGACGGAAGCAGCGCCCCTTCTTCGGCAGTGAAGGGGACGGGCACAAGATGCATAGGCCAGCGGCAAGCTGCCGCTTCTGATAGTCCCTCTGCTTTGATGCCATGTTAGTCCGCTCCTCGTGCCTTCGGGGCACCGCGTTGTTCTTCTTCGATCTGCAGCATAGCGAGAGCCCTCCACGCTATCTGTACTGTGTGAGACAGTCCTGTCTCGGGATCGATAGCGCCCCGATCGATCAGGTGTCGGGCGATGCAGTCCGCGTGGTCCATTGACTTCTCCCGGGTCCAGTGAAGGGGCTCACCGGGATTGTGCTTGTCGTTTCCTAGCTTCGACAACTTGGCGACGGCCGCGAGTGCAGCCGGGAAGTAGTCGAGGACACCGGTACAGATGGGCGTTTCTTTTCTCTCAGCCGAATCCTTCGGCATCACTGGCTCAGCCATTGAATCTCTCCCGGCCACCGGCCATGAGGGGGAACTCCACAGATGGTACGACAGATGGACGACGGGGTGCCCATTCCTTCAGCTTCACGATCAGTTCATCCAGCGCCGTGAACACACCGTCCGCGAACAGGTACATCACGTCGAATCGATCGGGCTCACCATCGAGCAGGATGAAGCCCGTCTTCCCTCGGCCAAGCATCCAGCCGAGTTCGAGATGCCCCGACTTCCCCGCCGGCAGCATCAAAATGCCAACGTCGGCCCGGGTGAGATGGTACCGATCGAACTCGTAGACGTGCCGGGCCGCGAGCCCCTGCAGCGCCTGCGCGAACGTGTGCCCGCGCTCCTTCTCGTAGTCCTGCCAGTAGTCGTCGGCCTCGGGGCCGGCTGCCATCCAGTCGTCGAACACTTCGAAGCCTTCGTCACGAAGCCTGTTCGCGACCTCAGTGACTTTCGGGTTGCGAAGGCTCCCGATGAGGTAGATGTTCAAGGACCCTCCCATCATGTTCGAAGTTTTCGAGCATCGCCACGATCACGGCGGCACACTGGATGAGTTCCGTTTCGTATCCCTGAGCGTCGTTCTCGTTCAGGGCCTTCGACACCTCACCTATCTCTTCCCCGAGGATCAACGCCCACCGGGCCGGGGGATGGTTCTGCACCCCCCACTTCGTGTCCTGTCTATAGCGTTCCTTCACGATCTCGGTGTACGGCCAGTTACCGCCCCACTTCGACACTCTCAGCCTCCTTCAGCAAATCGCCCCATGATTGTCCGGGCTGCCCGGTCTTGCAGACTGTCGGCAGATAGAAGCCGGGGCCGACGTTCTCAAACTTCTGCTCCATGATCGCCCGGAACTCTTCGCGTGCAGTGACGACGTGCTCCGCTTCCACCTGCATGAGGAACGAGTCGTGCACCAGCGTGATGACTCGGCCTCCGTACTTCTTCGCCGCTTCCGCAAGCTGCCCGAGCACGATCCACGTGATGTCGGCGACGGTGCTCTGCGGGATGAAGTCTGCCATCTCGGGTGCGTCGTTCTCCTTGTCGTAGAAGAACCGCACGCGCTCGAATGGGTTGATGATGTATCCCGAAGCTGACGCCGCTGCGATCGTGGCCTCCTGCCATCCGAACATCCGCGCGTACTCCTGACGGAGCAGCGCCTGCGCCCGCTTGATCGCTTTCACTTCGACGAATAGTCCGTGCTTCTTCATCATCCCTTGGATGGTCTTGGCACCTCCAAGATAACAAGATGCGTAGAGCGTGTTCTTGGCGATGGGACGAGGGATCGCAAGACGGTCGGCGGTAACTTGATGGATGTCCGTGGTCCCCAAAGCAGCAAGTAGTCGCTCATCACGAGCCACTGCTGCAATGACGCGAAGTTCCGCTTGTGAATAGTCAAACTCCAGAAAACAGTGCCGACCCGAGTCTGGAACGTACATCCGTCTGGCCTCGGGCGTTTGGTTTTGGATGTTTGGATTTGATACCCCAGGCCGTCCTGTAGACGCCCCACCCTTACGTCCGAACGTCTCACCCTCTTGCCCACCCGGGAGGTACTGCGGGTGGACACGATCCTTGTTCTCGGCGAAGAGACCCGCGAGCGTTTTCGCGTAGGTGCCGAGTTGCTTGTTCGTGCCACGGTATTCCTCCAGCGTGGTGATGAGGGGCGCGTGCTCGGGGTAGTTCCGCTTGAGATCGAACAGCGCCTCTTTGTCCAGCGTGACACCATCGTCCTTGTTGCGGCGCTCCTCCATGCCGAGCGCGAGGAACAGCTTCTGGACCTTCGGCCCGCTGAGCGGTGGGATCGACGGGAGCCCGAGCGCCAGCGCATGGGGCTGCGAGTGTGCGATCCACTCGGCCGACAGGCCCTCCAACTTCGAGGTGAGGTCCTGGGACCAGCGCACCGCGCGAACCATATCGACCTTGATCCCCTGCTCGTGCATGTCGAGCAGCACGGGGATGCACTCCATGAGACGCCACGCGAGGTTCGTCATCCCGGTCTTCCGTAGGTACGCCTCGATCTCGTTCGCCAGCTTGAGCGTCATGAACGAGTCTTTCGCGGAGTAGTAGTCCGGGTCTACCTCGTAGGCCGACTTCCACTCGCGCGCATCGCAGTACACCGAGGACATCTTTCCGAGCGCCTTGGGCAGGTCGGGTTGAAGCAGTTGTCCCCCGTACATGGTATCGAAGACTGGCCCGGCGACGGGGGCACCAGCATCCCGCAACCGTGGCACGTCAAAGGTCGCGTTGTGTGCGTACTTGACAAACCGAGAAGACCCAAGATATTGCCGAGCATAGTCGCGCACCTCGTCGGTCCACAGCATGGCCATCGTGGTCACGCCGTCGCTGAAGCTGATCTGCCGCACGTCGCGGCTGTCCATCGGGGTCTCGATGTCGAACGCGAACCTGTTTCCGAGCGGCTCCCACCCCTCGATGGGCTTCGTGCTGAACAGCCGCTTCTCGTCGAACTCCCTGTCTACGAGCGCGAGCCGGCCATCGACAGCACGCTGAGCCCGGCGCAGGTCCTGAAAGAACGCGAACGAGGGCTTCTTCCGCTTCGTGATGACGTAGGCGACGCTGTAGGTCGGGATCACGATCGCGCCGGCAGGGACGCACGCGCGCTCCTCCGTCGTGACGAGCCCGTGCCTCGGGTCGCCCTTCTTGTATCCCTTCGCCTTGTTACTGGTCTTGTACTCGCCGACGACGCCGGTCGTCTTCCACGTCACGAGCCCGAGGTCCTTCTCGGTGTAGACGTAGCCTCGGGCGAACTCGATCCCGAGGTCCCGGCCGGTCACCGCCCGGAAGGCGTCGCCGCCCATAGGCACGATCACTCGCGCCCGGGACGAACGAAGCGCCTTGTAGAACGCGGGCGCGTTCTCCCTGATCGCGCTCACGTACACCTTCGGCCCGTAGGGGCCACCGAACTCATCCACTAGCGACAGGAACTCCACGTCCGCCGTCTGGATGTGCAGCTTGGACAGTTCCTTCATCAGCCAGTTGTGGTACCCGTCTGACATCGGTGCATCAACTATGAACAGGTACTTCGACATGCTTTTTCCCTCTTAATGGGGCACCGCCTGTTCCCGGCGCAATGTTGAGGAACCACAGATGTGCGATCGAAAAAGTCTTTTCCCACTTTTTCCTCATGATCGCCAGCACATGCCCATCTGTTTTTACCGCCGCACCTCTGAGTGAGTTGCACCCAGGGCACAGCAGCCTAACGTTCTCAGCAATGTAAGGTCCCCCAGGGCTTATCCGATCTGGCTCAAGTGCCCACCTGCGCCCAACGCTGGATGGGACCGGTATTCTTTTTCTTCGATACATGGCCAGCATCCGCGCTGGCACCCCACAGATGCAGCAGCGAGAATAAGGATCATGCACAGCGTGCGCGATTTGTGATGCGAACTCAGGCAGGAACCCACGGGCTCTAAGTTCTAAAGCCTTTCTAACGATCGGACGCCGCTCCCTCCACGCTCTCATTTTTTCGTTGACGACGGCGGCCGGTACGTTTTCTATTCTCCACTTTCGCTGATCCTGTACCCTGCACTCCTTGCACAGCCGCCTGCTCTGGTACTTTGGTTTTCTTTCTCCGCACCGTCGGCACTGTATCACCCACGACCTCCTTCTTGGGTGCGAGCCCGAACGCCTCCTGCATCTCGTCCAGGCGCTTGGCGGTGTCGAGCATGATCCTCTGCGCCGCGCCCTCGAAGGTCCACATCTTCACCTGAATCTTCTGCTCATCCGTCAGCGGCAGCTTGTCGATGACGCTGAGGTACGCCTGTCCCGTCACCGGCGTGAGCACCGGAACGGGCTCGAATCGCGGCGTTGACAGCACCACCGGCGGGTACGGTCCCTCGGGATCAGGACCCATCACCGCCTTCATCTTGTTCGCCGGATTCTCCGGGTCTTCCGCCCACCTACGTTCCAGTTCCGCCTGCTCTGCCGGCGGCAGCGGATCGTCCATCGGGAGCGGGACCGCAGGAGGAGGCAGCACGGTTGCGCTGCCCCCCTGCACTGGTCCCTGGGAAGGTCTCGGAGGACGCATCCCCCCGCCGAGGGCAGTGCCCGCTTCCGCGTTGATCTGCGCGACCGCGTTCAGCCTACGGACGAGAGGGTTGTCGCGTTCTGTTACCCGAGGATCACCCATTACTAGGCCCCCTGCGGAGCCGCTAGAATGTTCTCGGGCTCCTGATTGTTCTCACCGGACGGGTTCTTCTTCGCGGCGTT
>Ga0134124_10005275_pt1 | contig 10394 bp, 8 predicted proteins | sample KB304_FD_96880 | JGI IMG/M metagenome (GOLD analysis project Ga0134124, IMG submission 96880) | Terrestrial soil microbial communities without Nitrogen fertilizer from Kellogg Biological Station, Michigan, USA - KB3-0-4 | ecosystem: Environmental > Terrestrial > Soil > Unclassified ... | reverse complement strand
GATCGTTACCATGAGTCCGCACGGCATGCGGCGTCTCGCGATTCCGGCTGGTGTCTTGTGCGCCGCTGTTGCGCTCGCACACGTCTCGGCGCAATTCGCCGACTCGTTCGTGGCCTCCCGCGACAATCCGGCGATCGCATACAGCACCGCTGACGTGAACGATCGCGTCACGAAGCTCAACCAGCAGATCCTCGACGGCCGCGTGCGGCTGTCGTTCGATTCCCGCAGCGGCTATCTGAGTGCCGTGCTCGACGCGCTCGGAATACCCGTCGAGTCGCAAGTCACGACGTTCGCGAAAAACAGTTTTCAGGCCGACCTGATCCGGATGGACAACCCGCGCGCGCTGTATTTCAACGATTCGGCTGCGGTTGGCTGGGTGCGGGGAGCCGAGCTGCTCGAAGTTGCCGTACAGGATGCGCGTCAGGGGGCAATCTTCTACACGATCGAGCAAAAGCGGGCCGACCGCCCTCAGTTCGCGCGCAACGATCAGTGTCTGGCATGCCATCTGTCATGGGACACACTCGGGGTCCCGGGCTTCTTTCTCATGAGCACGTTGACGGTGCCAGACGACAAGAACACGTACGCGTCCGGCTTCTCGAGCGATCACCGGAAGAACTTCGATACGCGGTGGGGCGGATGGTACGTCACCGGCGACGTTGGGTCGCTGGTGCACATGGGCAATGTACCGGTGTCGACGACCGACCAGCCCGCTCGCGCCGCAGCGCGCTCGCTCAAGTCTCTCGACGAACGATTCGGTACCCAGGGGTTCCCGTCGCATGGGAGCGACGTCGCCGCCCTGATGGTGCTCGACCATCAGGCGCACATGATGAACCTCATTACCAGGACCGGCTGGGAAGCGAGGCTCGCGGCGAATGGCGACGCGAAGCAGCTGGCGCGTGTCGCGGAAGCCGCCGTCGATCTCGTCGATTACATGCTCTTCGTCTACGAGGCGCCGCTGACTGGCGGCGTGCGTGGCACGAGCGGCTTCACCGAGAAGTTTTCCGCGCTCGGACCTGCCGACAGCCATGGCCGGTCGCTGCGGCAGCTCGATCTGGTCAAGAGGCTGCTCAAGTATCCCTGCAGCTATCTGATCTATGCCGACGCATTCGATGCGCTGCCGCCAGTGGCGAAAGACGCCGTGTACCGCCGGCTGTGGCGAGTGCTGTCGGGCCAGGAACAGTCGAAGCCTTACACACAGCTCACGCTCGCCGACCGCCGCGCCGTCGTCGACATCCTGCGCGAGACGAAGAAAGGCCTGCCCGACTATTTCAAGCCGATCACAACGCCGTGACCGCGACCGTGTTTCCGTCGCGTACTAGGATCGCCCGCCGGTACGTCGCGCCCGCGGGAACCGTCACGCCGTCTGTGACGATGCAATCCTCCAGAACAGCGCGGGCCTGAACTTCCACGTCGTCCCACAGAATCGAATTGGTCACCGTGGAGGTCGGATCGATCCGAGTATTTCGTCCGAACGCACGCTGAGGCGGCAGATCGGCGAGGAAGGCGGCGTTGGTCTGCCAGTAGTCCGCTGGTGTACCGATGTCCCAGAACGACGCGTCGCACACATGACCACGGATGCAGCCTGGCTTGGACCGCGCGAGCGCCTCGTAGACGTCGTGGATGTTCGTGACCCGGCCATCGGCGATCTCACGGAACACGTCCGCCTGCACGATCTGGATGCCGATGAAATGAAATGATCCGGCGGCGGCGTCGCCGCGGCGCGCAAAGCCGGAGAACGCGCCGGAACGATCCAGGACGACGCCGCCATATCGATGGGGCTCGCGGTTCGGCACGAGCGCCATTGTGACGAGCGATCCCGAACGCGCATGTGCGTCGGCGATCGGATCGAGGTGGAAATCGGTCATCGTGTCGCCGTTCACGACAAAAAACGTCTCGCTGTCGATGATGGGCAGCGCCCGGCGCGGGCCGCCGGCGCTCCCCAGCACCTCCGGCTGTTCCCATGAGTAGCGCACGCGCACGCCGAGGTCGGCGCCGTCGCCGACGAGGGATGAGATCGTGTGGGGAAGGTGATGGAGGTTCAGTACGAGATCGTCGACGCCTTGACCGGCAAGCCACCGGATGATGCGTCTGACAATGGGCTCGCCGGAGACCGGGACAGCGGGCTTCGCCCGTACGTTGGTCAGCGGCCGGAGCCGTGTGCCGTGGCCCGCTGTGAGAACAAGCGCATGGCCAATCATCCTGACGCGCTACTCGGCGTCGAAAAGCATGTCAGCTCCCGCGGTCCCGTGCTGCCGGCAGTGCAGCAGGAACAATCCGCGATAGGAGTCGAAGAGGTAATCGCACGGCGCGCGGCCGAGGGCGCGCGCCGTGTTTTCGATGCCGCGCTCGCCGCCCTCGATCTCGACAAACACGCCGACAGGCGTCTCGTCGATGGCGATGATGCAGTCGTCGAAGGCGAACTCTTCGCGGTACTTCTGATATCGGAACCACACGCGGTACCCGAGTGCCTCCAGGATGCTCAGCGTCAAGGTGCCGTCGCCGACGATCGTCTCGATCTCCTCGCGGATCTTGAAATCGGACGGCTGCACGGGGCCTTTGAATGTCAGGAGGCTCTTGCCCCCTTCGATCCGCACGCGCAAGCCGGACCGCCGGCGATGCAGGTCCTCGTCGTCTGTGTCGAGCAGGCAGTCTTCCTGGAGCCGTCTGCCATGGGTCGGAGTGGCGCCGGTGGCGAGGACCGCGGCCCTGGCGACGTCGGCGCTGTCGAACCGCAGCTTGATCTCGCGTTCGAGAATCGCGGTCATTGGCGCCTATTTAATCCCCCTGAGGCTGGATTTTCAATGTAAGACCGAGCACGGCCGTGAGATGTCTCAAGTGACGCGAACGCGATAGGCGCAACCCAGCAGCGATGGCGTTCCGACATTCTTCCCTAGAATCAACACTTTGTGCGTGCTGCCCAGCCCGCCTGGGAGGAGCAGCGTCTTCAGGGCCAGACGGGTCTTCATGTCTGCGCTGTCAATGCGTGCCGCTCCGGCGTTGCTGCCGCCGGCGCCCACAAGCCCCAACAAGAAGTACGTCTGGTCCAGGAAGCCGAGTGTCGCGAGGCCCTGCCGGCGAGCCTCGTTCTCGATACTGGTGAAGTCCACGTGCGCGGTGATGTCTCGTTCTCCCGCGTCTTCGAGCCACGCCGGCGTCGATGACAGTCGTTCGCTTCCGTCCGCTCTGTGCGCCGAGAACGTCGTCAGCGTGCCGGCGGAGTGCGATGCGGAGTAGAGCTCGCCGGCGCGATGGCCGTAGTCGATCACGATGATGAAGCCGCGACGCAGCCGGCGTGCGGCGGATCGAATCCACTCCACGGCGGCGAGGTTGATCTCGGCGAGCCATCCGGGTTCGAGGGTGATCTCGAGCGCGTCCAAGTACTCGGCGAGCGCCGGCGACGACAGGGGGCCCTCGGTGGTCCCGAGTCTCCAGTCGCCGGCCGCCAGCTGTTCGGCCTCGACGTAGACCTCGCGCAGTCCCTCCCGACGCATCACGACCTGGTGAACGGGCATGGCGTCGAGCAGTTCGTTCGCGATCAGCACACCGTCCACGGCATCGGGAAGATCGGGTGAGGAGCGCACCAGCGTTTCTTCGACGTCGCCAAGCACGTCGCGATGGGCGGATCGCGCTGCGGCGCTCGTTTCAACCAGATGCAGCCGCAGCCGTGCGTATAACGCCGGCTCGACCCGGCGAATCTCGCGCACGATGTCCGCGGACAGCCGGCCGTTTCCGGCCGCTGCCTCTACGAGATCGAATCGGGGCTCGGGGTTCGGGGCTCGCAGCTCGCCGTCCTGGCTACGGGACTCGAGCACGTGCGCCATTTCGACGACCTGTGCGGCGAGCAGCTCGCCAAAGACAGGGCCGACATCGACGCTGGTAAAGAAATCGCCCGCGCGGCCTGAACGCTGGGCGGCGCGGGCGTAGTAGCCGACGGAGGGATCGTAGAGCGCGAGCTCCATGAACGCGGCCACGGTGAGCGGGCCGCGTTCATGGACAAGCTCGCTAATCTTTCTTGACGGTGACGAAGATCTCGGCATCCCCGCGCCAGAGGAGGATCTGCGCGATTCGTCCGGACGGCACCGCCTGCAGCGCGCTCGCGGCTTCGTTCGCGTTCGAGACGGTCTTGCGATTCACCGAGAGAATCACGTCGCCGGCACGCAGGCCGGAAGCCGCAGCCGGGCCATCGGGATCGACATCCGTGATGAGCGCGCCCATCCGCCCGGCGGGCAACTGCAGCCGGCGCGAGATCTGATTCGTGAGGTTGCTGAGCGTCACTCCGAATCCGCTGCCCTGCGTTTCGTTGTTCTCGTTGCCACCGCTGTTGTTGTTCCGGCGCGCCGTCAGGCTCTGCTGCTCGGCGTCGAGGTCGAGCTGTTCGACGGTGACGGTCAGGGTCTTCTCCTGCTTGTTGCGCAGGATCTTCACGGGCACGCTCGTACCCGGCTTCGTCGCGACGACCATCTTGACCAGGTCGTCGCGATTCGGCACCGGGCGCCCGTTGAACTCGACGACGACGTCGCCCGGTTCGAGGCCGGCCTTCTGCGCCGCGCTGTTCGGGAGCACCGACGAGATGACGGCTCCCATGCGTGACTTCAAGCCGAAGTCTTCATACCCCTCTCTCGGAACCGCCTGGACGTTGACGCCGATGCGTCCGCGGATGACCTTGCCTTCGCGCAGCTGAGGCAGCAGATCGCGAACGGTGTTGATCGGCACGGCGAAGCCGATGCCGATGTTGCCCTCGGACTGGCCGTTGCTGATGATGGCGGTGTTCATCCCGATGACTTCGCCGCGCACGTTGAGCAGCGGTCCCCCCGAGTTGCCCGGGTTGATCGCGGCGTCGGTTTGCAGCATCTCGTTCGAGCGCCCGTCGGTGACCTGGAACGGCCGCTTCGTCGCGCTGATGACGCCGACGCTGACAGTGTGTGCGAGGCTGAACGGATTGCCAATCGCCATCACCCAGTCGCCCGGCTGCATCTGCGACGAGTCGCCGAACCTCGCTTCCGGCAGCGGCGTGCTCGGCTTCTCGATCAGCTGAATGAGTGCGCTGTCGGTCAGCGCGTCCCGGCCGATGACCTTGGCTGAGTACGTGTTCTCGTCGTCCAGGTAGAGGCTCACTTCGATCTTGATCGCGTCTTCGACCACGTGGTTGTTCGTGAGGATGAAGCCCTCTTTGCTGATGATGAACCCGGTGCCGGCGGCGCGGGCGATCGGCTCACGCTGCCGCCGCCGCTGTTGCTGGCCGCCCTGGTTGTCGTCTCCACCCTGGCCCTGGCCGCCGCCGGGACCGCCGAAGAAGCGCCGGAAGAAGTCGTCGCCGCCTCCGCCAAACAGCCCCTCGAGATCCTGCGCCTTGGCCTTCATCTCAGTCCGGATGTTCACCACCATCGGCGACTGCGCTTTGGCGATATTGCGGAACGTGTCGGCCGAGAGCGGCCCCGTGAGTGGTGCGCTGTTCATCGGCGGCACGGCGATCGTTTGCGCGGCCGAGGCTGGGGATAGATCGAGTCTCGACGCGATCACCATCCCGACCGCAACCGACGCGAGCACGATGAGCGGCAGGTAGAACAGCGTCAGCCGCGGCAGCGAAAAGAGCGAGGGCTTACGGGGTGACATCAAAAACCTCCTAAACGAGCGCCACTATTTCCGCCTGCAGCGGTCCCGTAACTGCTGCGTCGTGATCGCGGATCACCATGTTGATTTCCGAGCGGATGCCGAATTCGTCGAAGTAGAGACCGGGCTCGATCGTGAATCCCGTGCCTGGCAGCAGGCGGCGGTCGTCATGTGTTTCGTAGTCGTCCATGTTGACGCCGATGCCGTGGACGGATTCGCCGAGGCTGTGGCCGGTGCGGTGCAGCACATGGTCGCCGTACCCCGCGTTGCGAAGCACCGTCGAGGCGGCGCGATCGACCTGCCAGCCTCGGAGCGCTTCACGGGCCGGGCCGGCACTTGCCGCGCGTTGGACCAGCGAAACGGCCGCATCGCGTGCCGCAGCCACCGTCGCAAAAACGTGCACGTATCGTTCCGGGGGACGTGCTCCCGTATAGCCGACCCAGGTGATGTCGGCGAACACCGCGCCGGGACGGTCGAGCTTGCCCCACAAGTCCAGCAGCACGATCTCGCCGGGCCGGATCGCGCGGTGCTCCGCCTCCGTCGGCATGTAATGCGGATTCCCGGCATTGGCGGCAGCCGCCACGATCGGCGGTGAGTCGCTCACGAGGCCTTCGTCCCGAAACCAGCCGGTCATGAGCTGCTGAATCTCGTATTCGGTGGTCGAGCTTCCCGATGCCATCCGGTCCGCAATGGCTGCGAATGCACGATCCTTGATCCGGTACAGTTTTTCGGACGCCCGCTTGTGGGTCTCCACGGCAGGCGCGTCCCACACGGCGGCGAACCGCTGCACAAGATCGCCCGACGAGACGACGTCGGCGCCCAGCTCGCGGATCAGCTCGATGGTTCCCGCGTCGACGCGCGCGAGGTACGGAATGGCGCACTGCGGCGAATACTCCATCGCGACCCGCTTCACGCCCGCGAGCAGCCGCCGAAGCCCTGATTCGAGCTCGCCGCGCCCCGCGTACCGGGCGATCGTCCCGGGCAGATGATCCAGCGCTCGTCGTTCGATCGCGTGCACAAGACCCCGCGGCTCCCCGGATGCGGGAATCAGGTAGTACCAGCGCCGCGTCGCCAGATGCCCCTCCCGCCGGTTGAGCCCGCTCACCTCGACCGCGATCGGATTCAAGCCGTGGAAGTCGTAGAGCAGCCACGCGTCGAGGCCGTCGGCGGCGAGCGCCGCTTGGATGCCAGCGATGTCCAGCCCGGCGGCCGTTTGGGGCATTCCGCAAGTATAACGTGCCCCGCCATTTCCCACCGGTACAGCTCGCACAGTGACGCCGTCGTGACAAACCTCTTGAGGCATAATTCGCGCATGGGTCGAAAGAGCGGTTTCGCTGTTCTCATCGCGCTCCTGGCCATCGCTCCGCTGCGCGCTGGCCAGTCACCGGCCGGTCAGACGCCGGTTGCGCCTCCCGCGCTGCAGACGCCGACGTTCAAGCTTCAAGTCGACTTCATCGAGGTCGATGCCATTGTCACGGACGCGAACGGCAACTACGTTCACGATTTGACGAAGGAAGACTTTCAGGTCTTCGAAGACGGCAAGGCGCAGACCATCACGAACTTCGTCCCAATCGACATCCCGATCGAGAAAGGAGAACGACCGCTGTTCGCGAAGGCGCCTCTCGAGCCTGATGTGCGCGACAACGATCGGCCGTTTGCCGGCCGCGTGTACGTCATGGTGCTCGATTCGGCGCATACGCTTCCGCAGAACACGAATCTTGTCCGCCGCGCGGCAAAGCGATTCATCGACGAGAAGCTCGGCGCGAACGATCTGATGGCCGTCGTGACCGCCCGCGGCGCTGCCGGCGGAGCCGACGCGGGCCAGGAGTTCACGAACAACCGGCGCCTGCTCAACCTAGCCGTCGACAAGTTCCGCGGCTCGCAGCCGCGCTCGGAGACGCTGAACAAGATCGACGACATCACGGCCCACGCGGGGCAGCGCGCCGCGATTCGCGGGGCGGGCGGCACGCCCGACGATCCCACCGACATCGACGCGAAGGAGCGTGAGTACAACGCCCGCGCGGTGCTCGAGGAGCTCACGGCGGTCGCCGACTGGTTTGCGAGCGTCCACGGCCGCAAGAAGTCGATTCTCTTCTTCAGCGAGGGGATCAGCTACGACATCCACGACGTGTTCGCGAACGGCGGAAACAACGCGGCCGTCATGATTCAGACGCGGATGCAGGATCTGGTGCGCGCGACGACCAAGGCCAACGCCGTCATCTACACGATCGATCCGCGTGGTCTGATGGGTCTCTCCGACGGCAGCATCGAGCTCACGTCGGTGGGGCCAGAGGAGAACCAGCCGAACCTGAGCGAGCGCGGGCTGCAGAACGAAAACCGACTGGCCCGCGAGAGCCTGCAGAACCTCGCCGGCGAGACCGGCGGGTTCGCGATCGTCAGCTCGAACAACTTCGCGGGAAACTACGACCGCATCGTTCAGGAAAACAGTTCGTACTACATGCTGGCGTATTACCCGCCGAACCCGAAGCGCGACGGCAAGTTTCACAACATCAACGTGCGGGTAAAGCGTCCGGGGTTGACGGTGCGCGCGAGACGGGGCTACGCGAACCCGACCGGGAAGACACCCGAGGCTCCGAAGAGCGATCTGTCGGCCGAAATGCTCGATACGCTGCGCAGCCCGATTCCTGTCAGCGGCCTCGGCATGAAAGTGTTTGCCGCCGCCTTCAAAGGCACCGCGCCGAACGCGTCCGTGCTGCTCGGCGTAGAGCTGCGAGGCCGTGACCTCGTCACCGCCGCAAACGGCAAAGTCGAAGTCGCGTACTGGGCCGTCGATGCCAAGGGGAAGATGAAAGCGTCACAGAAGGAAAGCATCACGCTCAATCTCAGGCCTGAAACGAAAACGCGGGTGGAGCAGACGGGACTCCGTGTGTTGAGCCGCATGGATGTGCCGCCCGGCAGCTATCAGCTGCGCGTCGCGGCGCACGACGCCAGCGGCGGCGCCGTGGGCTCCGTCCTGTACGATCTCGACGTCCCCGATTTCACCAAGTCGCGCATCGCGATGAGTGGCCTCGTGCTGACCTCGGCGACCGCGTCACAACAACCGACGCCGAAGCCGGACGCCGATCTTCGATCGCTGCTGCCCGGACCGCCGGTCGCCGCGCGTTCGTTTCCGCAGAACGATCAGCTGGCGCTCTTCACGGACGTGTACGACAACGACGTGTCGCCCGTCCACAAAGTCGACATCACGATGACGCTGACATCGGACGAAGGCCGAGTCGTCTTCAAGAACGAGGAAGAGCGCTCGACTGCGGATCTGGCCGGCAAGCCCGGGGGGTTTGGGTACGCGACGACCTTGTCGCTCACCGACTTCGACCCGGGTCTCTACGTCTTAAAAGTGGAAGCGCGATCGCGGCTCGGCGCCGAGGTGATGGCGAGCCGGGACGTGCAGATCCGGATCACGCCTCCAGAGGGTCCCAGGTGACAACGCTGATGACGACGTGGACGATGACGATGGGCGTGCTGGTCGCGGGCGTGCTTCAGGCTCCCTTGCCAGTGAGATCGCTCGACAAGGGGCCGATGAGCCAGATCGATGTCGCCCGTCAGGCGGTCGCACGGTCGACGGCTGAATGGGACGCGCTGTGGCGCCAGCACGCTGGTGATCGCAGCAAGCCGGCGGTCGACTTCAGCAAAGATATCGTCGTGGCCGTCTTTCTCGGCACGCGTTCATCCGCCGGTTTTTCCGTGGAGATTGTCGGCGCGCGCGAGGAAGGCGCTGCGCTCGTCGTGCAGTATCGGGAGTCGCGTCCTGCACCTGGCATCGTGGCGGCGCAGGTCCTGACGTCGCCGTACCACGTCGTCGCCGTGCCAAAGCACGGCGACGTCAAGTGGGAGCGCGTCAGCTAGTCGTCCGTTATTTCTTGGCCTGCGGTTTGGCGCCGGCTGCCGGACCCTTCGTCTCCTCGATCTTCGCCACCCGCCGCGGCTTGACGGTGCCGTTGGCGTGCGTGAAGTTCCAGCTGTTGCCGTTCATCTTCGCGTTCCACTGGGTCTGGATGGTGACGGTATCCACGGCGCCCGGGGCGAGCATCTTCTCCAGATAACCTGAGCCGCCGCCGACGATCGTCTGGCCCTTGTCGAACCAGGTCTCGGCGATCGTCAACCGCGCGATCGGCGCCGGCGACGTGTTCTTCACCCTGATCGTGGTCGTGACGACGTCGCCGTTGCGCTTGGTGACGGGCTGCATGAAGTCGATTTCCGCCTGTCCCTTGATTGGCGGGTCGACCTTGCGGTTGGCGAGTATCGACTTGAACTCCGGCGCCTTGGGTGCTTGCGCCAGCAGGGATGTGCCGGCCAACGTGGCCCCGGCGAGCGCCGCGACGATCGCGAAGCGCGCACGAATCATAGAACTCCTCCTGACAATGAGAGGCGGGGATTATACGTTACATCTCGCCGTTCCAATCCTCCGGCTCGGGGTTGACCGAACGGAAGATTTCCATGTGCCACTTGCCGCCGCCCCACGGCTCGATGACTTCGGCGGCGACGACGTCGACGAGGATTTCCGAAAACAACCGCCCTTCCGGGTCGTTTTCGAGGTGGTAGGCTGGCTCGTCCCAGCCGAAGTTGGGGTAGAGCATCAGCGTCAGGAACAGATCGTACCCGTCGTCGACGACGATCAGCTGGCCGCACGGACGCTTCAGCGTGGAGTGGTAAATGAGGTATTTCTCCGCGCTGTGCGCGCGGATGTACCGCTTCAACGCGAACTCGCGCGCGACGATTTCCTCGACGGCGATCTTCTTGTCCCAGCAGTCGCGGCAGTACTTCTC
>Ga0134124_10005274_pt1 | contig 10394 bp, 7 predicted proteins | sample KB304_FD_96880 | JGI IMG/M metagenome (GOLD analysis project Ga0134124, IMG submission 96880) | Terrestrial soil microbial communities without Nitrogen fertilizer from Kellogg Biological Station, Michigan, USA - KB3-0-4 | ecosystem: Environmental > Terrestrial > Soil > Unclassified ... | reverse complement strand
TCCTTTTGAGAACGGCGTGCTGCGGTGATGACCACTCATCTCTCGGTTTTCACAGAGTACCGGGGATACCTTTTCTCGTTGGCCCAGCGGGTTCTGGGCAGCCGCGCAGACGCGGAAGATCTGCTCCAGGAAACGTTCATACGCTGGCAACAAACCTCGCTTGCGCAAATAAGATCTCCAAAAGCGTTTCTAGCAACTGTCATCAAACGTCTTTGCCTGAATCATCTGCAGTCTGCTCAAAGTCGCAGGGAGATAGGCGTCGATCCTCCTGAACCTGCGTTGCCGGAAAAGCACGTGTCCGAGTCACTCTCGGCGCTGAAGATCTTGCTCGAGCGTTTGTCTCCGAAGGAGCGCACAGTTTTACTGCTGCGAGATGTGTTTGATTGTGACTACGATGAGATTGCGTTAGTCATAATCAAGCGCGCGGACACCTGCCGGCAACTGCTGCGCCGCGCCCACCAACACCTCACCGATGCACGCGCGCGCTTCGAAGTTTCTCCTGAGCAACTCCAAAAACTCGCACGCCAGTTTGCCCTCACGTGTGCGAGCGGCGATCTAAAAGGACTCGTAACTGCATTAGCGTAATGTTAATCCGTGTTCACACTACTCATTAGCGCGCTTTGCTTCATTGCATTTGCCTGGCTCGTGATTGTCGCTCTCACGCTTCACGGCCTATCTCGCCAAAGGCCATTGTTAGCCACAGCCAATCTGCGTTTGACGGCCAGTGATGCGCCCCTCGTGTCGGTTTTAGTGCCCGCCCGCAACGAAGAGCAGCGCGTGCTCGAGCCCTGCATTCGCTCAATCCTCGCTCAAGACTATGGAAACTTCGAGGTCATCGCTGTTGACGATCGTTCGACCGACAACACTGGAACGATTCTGAAAACACTGGCTATGAGCGATGAGCGGCTGCGTGTGATTGAAGGCGAAGAGCTGCCGCCGGGATGGCTCGGTAAACCTTACGCTATGCAGCAGGCGCTGAGTCACGCTCGCGGCGAATGGATTTTGGCCACTGATGCAGACATGATCTTTGACTCAGCAGCCTTGCGCACCGCCCTGGATCGTGTACTTGAAACCAATGAAGATGCGTTGACGTTGATCCCACGTTTTGAAGCAGGGTCATTCTGGGAGCGCGTGATGATACCCACTTGGGAATGGGTGTTTCTGATGTTCATGATTTTTTACCGTATCAATGATCCAAAGTCGGACGGCGCTGCTGCTATCGGAGGGTTCTTTTTGATCAGGCGTACGGTGCTCGATCGAGCCGGTGGTTATGAAGCGCTGAAGGATGAAGTAATGGAAGACGTGCGGCTGGCGGCAAGAATCAAACGTGTGGGTGCTCGGCTGATGATTGAGCGCGCTCCGGCATTGATCAGAACACGCATGTACACGACGTTTAGTGAGATGTGGGAGTGCTCTACTAAGAACTGGTTCTCAGGCGTAAATTTCTCATTTCCGCTTGCGTTAGCTTGTGTCGTGTCGATGTATTTGGGAGGTGTCGTGCCGCCGCTCCTCGCTCTGGTGTCGGTGTTGGCCACCGTGCTGGGCATCAGTGCAGGGCTTGGTCTGGTTATTGTTGCGGCGGGCTCGACATGGCTACTTCAGGTGCTTCTCATGGCCATTGCCAGCAAACGTTCCGAGGTCTCCGTGATTTATGCGTTGACAGCTCCACTGGGCCTGGCCCTGATATATGCGATGTTGTTTGACTCAGGTCTAAGGATCATCACCGGTCGAGGCGTCACGTGGAAGGGACGCAGAATCTATGATCGACGTGGAGTTCAGCCGCCGCGATTGCATAACGCCGTGTCGTCGAGGAATAAAGCGTGAGCAGGGAAGATCGACGCCGGTTTCTCCTTCGTTCCGTTCCTTCGATCATTCTGGCAACGCGGTGTGTAACCGCCTCCGCTAAGATTGGGCCACCTGCACCCTACGGCCCGACACCGTCAGCCCGACAACTCCGCTGGCACGAAATGGAGTTCTACGGATTCATCCATTTCACCATCAACACCTTCACCGACAAAGAATGGGGTTATGGAGATGAGTCTCCTTCACTATTCAACCCAACTGACTTCGATGCGGAACAGATTGCAGGTACTGCGGCGGCTGCGGGAATGAAAGGATTGATCCTCACCTGCAAGCATCATGATGGGTTCTGTCTTTGGCCGTCGAAGCACACCGAACATTCCGTAAAGAACAGCCTCTGGCGAAATGGACGTGGCGACGTCGTGAAGGAGATAGCTGCTGCGTGTCGTAAGTATCGACTAAAGTTTGGAGTCTATCTTTCTCCGTGGGATCGAAATCATAAGGATTACGGTCGACCTGAGTACTTGATCTATTTCCGTAATCAATTGCGCGAGCTACTAACCTCATACGGTCCCATCTTCGAAATTTTCTTCGATGGCGCAAATGGCGGCGACGGATATTACGGTGGCGCGCGTGAGACGCGTACGATCGATCGCGATACCTACTACGATTGGCCCACGACGTGGAACCTGGTGCGTAGTCTTCAGCCCGATGCTTGTCTCTTCAGCGATGCCGGACCAGATGTGCGGTGGGTTGGTAATGAGCGTGGGATTGCAGGCGATCCATGCTGGAGTACGCTCAATCGAGACGATTTCGCGCCGGGCCGCGCTGATGAGACTCGTCTGAATCGAGGTGACCGTCCGGGTTCGCATTGGGCGCCGGCGGAATGCGATGTCTCGATCAGGCCGGGTTGGTTCTATCATGCAAACGAAGACAGCAAGGTCAAAAGCGCGGCGACGCTTGTTGATCTTTACTACTTGTCTGTGGGTCGCGGAGCTTCTTTCTTGCTTAATCTCACGCCGGATCGTCGTGGGCAGATTCCGGTCGCGGACGTGAATTCACTGCGCGAGTTCCGTCGTATCCTCGATGCGACGTTTTCGATAGACCGGACGCAGGGAGGTCAAGTTAGTGCAACCAATACACGATCGGGATTTTCTCCGCGAAACGTGATCGACCGCCGGCGTGATACGTATTGGACTACGGACGATCAGATGAAGAAGCCGGAATTGATTATCGATCTTCGTCGTGAGCAAACATTCAACGTAGTTCGTGTGCGCGAGTATCTTCCGCTCGGGCAGCGCGTAGAAGCGTTTGCTGTAGACATCTGGAAAGACAACGAGTGGCGTGAATTTGCACGCGGTACGAGCATCGGCAATTGCAAACTGATCCGTGAAAAACCCGTAACCACCACGAAAGTTCGCCTGCGCATTACTCAGGCGCCAGTCAGCCCCGCAATCTCCGAGCTGGCCCTATTCGCCGAGCCGACGTCATAGCCCGCGAAGCGGGCGAAAGCATAAAGCCTGGGGCGCGACCCCCAGGATCACGAAACAAAAAAATAATGGTTGAGTGGTTGAGCCGCTTTGCACGAAAAGTCAGCAGATCGCTCTTCTCTGTGCAACCTCTGTGTTCTCTGTGTCTCTGTGGTTAACTGAATTCGCAGCAAAAACTCACCACAGAGACACAGAGAACACAAAGGTTGCACAGAGAAGAAGTCCGACAAGAGACTCTTCGTGCAATCGTTTTTTTCAATCGCTATCCTGGGGCTGGCGCCCCAGGCTTTATGCTGCCGTCCGCTTCGCGGACTCGGTGTTCTCCTCGATAAAGAAAAACTTGTACTGAACTTCACCGTTCACGTAATATCCCAGACGAGGTAATCTCGTCAGGCGATCTCCCGGTTTTGTGTCCTTTCAATGTGGTAGCCAAATCCTTCCCTTGGATTCACCTAACCTGAATCGTTGTTCAAAAAATTATGTTAACTAATCAGTCTGTAATTGAAGCCTCGGCGTCACTGCGAGAAGTCATCGCTGCTACCACCAAAGGTCTGGTGGAGCGTGAAGCTCTCGTCGAAATGGTTGCGCTTTCTGCCGTAGCGGAAGAGCACGTACTCGTCATCGGTCCGCCAGGAACGGCGAAAAGCGAAGCGGTGAGACGAATCGCGCGCGCGACTGGCGGCCGTTATTTTGAGTATCTGCTCGGTCGCTTCACTGAACCCAGCGAGATCTTTGGTCCAGTCGATCTTCACAAACTAAAAGACGGCTCGGTTGAAACAGACACGCTCGGCATGTTGCCCGAGGCAGACATAGCTTTTCTCGACGAAATCTTTCAGGGCTCGACCGCGATTCTGAACACGCTGCTGGGCATTCTAAATGAGCGCGTGTTTCGCCGCGGGCACACCAATATGAGATGTCCGCTGCGTGTTTGTGTGGGCGCGTCAAATAGTTTGCCCGAGGACGCGGCCCTTGCAGCTTTTGCCGATCGATTTCTGGTGCGTTGTTTCGTCGACCCGATTCCGGATCCAATGCTGGAACAACTGCTCGAGAGTGGCTGGTCACTAAACCAGTCTTCCGGACTGGTGACTGCCGGCTTGAACGACATCGAAGTATTAACCGTTGCCGCGCGCAAGGCTGACATGTCAGGCGTTAGACAGCGGATCGCTCAGGCTCTTCGTACTCTACGTGGCGCCGGCATCACTCTCACGGATCGCCGCGCTGTAAGAGCTCAGAAGCTGATTGCCGCTGCTGCGCTTATGGCCGGACGCGACAAACCAACAGAGGCAGATCTTTGGCCGCTGATCTTTGTTCTGCCCACACGCGAACAGCAAAGTCTCGGTCGCGACAGTTTGCGCGATCTGTTATCCGCCACGGAGAACGCAACACTGCCGGTGGCAGCAGAAGAAGCATCACTCGGACCACTGGCGCGCGCTACCAGAGTCGCCCAGGCCGCACGCGAAGTTCTTGGCGCACGACCCGCAAACGCAGAGAGCGAACAAAACCGCGCGTGGCGATTACAACTGGAAGGAATCGCCAGGGAAATCGACGCCGGGTTCACCCCCGATCACATGCCTGCCGAATTGATCGAGTTGCGCGTGCGAATTATTGAGGTGTTGGGACAATCAAGCTAGAAACGCAGAACCAGCTTATCGAAGTGACATGGCGGTCGCGATTTACTCCACTCGTACCAGTCGGAGTAGCTGCTCGTGGCGCGGCTGCCACCCGTCTGGCCCATCGTCTCCTGCGCGATCCCGATTTGCTTTCACACTACAAAGCCGTGGGTGCGCCAGGTCTGCTCGTTGTTCTTGGAGAAGAGCAGTGGCTACCGTGGGTTGATGGTGTGATCTATCTCGGACACGATCCGCAATCGCCGTCGTTGTTGTTTCCCACAAATCTCGAGCCGTCCGTACCAGCGGCGCTGCTGCAACGATCTCTCGCATTGGTTCACGACCAAAATGGTCCGTGCGCGTTGTTGCTTGATCCGTCATCGATTGTTCCGCTTTCAGAAGCGCGCACGATAGCACGAGCTTCACTCGTCAAATGGCTGGAGGCTGATTTATGAACCTTCCGCCATCGCTCGCACCGTGGGCAGGATATCTCAACATCTTTCCCGAAGAAGTAAGTCTGGCGCTTGGTCCAGTGATTCAGCGCGTCTCCATGCTTATCGGTTCGCCGCAGCCCCGACTCAATGAGAAGGAAGGCGAGCCCGATGGATTTGACGGGCTCAACCGGCGCGGAACTTACGAGCGACTGCTACTTTCCGAGTGGATGCTCGCGGACGAACTCGAAGATGAGTTTATGCGCCGCGCCGTGATGGGTGAACACCTCTTTCTGAACCGAGCGCATTCATCACCAGTGGGAACACGATCATCGCTGGCGCTTTTCGATGCCGGCCCAAGCCAGATCGGCTCACCGCGCATCGCTCACATTGCGGCGCTGATTGTATTAGCCAATCGCGCTGATTCGGCACGTTCAACTTTCTCGTGGGGAGTGTTGCAGCAACCAGAAACGCCGGCCTATCAAGATGTGAATGCCGGCAACATCATGAATCTTCTCGGAGCGCGAAGTCATTGCGAAGTTAGTGATACTCATGTCGCAACGTGGGAAGAGCAGCTCGCGACCTGGAATGGACTCGACGACGTTTGGCTAATCGGCGGCAACCGGCTGGCGCGATTTCAGACTGAGAAACGATCGTCAAGGCTCTATGTCGAGGACCTCCTTGATCCGGACAAGCGTGAGCTAAGACTGTCGTGTACTGGCGCTTCCGGATCGTTATCGGAAGTAACTCTCGAACTTCCCCAAAACAATATCAGCACTCGCCTACTGCGCGACCCGTTTGACGCGGCAGTTCCTAAGATCCAGAAGACAGCAGCCTCGACCTACACCGGTTCCGGGCTCCTCTTCGACATAACCGGAACGAAACTCTTCACACGAACAGCGAAGTGGGGCGTGACGGCGTTCAACGTTCCTAACTCACCGCGAGCAGGCGCTGGCAAACCACGAAGCTACCACACACGGAAATGGCAATCGGTGTGTGCGGTTGGAAGAGTGGCTCGGGCTATCGCTTTAATCTCGGCCGAGGATCGTTTCGTACACCTGGAGTACTGCCGCCAGGCGCCTGTTAAGCTTCCGCCTGGTGATTACACAGGCTACAACGGCAAAGTGTTCTTCGCACCGTCAGCAGATGATGGTCCACTCACGCCATGCTTTTCCTTGCCGTGGGGAGAGATGGCTGCGGTGGATGGTGCGGGCTCTTTGTTTCGGTTTTCGCGACTAAACGGCGAACCGAAGTCAATTGGGGAGAGGCCCTTGTCAGGCACGGTGCATTTGGTTGCGACCGACGTTCTTGCAGTTAACGTTTTTGATTCGCGTCTTGTCTACGTCGGTCGTGAATGGCCCGACGATGAGTTTCGCATCGTTTCTATTGGAGGAGGGCATATTGACAGGGCAACAACATTCGAAGGAAGAGCGCATCGCGCCTTCTTTGGACCATCCTTACGACTGGGTCACCCGCAGTATGGATTACTCGCGCTGGAGCAAAGCGAATTTCAATGGCTTGTAATTGGTAGTAGCCAGCGAAAGGAACTGGTTAAGCCTTATGGCGCGAAAGTATTCGGAGTTTTGGTCGACGAGCGTGGCGTTGTGGAGCCCGGTCTGCTCGCACTCGAAGACGATCTTCAGACTGTCAGTCTGAACGGAAGTAACTGGCGAAAAGAGATCTTGCGTGCTCATGCACCTATTAAGCACATTGCCCTAAGCCAGCGAGCGCCCTACATCGCCTACTCAACCGTCGATGGTTTGATCGTTATCTATTCAGTGCATCATCGCGCGGATCTTTGTCGCTATCTGCCGGAGGGCGAGAAATGACAAACCTGCGCCCACGCAAAGTCGCGCATAAAGGCCGGGTTGAGGCGGCAGGCTTTTTATTCAACGCCGATCTGATCGGAGTTGCAGAAACTCGACGGCGAATTCTCAACCTCTGGGAATCAGGCATGCAGGTTTTTACGGACGAACCGAATTACTTCGTTCGTTTGTCATCAACTGGCAGAGTCGACTCTGCTCATTCCGTAGCGACGCCCCTCGTCAAGATCGAAGATGTGCTGTCGGCGTTGCCGTTGTCGCCGGATGAGTTTGAGCTGTTGCAGCCGCCGTCGCATTCAATTGTTTTTGCAAAAGGCGGCGTTGCGTGCATAACGCAGCTAAGTTCGTCCACCGCGGAATCTCCTGAGAAATGGCTCGATGTTGCCGCATTCAGAGTTGTGGAAGTTACTACCCTCGGGGCAGCTTTTACGGAGCCCACTGTGGTGGGTGAAGCGATACCGTTTGACGCTCGGGCCAAACTCGACGGTGTGCCCGAAGAAGCTGAAGGACGTCAAGAGGCAATTGCTGCGATTAAAGCAGCGGCGTCTGGAAAGAGCCAGCAGTCCGGAGATTGGGGTGCTGCGGAAGAGCTCCGCGGCTGGTTAGGCGGATTCATCAGTTTTATCGCCTCGGAGATTTCACAACGACTGCGATCGCAAAACTCCGCGACGTCCAGACACACAACCCTGCAACGCCCCAGCAGCAATCAAGGACCGCAAAACGGATGGCTAACTCGGCTTGGCATGCGGCTCTTGCACACCTCACGTCTCTCACGAGTACTGGGTCGCCGGCAAGCTGGGTATCTAAGCAAGATGATGGAGATGTTTGAGCATGGCGATCTCACAGAAGCACTCAAACATGCAATTCCGTTCGGCGATCTGTCTTCGCTGAGTCAACGGCCTGCGCTTGGTCTGCCGTCGCCGCGAAATAATCTTTCGATCTCTCCATGGCAGGGGCAGAGCTCAACCAGTATTGGCCTTGGCGCCGACGTTTTGTCTTATCTCTACCAGCTTTACCGCGCGTCTTTCCAACGGCTGGAGGCCCAAAACCGGATCGAAGAAGCCGCGTTTGTGCTCGCTGAATTGCTACGTGCGAATGAAGAGGCGGTCGCGTTTCTCGAAAGACACGGAAAAGTAAAGCTTGCGGCGGAGCTGGCGGAAGGACGTGAGTTGCCGCCTGGCCTGGTAGTGCGTCAATGGTTTATTGCGGGCGATATCAAGCGAGCCGTGGAGATCGCGCGACGAACCCACGCGTTTGCTGATGCGGTCTTGCGCCTTGAAAAGACAAACAAGGAACAGGCTGAGAACCTACGGGTAGTATGGGCCCTGTCGCTGGCGGAGTCAGGAAATTATGCGGGTGCAGTCGATGTCATTTGGCCCGTTGAGGCTCATCGGCGAACAGCTCTTAGGTGGATGGAAAAGGCAATTGAAGTTGGCGGCCCAGTGGCCGGGCGGATGCTCGCGCGCAAGTTGACGATTGATCCTGACGATTTCGAGAACATACGTCGCCGGGCTCTGACTTTTCTGGAAGATGAAAGTTACGAGCTACAGGAAACACGTGCGTCGTTCGCCGAAGCACTCGCTAACGGAGAAAATACGAGGGAAGCACGAACATTAGCTCGGGTCGCAGCACGCGCTATTTTGCGCGATGCAGGACAACACACTACTGCACTCACCGCGAACCAGTTCACTCGTCTCGTCAAGTTCAGTGGCGATGGCCCATTGCGAACGGACGTGCCGCAATTTCCGGTCGAGCACGATCAGCCGGTTACCCCGTTGTTCTCGATCAGGTGTGTTGCTGCAGATTGTGGCTCGATGCCGGTCCATGATGCTTTGCTTCTGCCGAACGGCCGGATGCTTGTCGCGCTCGGAGAGATCGGCGCCAGACTGTTAACGCGAGACGGTCGGACCGTCACACACTTCGATCAACCTGCTGAAAAGCTCGTGATTTCGGATAATGGTGCGCGTGCGATCGCCCTTGCACGTCGTGGCCAGGTGTGGCGACTGTCACGTCTTGATCTGGTTGAGTGGCGCTGTGAAGACTGGTGCGATGCGGAGATCGATGCCTTTGCTCCGAACTACGATGGCAGTCTCTGGTTTCTCGGCGCCAAAGGCGATTTTTATGCGATCGACGCTCAGTCAAAAAGTTTTGAAGCGCTCTGGCGAGTGCCGGACGCGGGCGGTGAAGTTCTCAGCGTCGCCCGTTCTGCATCGTCGTGCAGTTTTCTTACTGCTTCGAAAGAGTGGTCAGATTTAGAGCAGTGGGTATACGCGCTTCCATTATTGACACTGCGGCGTCGTACATCGCCTCAAGACCGACCAGATAACGTGATTCGTCTGAACTGGTGCGAGGCGTTCTCTCCGGAAGGTGTTTATGTGGATCAGTCTCGCTACTGTCTGTTGGACACTAGTCAACCGGAAGCGAGCAAGGTGACGCCGCTCCCGTCTCTTGCACTGCGTGTGTTTGAAGGTGAACAGGAAAAGCTTGAAATTTCCATCGGTAACGAATCGTCCGAGCCTTTGATCCCTGAAGTATTCGGCAGGAGGGTCGCTTCACCAGTGCTGGAGACAGACGGTGTCAGAGTTCGCGTGATTGACCTTCAGTCAAAGGACATTACGGCGCAACTGTTTTTAGAGAATGCAAATCAAGTCTCAACCAGACTGGCAGAAAACACACTCACAGTCGCCGACAATCTCGGCCGCGTGCTCGTAATCGATCTGCGTCGCAACTGCTCGATACGCAACTTCCGCATTTAGAAGAGAGATGGTTTTGATCGATTAGATTGTTGTGGTCTAACTATGTCGATTTGCGTTTCGGGATCCGGCGTGGCAACTCTTTCGAATACAACATGTCGACCATATCTAAAACAAGACCTCTTTTTTCCGACGACAACTCTTTGAATCTCGAAAGCAGTTGAACTGTCTCGGATTTATCGTCCGAATCGACAAGTCCGACCGCACGTAAGAATACTTCTTCCGGTGGAACGCCGAGGCCATACGCTAGCGCTTTGAGCGCAACGGCGGTCGGGTGCAGCGCTGGGTTGTTCTCGATTCGATTGACGTAACTTCCCGCGATGGGTTTTCCAAAACGAGCGCTCCGCTTTTCCACGTCCTTACATGAGAGACTCTTCTCCTGGCGAGTTTGTTGGACGAAGTCTCCGAACGCTTTTGGATTCCTGATTACCATCCAGATGGTTTTTGCACTCACTCCAGCGCGACGATGCGCCAAAAGAGAAACTTTGTA
>Ga0134124_10005273_pt1 | contig 10395 bp, 10 predicted proteins | sample KB304_FD_96880 | JGI IMG/M metagenome (GOLD analysis project Ga0134124, IMG submission 96880) | Terrestrial soil microbial communities without Nitrogen fertilizer from Kellogg Biological Station, Michigan, USA - KB3-0-4 | ecosystem: Environmental > Terrestrial > Soil > Unclassified ... | reverse complement strand
GTCGTCCTCGACGACGCCGACCCGCAGGCCGTCGCGAAGGTCCTGCGCAGCGGGGTGTTCCGCAACGCCGGGCAGGTCTGCACCGCGCTGACCCGCGTCGTCGTCCCGCGTTCGCGCTACGAGGAGTTCACCGAGGCGCTGTGCGACGCCGCGAACGCCATCGTCGTCGGCGACCCGATGGATGCGGCCACGGAGATGGGGCCCCTGGCGAACGCGGCCCAGCGGGACCGCGTCGAGAAGTCGATCGCCGACGGGCTCGCCCAGGGCGCGCGGATCGCCGCGGGCGGCGGCCGGCCGAAGGGGCTGGACCGCGGCTACTACTTCGAGCCGACCGTGCTGCGCGACGTGGACAACGGCATGACCGTCGCGCGGGAGGAGATCTTCGGCCCGGTCGCGGTCGTGATCCCGCACGACGGCGACGCGGACGCCGTGCGGATCGCGAACGACTCCGCCTATGGGCTGCACGGAGCGGTGTTCACCGCGGACGTCCAGCGCGCGCTGGACGTCGCCGGGCAAATCCGGACGGGGACGTTCAGCATCAACAGCTGCGTCAACAATCCGACGTCGCCGTTCGGCGGGGTCAAGGCGTCAGGCATCGGCCGCGAACACGACCGGGAAGGCCTGGAGTTCTTCACCGAGCTCAAGACCGTGAACCTGACGCCCGCGATTTCCACGGCCCTGCGCGAGACTGTGGTGATCCGATGAGCGCGGCGACCGAGTTCGAAACCGTCAGCGTGCGGGTCGAGGACGGCGTGGCCGTGGTCACGCTGAACCGTCCGGACAAGATGAACGCCTTCAACCCCACCATGCGTGAGGACCTGCTCGCCGCCTTCGACCGGACCGACGCGGACGACGAGGTGCGCGCCGTGGTGATGACCGGCGCCGGAAAGGCCTTCTGCGCGGGCGCCGACCTGTCCGGACGGGGATTCGCGGCGGCGCAGAGCCAGGAGGGCGTGGAGGTTCCGCGCCTCACCCGGGACAGCGCCGGGATGGTCACGCTCCGGATCTTCGACTCGCTCAAGCCGGTCATCGCCGCCGTCAACGGCGCCGCCGTCGGTTTCGGGGCCACGGTGACGCTCGCGGTGGACATCCGCCTCGGCTCGACCAGGACCCGCTACGGCTTCGTCTTCGCCCGGCGCGGCATCGTGCCGGACGGCTGCGCGAGCTGGTTCCTGCCCCGGATCGTCGGGATCAGCCGGGCGGCGCGCTGGTCGTACACCGGAGACCTGATCTCCGGCGACGAGCTGGTCTCCTCGGGCCTCGTCGACGAGCTGCACGCGCCCGAGGACCTGCTCCCCACCGCGTTGCGGCTGGCCGGCGAGATCGCCGCCAGCACGGCGCCGGTGTCGGTGGCCGTGACCCGCCAGCTGCTGTGGCGGATGCTGGCCGCCGACCACCCGATGGAGGCGCACATCGCCGAGTCCCGCGCGCTGTACGGTCGGATGCGCAGCGCCGACGCGGCCGAGGGCGTCGCCTCGTTCCTGGACAAGCGGCCGGCGGCCTTCCCCCTGCGCGTGTCGACGTCGATGCCGGACGTGTTCGACCCGGAGGCTCAGCCCCTGACCTTCCCCGACGAGCCAGCCTCGCAGCGGTACCTGCCACCGGAGCCCGAGCCGCGGCGGCTCGCGCCCACCGATCCGCAGGCCGCGGCCGCGCCCTCCTGACAGGCTCGCGGGAGCCAGGCCACCACCACATCGAGGAGCCACACCCATGACCGAAGCGCCGTCCGACGTCACCGTCGAACGCGACGGCCCGGTTCTGATCATCACGATCGACCGGCCGACGGTGCGCAACGCGGTCGACGCCGCCGTCGCGCGCGGCCTCGCCGCGGCCGTCGACCAGCTCGACGCCGACCCGGCCCTGTTCGTCGGCATCCTGACCGGGGCCGGCGGGACCTTCTGCTCGGGCTTCGACCTGAAGGCGTTCCTGCGGGGCGAGAGCGCCCAGATCCCGGGGCGCGGCTTCGGCGGGCTGGTCGAGCGGCTGCCGCGCAAGCCGCTGATCGCGGCCGTCGAGGGATGGGCGCTGGCCGGCGGGTGCGAGCTCGCCCTCGCGTGCGACCTGGTCGTCGCCGCCGAGGACGCGTCGTTCGGTCTGCCCGAGGTGAAGCGCGGGCTCGTCGCCGCCGCCGGCGGGCTCATCCGGCTGCCGCGCCGGCTCCCCTACCATCTCGCGATGGAGTACGCCCTCACCGGCAAGCCGCTGCCGGCGCCGAGGGCGGCCGTGCTCGGCCTGGTCAACACCCTGACCCGGCCGGGCCAGGCACTCGCCGGCGCGCTGGAACTCGCCAGGGAGATCGCGGCGAATGGCCCGCTGGCGGTCCAGGCGACCACGGAGATCCTGCGGACGTCGCTGGACTGGTCCGAGCAGGAGGCGTTCGCCCGCCAGCGCGAGATCGTCGCGCCCGTGTTCGCCTCGTCCGACGCCCGCGAGGGTGCGCTGGCGTTCAAGGAGAAGCGCGCCCCGCTCTGGACGGCCAGCTGAAGCGCGCCGGGCGGGGGAACGAGGTTGGTCCCCCTCGGCCGGTGGAACGACAGACCGGAACCAAGGAAGGTCGACGACAATGAAGATCAGCGTGGATTCGAGCCGCTGCCAGGGGCACGCGCTGTGCGCCGCGGTCGACGAGGACATCTTCCCCCTGGACGAGGAGGGCTACAGCTCGCTCGGCGAGCCCCGGGAGGTCCCCGCCGGCTCCGAGGAGAACGCCCGGCTCGGCGTCGCCGCCTGCCCCGAGCGGGCGCTCACGCTGCACGACTGAGCCGGATCAACCGCGGACGGATGTCCGCTGTCGCCGGACGGCGGCGTGGTGGAGCGCGACGCCGCCGCAACTCGAGATCTTTCTAAGCGCCGCGGACACGGCTTCGCTATCGATGCGGAAGGTTTGAGATGACGAATTCAGATTTGTTATTACAACTCCCCCAGGAGGACCGGTGGCGTACGATCTGAAGATTCGCGACGGAACGATCGTCGACGGCACCGGACGACCCCGCTTCACCAGCGACCTCGGTGTCGTCGGCCGGAAGATCGTCGCGGTCGGGGACGCCCCCGACTCCGCGCACACCGAGATCGACGCCTCGGGAAAGATCTCCCCATCGGGATGTTGGCGTGAAGACGCGGTGGCCTCCCGGGCCGCCGGTGAGGACGCCTCGGGGTTCGCCGGCGCGACTGCGCCGGGCCCGACGAGAACGATCATTGACTCAGGCAAACCGCCCCCATAGGGTCTGGAGCGATCAGACGTTTGGTAGGACAAACATCTCGATCCTCCCTGCGCCGATCCACCGAGCCCGATCCGCCGATGGCGGGAGACAGGCGCCCAGCCGATCCGGCATCGATGCAACGCCTCGCGAACCGCGACAACACATCATCGTGGAGACAGGAACAGGAGCTGGGCATGCGCACTGAGGCGGCCGTCCTCTGGGAGGTCGGAGGTCCCTGGAAGATCGAGGAGATCGAGCTCGATCCCCCGGGCCCCGGCGAGGTTCTCGTCAAGCTCGCCGCGTCCGGGCTGTGCCACTCCGACGACCACATGGTCACCGGCGACACCCCCGGGTACTTCCCCATGGTCGGCGGGCACGAGGGAGCGGGCGTGGTCGTCGAGACCGGGCCCGGAGTGACCCGGGTCCAGACGGGTGACCACGTACTGCTCGCCGCGGTTCCGTCGTGCGGCGCCTGCCGCTGGTGCTCCAGCGGCCGCGCGAACCTGTGCGACGTCGGCGCCTTCGCCCTCACCGGACACGGGCCGGACGGCACCTTCCGCCGCCACCACGCCACCGCCGACCTCGGCGCCTACTGCCAGATCGGCACCTTCTCGCCCTACACCGTCGCGAACCAGATACAGACCGTGAAGATCGACGACGACATCCCGCTGGAGCTCGCCGCGCTCGTCGGCTGCGGCGTCACCACGGGCGTCGGCGCGGCGACCAAGGCGGGGCACGTCGCTCCCGGAGACGTCGTTGTCGTCGTCGGCATCGGCGGCGTGGGCATCAACGCCGTCCAGGGCGCGCGGATCGCCGGCGCCGCGACCATCGTCGCCGTCGACCCCGTCGAGAAGAAACGCGACTGGGCGCTGCAGTTCGGCGCGACCCACGTGGCCGCCTCGATCGAGGACGCCCACGCCCTCGTCTCGCAGCTCACCCACAACGTCATGGCCGATAAGGCGATCCTGACCGTCGGCGTCGCCCACGGGGACCAGGTCGGCCCCCTGCTCCGGCTCGTCTCGAAGGGCGGCCGGGCCGTGGTCACCTCGGTCACCCCGCTGCGGGAGACCGAGATGTCCGGCTCGCTGTTCGAGATCGCGATGATGAACAAGGAACTGGCCGGCCACGTCTTCGGCCAGGCCAACCCGACGGCCGACTTCCCCCGGCTGCTGAACCTCTACAAGTCCGGCGTCCTGCGCCTCGAGGAACTCATCACCAAGCGGTACTCGCTGCACGACATCAACGAGGGCTACGCGGCGATGCACCGCGGCGACAACCTCCGCGGCGTCATCGTCTACGACTGAGCCCGCACGCCTGAGCGCTCGGGGTAACCACCGTGGCCGAGGTCGTCGTCGACGACCTCGGCCGGAAGCGGTCCGCGTTAGGTTCAACAGTCATCCGAACCCTGGGTGGCTTGACCCGGCCAGTTGACGGTAGAGCGCCCCGACAATCGGACATAATTGCAAACATGCGTTTGGATGTTGGAGTGTGGCGTGGAGGGCATTCGTTCTGCCTCAACGAACCCGCCGCATCCGACACGGACTCACTCGATCGCGGCAGATGTGTCAGATCCTCGCGGCGGTCCTGGGACCCGGCTGGTCAACCAGCTCCACCAGGCGCGCCTCCCGTGACACACGCCAACCATCTGACCGCGCACGGTCCACGATCCACCCGACCGACCGGAGGCACCACATGACTTCCTCTCCCCGCCGCGTCGCCATCGTCACCGGCGCGGCACGCGGCATCGGCGCGGCGATCGCCCGCAGGCTCGCCACGGATGGGCTGAGCGTCGCGGTCCTCGATCTCGATGAGGCGGCGGCGAAGGTCACCGTCGACGCGATCTCCGCCGACGGCGGCACGGCGCTCGCCGTGGCCGCCGACGTCAGCGACACCGACCAGGTCGCCGCGGCGGTCGGCCGGGTCGCGGCCGAGCTCGGCCCGCCCACCGTCCTGGTCAACAACGCCGGCGTCACCCGCGACAACCTGCTGTTCAAGATGACCGACGGCGACTGGGACACCGTGATCGGCGTTCATCTGCGGGGCGCCTTCCAGATGACCCGCGCGGCGCAGAAGTACATGACCGAGGCCGGCTTCGGACGGATCATCAACATCTCGAGCACGTCCGCACTGGGCAACCGCGGCCAGGCGAACTACTCCGCGGCGAAGGCCGGGCTCCAGGGGTTCACCAAGACCGTCGCCATCGAGCTCGGCAAGTTCGGCATCACCTGCAACTCCATCGCGCCCGGCCTCATCGCGACCGAGATGACCAGGGCGACCGCGGAGCGTCTCGGCGTTCCCTGGGACGAGTACGCCGCCGCACGGGCGAAGCAGATCCCCGTGGCCCGCGTCGGCGAGCCCGAGGACATCGCGAACGCCGTGTCGTTCTTCGCCGGCGACGCGGCCGGGTTCGTCTCGGGACAGGTCCTGTACGTCGCCGGCGGGCCCAAGGCGTAGCGACGCCCGGCGGTGGGGACAGCACACGACCATCCCCACCGCCCGGCTCACGGTCGTCGCGGCCCGGAGGATTCGGCTGGTCCGTATCGTTCGCGCAGCTCGGTCTTGAGCACCTTCCCCCCGGCGTTGCGAGGCAGCGAATCCACGGTCACGGTCCGCCGCGGCAGCTTGTAGCCGGCCAGGCGTTCGCGACAGAACGCCCTGATCTCGTCGGTGCTCGGCGGCTCGGCGGGATCACGGGCGACGACGACCGCGACCGGGGTCTCGCCCCAACGCTCGTCGGGTACGCCGATCACCGCGACCTCGGCGACCTTCGGGTGGTCCGCGACGACGTTCTCCAGCTCGGCGCAGTAGATGTTCTCACCACCCGAGATGATCATGTCCTTTTTCCGGTCCACGACGTACACATAGCCCTCGTCGTCGCGCCGTACGAGGTCGCCGGAATGAAACCAGCCCCCGCGGAACGCCTCCGCGGTGGCGACCGGGTTGTTCCAGTACTCCTTCATGACCATGGGCCCCCGGTAGACGATCTCGCCGACCTCGCCGACCGGGACGTCGCGCATGTCGTCGTCGACAACCCGGACCTCGACGTTCGTCATCGGCGTACCGACCGAACCGATCTTGCGGACCGAGTCCTCGCCGCGCAGCGCGCAGGTGACCGGGCTGCATTCCGTCTGCCCGAAGCTCGACACGACCTCGGCGTGCGGGAACGTCGTCATCATCGTCCGCAGCAGCGTGAGCGAGGCCGGGGCCGCACCCCAGCTCAGTCGCCGCAGCGCGGAAAGGTCATGGCTCGCCAGGTCAGGGACCGCGCAGATCGCGGCCCACTGCGACGGCACGAAGAAGCACGAGCTGACCCGCTCGTCGGCGAGCAGGCGCACGGTGGCAGCCGGATCGAACCCACCCGACCGGATGATGACCGAGCGTCCGCCGTTGATCAGCGGCGGAATCGTCCCGGCGAGCCCGGCGATGTGGAAGAGCGGCGCGCCGGAAAGATAGACGCGGTCGTCGCGCGGGATTCCGAGAAATGCGATCTGGCTCAGCCCGTGCAGGAAGAGGTTGCGATGGGTGAGCACCGCTCCCTTGGGATGCCCGGTCGTTCCCGAGGTGTACATGATGAATGCCGGGGCGTCGTCGTCGACGGCGAGCTGGACCGGGGTGTCGGCCGCGGCCGCCAGCAGGTCCTCGTACTCCCGCCCGAGGTGGATTACGGTCCCGACGTCGGGCGCCTTCTCCCTGGCCGTCCGCGTTCCCGCCGCGAGCTCGTCGCCGACGAGAGCGCACCGGGCGCCGCTGTCGGCGAGAAGGTATGCGATCTCCGCGGGCGTGAGCCGGAAGTTGATCGTGACGCAGACGGCCCCGATCCGCGCGATCGCGTAGTACGACTCCAGGACCTCGATGCTGTTGCCCGCCATCACCGCGACCCGGTCGCCGGGGCGCACGTCCCGGTCGCGCAGCACGTTCGCGAGCCGGGTCACCCGGCCGTCCAGCTCCGCATAGGTCCGGCGGTGCGCCGCGTCGATCAGGGCGATGGCGTGCGGCTGGCTTCTGGCGTGGCGGCCAAGGATGTCGCGCAGGGTCATTCCCCGGCCGCCGACGTCACTCATCGGGTCCGCCCTCCGTCTTCGACTCGGCGCTCGCCGTCCCTCATCACCACTCCCAGCGGGGAGGGACCGCCGATGGGCCGTCGAAAGACCGGACACTACCGTTCCCGTGGGCGCCCGCGCGCCCGCGCGGTTCAGGCGGGCGCGGGGCCGGGAGACGTCCCGGCTCACGTCGCGCGGGACCCGCCGTCGTCGGATCAGGCCAGGCCCGGAGCAGCGCTAGGCCTGCTCGTCGACCACGATCGCCAGGGCGGGGCAGACCTGGGCCGCCTCCCGCACCTGCTCCAGGAGGTCGTCGGGCGGAGCCTCGTCGAGGAGAATGACCAGGCCGCTGTCCTCGTCCTGGTCGAAGACGGTACCGGCCGACAGGACGCACTGCCCCGCCCCGATGCAGATGTCGCGGTTGACGGTGATCTTCATACGACTCCTTCGGTTGGTCCGACGTCATCGGTGGTTCGACGGCGCCACACGGGGTGCTAGCCGAGCGCCGCGAGTGCGGTCTCCAACGGGACCTCCTCACGCGCGAGGAGCCCGCGCAGCCGAGCGATCGCCGGCGCCGCGCCGAGACCCACCGCCGCGGTGAGCCGACCGTGCGAACCGAACACCACGACCGGCCGGCCCCGGCTCCCCCAGCTGACGATCGTCACGTCGTCGCCCGGGTCCGGCCAGCCGACGACCTGCAGCTTCGTGTCGAACTGGTCGCTCCAGACGTAGGGAGCGGCGTCGTGGGCTCGCGAGTCTCCCGTGACGATGTTGTGCGCGACGACGGCGGCCTGCTCCACGGTCGCGGTCCAGTGCTCGCATCGTGGGCCGAGCCCGCGGCGGGGGTGCCTCCAGCGCGCGACGTCACCCAGGGCGTAGACGTCCGGCACCGTCGTTCGCCCGGACGGCTCGCACAGAATGCCGTCGTCGATCTTCATCGTGCCGTCTGGGATCCAGTCGAGTTCGGGGACGCTTCCGATGCCGACGACGACCGTGTCGACGACGACCTCATTTCCCGTCGACAGTTCGAGAGCGATGCCGCTGCCCCGCGGGCGAGCCGAGACCACGTTCGTACCGCAGAGCACCTCCACGCCCTGCTCCTCATGAACCGCCCTCATCAGGTCCCCGACCGTGCTTCCGAGGACCCGTGTCAGCAACGACGGCATCGCCTCCACGATCGTGACGTCCACGCCGAGGGCGCGGGCACTGGCCGCGACCTCACAGCCGATGAACCCACCGCCGATCACCGCCAGCCGCCCGCCTCGGGAAAGCTGGCCACGCAGTTCGAGCGCGTCCTTCTCCGTGCGCAGGGTCCGGGCGCCGGCCTCACTCAGGAACGGCAGGGTCCTGGCTCTCGCGCCGGTGGCGATCACGAGCGAGTCGTACTCCAGCTCGGTCCCGTCGGCCAACGCCACCACCGAACGGTCGCCCTCCAGACCGACCGCCGCGCCGCCGAGGCGCACTTCGACCCCGAGGCGCTCGTACTCCTCGCCGCTACCGAGCCGCGGCGGCGGCGAACCGGTCCGCAACACCTGCTTGGACAGCGGCGGCCGGTCGTATGGGACGGCATCCTCGTCGCCGACGAGCGTTATTCCACCCTCGTGACCGGAGCCGCGCAACGCCGTCACGACACGATGTCCCCCAAGGCCCGCGCCGACGACGACGACGCGGCCAGTGGCTCCGCCCGCTGCATTACCCACGGTCAGGTTCTCCTTCGTGGCGACCACGGTCGCCGACGAGGAGCCCGTCGATCAGAGATCGACGGGCTCGTTATCGGGCGCGAGTCGGTTGGCGAACCGTACGGCCAGTCACGCCCCAGCAGCTGTCTCGCTCTGCCCTAGCTGGCAGTCTATGCCAAAATCTACACTTAGCGTCAAGACCCGCCCGCACCGGCCGGGACCGCGCCGCTGGTCTTCACCAAACAGGCCGAACGGCACGTCGCGCAGGTAGCGGACCTTCTTCTCCAGGCGGCAGCACGCCCCGGCGGGGTCGGCCAGCCGGACCGCCGATCCGGCGGCCGGACGCGGGCCCTGGCGGGCTCCGCGTCCACCCGGCACGGCGCTCCACGGACAACCGGCGTGACGCTCAGCAGCGCCCGCCAGATCTGACAGACGCTGACATTTCTTGTAGACTGACCTCGTGGCGCAACCCGTCTCGCTCCGTGAGCGCACCAGGCAGGCGGTGCGCGCCGAGCTCAGCCGTTGCGCTATGGATCTCTTCGCCGCCGGCGGGTACGAGTCGACGACGGTCGCCCAGGTCGCGCGGGCGGCCGGCATGTCGGAGCGAAGCTTCTTTCGTTATTTCGGATCGAAAGAGGAGCTGGCCCTGGCCAGCCAGGAGCAGATCGGACGTCTGCTGGCCGAGACGCTTGCCGAGCGTCCGGCGGCTGAGCCGCCATGGCTGGCCCTGCGCCGCGCCTTTGATCCCATCGTCGCGGCGATCGACGATTCGGACGGTCGCGCGCGTCGTCTTGTCGGGATGCTGCATGGCACACCCGAACTTCGCGGTGGCCAGCTCAGCAGGCAACATGAATGGGCGATGCTCCTGGCGCCGCACGTCGCCGCGCACCTGCCGGCGGCCGAAACCGCGGCCGCTCCCGGCCTGCGCGCCACGGCGATCGCGGGTGCGGCCATCATGTGCTATCAGATGGCGCAGACCGCGTGGATCGACGCGAACGGCAGTATTTCCATGAGCACGCTCCTCGACGATGCCATGGACGCCGTCGCCAGCATGGCCAGGCTAAGGTCCGAGCAGGCGCCGAAGGACTGACGTCCGTCTCACGGGCACGCGACGGTCAGGAGGCGGCGGAAAGCGATCGTTGCCCGTCCGGCTCCAGCGGCGTGACAGCGGACATCGCCTGGTCCATCAGGACCGAGATCCGCACCTTTCGGCCGGAGTCGAGCCACGTGCGCTGTACCGCCTCGTAGCAGGCCAGGGCGGCGCCGGCCATCGCGAGCGCGCGCGGGTCGGCGTCGGTCCGCACCGGCGGGTCGAACCTGTACAGCAGGTGCGGCGCGAGCAGGTCCCGCCACCGCGAACGACGCGCCAGCTGGCTCGCCAGCAGGACGGGCGTCTCGTTCAACATCCGCAGCAGCACCGCCGAGCGGTCCGGATCGGCATCCATCCGATCGACGATCAGGTCGAACGCCCGGCGCAGG
>Ga0134124_10005271_pt1 | contig 10395 bp, 9 predicted proteins | sample KB304_FD_96880 | JGI IMG/M metagenome (GOLD analysis project Ga0134124, IMG submission 96880) | Terrestrial soil microbial communities without Nitrogen fertilizer from Kellogg Biological Station, Michigan, USA - KB3-0-4 | ecosystem: Environmental > Terrestrial > Soil > Unclassified ... | reverse complement strand
GGATGTCCGGCGGACGCATCACGGACGGCTACGTTGCGAGCATTACCACCGACAGGGCCACGAATCTTTCTGTCGAGAAGCTGGTTGCTCTGGCCGACGGCCTTGGGGTGGATATTGATGAACTCTTTCATATCGCTCGCGGGCTGCCCGAAGAAGAGCGGAAGACAAGCTATACGGCTGACGCGTTGAAGATCCTGGAGCTTGTACAAAAGGCGGTAGCCAGTCCCGACGTGACTGAGATTCTCGATGAAGCGGTGCGAATGTCACTCGAGCAAAGGCGTTTGCTGCTCAAATGTATGCAGAGGGTCGGCGCGAGCAAGTCGAATTCCCGGTCTAAGGGTAAGTAACCCGCAAATCACGAGCCTTGATTCTCCTCGGGCTGAAATCCTCGAGAAGCAGCAGTGCTTCGCATAAGAGATCGTCATACACGTCCGAGCCTGCCCCACATCTCAGCAATCTTGTCTTCGGTTGAAAGCTTCTTTAGTCTTGTTTGCCTGTCTTTGAAGGCACTTCTGCGTTCGGTCACTCGTTCTTCCACTCAAGCAAATTAACTATGGCAGCTCGTTGTTGTATAGACGCCGCAACAGGATCGCCGGTGTCTGCAATGTCTGAGCGCCGGGCGGCAACTACTGCCCATACGGCGAACGCGTGAGCTTATTCAACCTGTGCGACAATCTTCGCCGCCAGTCCTGAAACAACGGTTTTGCAGAAATGGCTCGCGCTACCCGTGTCGCAAGTTGTTGGTAGAATTCCCCATGGGTGATCCCTGTACCTAAATCAGCTAATCGCTTTAAGGAGCAAGAATCAGTGAAAACAAGATTGTTGTTGGCAGTTGTCTGCATACTCTCTCTCCCATTTGCGTTCTCACCATCAGGTGGTGACAAACTCAAGAGCCCGACGCCCTATGCCCCAGTAGCTTATGCCGGCCATACGCTTACTGGATTTTGGTGCGAATGCGGCGGAAGGGATTGCGTGTGCGATCCTGGGGAACTGCCGGGCGGCAACCGCGCCACGTCGGTTAATAATAACGAGTCTTCCGATAAAGGCCCTTCCGCAATTCGCGCTAACGCGCGATCCGGTCCTGACTTCGGAAGCGGGGGGCTGATTTTGGCGCTCGCGCTTCTCTTGTGGGCCAGACTGCGCGCTTAAGTTCTTAGCGCCGTCTGGCTGACGCCCAGTAGATTCAACCTCACCCGCCGGAGCCCGGCGGGATAGGTGATGTTTATTTAGCTTGTTAATGGGCCCCGTCCCTCGGCGGCACATTATTAGACGTGTGCCTGGCCGCTCGCCGCCGCTCGTCGCGCAAGGCTCTGAGACCTTAACCGTTAGCCGGCAAGCCGTTCACCTTCCGAAACCGTACCCGGATATGGCCAAGGATAATTGAATTTCAGATAGCGCACGGAACAATATTCCACAGAGGACCCGTCAATATATTGACCGAACCGGATTTGGCGACTAGGCGGTTTTGAAGATTACGGTCTAACGGTGTCTCAGACGGGGCTGGCGGGATATCCTGCACGTCGACGCCGCTCGTGACGGCAGTCAGGCGGTAGCCGGGTTAATGGCTGTCACATCACCTTGCCGTCGTTGCGATAGAAGCGGCGCAGCATATCATCTACATCCTTCTTGCCGATTGCTTCAAAAACAATCGTGGGCGGGAGACCGAGACCTTCGGCGAGTCTAAGCGCCGTCTCGACATTCAATGTGCTGACGACCGACGACAGGATCTTCGACAGCAGCCCCTGATCGAATCCGGCCTGGCGACAGAAATCGACTTGCCGCATTCCTTTCGTGCGCAGCCGTTCACTCACCAGTTCGGCGAGCGGGCTGCGCCGGGCGTCTCCATTTGTGCGGGCGGCGGCTGTTCCCCTATCCGACAATTCCAAGATTGGCTTAGACATTTAGGCTCCCCTTCGCAATCATTTCCAATTCGCTTTCATCTGACTAACGCGCACCATTCGTCATGAACGTCACTAAGCTTGTCACTCCAACCATGCTCGAAATCTTTGTAATGGTCTTGAACAGGTTGCCGTGCACGACGACCGTATCCCCCGGGCGGAGGAACGCATTCTCCTCCGGGTTTGCTTTGCCTTTCAGGATCTTTTTCATGTCCGCGTTCAACACTTGAACCCGGCCGTCCTCATACTGACGAAGTATCGAAACATTAGAGCTCCCGGTGTCGAGGATCCCGCCCGCAAGCGTGATCGCGTCCAGCACGCGCAACGGTCGCGTCATCACCATCACTCCCGGTGTCTTCACGTCCCCGAGAACGCCGACCTTTGCGCTTTGAGCTTCGAGCAGCGCGAGCGTGAGCCGCGGGTCCTTGATGAACTCGGCGACAGCGTTTGTGAAATACTCCTGCAGTTGAGGCAAGGTCTTGCCGACGACCGTCACATCGCCCATTAACGGAAAGTAGATTCGTCCGACCGGCGATACTGCAACTCGCTGCACCGAATCTTCGGGATGTTTGTCGATATAAATCGCAATCACATCACCGGGGCCAAGGCGATACGAGTTGTAGAAGCTGCTATAGACGGCGTTGATCTGCGTCTGAATCGCGGCCTCTTCCGTTGGAGTCACCATCTCGCCGGGACCGAGTGCGCGCGTGTCGGTAATCGCACCTTGATTGCCTTTCTGAGCGACCGTGCGAGGGCGGCTCTCGTCCAGACTCGTGGATACGGCCTGCGACCTGGTTTGTGCTGCGACGGTAAGCCCACAACTCAACAATGTAATTACCAACAGGCTAACGATCTTCTTTGCCATTGCATTCCTCACTTCTGGTCTTTATCTTCCACCGCGGCCGAACAGAACGATCTTGATCGTCTCGAACATTATGATCGGGTCCAGCAGCAGTGATTGGTTCTTGATGTAATACAGATCATATCGAAGTTTCTCGATCGCATCGTCGATCGAGGCGCCGTACGGATACTTGATCTGCGCCCAGCCGGTTAAGCCCGGTTTGACCACGTGGCGTTGAGAATAGTACGGCACGATCGCGCTCAACTGATCGACAAACATCGGCCGCTCGGGTCGCGGGCCGACGAAGTTCATGTCGCCTCGCAGAATGTTTATGAACTGAGGCAGCTCGTCGAATCTGAGCTTGCGGATAATGCGGCCGATGCGCGTCACTCGCGGATCGTCCTCTTCCGCCCAGACCGGCCCCGATGTAGCTTCGGCGCCGACCCTCATCGAACGAAACTTGATGATCTTAAAGGTGCGTCCGTTCTTGCCGACCCGCTCCTGGACGTAAAAGATCGGCCCACGCGATTCGAGCTTTATCGCAAGCGCGGTCAACAGCATGATGGGGAGCGATAGCACCAATCCGAATGCCGCAAGCGCCGCGTTGACGACCCGGCGAACGTGATATTCGAAATCTGTAAATCGGCTGCCTCGCGAGAAGATCAGCCACGAAGGCCTGAGCATCTCGCTGTCGATTTTCCCGGTCAGCCGCTCATAGTACTGCGCGGACTCTTCGACTGCGACACGTCCGCTGAGTGACAGGCCCAACAGTTCTTCAGTTGGGAACACGCCGCGCCGATCGGCTACCGCTACGACTATGCGATCGACCTGATACTGCTCGACGAGACTGCCGATATTCTCGGTAAGCCCGATGACTGAAGGATTGATCAAGCTCTTGCCGATCAGCTCCGGCTTGTTGTCCACAAATCCGACTATGTGAAACCCGGAAGCCCGCCGTTCGAGAGTTGCGCGCGCCAGTTCTATCGCCTGGTCGCCCGACCCCAATATCAGGACTCGCTCTCGGACGCCAAATTGCGGATGGCCCGCGCTCCACGCAACGACCAATCTCCATGCCGGAATAACTCCAAGCACGATCGTGATGTCTACCAAAAACACTCCGCGCCCCAACTGCAGCGCCGGTACAACGTAGAAGAGTATCGATAACAAAACCGTCGCCACGCTGAGTGCGATAAGCATGTTGATCAGCACACGCCTGTATCTTCGAGTGGCAGGCAGGTCGTAGAGATCGAAAAGATAGAACGCCAGTTGAATGACGATCGTCAGCATCGCCAGCTTCATCCAACCTCGATGATTGAGCAGCGCTTCTGACATTTCACTTCCCAATCGGATGTAGGTAGCGCAAAGTGCTGCTGCTGCCAGCAGCCCCGTTTCGCCAATTACCAGAAATAAGCGTCTCATTACTTCTTCTCCCCAGTCGCTCCGACGAACAACTAGAACGCAAGGCCGTCGGCCGCCGGCAATCGCTTCAGGCCCGTTTCTTCGTACGGCCAAAAAGGCGTCCAACAAGCGAAGCCTTGTCGCGTGCACTTGTGCCGGCGTCCGATTCGTTCAGCACGACGCCAAGTCGACGAGCCTTCGGCACCAGCTTGCGCGCGGCGGTCACTTTGCTGTGATGAGTGCACCCCGCCCGCGCGATGATGACTGACCCGTCAAGCACTGTTGCCAAACGTTCGGTATCAGGTGAATCAAGAATTGGGGGCGAATCAACGACGATCGCATCAAACTGCGGAGCCAGCTCCGCTATCACATCTTCAAGGCGCGATGACAAAGCTTCGGGAACCTGCGCGGCAAAATCCGCGCCCGAGGTCATCATATATAGTCCGTTTGGATCCAGCCGACACATTGTGTGTTTTGGCTCACAAGACTTATCAGCCAAACTCAACCAACCGCGTTTCGGGTTTATGCCGAGGGCGCGACCGGTGTCGCCGGTCCGGGTCGCGTCAATCAACAGCACGCGACGCTTACCCGCGAGGGACTTCTGAACCAAAGGCTTCTGAGCCAAACACCAGGCGAGATTGATCGCAACGGTAGTCTTGCCTTCACCGGCCACGGCACTGGTAACCAGCAGCGTCTTAAGTTTCTGACGCTCAGCCAGGTTCAGCACTTTGACCGCAAGCGCGCGGTATCCCTCGGCAGCCGGTCTATCCTGGCCGGTAATCGCGGCGAGGTGCGGGTCCAGATTCAGGCTGTCGACATTTGACACCTCGCTCGGTTCTTCGAACGCCGCCGTTGGGGGCTGTGAGGCGGCCGACGATTCAAAGACCGGGCGAGGCGACGACGGGGCGGCCCTGCGCGGCAAAGGAGCCGAGGCCGCGACTTTCAGGGCAGATCCCGCCGATATGACTGATCTTCTTTGCAGGGTCTTTTCAACTTCGCGCGATGGAGTCTGGTCGGTCTCAAAGTCAAAGGGCTCGGTCTCGTACAAGTGGGCTTCGCGCGAGCGACCGTCGCGAACCGAGGGGGCGCCGGCCGGTCGATCGCGCTCCTCCCACCTCTCTGCTCTGACCAATGCGTTGTAGACTCGTCCCATACTGTGCAATCCCAATGCGATTCAGCTTACAAGTTTCTGGAAACGCGCACGCGCGAAAAGAACTTCAGCGAAGCGTCGGAATCATGTTCGCGGTCGGAATGGATGACGTACTTTCCGTTACCGGCAGAAACCGCGTTCATCTTCAAGGCCGGCTCGTCCGCATCGCGCCGAATGTATTGCACCTTCGACGATGAAGCGTGTCGAGTTCGGTCGTCGAGCGCGAATTCATTGCCGATGATCCCCGCCGCCACGGCCGCCGGCGCCTCGGTTGACGTCAGGTCCAGCACGTCGACGACATCCTTGACGATCTCGCCGGTGATTCGCGTGCTTCCCTCGCTGAAGCCGGTCAGCAACGCGTTGTCGCAAATGTTGTTTATGATTCTTGGTATGCCGCCGGAAAAGCGGTGTGCCAGCCTTACAGCGTCCGGCTCAAACAAGTTTTCGTCAGCGCAGCCGGCAATTCGAAGACGCCAGCGTATATACTCGCCGGTCTCATGCGGAGTCAGGGTCTTAATCGAACACTTCAAGCTCACGCGTTGTTTTAGCTGGCGCAGATCGGGCTGGCTCAACAGGTCGTGCAGTTCGGGCTGCCCGCAGAGAATCACCTGAAGGAGCTTCTCTCGATTCGTTTCGAAATTTAGCAGCAGTCTTATTTCTTCAAGAAGATGACGCGGCAACAGGTGCGCCTCATCTACTACCAGTACCGTTCGGAGCCCCTGCGAATGACGAGAGACCAGAACGTTGCCAAGCAGTCGAAGCATCGAAGCCTTCGATTGCTGTGGCCGCATTCGGAATTCACCCGCGAGGAGATCAAAGAAATCTTCGGTCGAGAGAATGGGATTGAAGATGTACGCCGCGAGGACCGAGCGATCGAGCGACTGCAGCATCGATCTGAGAATCGTTGTCTTTCCGGTTCCGACTTCCCCGGTGACCACTACGATGCCTTTGCCGTTCTCAATTCCGTACTGCAGGTTGGCGAAGACCTCGAGCAGACTGTCCGTTCGAAACAGATACTTTGGGTCGGGCGCCAGGCTGAAAGGTATGTCGCGCAGTCCGTAGAATTTCTCGTACATGAGTTTCTCTCATTTGAGTTAAATGACTAATGGACGGGTGTTTCTACTTTTTTGTTATGAGCGAAAGATGTCCGTGGCGATGAAAACCCTGGTGAGTGCAAACGTCAATGCGACTGCCGCAGCGGACCCAAGAAAGATTCGGGCGTTCTTGCGCCACAGTGCAACCCGGCGCTCGCCGGCAGTGGTCGTCTTCGGGATTGTTGCGAGCAGAGGGAGTCGAGTGTAGTACTCGACATCTCTGGCGTCCGCAAGTGAGTTGAATCGCGTGGACTCTGCAAACAGCACGAAGACGGCTCCTATGGCCAATCCCAGAACGACGGATGCTGCTAATATGAGGGGGTGATCGGGCGTGATTGGGCTTGCGGGCAGGTTCGCCGGCTGCTCCAGCTTAAGCTGAACGCTCGCGCCCGTCTCTTGGCTGGACCGCGCTTCAAGTTCCTGAATCTGAGCGGCAACCTCTTTCTGATTGCGCTTTAGAGTGAGATATTCCTGCGCCAGTTTCGATGTGCCGGTCTCACGCCTGGAGGGCGCGGACTGCGGCTCGGGGGCAGGCGATAGCGATTGACTCGATGTGCGGCGCGAGATTTCGCGGCCCGTAACTTCGAGTTCGATCTTGAGCCGATTGCTTTCAGAGGAGAGCGATGCGAGTTCGCGCGCTTCGGGTGACTGCCCAACGAGCGCTGCATCTTGCCGGCGGAGTTCCTCGATTTGGCGGTTTATTGCCTCGATCTGATCGTTAATAGCTAAGACACGAGGGTGCTTGTCCGTAAGCTCTTGGCGGTTAATGAGCGTGTCACGCTGGCCCTGCAACTCGGTTCGCTTCGTTACGAGCGCCGCATAAACGGGGTTGCCGCGGAGCGCGGAACCCTTACTCTGCTGCTCCACGATTTGCCGCTGTTCGCTTATGCGCCGCTCGACATCTGCCAGTTGCTGCTGAAACTTGTATTGCTGGTCCTTAAGCCCTTCGATGGTCATCTGTTGAGCGCGTGCAATTTCGGCAGAAGTAGAAGGCTGTGGGTTTCTGGCTGGTTGGGCAGCTGCGATCAAGGGATATTCCGTCTCGACGGCCAGCCGGGGATAATTAGCTTCAAGTTCACGGAGACGTGAGGAGATATCAGTAGCGCGCTGGTGAAGCGCCTCAAGTTCGTCGCCAGAAGTTGCCGGCGTTTTGAGACTCGTTTTGAGGCTATTGGTCACGAGCCGGCTCGCAAGCTCAGAGGTCACCTGCCGGGCGATCTCGGGGTCTGCGGCACGGTACGAAACGGCCAGACTACCGGACTGGGGCTCAGCGTCAACGCGAATTCGTTGACGTATCTGCGCGGCAGAATTCTCGGGCGACTGATCTTGTGAAGCATGTTTCGCAAGTACGGCTTCGAGAACTTCATTGGTTGTGACTTGTTGCCGGAAATCGCTGAGTCGGCTCGTCAGATCGGATTCGCCCGGTTTAGGTTTCGCAACACCGACGATTGCGGTCGACTTGTAGAGATTAGGCAGTCTGGCCAGCGACGCACCAGCGGCGGTTGCCAGAACCAGCACCGGAGTTATCAGCAGGAGCTTATGTCTAAGTCCGGCGCGGCAATAGTCGGCTAGGTTTCGTCGTCTTCGCGAACTCATTCGTTCGAGTCCCTTCCTGTTATGCCATCTGGTTACTATTGAACGATCAATCTTGTCATCAGTCTTAAAGGACGAATAGGGCTGGGTTTCCAGACCACGTAGGACTCCTTTCCGCTCGATCCGGACGGCTTTCGAGCCTTGTTGGGAATAGTTCAACTAGCCCCTACAAAAGCAACAAGAACACTCGTATTCAAAAGTGTTGACATTGTTAACCCGCTGACTTATAACCAACTCGAAGCTAGCTCTCGCCCGTCTGTTTGAGTTTCTCGATTGAACAGGCTGGAGCTTGGGAAACAGAGCGAAACGACTCCTGCTGTCCCACCTGGAATGGCGGCCTCCTCCCTGCCCCTTAACTGTAAACACTTGACAGAAACGTGAGATCGCACGGCTTGTTGCCGGTTGTCTCGCCCCGAGTGCAACGGAAAAGGAACGCTTGTATGTTAGCTCAAGGGTCTTATGCATCAGTACCTCTCGCCGCGCTGCCATCGAAAAGAGTGGATCGATTCGATTGCCTGGCCGCCGCGCTCGATGAAATCAATGAGGGCGCAGTTTTCCTGAACGGGGAGGCACAACTGATATGGCACAATCGCGCATTTGATAAGCTTTTAGTTGAGAACCGGGAAGGCCATCTGCTGGTAGTCGCGCTCATCGAGTCGGTTGCGAGTTTTTGTCAGGAGGTTTTCGACTCGTCACGACATGCAGTCGAGTCATCAGTGCGAGACGTAACGGTAGGCCGAATCGAGCACGAGGTTCATTTCACACTTATGCCGGCGGGCATGCTGGGCGAAGAAAGTTACGTTTTGTGTCTGGTGAAGCGATCTGCATCACGATGGTCCAGTTACGAAGAACATCTGAGACAGACCTGCGGTCTAACTGAAAGAGAGGCTCAAGTTGCAGTTGAATGCTTGAAAGGCAACAAGAACCTCGAGATCGCCGGCCGCTTGAGAATAAGCGTCGAAACCGTCAACAAGCATCTCGATAAGGTTTATCAAAAAGCGAACGTCCGCGGTCGAGCCGAGCTGGCTTCGCGGCTGCTTGACGCCGCTTTGTGACCGCGGATTTTGAGCGAAGAATGGTTAACGGCAGGTCCTTTTCCCGCAAACTTAGTCCATAGGTGCCACGCTCAACACCGACAATTAATCACCGAGAACCGGTCTCCAGGAAGGACCCACCTGAAATGTCCGCCGAGGCTTGCGCCTGAGCAACAACAAGTCTATCTTTGAAGGAATGCGCGTTGAAAAGTCGTCTCTCACCGTCTTTACGCCGTTGGATGACGGAACCGGTGTGCTGCTAAACGTCGATACCTTGGTCTACTACAGCCTCAATAGGACCGCAGTGACTCTGTGGAAAGAAATAGAGGCCAGGAACCCCTTTGTGCCCGACGATCTCATCCCCACACTGTGCGAACGATTCGAAGTAGATCAGCAGGCCGCTCGACGGGAAATCACCTCTTTCATCGAAAAGCTGGAAGAGTTTAGAATTCTGCGCGCTATTTGACCGGCTTAGATAGGCTCTCGGTGAGCGGGAAATACTTGGCCTGCCTCCCTGCAAAGGCTTGGAAACATCCCATACGACTGTTAAACCCTTGACTCTACGACACTTTTGGCTCGCCATCCGTTGTTACTGACAGAATCCCGCTGATACCGGCCGCCATTTATCCGCAGGCGGTGAAAGTTTTTTTGAGGCGGTTACGGATGGGCAAACCTTACAATAAAAAGGGTTAGGCGTGTCGGAGAGGTTTAGCGATGAAATCCTGAGATTTTACTTTAACTTTTTTCTTGCATCCCCTTGAGAGGTATGGTATAACCTCGCCTCGTAAACAACACCGCTTCATGTTCCTGCCATAAAGCGGTACTGTTTTTGCGGTGCGTTGGGGTACGGAACATTCAGCAAGGGGGCTACTGAATGTTCATAGGGGGCTTGTCGATTAGACGACCCGGCGCACCGCACCATCATATTCTCTCAACTCTTCCAAGTCAAGGAATTTCATAGCGCACGCTCATCCGCACCAAAGTCCAAGGCACTTTCACACGGGGATTTCTACTCGAATCAGCGAATGATTTTGTGGGCTTGTCTCTGACAACTGCTTTATTTAGAGAAGTACGCCCGACAGGACTTGAACCTGTAACCCCCAGATCCGAAGTCTGGTGCTCTATCCAATTGAGCTACGGGCGCATTGATGTAGAGACTATCGGGAAAGGGTTACTGTGTCAATTGCTGTCACGATTGCGGCCGGAAAATCCTTAGCGGCCTCAAAACGCCGTAAGGGAGCTGGCTTGATTCAGCGGACGATAGAGTTCATTGAAGTCCCGTACGCTACGCTCGAAAATCGATTGGAACGCGGCGACGTCCTCCGGATGGACGGTTAAGTTGACGCCGTTGGCAAAGGCAAGATACGTATCGAGAGTTCGGAGTTGC
>Ga0134124_10005270_pt1 | contig 10396 bp, 9 predicted proteins | sample KB304_FD_96880 | JGI IMG/M metagenome (GOLD analysis project Ga0134124, IMG submission 96880) | Terrestrial soil microbial communities without Nitrogen fertilizer from Kellogg Biological Station, Michigan, USA - KB3-0-4 | ecosystem: Environmental > Terrestrial > Soil > Unclassified ... | reverse complement strand
TATCGGCATGGCGCTGACGCTCGCCGCGCGGATCGCGGGCGAGGAGGTCGCGCAGTCGATCCAGCTCGGGATCGAGTACGATCCCCAGCCGCCGTTCACGGCCGGCTCGCCGGAGACGGCGCCGCCGCACATCGTGGCCCGGCTGCGCGAGCGGCTCCGCGAGCGCCTCGCGGCGGCGGTCCAGTGACGGGGCTCAGCCCAGGGTGCGCTGTCGGCGCATGCGCGACTGCACGGCGCTGACGCGATCGCCGTCGAGCTCGATCTCGAGCTCGTGCTGCTCCTCCTCCCAGTGATGGACCGTGCTCAGCGGCCCCAGCGCCCGCCGCGAGCTCGGCAGCCGGCGCGCGCCTCGGTAGACGAGCGTGCGGCGCTGGCTCGAGCCCCGACGGTTGTGCTCCTCGTCGGGACGCCCGCAGAGCTTGCGCACGTCGCCCTCGGTCGTGGTGCCGGGAACGATCTGCTCGGCGACCGCGCGGGGCAGGGGCCCGCCGGCGAGGCGCGCGAATTCCGGCTCGCGGCGTCCGCGCACGTGCAGTCGCCTCCGCAAGAACTGGCTCACGTCGCGGCTGAGGAGGATGAAGCCGGCCAGGTTGCCGAGGGCCAGCAGCACCGCGGAGACGAGGATGGGGCGCCAGGCGATCACCCCGGTGAAGTAGCTGAACTGCACCTTGAGCATCTGGGCGGCGATGCCCTCGTTGGCGGCCAGGGGCATGGTGACGATCTCCGCCCCCGTGCGCAGCCGGCTCGGACGTCGCGTCGCGCTGGCGGGGCCGATCTCCTGGATGCGCAGGTGATCGGAATCGGAGAAGTTGGCCACCACGAGCGAGAGCTCGCGACCCAGCCGCACGACGCGATCGCGCTGCTCGAAATACAGCGGGAAGAGGGGTAGCGAGGGCGAGCCGATGTCGCCGAAGCCGGCCGTGAGCACCCAGCGCCGGCCCCAGAACGCCTCCTCGAACCAGCTGGCCGATCGCTGGGTCACCAGGCCCCGCGTGGCGAGCGTCAGCACGGTGACCGCGTGCGGGTCGGCCAGCTTCGGCGTCCACGGGATCTTGATGTAGGTCGCCGAGCCGAGCTGGGCGGCGGGCCCAGCGCGTGAGAACGTCACGAACGACGCCGACTCGGGCAGCGGGGTGACGGGCGCGCCGGTGCCCATCTGCATCTGATCGCGGGTGCCGAGCACGAGCCGGCCGCTCACGCTGACGGTGAACCCGCGCTCGACCAGGTCGCGCGCCAGGTCCGGATCCGCCGGCCCCGGTGCCGTGGCCTCGACGAGCTCGTTGGGCCAGAGCAGGAACAGGTCCTGGTTGATGTCCGTCGCCTTCTGACCGGGCGGCGCGGTCAGGCTCCAGGAGATCGCGACCGTGACCGGGCCCAGATCGGGTCGCACGCTGGCGACGACGAAGAGGGGGCCGATCGCGAACTCCGGATGGGGCCGCGAGGCCAGGAACACCTGGGCGTGGGTGGTGGCCGGAGAGGCCGCGAAGAGCAGCGTCGCGCAGAGCAGGGCCCGTCCGGAATTGCGCACCCTGAACGTCTAGCACAGGACACGATCGGGCGCGAGGTCGGGGGTAGAATACCGGCACCGTGGATCGTCCCCGCATCGCCGTCTCGCTCATGCCGCTGGAGAACCGGCGCGAGGTGCTGCTCTCGCTCGCGATGGCGGCCGACCGTCTCGGCTACGACGGCTACTTCCTGCCCGAGACGTGGGCCTACGACACCACCGTGCTCCTGGCCGCGGCGGCCCTGCGGACCGAGCGGATCACGCTCGGCACCGGCATCCTCAGCGTGTGGAACCGCAGCGCCGCCACCATCGCCATGGCCGCCGCCACGCTGGCCTCGCTCTCCGGCGGCCGCTTCGTCCTCGGTCTCGGCGCCAGCACCCCGCAGCTGACCGAGGGGCTCCACGACCAGCCCTACGTGGCGCCGGTCGCGCGCATGCGACAGACGCTGCAGCAGGTGCGGGCGCTGCTGCGCGGCGAGCGCATTCCGCTCGCGGTCGCCACCGGCGCCCGGCCGCTCAAGCTGAACGTGCCGGCGGCCCCGGAGCTGCCGATCTATCTGGCCGCGCTCGGTGACGCCTCGGTACGGCTGGCCGGCGAGCTGGCCGACGGCTGGACGCCGTTCATCTATCCGCGCCGCTGCCTGCCCGAGGGTGTCGAGAGGCTGCGCGAGGGCGCCGTGCGAGGCGGTCATCCGGAGCGGCTGCCGGTCGTGTCGCCCTCGGTGCCCACCGTCGTGTCGGAGGACCCGGCCCGGGCGCGCGAGGGAGCCGCCTGGTTCGTGGCGTTCTACATCGTCAGCATGGGGACGCTGTACCGGCAGTCACTCAGCCGCCAGGGGTTCGGCAAGGAGGTCGAGGTGGTGCTGGCCGCCAACGCGCCGAAGTTCACCGGCGCGGTGCCGCCCGAGGCCGAGGCGCTGCTGGAAGAGCTGACGGTGTTCGGCACTCCGGCCGAGGCCCGGCGCCGCCTGGCGCGCTGGCACGAGGCGGGGGCCGCGCTCCCGGTGCTGCTCCTGCGGCCGAATCTCTCGGCCGAGGAGCTCGAGTTCACCCTGGACGCCCTGCGGCCGCGCGACGCCGCTGTGCGCGCGTGAGGAGAGCAGCATGACGGGACGCGATCGGGTCGTCGCCGCCTACAAGGGAGAGTTCGCCGACTGCGTGCCGGCCTATCCGATTGCCGGCTCCTTCGCCGGCTGCCTCGAGGGCCTCTCGATCGAGGAGTACTGCACGAATCCCAAGAAGGCCGTCAGGGCGATGCTCAACTATTACGAGCGATATCAGCCGGATATCATGATCGCCTTCAACGATCTCGCGAAGGAAGTGGAGGCGCTCGGCTGCCACGTGAAGTACTCGGACTATGTCGTGCCCTCGATCGACCGTCACGTGCTGCAGGACGACAAGGGCCTGCTGGCCCGGCTCGAGGTGCCCGAGCCTACTCGCGACGGCCGACTGCCGGCCTTCCTCGAGCAGTGCGAGGCGCTCTCGGCGGCGAAATTCCCCAGCGGGCTCGGCGCGGTGCTGGTGGGGCCGTGGACGATCGCCATGCTGCTCCGCAACCCGGAGCTGATGTGTCTGGACACGATCGACGACCCCGAGTTCGTGCACGACCTGATGCGCTTCTCGACCGAGTACGCCAAGCGCTTCGGCGACGCCGTGCTGAAGACCAAGATCGGCCTCAGCTACACCGATCCCACGGCCTCGTGCTCGCTGGTGGGGCCCGACACATACCGTGAGTTCATCAAGCCTTACCACCAGGACATGGTGAATTACTTCAAGGCCAAGAAGGTCGGCACGACCATCCACATCTGCGGCACGACCCACCAGATCCACGAGGACCTGGTCGACGTGGGCTTCGTGGCGATCACCATCGACCTGGATCAGCAGGCCGACCCCAAGCTGCACGTCGATCAGCTGGACAAGCTCGTGACGCTCGGCAACCAGCGCGGCGTGGTCGGGATCGGCAACGTCGACGCGACCATCTTCGAGCGGGCCACCAAGGGCGAGATCGAGGCCGAGGTGAAGCGCTGCATCGACACCGTCGGCAAGCGCTCGCGCTTCGTGCTGTCGACCTCCTGCGAGCTGCCGCCCCGCGCGAACCCCGACTGCGTGAAGTGGTTCATGGAGGCGGCGCGGGAGTACGGCCGGGTGGAGCGCATCCTCGCCTAGAAGGCCGGCCACCGAGCTTGACCTCCGGGTCGCCGGGGGCAAGAATGCGCGGTGGATGTCCCGCAAGGCGGTCATCGCTCTCGCGCTCGCCGGTCTCGTCGGCGTGGCTCTGGCCGCGCTCGGCCACGCCGCCTCGCCCGAGCATTCGCATCACGCCGGATCCGACTCGTCGTCGCCCTACGTGGTGGCCGCCGTCGTCCTCGCCGCCTCGCTCATGCTCCGCCGCGCCTCGGGGCGTCGCGCCCTGCCGCTGGCGCTGGTCGCCCTCCTGACCGTCGTCTCGTTCGAGGTCGCGCTCCACTCGGTCCATCACCTCGACGAGCCCGACGCCGGCGCCTCGTGCCCGGTACTGACCGCCACGGCCGAGCTGAGCGGCGCCTCCGCGCCCAGCGTCGACGTGGGCGTGCGCATCCAGGCGCCCGAGCGCGTCGCCGGTGTCCGCCTCACCTGGCTCCTGCCCGTGCATCCCGTTCGCGTCCACCAGGGACGCGCTCCGCCCGTCTCGCGCTCCGCCTGACCGACACTCACGGTCTCGCTCGATAACCCGGAGCGCGTCGCCGCCCCTGTGCGGGCGGCCCGCGGTGATGGAGGAGTCTATGACGTCCCGGCCATTGACCCTGCTGGCGGCTGGCGCGCTGGTCGTGCTGACCGCGACCGCCGGGCACGCGCACGGCCTCATCGGCAAACGGTTCTTCCCGGCCACGCTCGCGATCGACGACCCGTTCGTCGCCGACGAGCTGTCGCTGCCCACGCTCTCGCACATCAAGCTGCGCGGCGAGGAGGACACCCCGGCGACGCGGGAGACGAGCCTCAGCGCCGAGGTCTCCAAGCGGCTCAGCCCGGACTTCGGCTTCTCGCTCGGCGGCACCTTCAAGATCCTCGACCCGGACACCGGCCCCGTCCTCACCGGGTTCGACAACATGGAGGTCTCGCTGAAGTACGTGTTCTTCAAGAGCGAGCAGCACGAGACGCTGCTGTCGGTCGGCCTCGACTGGGACGTCGGCGGCACCGGCAGCAAGAAGGTCGGCGCCGAGTCGTTCGACACGGTGACGCCCACGCTGTTCTTCGGCAAGGGGTTCGGCGATCTGCCCGACAGCGTCGAGCTCGCCAAGCCGCTGGCGCTGACCGGCGCGCTCGGCGTGGCGATACCGAGCCGGCGCACCAACGTCATCAAGACCGTCGAGGACGACGGCAGCGTGTCCGTGGAGCGCGAGGTCAACCCGACCGTGTTCCAGTGGGGATTCACCGTGCAGTACAACCTGCAATACCTGCAGAGCTACGTCCGTGACATCGGCCTGCCGCGGCCGCTCAGCCGGATGATCCCGATCGTCGAGGTCGCCATGGAGACGCCGCTCGATGGTCCCCGCAGCGGCCGCCACACGACGGGAACCGTCAATCCCGGCATCATCTGGTTCGGGCGCTACATCCAGCTCGGCCTCGAGGCCGTCATTCCCGTCAACGAGCGCTCCGGCAAGAATGTCGGCGTCCTGGGGCAGGTCCACTTCTATCTCGACGACATCTGGCCGCAGATCTTCACGTGGACACCGTTCCACGGCGTGCTCGGACCCACGCAGCCACGCTAGCGCGACGGCTGGCGCTGCTCGCCGCCGTCTTGCTGGGGGCCGGCGAGGCGGCGGCCCACGCGTTCCCGGATCACTCGGAGCCGCGCGTGGGCGCCACGCTCGATCGCGCTCCGGGCGGGGTACGGATCTGGTTCGACGGCGAGATCGAGCCGATCTTCAGCACGATCCGCGTCGAGAACGATCTCAAGCAGCGCGTCGACAAGGGCGACGCGCGCGTGAATCCCCAGGACAACCGGGTGCTCGAGGTGACCGTGATGACGCTGCCGGCGGGCAAGTATCGCGTGTACTGGAGCGTGATCTCGCGCGACGGGCACAGGACGGAGGGCGACTTCCGCTTCCACGTCAAGTGACGCGGTAGCGGCTCCACATCGTGACGATCCTGGTCGTGTCGACGGTCGTTCGCTGGCTCACGCTGTCGGCGACGGCGGCCGTGCTGGGCGCGCTCGTGGTCGGGGTGTTCGTCCTGCCGCGGGCGGTGCCGGCGCGGCCGGCGAAGCGCCTGCGACGCTGGACCACGGCCGCCGCGATCGTCCTGCTGCTCGGCAGCGTCGCCGAGCTGATCCTCCGGACCCAGGCCATGGCGGGGTCGTCCTCGGCGGCCCTGCTCGCCGGCGTCCCGGTGGTCGTGGCGAAGACTCACTTCGGCAGGGTCTGGCTCGTCCGCGCTGGAGCGATCGTGATGCTCCTCCTGCTCACGTCTCGCTCGTCCCGGCGCGCGCGAGGTGCCGCCCTCGTGCTCGCCGCCATCGTCGCCCTCACCACGGCGCTGACCGGCCACCTCTCCGATTGGGGTGACCTCACCCCGAGCGTCGGCCTGGACTGGGCGCACGTGATGGCCGCGGGGACGTGGACGGGCGGACTGGCGGCGCTGGCCCTGGCGACGGCGGGTCTCGCCGGGCCGGTCTGGGAGGTCTCCGCGCTGACCACCGTCGCCGGCCGGTTCTCGCGCCTGGCGGGCTACTGCCTGCTCGTCGCGGTCCTGACCGGTATCTACAACGCATGGGTCCAGATGCCGGGAGTGGCCGCGTTCTGGACGACGGGCTACGGGCGCGTGCTCGGGATCAAGGTTCTCGTCGTGATGGCGCTCGCGGCCCTCGGCTGTGTCAACCGGTATGGGGTCGTCGTGCGCCTCGGTGCCGGTTCACCGCGGAGCCCGATCGCGCGGATGTTCCGTCGGGCTCGGCTGATCGCCGCCGGTCCGGCCGGCCCCCGAGCCGCGCTGCCGGCGCGCTTCGTGACGTACCTCACCGCCGAGGCGGGGCTGGCCGTCGTGGTCCTGGCCTGCACCGCGGCGCTCGGAGAATCGACGCCGGCCCGCCATGCCGTGCACCTCGACCATCACCCCGTGAGCGAGCCGGCCGGTCCCGTGCGCGTCACCATGGACGCCCTGCACGCCCAGGGCGGGGTGCCGTCCAACTGGCTGTTCACGCCGCCGGGGGGCGACGTGGCCCGCGGCCGCGCGCTCTTCTCGACGCTGCAGTGCTACGCATGCCATACCGTGAATGGTGAAGGGTTCCCGACACCGACGGGGGCGGGCCCCGATCTGACCGGGATGGGCGAGCACCACCCGGCCGGCTACCTCGCCGAATCGATCCTGAATCCGAATGCGGTGATCGTGGAGGGGCCGGGCTACACCGGCCCCGACGGGCGGTCGACCATGCCGGACTATCGCGAGCATCTGTCGCTCGCCGACTTCATCGATCTCGTCGCGTACCTGAAGAGCCTGCGCGAGTAGGGAGCCTCGCCGGAGCCCGTCGCCGGATCACGGCGACGGCGGCGATGCCCTCAGAGGAACGTGGTGTCGGGCGGGAGGCCGAGGAGGAACTTGCCGACGGTCTCGAAGTGGTCGTCGCGGCCCTGCAGCTGCTGGGACACCGTGTGGATGTCGCGGAAGCGGCGCTCGAAGGCGTTCGACGTGAAGACGGCGGTGCCCCCGGCGGCGTGATAGGCGAAGTCGGCGACCTCGCGGGCCTGCCGGATCGCGTGCGAGGCGGCCAGCCGGATGGCGACGCGTTGCTCGAGCTCGAGGACGCCCGTCCGCCCCACGGCGCCCCAGATCTCCCGCAGCGACGACAGCACATAGACGCGCGCCGCGCCCAGCTTCGCCTCGGCCTGGGCCACCTGCGACTGGGTGACCGGGCTCTCGCGCAGCGTGCGGCTGTAGCCGCGCGGCGTCTTGTCCGTCGCCAGCGCCACGAAGTCTTCCAGCAGGCTGCGGGCGATCCCCATGGCGACGCCCGCGAAGCCGGAGGCGTAGAGGCTGCCCTGCGGGAAGCAGTAGAGCGGCGCCTGGTAGTGGCGCTGGGCTCCCGGATCGTCGCGCGCGAACGAGTGCTCGTGCGGCACGAACAGGTCCGTCACCACGAACGAATCGCTGCCGGTGCCGCGCAGCCCGATCGTGTGCCAGACGTCCTTCATGGTCACGCTGGTCGCGGGGAACAGGAGCGTGCGCCGCTCACCGACACCGTTGCGCCGGCGTGGGTTGCCGTCGGCGTCGACGATCGGCGCCTGCCCGCCGAGCCAGGTCGCGTGGCGGCTGCCGCTGGCGAAGTTGAAGGTGCCGCTGAGCCGGTAGCCGCCGTCCGCCACGACGGCCTTCGAGGTGGTCGGAGGTCCCCAGGCCAGCACCCCGTTCGGCTCGCCGCCGAAGATGTCCCAGGCGACGTCGGGCCGCAGATAGGCGGCGGTCATCGAGCAGCCGTTCGTCTGGCAGATCACCCAGGCCGCGCTGGCGTCCGCGCGGGCGATCGCTTCCGTCACCTGCACGAACGTCGGTGGGTCGAGCTCGGCGCCGCCGAGGGAGCGTGGCAGCAGCATCCGGAACAGGCCGGCCTCGTGCAGCGCCGTCATTAGCGCGTCGGGGAGCCGGCGCTGGCGCTCGATCTCGTCGGCGGCGGCGGCGATCTGCGGGGCGAGACCGCGCGCCCGCTGCAGCGTCTCGTTCGCCTGGTCGGACATGGGTGCGATAGTAGCAGAGGAGAGCGGCGTGGAGCCTGAGGCCACCGTGCGGGTCGCGGAAGTGTTTCGGTCCCTGCAGGGCGAGGGCCCGAGCCTCGGGACCCCGTCCACGTTCGTGCGCCTGCAGGGGTGCACCGTGGGCTGTCAGTGGTGCGACACGAAATACTCGTGGCCCGCCGACGGCGGCACGGCGATGGCCTGGCGGGTCCTGCTCGACACCGTGGCGGACGGGCTCGCGCGGCACATCCGCAACGTCGTCATCACCGGCGGCGAGCCGCTGGAGCATCCCGACTTCGTCCCCCTGGTGCAGGCGCTGAAACGCCTCGGCCTGCGGCTGGAGGTGGAGACGAGCGGTATCCTGCCGCCCGATCCCGTGGCCGCGGCCGACGTGGACCAGTGGAACGTCAGCCTCAAGCTGCGCCACAGCGGCGTGCCCGACGCCCGGCGCATCAGCCCGGCCGCGATCGACGCCTTCCGGCGCATCTCCGGCGGCCGCGTGTACTGGAAGTTCGTCGTCGGCCACCCCGAGCACGTTCAGGAGGCGACCGAGCTGGTCGAGCGCTTCGGCCTGGCCCGCGAGCAGGTGCTGCTGATGCCGCTCACGCTGGGCCGCGACGCTGACCAGCGGGGCGTCGACGAGCTCGTGTGGAACGCGTGCGTCGAGCGCGGCTACCGCTACACGCCCCGCGCCCACGCCGCCATCTTCGGCCTCCGGCGCGGCGTGTGAGGACTCAGCTCCCGGCGGTCGCGGAGAGGTGGAGGTCGGCCACCCGGGCGACGACGCGGACGCCCACGCGGCCGGCGCGGTTGCGCACCGCCAGCTCGTGGGCCGGGAAGGCCGAGCACTCCAGCGCCGCGAGGCGCGCGACCTCCTCGGAGATCACCAGCTCGGCGTCGTAGTCCTTGGTGGCCTGCTCCAGCCGCGCGGCGACGTGGACCGTGTCGCCCACGGCCGTGAGGTAGAAGCTCTGGCCCCAGCCCATCTGCCCGACCACCGCGGGCCCGGCGTGCACGCCGATGCCGATGCGCAGCGGCGTGGTCAGATCGCCGGCCAGCTCGGCGCTCAGCGCCGCCATGCCCTCCACCATCGCGCGCGCCGCCACCACCGCCTGGCGGCAGCCGGCCACGGCGCCGTCCTCGATCCCGAACAGCGCCATCACGCCGTCGCCCGTGAACTGGTTGGTCACGCCGCCGGCGGTCGTGATGGCGGTGCCGACCGTCTCGAAGTAGCGGTTGAGGACGAAGACGACGTCGTAGGGCAGCTTGTGCTCGGCCATGCGCGTGAAGCCGCGGAGATCGGCGAAGAGCACGGCGATCTCGCTCTCGCGTCCCTGGCGCACGTCGGCCGTGAGCGCCTCGCCGGGCGCGATCGAGGGCGCCAGCAGCGGCGTGACGGAGCAATCGCGCGAGGGTCGGGTCTGGCAGGCCAGCCGCACGTCGGGGGCCGCGCCCACGCGGGCGAGCACGCGCTGCTCCGCCTCGCGCGGCGGCGGCAGGTGCTCGCCCCCGCGCGTGACGCGCACGCGGCAGGTCGAGCAGCGTCCACGGCCGCCGCACACGGAGGCGTGCGGGATGCCGGCGGTGCGGCTGGCCTCGAGCACGGTGAAGCCGACGGGCACCGTCACGACACGCGAGCCGGGATAGGTGATGCGGATCGAGCGTCGGCGTTGCCACAGTGAGCGGACGCCGCGCGCCGCCAGCACCGCCACCAGCGCGCCGAGGTAGACGTCCAGGAACGTGCTCTTGATCCGGACGAGGGCGGCGGCGTCCGTCGGATCGGGCGGATGCGTCGCGCGCGTCAGCGCCTCGGTCCATCCCGGCGTGCGCGCCAGCGCCTGGACCTCGCGGCCGCCGGCGACGAAGCCGGCCAGCGCGGCGGCGGGGAGCAGCAGCGCCGCCGCCAGCAACCAGACGGCGAGGCGGGGATACCAGGGCCGGAAGCGGAGCCAGTAGTGGAGGCCGATGCAGGCGTGGGTCCACGCCGCCGCCAGCGCCACCGCCTGCCAGGCCCCGCGCTCGGGCGCCGAGACCCAGAACACCATCAGGATGCGCGCGTAGCGGTCGTCCGTTCCGGCGTGCCACCACGCGATCCGTGTGCCGACCACGTGGATGGTGAGCAACGCCGGCAACAGCAGGCCGAGACTATACTGCGCCGCTTCCCACGCGGGCATCCGCAGCGAGCGCC
>Ga0134124_10005269_pt1 | contig 10396 bp, 13 predicted proteins | sample KB304_FD_96880 | JGI IMG/M metagenome (GOLD analysis project Ga0134124, IMG submission 96880) | Terrestrial soil microbial communities without Nitrogen fertilizer from Kellogg Biological Station, Michigan, USA - KB3-0-4 | ecosystem: Environmental > Terrestrial > Soil > Unclassified ... | reverse complement strand
CTCAGCACGCTCGGTCTGGCCGGACCGGCCCATCGACAGGCGTCGCCACCAACCTGGCTCGTCCTTGCCGACTCCGGACAGGAGGACCTCGGTAATCGGCTCGACCCGCCGCAGGCCTGACCCCGTCGGAATCCGGCCACCCAGGGTCACAGCTCCCCTGCCCGTTAATGAATCCTTAACGGTCGACAAAGCACCGGTTCATCCACCCGCTCGACAGTGCAGGTGTTGCCACATGCCCAAGCTGCGTCGGAGTGGGCTCCAACACCCCCGCCGGAGCTCCCCAATCGGCGGAAGAGGAGGAACAGTTGATCGAGCGAAACCGGCGCCTCAGCGCCGTCGTCGTCCTGGCCGGGCTTCTCGCCGCGGCATGCGGCTCCAGTGCAACCCCGTCGCCTGCGAGCGGCGGCGGCGCATCAGTCGCGCCGCCTGCCTCAGGTAGCGTCGCGTGCGCGACCGGCAGCATCACCGCCGCAGGCTCGACCGCTCTCCAGCCGCTCGTCGACAAGGCGGGCAAGGATTACCAGGCCGCCTGCGCCGGCTCGACGATCAACGTCCAGGGCGGCGGCTCAGGCACCGGCCTGACCCAGGTCAGCCAGGGCGCTGTCCAGATCGGCAACTCGGACGTCACGGCCGAGTCGAAGAACATCACCGGCCTCGTCGACCACATCGTCGCGAAGCAGGGCTGGGTCATGGTGGTCAATCCCGACGTCACCGGCGTGACGAATCTCACGAGCGCCCAGGCGACCGACATCTGGACGGGCAAGGTCTCGAACTGGAAGGACGTCGGCGGCAACGACGAAGCGATCGTGCTCATCCTTCGCCCGGAGTCGTCCGGCACGCGCGCAACCTTCAAGAAGCTCGTCCTCGGCGGCGCCCAGGAGGCCACGGGTCAGGCCCTGACCGAGGACTCCAATGGCGCGGTCGTGACAGCCGTCAAGGGAACTCCCGGCTCCACCAGCGTCATCGGCTTCGCCTACTACCAGCAGAACCTCGGCCAGGTGAACGCCCTCAAGCTCGACGGTATCGAGGCGACCGTCGACAACATGAAGAGCGGCTCCTACAAGCTGTCGGCCGAGGGCCACATGTACACGAAGGGCGAGGCGGACGGCCTGGCCAGATCGTTCCTCGACTACGTGCTTGGACCGATCGTCCAGGGGGCGACGATCCCGAGCCTCTTCTACGCTCCGGTCAAGTAGCCACACGGCACGACGGCCGCTCCGCAAGTGCGGTCGGCCGTCGTGCAACTTGCGCTTCTCGTAGTGGAGGCAACAGGTGCTGGAGCTTTGATGGCCAATCTCCCCCTTGCCGTGACCTCGTCCGCATTGCGACCGCCACGCGGCCTCGCTGCGCGTCTCGATGTCCCCCGCCGGGTCACCCTCATCGCGGCCGGGCTCGTCGTCCTCCTCGTCGGCCTGCTTCTCGCCTTCATCGGCTGGAACGGGATCCAGATCTTCACCGCGACCGGCGCGTCCCTGACCGACGTCTTCGCCCCGATCTGGTCGCCGTCTTCGACTCCGGCCAGGTTCGGCATCCTCCCGTTCGTCTTCGGGACGCTCGGGGTGATGGTTGTGGCGGCCTTGATCGCCGCGCCGCTCTCGATCGGCCTCGCGATCTTCATGGCCGAGGTCGCCCCGCCGTGGGCACGCTCGATCACGCGCCCGGCGATGGAGGTGTTCGTCGGCATCCCGAGCGTCGTCTACGGCTTCCTCGGCCTGACGATCCTCGTGCCCTTCCTTCGCGACAACTTCCGCGGGATCGGGTTCACGCTCGGGTTCAGCTGGTTCGCCGGATCGCTCGTTCTTGCCCTGATGATCCTCCCGACGATCGCGAGCATCGCCTACGACACGCTGATCACGATCCCGGCTGATCTCCGCTCAGGTTCGCTCGCCCTGGGAACCACGCGCTGGCAGACGATCCGCCACATCCTCCTGCCGGCCGCGAAGACCGGCTTGCTCACGGCGGTCATCCTCGGCATGATGCGCGCCGCTGGCGAGGCGCTCGCGGTCCAGATGGTGATCGGCAATCGACCGACGATTCCGACCAGCCTGACCGCGCCGATGACGACCCTGACCAGCCAGATCACCCTCGATATGGGCAATACCGTCTCGGGCGAGCCGTGGAACCAGGTCCTCTGGACGATGGGCCTCGTCCTGCTCCTGATGTCGTTCACGTTCGTCGTCATCGTCCGGGCGCTCGGCCGCCGGGCGAGCCAGCCATGACGACGTTGCGGCGGACGCTCCTCGCGGATCGCATTGCCACCGCGATCCTGTGGGCCATCGCCATCTTCGTCGTGGCCATCCTCCTCGCGATCATCGCCCACTTCCTCCTGGCCGCCGTGGGGACGCTCGGGCCGGCGTTCCTCTTCGGCGACCCGAGCGAGAGCAGTGTCGGCGGGATCGGGCCGGTCCTGTGGAACTCGGTCTACATGCTCGTCCTGACGCTGCTCATCACGGTCCCGCTCGGCACGCTCGGCGGGATCTACATGGCTGAATATGCGGGCGAGGGCCAAATCACCAACATCATCCGGTTCTGCCAGGAGTTGATCAGCTCGGTGCCGTCGATCGTGGTCGGGCTGTTTGGTCTGGCCCTGTTCGTCAACGCGACGCACTGGAGCTACACAGCCCTGGGCGGCGCACTCGCCCTCACCGTCTTCAACCTGCCGTTGATGTCCCGCCTCGCCGAGCAGGCGATCCGGGCCGTGCCGGACGACGAGCGGAGCGGCAGTCTCGCGCTCGGCTCGACGAAGTGGCAGACGATCGTCCACGTGGTCCTGCCGATCGCGATCCCGGGGCTGGTGACCGCGGTGATCCTGACCGCCGGCCGGATCTTCGGCGAGGCGGCGGCCCTGCTCTTCACCGCTGGCGTCTCGACCCCGACCCACTACGACTTCGGCAATCTCAACCTGACCGATCCGCGCTCGCCGTGGAGCCCGTTCCACACGGCGACGACGCTCTCGGTCTACATCTGGAAGATCAATTCCGAGGGGCTCGGCGACTTCGTGCGGCAGCTGGCCGATGCGAGCGCCGCGGTCCTCGTCCTGCTCGTCCTCGTTTTCAATCTCGGCGCCCGGGCCCTCGGTCGCCTGCTCCAGCGCCGGGTGACCGGTGCCTGAGGCGACCGACCAGTCCGCAATCGCTCGTGAGGAACCGATGACCGCCCTGTCACCTGCGCCGCCGGCGCCACCCACAACCGACCTGCCCCCGGCGCCCGACGTCCGTCCGGTCGTCCCGATGACGCGGCCCGGTGCCCGGACGGCGGTCGATCCGGACGTGGCCCCGAAGCTCGGGATGCGGAACGTCAACGTCTACTACGGACCCAAGCGCGCGGTTCGCGACGTCGACCTGGCGATCCCGCCGAACGCGGTCACCGCGTTCATCGGGCCGTCCGGCTGCGGCAAGAGCACGATCCTGCGCTGCTTCAACCGGATGAACGACCTGATCCCGAGCGCCCGGGTCGAGGGCGCGGTGCTGTTCAACGGTGAAGACATCGGCGCTCCCGACGTGCAGCCCGTCGCGGTCCGCCAGCGGATCGGGCTCGTGTTCCAGAAGCCCAACCCCTTCCCGATGTCGATCTACGAGAACGTCGCCTACGGGCCGCGCAGGCATGGGGTCAAGGGTCGCGCCGCCCTCGACGAGGTGGTCGAGAAGTCGTTGAAGCGGGCGGCGATCTGGGACGAGGTGAAGGACGACTTCCGACGCAAGTCGGGCCTCGCCCTGTCGGGCGGCCAGCAGCAGCGGTTGTGCATCGCGCGCACCCTGGCCACGGATCCCGAGGTCATCCTCATGGACGAGCCCTGCTCGGCCCTCGACCCGATCGCGACGCTCAAGATCGAGGCGTTGATCAACGAGCTGCGCTCGACGGTGACGATCGTGATCGTGACCCACAACATGCAGCAGGCATCCCGGGTGAGCGACCGGACGGCGTTCTTCACGATGGGTGACGACCGAGCGGGCTACCTCGTCGAGGTGGGGCCGACGCTCCAGATCTTCACCAATCCGCGCCAACAGCTGACCGAGGATTACGTGTCGGGGCGCTTCGGATGAGCAGTGACGGAGGCACCCGATGACGGACGACGACCGCCTCTCGACCGAGGAGGTCGAACGCCAGGTCAACCAGATCCTCGCGGACACGAGCCGGACAGGGACGACGACAGGCGGCGGTATCCATCCGGCGCGGGAGATGCTCGATCGCGAGATGCGCGAGATCAAGGATGACATCCTCCGGATGGGGTCTTACGTCGAGGAGGCGATTCGCGCCGCGATCGCGGCCCTGGTCGCCCACGACGCAGCGGCCGCCACGGCGGTCATCGTCGCCGACGGCCGGATCAACGAGATGCAGCGCGAGGTCTCGGGGCTGATCACCCGGACGATCGCGACCCAATCGCCGGTCGCCCGTGACCTGCGCTTCCTGCTGGCTCTCGACCACGTCGGCTACGAGCTCGAGCGGATGGGCGACCACGCGGGCTCCGTGGCGAAGCAGGTCCGCAAGCTGGCTCCCGAGCCGCCCCTCAAGCGATACGTCGACCTGCCGGCGATGGGCGAGCTCGCGGCCACCCTCGTCGGCGCGATCCTGCGCGCCCTCGTCGACGTCGACGTGGAGGCGGCCCGGTCCGTCGCCGCCCGCGACGACGAGATCGACCTCCTCTACCACGGCACGTTCGACGAGGTCGTCGCGCTGATGCGGGCTGACCCCGACAACGTCGAGCGGGGGACCCGAATCCTCTTTGCCGCGCACTATCTCGAGCGCATCGGCGATCGCGTGACGAACATCGCCGAGGACGTCGTGTTCCTGGCCAGCGGCGAGATCGAGGACCTCAACCCGTGACCGAGCCGATCCGGGTCCTCTTCGTCTGCACCGGAAATTCCGCCCGGTCGATCCTGGCCGAGGCCCTGCTCCGCCACGTGGGCGGCCCGGGCTTCGAAGCGTTCTCGGCCGGCACGCATCCGTCCGGCGTTCACCCGCTCACGACGCGCGTCCTGGACGAGGCGGGGATCCCGAGGGACGGTCTCCAGTCGAAATCGATCGATCGGTTCGCCGAGACGTCATTCGACTACGTCATCACCCTCTGTGACGACGCCCGCGCCGTCTGTCCGGTCTTCCCGGGCGCCGACCAGTCCCTCCATTGGGGCTACCGGGACCCGGCCTCCGTTGACGGCTCGGATGAGGAGCAGCTCGAGGCCTTCCGCCGGGTGCTCACCCACATCGGCGAGCGCGTCCGCCAGTTCGTCCTGATCGCGGGCCGGACGTCCACCGCCGGAGTAGGCTGATTCGGTGACCGAGATTTCCGCCCCTGCGATCCGGATTCTGGTCCTGTGCACCGGCAACAGCTGCCGTTCGATCATGGCCGAGGCCCTGTTCCGCGAGCTCGGCGGCTCGCGGGTAACGGTCGCGTCGGCCGGGAGCGTCCCGGCCGGGATCGTCAATCCTCGGACGATCCAGGTCCTCGACGAGGCGGGGATGGACCATGCCTGGGCGCGCTCCAAATCGATGACCGAGTTTCTCGACCAGGAGTTCGACCACGTGCTGACCGTCTGCGACGACGCCGCCGAGGCCTGCCCGGTCTTTCCCGGGCCGGCCGTCCGGACCCACTGGAGCATCCCCGACCCGGCCCGGGCGACCGGCACGGATGCGGAGGTGCTCGGGGTCTACCGGGCGACGTTCGCGGACCTGCGCGGGCGAATCGCGACGTTCCTCGCTACTCTCGACGGGTGAGCCGCTCCGACCGCAGCCCGGATCTCCAGCTCCACTTCCTGCGCCACGCCGATGCCGGCGATCCCGAGGGCTGGACCGGCGACGACGCCCAGCGGCCGCTGAGCGACAAGGGCGAGCTCCAGGCCGAGCGGCTCGGCTCGTTCCTTTCGGAGGTCGGCTTCCAGCCGGACGCGATCATCAGCTCGCCGAAGGTCCGCGCCCGGCGTACCGGCGAGGTGGTCGGCGCGGCGGTCGGGGTCGGCGTCCACCTCGACGAGCGGCTCGCGGGCGGCTTCGATCCGGCGACCGTCGACGCGATCCTCGCCGACGCCGGAAACCCGGCTCGGCCCGTCCTGGTCGGCCACGATCCGGACTTCAGCCAGGTCCTCGGCTGGCTGGCCAACGCAGATGGGCTGACGATGAAGAAGGGGGCCTTCGCCCGCGTGGACGTGCGGGGCCCGGTGGCTGAAGGCCGGGGGACGTTGCGCTGGCTGATCCCGCCGGACCTCCTCGATCGCGGGCGGCGCTGACGGTCGGAGGGCTCGGCCGCGTCAGGCCAGGGCGTCGATCAGGTCGCGGACGACCGCCGGCCCGGTGATCTCGAGCGTCGTCCCGCCGGTTCCGATCCCGACGGCGAAGGACAGGAACGCACAGCACTCGTGCTCCCGGACCGCGAGATCGGTCAGGACGCGGGCGTCGATCTCGTCGAATGCGAGGCGGATGCCGCCCTCGATCGGGGCGCGCGCCGTGGCTCGGGCCGCGACCGCTCGCCATTCGGCCATGCGCCCGTCGAGATCGCTCTCGCCCAGCGTGCACGCGATGGCCGGCTCGGCCGCGGGGTCGGACGCAAGCGCCAGGGTGCGGTCGCGCTCCACCGTCACGCCTGGGCGGTCGTCGAGCTCGTCCGAGCCCGCCCGCTCCGCAAGGCGTCGACCGGGATCACCTGCGGCTGCCCGAGCAGCTCGCCCGCGAGGGCCCGCAGCCGATCCGCAGCCGACGGCACGATCCGGTAGTAGATCCAGGTCCCGCGCCGCTCGGGCTCGATCACGCCGGCCTCCTTGAGGATTCGCAGGTGATGCGAGACCGTCGGTTGGCTGACGTCGCAGCACGAGGTGAAGTCGCAGGCGCAGACCTCCCCACCGCCGGTCAGCTCACGGACGATCGACAGGCGGGTCGGGTGGCCGAGGGCCTGGAGGAGCTGGACGTCCGGATCGATCAGGGTGGTCTTCGTGCGAGGCATGGCCGCATAGTATCGACGTTCATCTATATTGACAAGTATCAATATGTCGCCGTAGGATGCGCGAGCACCGAACGGAACGGGAGTCCATCAATGGAACAGAGATACGCGTCCTGGCTGATCGTCGGCGGCGGCCGGGCCGAGGATCCCCATGCGGCTCGCGATCGCGAGCAGCTCCGGGCCTTCCTCGACAGCCGTCGCGCGGCCGGCAGCGAACAGCCGAGCCTCGTCGCCCGCATCCGCCGGATCGTCCAGCCGAACGCGGCCCATCCCGATCCCGCCTGCTGCCCAGCCTGACCACGCCACGGCGCCGGCGCGCCGACCGAGGAGGATCTCGCCCGATGCTCGAGCCGACCGCCATCGCCACGACAGCCGCCGCCACCGCCGACCGGGATCGGATCCACGACGAGGTTCGTGCCCGCTATGCCGAGGCCGCCATCGCCGCCGGCGCTGGTCGGTCCGATTCGGAAGCCGCGGCCTCCTGCTGCGACACCCACGGCAACGCGACCTTCGGCCAGATCCTGTACGACGCCGATGAACGGGCCCAGCTGCCGGACGCGGCCGTGCTCGCCAGCCTGGGGTGCGGCAATCCGACCGCGGTCGCCGAGCTCCGGCCGGGCGAGCGCGTCCTCGACCTCGGCTCGGGTGGCGGCATCGACGTGATCCTGTCGGCTCGCCGGGTCGGCCCGACCGGCCGGGCGATCGGCCTGGACATGACCGACGAGATGCTCGAGCTCGCGGTCCGGAATGCGGCCGAGGCAGGCGTCGACAACGTCGAGTTCGTCCGCGGGACGATCGAATCGATCCCTCTCCCCGCGGCGTCGGTCGACGTCGTCATCAGCAACTGCGTGATCAACCTCGCGGCCGACAAGGCGGCGGTGTTCGCCGAGATCGCCCGGGTCCTGCGGCCGGGCGGCCGGGTCGGCGTCAGCGACGTGGTCGCCGACGATTCGCTCACTCCCGCCGAGCGCGCCGAGCGCGGCTCATACAGCGGCTGCATCGCCGGAGCGCTGTCGTTCGCCGAATACCGGACCGGGCTGGCGGCCGTCGGCCTCGTCGACGTCACGATCGAGCCGACCCACGCCGTCGCCGACGGGCTCCACGGCGCGATCATCAAGGCCACGCGACCGGTCGAAGCCGTCATCGATCGGCCCGCGATGCCGGCGTTCCCCCGGGCCGTCGCGATGCTCGACGCGGCGGCCGACGGCTGCGGCTGCGGGTCCGGAGTCTGCTGCTGACTGCCCGACCGGCACTGGACGTGACCCGCCTCGTGACCTCACCGGGCGTCTCGAGATCGGTCCTCGCGCTGATCCTGGCCGCCGCGTCGTGGGGTGTCGGCACGGTCGTGTCCAAGCGCGCCGTCGCCGAGATCCCACCGCTCACCCTGCTGCCGATCCAGCTCGCAACATCGCTCGTCGTCCTGATCGTGCTCATGCGCTGGCGCCGAGTGCCGCTCGCCGATCCGGGCGCACCCAGCCTCCTGGGCCGCCTCGGAATCCTCAACCCGGGGCTGGCGTACGCACTGAGCCTCCTCGGGCTCGCCCACATCACGGCCAGCCTGTCGGTCCTGCTGTGGGCGCTGGAGCCGATCCTGATCCTCGTCCTTGCCGCCTGGTTCCTGTCCGAGCGCGTCGGGCGGATCGTCCTGCTGCTGTCGGCGATCGCCGTGGGCGGGATGCTCCTCGTGGCGTACCAGCCGGGCACGGCGGGGAGCGCGCTCGGCGTCGGGCTGACCGTGGCCGGCGTCCTGTGCTGCGCCGTCTACACGATCGTCGCCCGGCGCTGGATCGGGACCTCCGACTCGACGGCGCCGGTCGTCGTGGCCCAGCAGGCCCACGCGCTCGCGGTCGCCCTGGTCGTCGTGGTCGTCCTGTGGCTGGTCGGCGGCGCCGTCCGGCCCGACGGCGTGAGCGGGCTCGGCTGGGCGAGTGCCGTCGGGTCCGGCGTCCTCTACTACGGCCTCGCCTACTGGTTCTATCTCTCGGCGCTGCGCCAGGTCCCGGCGTCCTTTGCGGCGGCGTCGTTCTACCTGGTACCCGTGTTCGGCGTCGCGGCCAGCTTCCTGCTGCTCGACGAGCGCCTGGACCCGGGCCAGTGGCTGGGCGTCGCGATCGTCTCGCTCGCGGTCATCGGGATCCTCCGACGGACCGAGTCGCACGCACCGGCCTTGCGTCCGCTCCCCTCGTCCTGACGCGACGGATGTCCATGGCCCTTGCGACCCGCGTCGATGTCGCGCGGGACCCGTCGTCGGTACGGTGGAGCGGACGTTCACACGCTGCCCTGAGGACCCTGATCGAAATGAGCCCGATCGCCGCCTATTACGTGATGGTCGTCACCGACCACGAGCGCGCCATCCGCAAGCCGCGCTACGACTCGATCGTGCCGAAGGTCTCGCTCGCCGGGCGGATCGTCGCCGGGCTCGAAGCCCTCCTCCGGCTCGGTCGTCCCGCGACCACGTATCCGATCTAGCGCACCGGCGCCTGCCGCTCCTCGGCGCTGGCGGGGAACGGCAGGGCGATCGGATCGGTCGCGAGCCGGCTGCGGCCGTCCGCGTCGAAGCGGTCGAGACCGAGGTCGGAGACGTCGACGACGTCGGTTCGCCCACGAACCGCCAGGTCCGCCGCCACCCGGGCGACGCCCGGACCCCACATCATCCCGTGGCCACCGGCCGAGGCGACGGTCACGCCCTCGAGCGGTCGGCCATCGGCGCTCAGGCCCGGTCCGAGGATCGGCAGATGGTCGGGCGTGAAGTCGATCGTCGCCGCCCAGATCCTGCGCAGGCCGAGGTCCCGGGTCACGGGCACGAAGCCGGCCAGACGCTCCCGCATCGACTCGTACACCGGCCAATCGATGGCGCGCGCCTCGCCCGGCCGATCGTTCGGGTCGCTCCAGCCGAAGAGCAGACCGCCCTCCTCCAGTCGCCAGTACAGTCCGGCGCCGATGTCGAACACCATCGACTGGCGCTCGACCGCGAAGGCCTCGTGCGGCTCGAGGACCGCGACCGTGTGACGGACGGCGCCGGCCGGGATCCGCATCCCCGCGGCAGCGCCGACGGCCCGCAGGCCGGGCCCGCCGGTCAGGATCACGCGCTCCGTCTCGATCGGCCCGGCGTCCGTCTCGACGCCGACCACCCGCCGGCCGCCGTCATGCCCCGGCTCGGTCCGAAGACCCGTGAACGCGGTTCGCTCGCGGACCTCGACGCCGGCCCGCTGCATCGCGAGCGAGTAGGCCCGGACGTTGCGCGGCGGGTCGATGTGGCCGTCGGTCGCGAGGTGGCTGCCTCCGCGATGACCGGTCGGGGCGAGGGTCGCGATGCGGGCCGCCGCTTCTGCTGCCGAGAGCCACTCCACGTCCAGACCGGCGGCCCGCTGCATCGCGACCCGCTCCCGGCCCGCGCGCTCGTCCTCGGCCGTGACCGCGAGGATCAGGTAGCCGAGCTCCCGGAAGCCGCTGTCGGTGCCGATCTCG
>Ga0134124_10005268_pt1 | contig 10397 bp, 7 predicted proteins | sample KB304_FD_96880 | JGI IMG/M metagenome (GOLD analysis project Ga0134124, IMG submission 96880) | Terrestrial soil microbial communities without Nitrogen fertilizer from Kellogg Biological Station, Michigan, USA - KB3-0-4 | ecosystem: Environmental > Terrestrial > Soil > Unclassified ... | reverse complement strand
TGTGGCCGGCTCTTGCCGACGATCTGCGCAACTTCCTCTTGTGTGCGATTGAAGTCGTCCATGAGCGCAAGATAACCGGTCCCCTCCTCAATTGGATTGAGATCGGCGCGTTGCACGTTTTCGATGATGGCGTATTCGAGAGATTGCGCATCATTCGCTTCGACAACCGCGATCGGTACGTCATGAAGTCCCGCGCGCTGCGCTGCGCGCCACCGCCGCTCGCCAGCGATGATCTCGAAACTGTCGCCCTTGAGCGCGCGCACGACGATCGGTTGGATAATGCCGCGCTCGCGGATTGATCCCGCAAGCTCATCAAGCTCATCATCGGTGAACAGCCGTCTCGGATTGCGCGGATTTGGCTGCAGATTCTCGATCGGCGCACGCCGGGGTTTGCGCCCGCTGTCAGCAACGCCGGTTTCGTCACCGACATCGCCGATCAGCGCAGCAAGGCCACGCCCCAATCGCGAATGATCCGCCATCGCCGCTCCTGAATTTCGTGCCACGCTATCCCTTTCTGCGTTTGTCGACCATTCACCGTGCGCGAACGCGCATTACCCTGCCTTCAATGCCTTTTCTCGCTGGATAATTTCGGTCGCAAGACGCAGATAGGCTTCGCTGCCGACGCATTTGAGGTCATAGACAAGCACCGGTTTCCCGTAAGACGGCGCTTCCGAAATGCGCACGTTGCGTGGGATAATAGTCTCATACACCTTGTTGCCCATGAACTGGCGCACATCGGCGACAACCTGGTTGGAGAGGTTGTTGCGCGAGTCGTACATCGTCAGCACGATGCCGTGGATCGACAGTGTCGGATTAAGAGTCGTCTTGACCTGCTCGACGGTTTTCAAAAGCTGCGACAGACCTTCGAGTGCGAAGAATTCGCATTGCAACGGCACGAGAATCGAATCCGCGGCCGCCATCGCGTTGACTGTCAACAGATTGAGCGATGGCGGACAGTCGACGAGCACATAAGTGAAATCGTAGGGGCGCACGCCGGTGTTGAGTTGGCGAAGCGCATTGCGCAGGCGGAACGCCCGGTCACGTTGTTGACCAATCTCAAGTTCGAGACCGGACAGATCGAGCGTCGACGGCGCGATATAAAGTTGTGGCACTGCCGTCTGCAGAACCGCATCACGCATTGGTGCCGCGCCGGTCAGCACGTCGTAGGTCGATGTGCGCCGCGATTTGCGTTCGATGCCAAGTCCCGTTGAAGCGTTACCCTGCGGATCGAGATCCACGATCAGCACATGCTCGCCGATGGCGGCGAGCGCCGTACCGAGGTTGATCGCAGTTGTGGTCTTGCCGACCCCGCCTTTCTGGTTGGCGATGCCAAGGACCCGCGGCCGGGGCGAATCTGGCCTGACGGCCGGTTTTCCAAAGGCAACGACCGGCGTATCGGCGGGCTGGTCTGGAGGAGGATTCTCGGTCATGGCAGCTTTCCGTTGATGGCCGCTGGCCTCGCAGGCCCCCGAGTCCGCCTTGGCCTGGTTTGACGCTTTATCGGGCCTCGAGAGCGCGAATCAGGACGATCGAACCTTCGGGACTGGTCTTGCTGGGCACTTTTGAGGCGTCGAGTCTCCAATATTTAGCGGCTTCGGTCAATTCGGCATCTACATCTTGACCCTTCGGGAAGAGTCCGACCGCTCCCCGCGAAATGAAAGGAAACGCCTGATCGCACAACGTTTTCAATGGGGCCAGCGCGCGCGCAGTTATGGCATCGAGGGGTTCTGCACAGCTTTCCCCAAATTTCTCCGCCCGGACCGCGTGCACTACCGCCGGCGCTCCAGTCACGCCCACCGCCTCGCGCAGGAAAGCCGCTTTTTTTCCATTGCTTTCAACAAGATGGACCCGCGCCCCGGCCTCGTCGGCGAGTGCGCAGGCAATCACCATGCCTGGGAAGCCACCGCCGGAACCGAGGTCGGCCCAGGTCCGAGCCTTTGGCGCCAGCGGCAAGAGCTGGAGCGAATCGGCAACGTGACGGGTCCAGACTTCAGCGATTGTCGAATTTCCGATCAGGTTCAGCTTGGCCTGCCATCGCAACAGAGTTTCGATGAATTGATCGAGGCGGTCCTGCGTTTCACGTGAAACAGGAAACAGGGCAAGCGCACGCGCTTTGTTGGCTGAGAGATCTTGAGCCCCCTGCCCGCTTTTGCTCACGCCGATTTCGCTGAAGTTTTTTTGGCGCGCCGGACATGCGCCACCAGTAATGTGAGCGCCGCCGGCGTGACACCGTCGATGCGGCCTGCTTGCCCGATCGTGCGCGGCCGGTGCACCTGCAATTTCTGTTTCATTTCATTTGAGAGCCCGGGCAACGCCGCGTAGTCGAAGTCATCAGGCAGGACTACGCTCTCGTCACGTCGATATGCTGCGATGTCCGCCGCCTGGCGCGAAAGATAGACATCGTACTTCGCGTCAACTTCGATCTGCTCGGCGATCTTCGGTTCAAGCTCGCCAAAACGCGGCCAGATTTTTGCGAGCTGTGTGATTGTCACGCTCGGATACGACAACAGTTCGAACGCGGTGCGCCGCTGACCGTCTTTGTTCAATAACAGACCGTGACGTTCGGCTTCCTTCGGTGTGAGCGAAACTGATTTTGCAAATTCGTACGCATCGTTCAGCGCCGAAGTTTTCTCTTTGTGCAAGCGCGCGCGTTCGGCACCAACGCAGCCGATTGCAATTCCTTTGTCAGTCAAGCGTTGGTCGGCATTGTCGGCGCGCAACTGCAGTCGATACTCTGCGCGCGACGTAAACATGCGATACGGTTCGCTGACCCCGCGCGTCACGAGATCGTCGATCATCACACCGAGATAGGCCTGCGCGCGATCGATGATGATTTCACCACCCTCGCCTGCCAAAGCCGCCGCGTTCAGACCTGCGAGAAGTCCCTGCGCCGCAGCCTCTTCGTAACCTGTGGTGCCGTTGATCTGGCCCGCGAGAAAAAGGCCGCGCAGTTTTTTGATTTGAAGTGTTGGCGCGAGTTCGCGCGGGTCAACGTAGTCGTATTCGATCGCGTAGCCAGGGCGAATGATGCGTGCGTTTTTCAGTCCTGGAATTGTTGCGACAAGCGCGTGCTGCACCTCTTCAGGAAGCGAGGTCGAAATTCCGTTCGGATAAACGGTGTGATCGTCGAGACCTTCAGGCTCCAAAAAAATTTGGTGGCCGTCGCGCTCACCGAACTTCACGATCTTGTCTTCGATCGACGGACAGTAACGCGGGCCGCGACTTGCAATTTGGCCGGAATACATCGGCGAACGGTGAACGTTGTCCCGAATGATTTTGTGCGTAGATTCGGACGTGCGTGTGATTCCGCATTCGATCTGCGGGTTTTGAATTTGCGTCGTGAGAATGGAAAACGGTTCAGGCGGATTGTCGCCCGGCTGCATTTCAAGCGCGGACCAATCGATGGTGCGGCCATCGAGGCGTGGCGGCGTTCCGGTCTTCAAGCGGCCAAGCGCGAGTCCAAGGTTTTCCAACGTACGCGAAAGACCGATCGCGGGTGCTTCTCCAACACGTCCAGCGGGAATTTGTTTTTCGCCGATGTGAATGAGGCCGCGCAAGAAGGTGCCGGTTGTGAGAACGGCGGCGCCGGCCGCAATTTCACGGCCATCCGCAAGACGAACACCACATAGCCGACCTGATTTGATCTGGAGATCGTCGGCCTCCGCCTCGATGATTTCGAGGTTTGGAATGGCGCGAAGCGCAGCCTGCATCGCATGGGCATAGAGTTTCCGGTCCGCCTGGGCCCGCGGGCCGCGTACCGCTGGGCCTTTTCGGCGGTTGAGAACACGAAACTGGATGCCGCCGAGATCGGCGATTCGGGCCATAAGCCCATCCAGGGCGTCGATTTCCCGGACTAGGTGGCCTTTGCCGAGCCCGCCAATGGCAGGATTGCACGACATGGCGCCGATGGTGCCAAACCGGTGCGTTATGAGGGCCGTTTTGGCGCCCATGCGGGCGGCGGCGGCGGCGGCTTCACAGCCGGCGTGGCCGCCGCCAATCACAACGACGTCGAATCGATGCGCCATCAAAACCTCGGATTGCGCGTTTTAGCGGAGGCGCGGGAAGGGGTCAAAATCAGCAAATTTAAAGAAATGTTTCACGTGAAACATTCCGCTGGCCCGTAGAAACGGGCTCGCTTGGGGGCCCCGATCCAGCTTGATTGATACCCTCTGGATCCACAACACCTGTGGAAAACACGGCAGCCTCATTGGTCTTGAATTACAGCTGGTATCGATAAATCCCCATAGTTATCCACAGAGCTCATTTTCCGATGCAGAAGTCCCGGAAAACAACGTCGAGAACGTCGTCAACGTCGACGCGCCCAATGAGGCGGCCCAGGGCCCTCGCGGCCAAACGCAATTCCTCGGCGAGAAGATCTTCACGGCTCGACAAGTCCGGCGCCAGCGCTCTGCGCAGCGCGGCCAGGGCGTCTTGCAACGCGTGGCGATGACGCTCGCGCGTCACCAACGCGCTCTCGGCGCCGGCGAGAAATTTCTCCCCAAGGCGCGCCAAGGAGCTCAACAACACGTCGAAGCCTTCGCCAGTCTTGGCTGAAATAACGAATTCCGGTTCATTAAAAGTGAATTCAATTTCATTCTTTTTCGTTAGCGCTTTGTTAACTACGTTTTTTAAAGACTTGTTAACCCGAACTTTTGGTTCACTTCTTTCCTTGTTTTGTATTGATCGCTCATTTCTTTGCTTAAGCCGTTGATACAGATCGATTTTATTCCGGATGAGCCAGATCGGGGTGCGTCCGCCCTCCGTGGGCAAATGGGAGCGCACATTGGACGAGACGCTGTTGGCGTCGGCGTCAGTTGCGCGGCCCTCTAAAGACTTCGAAATAATTCCGGCGCCGCCGCCAGGAAAGCGCCCAATATTCCCGGCCTCGTCACTCGACCGACTAGTGCCGGCCGCCACGTCAGGCCGCGGAATGCTTCCCGCTTCATCGGACCGCAATGTCTCTCCCGCTTCGACGACCCACAGAATCAGATCCGCCCCCGCTGCGCGTTCGCGCGCGCGTCGAACGCCTTCCCGTTCGACCGGATCGTCGGTGTCTCGAATACCCGCGGTATCGAGAAACGTGACCGGTAATCCATCGAGATCGAGATGCACCTCGATCACGTCGCGCGTCGTGCCGGCGTAAGGCGAAACGATCGCCGCTTCACGCTTTGCAATCCGGTTAAGAAGCGTTGATTTGCCGGCATTCGGCGGACCTGCAATGGCCACCACAAATCCCTCGCGCAAGCGCTCACCACGGTTGCCCTCTGCAAGAACTGACGCAATGTCACCTTCGAGCGCCCGTGCAATCTGCAGCGCGGGCGTCACCAGGTCCTGCGGCACGTCGGCTTCATCGGAGAAGTCGATGCGCGCCTCAACGAGAGCGAGCGCCTGGATCAGTTGCGTCCGCCAGTTCTCCGACCGATCCCGAAGCGCTCCGGTCATCTGCCGGAAGGCCTGGCGTCTTTGTCCTTCCGTCTCGGCCATCACCAGGTCGGCGAGGCCTTCAACCGCGGTCAGATCAAGCTTGCCGTTTTCAAACGCGCGGCGCGTGAATTCTCCTGCCTCCGCGGGTCGCAAACCTTCAATCCGGGAAAGCGCTGCAAAAACCGCTGCTACGACAGCATGACCACCATGCAGCTGAAGCTCCGCTACATCTTCCCCGGTTTCGCTTTGCGGCCCGGGAAACCAGAGCGCCAGCGCCTGATCGATGATCTCGTCCTCGCGGCCGCGGATGCGTGCGAGCGCAGCCTTGCGCGGATCCGGGATCCTGCCCATGAGGGCCCTAAGCGCAACGCCGGCACGCGGCCCTGAAATCCGCACAACTGCAATGGCGGCCGGCGGACGTCCCGAGGACAATGCGTAAATAGTGTCGCGCGTTGCATTCGACATTACAGCGCACGGAAGCGCCGAGACAGGGCAGGGGTCAAGCCCCGATCGGCACCGGTCGCGATGCCGATCGCCGAACCCTGAAAATTCCCGATGTCATCACGCCGCTCGAGATATGATCGCGCAAATTCCCGAACTCGTGGAGACGACATGACATCAAGTTTCCGCCTTATCGTGGCCCTGTCGACGTTTTACGCTGCGTGCTTAAGTCAGCCGCTGGCGGCCGCCGATAGCGATCTTGCTCAGGCATACCGCACAATTGCGTCCAAGCGTTTCGTTGATCTCACGCACAGCTTCGACCCGCGATCGCCAGTGTGGTCTGGGTTCGGCCAGGCAAAAATGACGCCTGCCGCCGATCCGAAAACGCAACGCCCTTACACCATCAAAGAAGATGGCTTTCGCACGACACTCTACGAATTCGTCGGCCAGTATGGCACCCACGTCGATCCGCCGGCGCATTTCGACGAAAAGGGGATCACCATGGATGTGATCCCCCTCAAGCAAATGATTTTGCCGCTGGTCGTGCTGGACGCCACACCTTATCTGCAAAAAGATCCAAACCACGCATTTTCTCTCGACGACCTGCGCGCCTGGGAGAAAAAGCACGGTCGCATCCCGCGTGGATCCTTCGTGGCGCTGCGAACCGATATGTACAAGGACTGGGACACCCACCCCGAACGGTTCAAACGCGCCCCGTTTCCTGCCTGGTCATTCGAGACGATCAAGTTTGTCTACGAACAACGAGGTGTCATAGCGACCGGACACGAGTCTCTCGATACCGACACGACTGATAAAATGGACTCTGAAACTTATATCCTTCAGCGTGGCCATTATCAGATCGAAGTCATGGCCAATCTCGACAAGGTACCGCCGAAAGGCGCGCTGATTGTCGTGACCTGGCCGAAGGTCCGCAACGGACTCGGGTTTCCTGCCAGGGCTTTTGCGATTTTGCCGTGAAAGGTGCAGTCGCCCCCGGCAGGAGCGATTCGACCGGGCGCGCTGTTCTATCGTCGATGGGCTGCGGCGATGATCGTTTCCCGCGGACGTTAAATCGCGCTAGGTTTCGGCATGTCACTCCCTCACAGCGCAACCCACATGAATCGCCTTGCCCAGGCGACATCGCCGTATCTTCTCCAGCACAAGCACAATCCAGTCGAGTGGTGGACCTGGGGACCGGAAGCACTCCAGGAGGCCCAGCGTACGAATAAGCCGATCCTGCTGTCGGTCGGCTACGCCGCCTGCCATTGGTGCCATGTCATGGCGCACGAGTCCTTTGAGGATGAGGGGACCGCACGCGTGATGAACGAGCTGTTCGTCAACATCAAGGTTGATCGCGAAGAGCGTCCCGACATCGATCAGATCTATATGAACGCCTTGCACCTGTTGGGAGAGCAGGGTGGCTGGCCCCTGACGATGTTCCTGACCTCAAAGGCCGAGCCGGTCTGGGGCGGCACATATTTTCCGAAAGAATCCCGCTTCGGCCGGCCCGCTTTCGTCGGTGTTCTTCGCGAAGTGGCCCGGCTGTTTCGCGAGGAACCGAACCGGATCGAGCAGAACCGCACCGCGCTCTTGTCTCGACTCGCCGAGAAGGCGAGACCGGCCGGCAAGGTGACGATCGGGTTGAAGGAGCTCGATGCGGCCGCCATCCAGGTCGGCAACATGTTCGACCAGGTTAATGGTGGGCTGCGTGGCGCCCCAAAGTTTCCGCAGCCCGCCATCCTCGAGATGCTTTGGCGCGCCGGCTTGCGCACGGGAGATCCGCGCTTTTTCGAGACCGTCGAACACTCGCTTGAACGCATGAGCGAGGGAGGAATCTACGACCATCTCGGTGGGGGCTTCTCGCGCTACTCCGTGGACGAGCGGTGGCTGGTCCCGCATTTCGAGAAAATGCTCTACGACAACGCCCAACTGCTTGAGTTGCTGTCGCTGGCCTGGCAGCACAGCAAAAATCCTTTGTTTGCCCAGCGCGCGCGAGAAACCGTCGCATGGCTCAAGCGCGAAATGACGGGCGGCGAGGGCGCTTTTTTTGCCTCGCTTGATGCCGACTCCGAAGGCGAAGAAGGCAAATTCTACGTCTGGTCATACGACGAAGTGATCAAAAGCCTCGGCGAAATCGACGGCGAATATTTTGCACGGCACTACGATGTAAAGCCGGGTGGCAATTTCGAAGGGCACAGCATTCTTAATCGCCTCACAGGCCTCGACCTTACTGCCGAGGACGAAAGCCGCCTGGCACAACTACGCGCGAAGTTGCTTGCGGTACGTGCGACGCGCATTCGCCCTGGGCTTGACGACAAAGTTTTGGCCGACTGGAACGGGCTGATGATCGCGGCTCTTGTCAATTCAGCGCTCATTATGGACGAGCCGGACTGGCTCACGATGGCCCGTCGCGCGTTCGATTTCGTTGCGCGATCGATGACAAAGGGCGATCGCCTTGGCCACTCCTGGCGCGAGGGAAAGTTGCTCTTTCCCGGTCTTGCATCGGATTTTGCAACCATGATCCGTGCCGCGCTGTCGCTCTACGAAGCGACCGGCGAGCGCAGTTATCTCGAACAGGCGCTCGTGTGGCAGAATTCCTTCGACAAGCACTACGCCGACACCGAGACCGGTGCCTATTATCTTTCCTCTGACGACGCAGATGACCTGGTGCTGCGGCCGCATTCGACCCAGGACGATGCCACGCCGAATCCAAACTCGGTGGCCGCACAAAATCTCGTCAGGCTCACGGTGTTTGCCGGCGACCACAAGTGGCGAACGCGGGCGGATCGCCTGATCGAAACCGTTCTTTCAGCCGCGGAGCGCAATCTGTTCGGTCATGTCGCGCTGCTCAACGCCCTCGACCTGCGCCTGCGGGCCGCCGAGATCGTGGTGACGGGTCCCTCCGCCGGGCACCTTGCCGAAACAGCACTGAAGCTGCCTTATCTCGACCGCATCATGCTTCGTGCGCCGAGTCCGGGCGATCTGCCGCCGGCGCACCCGGCCCAGGAAAAACTAAAGGCCGCACCGGAAAGCGCGGCCTTCATATGCGTGGGCGAGCGCTGCTCGCTTCCGGTAACCGATGCCGCCCAGATCGCCTCCGCCGTTTCGACTATGCGGCAATAAGCGTCGGCTAGGTATTCATCGATTCGAAGAACTCGGAGTTGCTCTTCGTATTGCGCAACTTGTCGAGCAGGAAGTCGATGGCATCCATTGTGCCCATCGGGTTCAGAATCCTGCGCAAAACGTACATTTTCTTGAGGATCGCAGGATCGGTGAGAAGCTCTTCCTTGCGCGTGCCAGACCGCGTGATGTCGATCGCCGGGAATGTGCGTTTGTCGGCGACCTTGCGGTCCAGGATCAGTTCCGAGTTGCCGGTGCCTTTGAACTCTTCGAAAATTACTTCGTCCATGCGGCTGCCGGTGTCAATCAGAGCCGTGGCGATAATGGTGAGCGACCCGCCTTCCTCGATCTTTCGTGCCGCGCCGAAAAAGCGTTTCGGCCGCTGCAGCGCGTTGGCGTCAACACCGCCCGTCAGGACCTTGCCCGAAGAGGGCACGACTGTGTTGTAGGCGCGACCAAGACGGGTGATCGAATCGAGCAGGATCACGACGTCGCGCTGATGCTCGACCAGGCGCTTCGCCTTTTCGATCACCATTTCGGCAACCTGTACGTGACGGGAGGCCGGTTCGTCGAATGTCGATGAAATCACTTCACCCTTCACCGAGCGCTGCATGTCGGTGACTTCTTCCGGCCGCTCGTCGATGAGCAACACGATAAGATAAGTTTCGGGGTGATTAGCGGTGATTGAGTGCGCAATGTTCTGCAGCAGCACGGTCTTGCCGGTACGCGGAGGCGACACGATCAGTGCGCGCTGGCCTTTTCCGATCGGCGCTACGATATCGATCACACGAGCCGAAAGATCCTTTTTAGTCGGATCTTCATATTCCATCTTGAGCCGTTCGTCGGGATAGAGCGGCGTCAGGTTGTCGAAATTGACCTTGTGCCGCGCCTTCTCGGGATCCTCGAAATTGATTGTGTTGACCTTGAGCAGCGCAAAGTAGCGCTCGCCTTCTTTCGGCGATCGGATGTGACCTTCGACCGTGTCGCCGGTGCGCAGGCCAAAACGGCGAATCTGGCTTGGCGAAACGTAGATATCGTCCGGTCCGGACAGGTAATTTGATTCGGGCGAGCGCAAAAATCCGAAGCCGTCGGAGAGCACTTCGACCACGCCTTCGCCGATAATGTCGACTTCCTGTGTCGCGAGTTGCTTCAGGATTGCGAACATCAGCTCCTGCTTGCGCATGGTGCTGGCGTTCTCAACCTGATGTTCTTCAGCGAAAGCAACGAGGTCGGCAGGTGTCTTGGACTTAAGGTCCTGGAGTTTCATTTCCCGCATTGGGGGTTTACGTCCTTGGGAGCGTTACCGGCGAAGATTTGAAAACAAAAACTTGCGCCGTTTGACTTTGGAGAGAGATCGCAGGTCTGGGGTGACGAGGTGGTAGTAGGGAAAGGCCCGGAACCCGATGCTGCGA
>Ga0134124_10005266_pt1 | contig 10399 bp, 5 predicted proteins | sample KB304_FD_96880 | JGI IMG/M metagenome (GOLD analysis project Ga0134124, IMG submission 96880) | Terrestrial soil microbial communities without Nitrogen fertilizer from Kellogg Biological Station, Michigan, USA - KB3-0-4 | ecosystem: Environmental > Terrestrial > Soil > Unclassified ... | reverse complement strand
CTCCTGATGGTGCGCATGAGCGACGTCGTGCGCGGTATCGTCCGCGAGAAGCCTGCGGACGCCGCCCAGAACGCGCCGGCGCCGGCCGCGCCGCCCCCGCCGCCGCCACCTCCACCTCCGCCGCGTCCACGCCCGGTCGTGGAGGCGCCGCGGCCCGCGCCCCCGCCGCCGCCCGCCGCCGAGGAGCCACGCGCCGTCGAGCCGGGTCCGAGCCTCGACGCGTTGCCGATCCAGCACGAGACGCCTTCGGAGAGCGTGGAGCCGCTCTTTTCCGAGCTCCAGCTCTTCCTCGCCCGCGTCCGCGAGCTGATCCGCACGGGGGACGCGTTTCCGTGGTCGGAATACGAGCAGATCATCGATCGCGGCGCGGTCTCGCTGGAGCGGTCGAGCGAGCTCTTCTGGGTGGCCAACAACACGACGGCACTGACCGGCGTCGACTACCTGGCGTTCCACCAGGCGCGCGTCGCCGTGCTCTCGATGTCGATCGGCGCGAGCGTCGGCTACGACCGCCCACGTCGGGTCCAGCTCGGCATGGCCGGCGGCCTGATCGACGTCGGACTCTGGCAGGTTCCCGAGGCTCTGCTCCGACGGCTCGACGCGCTGTCGGCCGACGAGCAAACGATCTACCGCTCGCATCCGCGGCTCTCGGTCGAGCTGATTCGCCGCTGGTCGACCTCGCGCGAAGGCCTCGTCGAGGCCGTGCTCCAGCACCACGAGCGCGAGCAGGGACAGGGCTTCCCGCAGAGCCTGCACGGCACCGCCGTGAGTCAGGACGCGAAGATCCTCGGTCTGATCGACACCTATACCGGCCTGACGATGCCGCCGGCGCCGCGGCCGCGGCTCCGACCGCACGAGGCGATCCGCGAGATCGTACGCTCCAAGCACGAGGCGTTCCCGTCGGCGCTCGTGAAGGCGCTGCTCTCGGAGATCTCGGTGTTCCCGCCCGGCACGCTCGTGCGCCTGAACACCGGCGAAGTCGGCCGCGTGATCGCCGTGAATCGCAACCACCCGCTGCGCCCGCGCGTCGAGATCGTCGCCGACGGCAAGGGCCAGCGGCTCACGTCGCCCAAGACCACTGACCTCGCGGAGGCGCCGTTCCTCTACATCACGGGCGCGGTCGCCGAGGGCGGACATTGAGGATTCGCTAGTGGCGCAGTACGAGATGAACCTGCGCGACTACTGGCTGATCGTCCGCCGCCGGCGGCTGATCATCGTGGCCTCGACCATCCTGGTCGCCCTGTTCAGCTTCTGGTTCGCCAAGCAGAAGGTGCCGGTGTACCAGGCGACCTCGGCCGTGAAGTTCGAACAGTCGACCGCGCTCAGCGGCCTGCTCGTGGAGGTGCTGTCCTACTCCACCGGCGACAACATCGAGACGCAGGCGACGCTCATCAAGAGCTATCCGATCCTGGAAGAGGTCGCCCGCCGTCTGGGCCGCCTGCCCCAGGCCAGCGGCACCGAGGCGCTGCGCGAGTCGCGGGCCTACACGGCCACGCTGGAGAGCCTGTCCAACAAGCTGCGCACCAACCGCGTGGGCGGCACCAGCATCCTCGAGATCACCGCGACCTCGACCAATGCGCTGGAGACGCGGGACCTCGCCAACGCGGTGGCCGAGGTCTACCGCGACTACAACCGGGCGAACCGCAACGCGCGGATCACCGAGGCGCGCAAGTTCATCGAGGGCCAGCTGCGCGAAGTCGAGGGCCGCGTGCGCAAGGCCGAGGAGGAGGTGTGGGCGTTCCGCGACGCCAACCGGATCATCTCCCCCGGGGCCGAGTCCTCGATGCTGCTCTCGCTGTTCACGCAGGTGCGCGGCGACATCGAGAAGGCGCGCCAGCAGCGCATCGAGCTCGAGCAGGTCGCCGGGCGGCTGGAGCGGACCGACCCCGTCAGCGTCACCGACCGCGTCTACATCGACACCCAGAACCCGGCCATCATGCGGCTGATCGGCACCCAGACCGATCTCATCCTCGAGCGCAACAACCTGGCGCTGGAGGTCACCGATCGTCACCCCCGGCTGCAGGCCATCGACGATCGCCTGCGCGAGGTGCGCCGCGAGACGCGCCGCGAGGTGGCCGCCCAGATCGCGCTGCTGCGCAATCGCGAGGAGATCCTCGGCCGCCAGCTCGGCGAGCTGATGCAGCGCAACCGCGAGGTGCCGGCCGTCGAGCTGAGCCTGGCGCGGCTGCAGCGCGACGCCAAGGTCAACGACGACCTGCTGACGCTGCTCAAGACCCGGCATCAGGAAGCGCTCATCAAGGAGTCGGAGGGCGTCGAGGAGGTCACCATCGTGCGGCCGGCCACCGAGCCGTCCGCCCCGGTCGGCAGCGAGGGGCTGAACACGGTGCTGATCGGCGGCCTGCTCGGGCTCATGCTCGGCCTGGTGCTGGCCTTCGTGCAGGAGACGCTCGACACCTCGATCGGCACCATCGAGGACGTCGAGTCCTACCTCGAGGTCCCCGTGCTCGGCATCGTGCCCCACATCGATCCCCGGGAGACGATGCAGCGCCTGATCGAGCGACGGCCGGCCCTGGCCCAGATGGATCCCGACGCGCTGCAGAGTCACGCCCTGCTGATCACGCACTTCGATCCGAAGTCGCCGGTGGCCGAGGCGTACCGCACGCTGCGGACCAACATCCAGTTCGCCCGGCTCGAGCGCGGCGGCAAGGTCCTGGTCGTCACCAGCCCCACCCTGCAGGAAGGCAAGACGACGACGATCGTCAACCTCGCACTCACCATGGCGCAGAGCGGTCAGAAGACGCTGCTGGTGGGCGGCAACATGCGCCGGCCGAGCCTGCATCGCTTCTTCGGCATCGAGCGCGAGCCAGGCCTCAGCGACATCCTCGTCGGCAACGCGCGCTGGCGTGACTGCATCCGCACGGTGGCCGACATCCTCATGGGCCGGTTCGAGATGGAAGACATCATGGCCGCGCCCGGCCTCGACAACCTGCACATCATCGAGGCGGGTCCGATCCCGGCCAACCCCTCGGAGCTGCTGTCGACGAGCGCGATGGCCGAGTTCCTCCGCGCGGTCAGCGCCGAGTACGACATCGTCCTCATCGACACGCCGCCCGTGCTGCCGGTGACCGACTCGGCCATCGTGGCCGGCCAGGCCGACGGCGTCCTGCTCGTCTACCAGGCGGGCAAGGTCGGTCGCCTCGTGCTCAAGCGGGCCAAGGCGCATCTGGAGTCGACGCGCGCCAAGGTGTGGGGCGTCGTCCTCAACGACGTGCAGACGGAAGTGTCCGGCTACAACTACACCCACTACTACACGCACTACTACGGCGAGGAGACGCCCTCGTCCCGCGAGGGTGGCGTGCTCCAGCGCGCCTGGGACGGCTTGCGCACGCGCCTGGGACGCGCGCCCGCCGCGCGAGCGTCGTCGGCTGAGGCCGAATGTGCCGACGCGGCCGAGATGCGCGTCGTCGACGTGCCGCGCTCGTCGCGGCGGCCGCGCTATCGCAATCTCTGGGTGGGCCTCGTCGTGCTGGGCGGACTCGCCGGTGTGTTCGTCGCGCTGGCGGCCTGGCAGATGGGCGCGTTCGGCCCCGGCAGCACGCCGCTCGCTCAGCTGCGACAACGCCTCGGCATCGGCCCGGCGGCGCCGCCACCGACGCGGCCGCCGGCGCCGGTGACGCCGACGCCGCCCGTGTCTCCCACCAAGCCGCCGGCACCGTCGGCGGCGGCGCCGTCGACGCCGACGAGCAGCGCCCCGGGCGGTCCGGCTCCGGCGAACGGCACCCGGTCCGAGCCGCCGACGCTCGCCGCCACGCCGCCCGCTCCCGCGCGCCCGGCCGCGGCGGTCACGACCCCAGCGCCCTCGCAGGCGCCGGCCCCCTCGCCGTCGGCCGCCAAGACCCCGGCGCCGACGGTCGGCCCGACCCGCTTCGCCGTGGAGCTTGGACCGTTTCCCGCGACCACCGATGCCGAGCGCGTCGAGCGGCAGCTGACCCAGGCCGGCCTGCCGACCGCGCGCTTTCGACAGCAGACGGGGGCGGGGCTCTACGCCGTCCTGATCGAGCGCCTGCCGGCCGGGCGCGATGCGCAGGCGCTGACCACGACGCTTCACGAGCAGGGCTTCGCCGATGCCGCCGTCGTCCGCCAGGATCCGCCGGCCGTCCGGCTCGGCGAGCCGCTGCCGCTGCGCGGCGCCGTCGATCTCGCGGAGCGGGCGCGCGGCCTCGGACATGCGGTGCGGATCGCCGCCGAGCCCGGCGAGGCCATCGCCTACATGCTCCGTCACGGCAACTTCGCCTCGCGCGCGGAGGCGGAGACGAAGGCCGCCGAGTTGGGCCGTCTCGGCCTGTCGCCCCAGGTGATCCAGGTCCGGTAGCGCAGTCGATGCGACTGGGATCAGCGGGCACGGCCGGCGCGCCGATGCTCGGCAAGCTCCTGGTGGTCGGCGTGCTCGTCGTCGGCGCCTTCGTGCTCTCCCAGAGCCTCATGCGTGCCTCGTTCAGCTACACGCTGGGCGCGCTGGCCGCGGTCATGCTCTTCGGTCTCGTCCTCCTGCGCAACGACTTCGGGATCTACGTGGTGACGTTCTCCATGCTCCTGTCCCCGGAGTTCACGGCGGGCGGCGGGGGGATCGCCGAGGGGCGCACCATCATGGTGCGCAGCGAGGACTTCGTCCTGATCGTCATCGGTCTGGCCTGGCTGGCCAAGACCGCCGTCAACAAGGAGCTGGGTCTCGTCGCCAAGACGCCGCTCAACCGTCCGATCCTCTTCTACGTCCTCGCCAACATCGTGGCCACGCTGCTCGGCACGCTGTGGGGCACCGTGGGCGGCTTCAGCGGCTTCTTCTACGTGCTGAAGTACGTCGAGTACTTCGTCATCTACTACATGGTCGTCAACAACGTGCAGGATCGCGAGCACGCGCGCCGGCTCGTCATCGCGGCGTTCCTCACCGCGGCCATCGTGAGCATGGTCGGCATCGCCCAGATCCCCTCGGGCGAGCGGGTGTCGGCGCCGTTCGAGGGCGAGATCGGCGAGCCGAACACGTTCGGCGGCTACCTGCTGTTCATGATGGCGATCGCCGGTGGCGTGGCCCTGGAGACGTATCGCTTCCGGATGCGCGTCATCTGCCTGAGCCTGGTCGGCCTCATGGGGTTGCCCTTCACCTTCACGCTGTCGCGCGCCTCCTACCTCGGCGTGGTGCCCGCGTTGCTGGTGCTGACGTGGTTCACGCGACAGCGCCGCTTCATGGTCGGCGTCGTGCTCCTGCTCGTCCTGTGCTCGCCGATCCTGGCCGTCACGCTGCCCTCGGCCGTGACCAAGCGGGTGCTCTATACGTTCGAGCCGGAGAAGGGCCAGGCGACCATTCGCCTGGGCCGCGTCGGGCTGGACCCCTCGACCTCGGCGCGCCTCATCAGCTTCCAGGGGGCGATCGAGGGCTGGCTGCGCAAGCCGGTGTTCGGCCACGGCGTGACGGGGTTCGGCTTCATGGATGCGCAGTTCGCCCGCGTGCTCGTGGAGACGGGCGCCGTGGGGCTGGCGGCGTTCATGTGGATGGTGTGGACCCTGCTGCACTCGTCCGCCTCGGCGTTTCGAAGTCTCAGGGAACCCGAGGATCGCGGTCTCGCGCTGGGATTCCTGGCCGGCACGATCGGGCTGCTCTTCCACGCCGTCGGCTCCAACACGTTCATCATCGTGCGGATCATGGAGCCGTTCTGGTTCTTCGCGGGCATCGTGCTGATGCTGCCCCAGCTCGAGACGATCAGGCCGGCGCCGCAGGCCGCGCCGGTGGTGACGCCGCCCCGGCTGGACCCGCGGGTGGCCCTCCGGCTGGGACGATGAGTCAGGCGCCCGTGTCCTGTGCGACGGCCGGCGACCGGGGGCGGCTGTTCCTCACCGCACTGCTCGTCTACGCGCTGTTCCTGAACCCGGTGCTCGTCAATCCGATGACGTGGAGCGCGCTCGACGCCGCGGCCTCGCTGGTCGAGACGGGGCGGTGGCAGGTGCGCCACGCCGACCTCTACGCCGACATGGACGTGGCCCTCTCCGGCTCGCGGAAGGTGGCGGGGCCGCCGCCGGGGCTGGCGTTCCTGCTGGTGCCGGCCTACGTCGTCTGGCGGACGGTGACGGGACCGGCCGACACCCGCGAGGCGTTCGTCGCCTTTCACGTGTTCGCCACGCTGGCGATCGCCGCCACCATCTCCGCCGTGACCGCCGGCGAGGTGGCCGCGCTGGCCGGCTGGCTCGGCGCCTCGCGCGGCGGACGCCTGTGGGCGGCGCTGCTCTTCGCCTTCGGCACGCCCGCGTTCCTCTTCGCGACGCGACTGTTCAAGGAAAACCTGGCCGCGCTGGTGGTGGTCGTGGCGTTCCGGTTGGCGATGACGGCCCCCGACTCCAAGCGTCGCACGCTCGCGGGGCTGATGGCCGGGGCGGGCGGCCTCGTCGCCTACCCGGCGGGACTCATCGGGGCCGGCCTGGCCGCGGTGATCGCCAAGCGTGACGGCGTCCGCGGGCTGGCCGCGTTCGCGCTCGGCGGGCTGCCGCCGCTGGTGGCCCTGGCGATCTACAACACCGTGCTCTTCGGCCGCCCGTGGCGGTTCGCGTACTCGACGTACCTCAACTTGCCGGAGGCGGTGGCGACGGTCGACTTCCGCCTGCCCGCCGTCAGCGTCCTCGTGAACTCGCTGGTGAATCAGCGTGAGGGCCTGCTGCTCTACTCTCCGTTTCTGCTGCTGGGCGTCGTCGGGTTCGGCACCGCCTGGCGCGCCGGCCGGCGGCTCCCCGCCGCGGTGGTCGGGTTGTTCGCGCTCGCGTTGTGGGCGCTGAGCGCCGCCTGGCTGGCGCAGTTCCCGCGCTCCTTCACCGGCGCCCGGTACCTCTTTCCGGCGGTGCCGCTGCTCGCCGCCTTCGCCGCGCCCGTGCTGGATCGGGTCGGCGGGCGCATCCGCTGGACGCTCGCGATCGTCTCCGTCGGCTTGACCTACCTGATCGTCCAGGCCGGCCACATCGCCGACCCGTCACCGCTCGTCTACGCGCTCAAGACCTTCGTGTCGGGCGCCGGACTGCCGGTGCTCTTCAAGGAGACGCTGCCGGCCGCACTCGGCATCGACACGCTCCATACGACGCTCGCCCGCGACGACGTGAGCGGGGCTGATCTGCTGCGGATGCTGACGACGCCGGCCGGCTGGCGGCTCGCCCTCAACCAGGTGCTCGTCGGCGCCGTCGGCGCCGCGGTGTTCGCGCTCGTGGCCGGGGTGCTCCATCGGCTGTGGACGCGCGTGGTGGTGGCGGCGGCGCCGGCGCCGCAGGCGCTCGTGCGATGACGCCCGTGGCCGAGACGGCGCCGTCCGGCAGCCGCACCCGGCGGCTCGGCGCCGACTTCGTGGCCATGACGAGCGGGTGGGTGGTGCGCGCCGCCCTCGGCGTGCTCATCTCGGTCATCACCGCGCGCTACCTGCGGCCCGACGAGATGGGACGCTACGCCTTCCTGGTGTGGCTGGCCGGGCTGCTGCCGGTCGTGCTGAGCCTCGGACTGCCGACCACGTTGACGCGCTACACCGCGGAGGCCACCGGCGGCGGCCGTCCGGCGACGGCCGGCGCGCTGCTCGGCCTGATCGTCCGCTGGCAGACGACGGTCGTGCTCGCGGCGGCCGCGCTCGTGATGCTCGTCGCGCTCGGTGTCCCCGCGTCCTGGCGACTGCCGCTGGCGCTGACGGCGCTGAGCGTGCCGTCCCAGGTCGTGTACGCCAGCCTCGCCGCGTTCCTGTCCGGGCTGCAGATGTTCGGCTGGCAGGCGCTGCTCAGCGTCGGCATGCTCGCCCTGCTGGCCGCGCTGTTCATCATCGTCGCCGGTCTCGACGGCGGCGTCAGCGGCTTGATGCTGGCGCACGCGATCGCCAACGCCGCCGGGCTCGGCGTGCTGGCCTGGCTGGCGCGGCGCCAGGGGCGCCGGCGCGGCGCCCTGCCCGCGCCCGCGCCGCTGTCGGCCGCCGCGCGGGCCGACGTGATTCGCTACGCGCGCGGCGCGAGCGCGCTGGTCATCCTCGACGCCGTCGTCTGGCAGCGCACCGAGGTCGCCTTCCTGCAGGCGCTGGCCTCACCGGCCCAGATCGCGTTCTACGCGCTCGCCTTCGCGGTCGCCGCCCAGATCAGCCGAATCCCGTACCAGGCCTCGGTCGTGCTCTTTCCGAGCTTCCCGGCGCTGGTCGGTGGCGGCCGCGCCGCCGAGCTGGCCGGGCTGCACGCGACCGCGATGCGCTACCTGGTGCTGCTCGGCGCGCCGCTCGCCGTCGGATTGGCGGTGACGGCCCCCGGCGTCGTCCACGTGCTGTACGGGCCGGCCTACGCCCCGGCCGCGGCCGTGCTGGCGGTGCTCGCGCTCGGGAGTCTTCCGGCCTTCGCCGCCGGCGCCAGCCCCGCGGTGCTGCACGCCACGAAGCGGCAAGACCGGTTGCTGCGCCGGGGAGTGCTGGCCGCCGTCGTCGACGTCGTGATGGCGATCGCGCTCATCCCCATCGCCGGCGCGCTCGGTGCCGCGCTGGCCAGCGTCGTCGCCCAGGCGCTCGGCAGCCTCCTGGCGATCCGCGCGGCCGTGCGCATCGCCGGCGCCGGCGTGCCGGCCGCCGCCCTGGCCCGCATCGTCGGCGCCGCCGTGCTCATGGGGATCGTCGCCGCGGTGCCGATGGTGGCCCTCGGCGGCGTCAGCGGCCTGGCGTGCGCCGTGGCGGTGGGCGCCGCCGCGTATCCGCTCGCGCTACGGGCGCTGCGTGCGCTGACGGCCGAGGACCTCGATCGCTCGCGCGTGCTCATCGAGCGACTGCCGTCGCCCGCGCGCGCGGGTGGCCTGGCCGTGGCGGGGTTTCTCTGCCGCGGTCCCTTGCCGGAGCCATGGTCGCCGTCTCGGTGATCATCCCGACCTATCGGCGCGAGGCGCCGCTGCGCCGGTGCCTGGCCGACGTGCTGGCCCAGCGCCATCCCTCGTTCGAGGTGCTGATCGTCGATCAGAGCCCCGACCACGAGGCCGAGACCTGGGCGACGCTGCGCTCGCTGCCGCCGCACGCGCGCCACGTCCGCCTCACGGAGCCGAGCGTGACGGCCGCGGTCAACGCCGGTGTGCGCCTGGCCGGTGCCCCGCTCCTGCTCTTCCTCGACGACGACGTCGAGATCGACGACCGCGAGCTGCTGGATCGCCACGTCCGGCACTACGACGATCCGAGCGTCGCCGGCGTCGTCGGCCGGATCGTCAACGCCGAACGGCGTGCGGATCTGCCGCGACCGGCGGCGGCCGGCGCGCTCGGCTTCTTGCAGATGAACTTCGATCACCCGTACGCGATGGACGTGCCGACCGCGGCCGGCGCCAACATGTCGTTCCGGCGCGAGCTGGTCGAGCGGCTGGGCGGCTTCGACGAGCGCTACACCGCCAACGCCTTCCGCTGGGAGACGGACTTCAGCCTGCGCGTGATCCGCGCCGGCTACCGCATCCGCTACGACCCCGAGGCGCGGGTGCTGCATCACTACGGCACGCCCGGCGGCTGCGACAACGGCAACCTGCTCGGCCGCACCGAGACCTCACACGCGTGGTACGAGCCGTTCTTCCGCAACAACACGTACTTTGCGCTGAAGCTGCTCGGCGGCGGCGATCGCGCGCGCTTTCTCTGGCGGCTCTATCGCGAGCACGTGCTGAATCGCGGGTTCGCGGCGGCGGGGCCGGCCTTCCTCGCCCACCGCCACGCTGCGCTGGCCCGCGGCGCCGCCGCCGGCTGGCGCGCCTGGCGCCAGGCCCGCGAGGTCGGGCGATGACGACGAACGCTCGAGGGGCGTCACGGCGGCGTCGGGAGGAATGGGGGGCCGTGTCGAGGCCCCTCACGTCCTAGCATGCGCATCACCGTCGTGACCCACGTCATGCCGTACCCGGCCGACTCGGGCACGCGCATCCGGGTGGCGCGTATCGTGCGCGCGCTGGGCCGCCGCCACGAGGTGACGCTGCTGTCCCTGGAGCCCGGCGACGCCGCCGGCGCCGCCACGGCGCTGGGAGTACCGGTGGCCGTCCATCCGGCGTGCGCCCGCCGCGGGCTGGCGCCGGTGGCCGTGGCGCCGGAGACGACGGCGGCGGTGTGGCGCGCGGCTCGCGAGTGGCGCGCCGATGCCGTGCACGTGCAGGGGACGTTCGGCGCGGCGGCGGCCGGCATCCATCGTGAGCGTCGCGAGCTGCCGACGGTCATCGACGAGGGTTGCGTCTATCACCTCAGCTACCGTCGCGCCGCCGCGCTGGCCCCGACGCGCTGGCGCCGCGCCCACGGTCTCCTGCGGGCCTGGCGGCTGTGCCGCTTCGAACGCACGCTCGCGCGGCGCGCGGATGCGGTGGTGGCGGTGTCGCCGGAGGAGGCCGAGGTCGTGCGATCGCTCGCCCCGGGCACGCGCGTGGTCGTGGCGCCCAACGGCGTGGCCG
>Ga0134124_10005265_pt1 | contig 10400 bp, 12 predicted proteins | sample KB304_FD_96880 | JGI IMG/M metagenome (GOLD analysis project Ga0134124, IMG submission 96880) | Terrestrial soil microbial communities without Nitrogen fertilizer from Kellogg Biological Station, Michigan, USA - KB3-0-4 | ecosystem: Environmental > Terrestrial > Soil > Unclassified ... | reverse complement strand
TCTTGTTGAGCTCGCGCTTCGTTGTGCTATGTACCGCGCGCCGTCACGGGGCGGTAGTTAAGTTGGTTATAACGCCGGCCTGTCACGCCGGAGGCCGCGGGTTCGAGTCCCGTCCGCCCCGCTGATTTCCAGAACGATTCCCATCCGCTGAGAGATGGTGTGACGATTCTGGCGATCGATTCTCAAAAACCGGAAGCACCGGGAAGGGCCCTTCGAAGCCCTCCCGGACGGCCTCTGCTGTTGCGATGTAGCTCTGCGCCGGTTGAAATCCGTGTGGCCCGCGCGCTGCGGGATCTTGAGCGCGTCGTCGGCGCGAGCCGGCTGCCAAGTGCACGCGGTTCCGCGAAGGTCGTGGAAGACGATCCGTCGTTGCGTGGCGGTCGAGTCGTGCATTCCGGACCGAAGCACCTCGGCAGCCTTGAGTCAGCGCCGAAGCCCGAAGGCCATGTCCCGAAAGCTGGGGCAGGTTTGGGAGCACCCTCCCTACCCCGCCGCTCTCCTTATGTAGGGAGGTGAGCAGCGGCCGAAGAGCCAGCTCGATCGGAGCGGTTCGAGCCCGGCGTCCCGTCGAGCCTTTGACCTGACCGGTCTGTCGGTTGAACGCCTGGTGAGCCCGGATCGTCCCGTGGTTCAGGTCGACGTCCCGCCACTCGAGCACCGGAAGCTCGCCGGCGCGGAGGTACGTGTAGACAGCGATTGCGACCAGGCGCCGCCACTCGAGCGGAACCTCGGCGCACTGAACGAAGGTCAGGAACTCGCTCGGGTAGAGGAACTCACGCAGCCGAGAGTCCCCGCGGTCCAGACCGCGAAGGCCGATTGCCGGGTTCTCGTCACGGACGCGCAGCGCGGCGACCTTAGACTCCGTGGCATCGGCGCACATCTTCGTCGCCGTGCCCCAAATGTTCTGAGCCATCTTCCACGCGATTCCGTCGGTCTGCACCTTGCGGTCGAGCGCCACCGATAGCTTGCGGAAGTCGTCGCGCGTCCAGTCCTTCACATGCCTGCCGCCCATCACCTCCGCAATGTGCAGCCGGCAGTGAGAGAGGTTCTCGCGCGTCGACGTGTAGCCGCGCCCGAGCCGATCCGCCTCCCAGGCCGCAACCCAACGGCCCATCGCCGAGGTGTCTTCCTCGCCTTTTCGCTCCGGTCGCATCAGTCCGAGTTCGATCGCTTGGCGCGCGTAGACTGCAGTTTTCTCACGCGCCATGGCCTCGCTCGTTACTTTCTTGAAGGCCTTGAGTCGCTTGCGCGTGCCGTCTGCGAGTGTGATCACGGTTGCCAGAGGCCGAGCTTGGTTTTGACGACTGTGCCGGTCGAGGGCTTCGTCTGTTTGCGATCGATCATGGCTTGATCCATTTCATCGCTTGCGCGACTGCGAGAAAAACCTGAACCAACGTGAAGAAAGCGACAGCTCCAGCTATCAGCGTCTGACTCTGCGCGAGCTTGGTGTTCGTCGAGGCCAGCCGATCAGATGCCGCGTCGCGATCTCGGTCCTCTTGCTTCTCGAAGCGACGAGCAGCGTCTTCATAGGCTGCTTGGTTCAACTGTGCATTGAAGCCTCGTTCGTCAGCATAGGCTAGCCGCTTGCTATCGGTCAGATTCTGCCGCGCCTCGATCTTGGCAACATTTGCGGCATGGAGCGCCTCCCGCCAAATCATACGAAGCTGCTCGACTTCGTCGACGTTTATTCGTCTGGGCTTTGGTTCAACCATTCGCTTCCTCACCTTTCAGCGTGTTCGCAACCTGCACCCGCACCGCGTAAGCCTGCCGCCTCAGCGTGCCAAGCTCGACCGCCGGCGCTTCATTGGGCAGCGCATCGAGCTCCGTGCGGATATCGGTGCCCCGTGAACACTCAAATCGCCGAAGCCTGAACAGCCAAATCGGACCGTGAACAGTGTCGCTTCGTGCTCGGCTGCGTCAAGGCTCGGCTACGCCGAAACCCTGCGGGTTCAAGGCCTTGACCCACCCTCCGCGCGATCGCGGGAGCAGCTAATACGTTCGAAGCACCGAACCGGCCCGCGGGTGTTTCCATGCCCCGATTTGGGTGTTCACGATGGGCGATATACGCAGCTCCGCGGCTGCCGCGCGAAATTGCTCGGCCAGGGTCGTGATTTCGGTGACTGTTTCGGCTTTGGGGACGTTCATTGTGCCCCCGCCCGCGCCCAATCGGCCATGATTCTCGCGAGGCGGCCTTTCATTGGCATGCGAACGGACATTCGACGCGAAATCTTCACTTCATCGGAGGCCGGGTCGGTATCGTTCGCAATCGGGCGCTCAGTAAGGTCGCGAATGGCCTGCTTGGCATCGCGCTTGATGCGTTGCCGGATCTCCGTTGTCGACACGCCCGCCCCGCTTTCGAGCCGCCGCGATCCGCTCGTTGACCTTCGCGTCGTTGACCTGCGCCTCGGGCTCGATGACTACTCCGATTGGTCAAGTCGCTTCGACCAGCGCAGGTAGAAAAGAAGGTACGGATCTGGCAGGTCTAGGACCTGCTTTTGGTCGTCCCAATCGAGCGCTCGTTCGTTCGGAAACTTCTCGAGCGCAAGCTTGCTCATATGCAGGCAGGTACCGACTACGCTCGACCCAACGGGAGTGCCACCTTTGCAGACCATTGCGGTTCTCCGTGTCAGCTCGTCATAGTGGAATGACTGTCGCGGCGGGTCAGACGCGACAGCCTTCAAGACACATCTATAGACGTCGCCATTCGTACCGTCTTTGAAGTCGTAAATTTTCCGTTCAGTGCCACGCGTCCTCGGCCCGGAGTCAATCACGTCGACCAGCGTTCGAAAGTCCGTAGTGCTGCTCGTCCGCTCAAAGATGCTTTCCATCTCAGGATTGGAAATATTGAACCTCGTCTCTTGCGTAAGCGCCTCGCGGACTCCGAGCTCGAAACACGTATTCAAGCAAAGTAGTTGCATCAATTGGGGTGAGCCTGCAGACTCCGAAACAAGCCGCCTAACGGAATCAGACGGAACATCCATTCGGAGCGCGCCGAATCCGACCGTCGCGATCTTCGTCAAGTCAATCGGAGCCCAGTACTCCAAATCGATGGCTTGCACACGTCCCCGCAGTTCCGGGTTGGCTCGCACCAGATCGTCGCCGCGATGACGAACTGCAGCCGTGCAAATTTTCACGCCTGACCGTGCTGCCTCTTTCAGCGCTTTGGCCGCCTCAGCCTGCGCGGGCCGGGCCATATAGTGGAAGTCGTCAACCAGTATCACGAAGTCACTCGAGCCAATTTCCTTGATGACCTGCGAAAGGCCAAAGCGTGATTGCGTCGCTGAGTGCGCGCGCTCATGGCCTGCTTCGACCGATCCCTTCGCTTCGAGTGTTGCTTTTGCCAGGCCGATCAATCCGGCGCTGCCTGACGCACCCGCTTCCAAACCCATTTGACCAAAAGTGCTTGACTCTTGTGTCTGCTCGGTCGGGGCCCCCATCCAGTCCAGAACGCGCGACCAGATCTGATCAGGATCGTCGATCCCCGCTCCAGTGATTGTGATTAGCCGATCCACGCCAACGACGCGTTCCACAAGGACGGTCTTGCCCGATTTTGAAGGGCCCACCAACGACACAATTTGGCCTTGGGTATCAAGCGCGTCGCGAAGCGATTGCTCCAGTTGAGCGCCCGTGCGCTCCACATAAGTGCGCGATGGATAGGAACCGGGAGTAAAGACATCGGTCGCGCGAATCCCCATGGTGCTTCCTTGCTCGCCTTGCTCTGCCGGTGGCGAGATCCAGCGTTTTACATGGGTGTGAGGTCGCGCGCAAGGTCCGGTTGGTCTCGTCGCTTCTCCACTAGGAGTGCATCTCCGCGCTTGTGGCGCGTTCGCAACTCGCCTGCGTCGCGGTTCTCGCCGAACGGCATCAGACGACCGCCAAGTAGTCGAGGTACTGCTGAGCGCTCAGCATCAAGGCGTCGAGTGCAGCCTGGGTGGCCCCAGCGCGACTCGTTGCGTTATTCGTGTACAGATACGCTCCCGGCTTTGCCCCTACTGCCTCGATCACCTCGAGCGCGACTTGCGCCTCTCGAGCGCGCGCGAGCGCGGTGTTCGTGCGCAGCTGCGCCCCTGGAATGTCGCCGCTACTCAGTGGCGGCCCTGGGTTTCCGATGAGTGACTCAATGGCCCGGACGCTACGATCCCAATCGGCGAAAGCGCCAGCTGTGTCCACATTCGGGTTCGCATTCCTGAGGTCCATGGAGGCGTTGTTCAGCTTGTTGATGAATGAACCTGCGGTAACTCTGTCGGGATTCGAGGTGTCGCGGCTTGCAACATCAAGCGCGGCAAGTAGATCGGATAGGACGCTCATTGTAGTCCTTGGTGTTAGAGAAAGTCCGCCGCGCGCCCCGCCGAATAGGAAGAAGGCGGGACGCGCCTTGGATGCGCCTTGGCTGCTCGCTCAAGCGGGATTTCACGACCGCGAGCTCGCTCCCTGGCGCGCGATGCCAGAGCGACGTCGGAGTCAACGTCGAGCCGAAGATTCACGCGCCGAATTGCTCGAGATTGAGCGCGCCCGGCGAAGGTGCCGTCTGCTCGAGCTGGGTTCTGCGCGAGGCTACGAAGCACGAGGCGACGCTGGCACGGAGTTTCGCGCTGCTGCTGCCGCTTGCAGCGGCAGGCACGAGATCAAGCACGCGCGACTCGAACACGAACACATCGAGCCAGCGCCATTGGCCAGTGGCGAAGCTGATCTTGAACCGGTACAGGCCGGGCATTGAGAAGCCGACCACGGTTGCGCCATCGATAGTTACCTCGGCGCCGTTGGGCGCGGCGCCTGCTTCCAGGGGTGACGATGCGAGTGCGATGTCCCCGGCTTCGCCGAAATCGACGCGAACCGTCAGCATCTCGCCAACCAAGAGTGCGGCTACGATGCCGGCTGGCGTCAGGTCGTCGTTGCAAATGATTCGAAATGTGGACATGGGGGTCTTTCACGCCGCGCTAGGCGTCAGCAACTCGCTTCGATGCGCGACGAGGAGATCGCGCGCACGGCGTTCGGCGGCCGAGAGCTCGGACCGAGCGAGAGCTCGGGCGCGCTCACTCAACCGGGCCGCAAGGGCAGGCGTGATATCGAACCCGGCAGCACCCGCGAGTGCGCTATTCCGAGACACACCCAGAGCCTTCGCCAACGCGTAAGAGCTATGGCGTCGGCCGAGCTCACGGACTAGGTATTGGTCGCGGAACGGCAGCGCCGTTAGCAAACTAGGGGCTGGCATCTTGCTGCACACACTGCGGCTGGTAGGCCAAGCCGGGCCACCTTTGGTCCGCTGTTTTTCGGGGCTTGCTCTGCGCGGCGGCTGATCCTCCGCTAACGCCGCGAAGTTATTCGCGTCGAATCGTCTCGAGCGACATCCCCGTGGGAATAGACGTTACCGTCCCAGCGCGCGTCTAAGGGGACAGCTCACTTTCGCGAAGGACGCGGCGACGTTACTGTTGGAGGATGGGCAAAAAGCCGGCTCCGACCCTCACTTTTTTTGAGATGTACGACGCCTATCACGCGGCGCTGAAGCAGGCGAACAGTTTGCTCAGCGAAGCTCGTTTGCTAATTGACAACGGGCTAGACGGCGGGGCCGTCCACAGGCTCGTCATTTCCCTTGAAGAGATCGGCAAGGCTCGCTTGGTCTTTTTCCAAGGCGCTCTTGCGACCGATGGGCGCGCCGTCGACTGGAAGTCCTTTTGGCAGGACTTCAGGAGCCACACAGTAAAGCTAGATCATGCTCTGGCCTGGAATCCCGAATTTCTTTCGTTGATGGGGGATTCCGCAACCCAAGTCGAGCGAGCCATAGCGACAAACCGTGCGCGGGCCAGCGCGCTCGACAAGCGAAAACAGCAGTCATCGTACAGCGGAGCGGTGGACGGTTCTTTCGATGTCCCCGAGCACGAGGAATTTCAGGGTGAAGCTCGCGCGCTCTTAAGTGTTGTCGAGAGCACCATCTCTTGGACACGCAGCAATCCGGTGACCGCTGCAAGTCGCGACGAATTTCAAAGCGCGCTTGCTCGTGCACGAGCGTACGCGAACGCATTGGGGTACATGGGCTGCAAATCGAAAGAGGAGGCGTACGAGGCCATCGCGCAGGGTGGGCGGGGCTTGTTCTCGGTCACTGAGACAGCGCCAACGGACGAGGACTTCATTGCTCGAGTCAGCGAGCGCTACGAGATCATGCCCGGCAGACTCGGTGTGACGCTTCCGCAGCTTCGATCCGAGCAGAGCTTTTTGGAGTTCTATCAGTCGTTGCGCGACGAGAGTGGATACCCCGACTGGGTTATCCTTTCCGTACTGTACAACATCGCGTTGAATGCTCGTGTCGATGTCGGGCGACTCCGGTCCGAGGATGTTCTCTCGACGCTGGGCGACTGGTCTGAAAAAATTGGAGTGGACGAGCCTCTCGACGTACGCTTGTTCACCGATCTCGAGCGATTCGAGGCGGGTCTTGATCTGTGGCTCGTCGCGTTTTTGGCCGGCCTGGGCGTGGTGGCTGAGATGCCCGAAGGCAATACTCATGGCGTTCGACGAGCCGCTGCGGCGGCGTTCGGGATCTTCAATCGTGACGTGCCGCACGAACCGCTTTTTCCAGCTCGGCCCGCGTGACGCCCTTCCAGCCCACCGATCAGAGCGTTCGCTGCATTGTTCACGAGCAATCGGGCGGGTCGGGGACTGAGCGGCAATTCTCCCCCAATGGATCCATAGGAAATGGGCCACGCGCGCCGCCATCGCTTCCTACCTACCTAGAAGGAGGCTCTTCAGTTTTCCTCGTGTTCGTCGTCGTATTCCTTTGGTGAAGCAAGCGCTGCACCGCCGACAAGTCCCGCTAGGCTCGCGAGCAAGCCCACAGCCACCTTGCTTCCCCGCTCTTTCACCAGCTCTTGTTGTAGGCGCTCGACTTGTTCGCGGAGTGAACGGATTGTCGCGTTCTGCCCATCGATTGCACGCTGATTCTGCGCGCGTTCCTCAACACGCTCTCCACGCTCGACGGCTAGTCGGCTCTCCGCGTCGTCGGCGCGCCTGTTGCTGCCCGCGATCCTGGACGCTGCGTCTGCGCGGACTGACTGGAGTTGCTGCTGAAGGTCGCGGCGCTCTTCGCCCCATTTCTGTCGCTCGCTGGCCAACCCGCGTTCGAGCTCAGCGCGTTGCGCCTCGGCTTCATCGCGCGCAGCGTCGGACATCAGAACGCGATGGGCCAGCGCTTCGAGCTCGACGAGCTGCCTAACCAGCACTTCAGGAAGCTCTATCTCGAGCAACAGTGCCGGGACTGTGAGACCGAGAGCCTTTGCTAGCCAGACAAGCTCCTCGCCCTTTGGCTGCCGCTTGTCATTGACGATCCGATTCAGTTCGCTTCGCTCGATGCCCGTCTTTGCGGAAAGCTGGGTCTGATTCAGCCCCAACTCGGCCATCGCTCGCCGCAAACGCTCGCCCAGCGTTTCTTTTGCGGGAGCCGCGACGGCTTCTTTCGAAGGTGTTTTTTGCGGCTGCGTAGTGCGAGGTTCAGACTGGTGGGTCATGTGTGCGATCGAAACTAGTGCAGTTTTCAACAGGGTCAACGGCTACGCCTGTGGTGCAGAGCGGGTTTTCTCTGTGTAAATCAGCACACCTCGGTAATTACTAGATTATTGAGCGCCGACAAACTCATTGACCGCTTGAGGTCGTGGGGCACTACTCGTCTGAGCAGTATGACAGAGCAAGTCGCACCACAATTTGATAAGGCCCCTGACCCGAGTGAGACGGCGCCGCCAGCCTCCGAGAGAGTGGTGCTGGGTCCCGAATTGGCCGCAGCGGTCGCGAGGTTGCTGAGGCGTGGAGTTCCTCGCGTGCCGCGTCTGCGTTTCAAGACGGCAGTCGTCGGCGATGTTGCGGCAACGGTAACGGGCACCGACTTCAAAGACGGCGAGCTCGCGCTTTCGGTCGATCCTCTGCTCCAGGTTGGCGAGGCCGCGCAAGCGCTAAGCGCGCGAGGTTCGGGCTGGCGTCTGGAAGCCGAGTACGCGTTCGCATCAAGCTGGGCGTCGAGGAGCAACACAACGACCGTACAGTGCAAGCAGTGGAGCGCGGTCAGGGGCAAGCGCGCAGCGCGGTTCTGGATGTGTGAGGCTAGTTGCTCTCTGCCCCCTGCGCCAGGAAACCTCAACGTGGTGATACGTCGCAAGCGCAAACGCTTCTCAGGCACACGGGGGCACTTCTTTCTGCACGCACGGTATGACTACGTGATCCTCAACGTCAAAAAAGGCCGGGGACGTGTCCGCATCCTGATCGACCTGGGCGCCGATCGGGCGCTCGACTTTGTTGCTCTCCGTGCCGATCTTCTGGCGCTTCAATTTGCGCTAGGAACTGGCATCAGGATTGCGTCGCTGACCGGCGTTGATGTTCACGGAAAAGTCGTCGGAGTCGCGAACTACGCGCTCGGCTCAACGACAACGGGCGCGCGAGTGGAGTGGCCTGTGCCAAGCGCTCACGAGCTCGACACGTGGAGCGCACCGTTCTGCGAGCGCATCTGCGAAGTCGACAAGGCGCACCCCGAGCTGCGGCTTCGAATCCCGCTTTCCTTCTACGTCGCAGCGATCTACGCGCCGCTACTCGAGCTGCGCTACCTGCTTTTCCAGATCGCCACGGAGGCGCTGGCGTTCTGGTACTTGAAGAGCGAGGGCGTCGATGAAGTCGAGATCGTAGATAAGACCGTGTGGCGAGCCTGGACCAAGGCACACGCAGACGAACTGCGCGGTCTCGCGCTCGACGACATGGGGGAAATCTTGTTCAAGAACGTGCAGAATGCACGGCGTCACGCCTCGGGAAGGAACGTCGCGAAGGTATTCCAGCTTTTTAAGACGACTCTCCCGTCTGAGATTGTCGACGAGATCTCGGACGGTCGGGGTGCAATGATTCACCAGGCGACAATGTTCGACGAACCGCAGGACAGTGCGGATCAGTACGTTAGGCGGGTAGCAATCATGCGCACCGCCTTGGTAGCCCTTCTGGCCCGGATCGTCGGTTACGACGGACCGATCACCGGCTGGACCGCGCAGCAGAGACGCGAGTTCGAGCCCGCGGGCAAGGATTGGTGGCCCGCCGGTGGGGTGGTCGCCTCACCAGCCGCCCGCCGTGACTACCTTTGCGACGTATCTCAACATTAGGGGACTTGCGCTCGCGAACTTGGCTGACCATCGACCGGAAGCGCCATCACGGCAGCGATCCGGTCTTTCGCGCGACAAGCCACGCTTGAACCGCGGCCCACTCGAATCGCGGTGAACCACCGGGCATCGTGTGCGGCAGGCCTTCGGCGAGCATCCTCTTGAGCGTCGCGTGCCCGATGCGCAAGCGCCGTCGAAGGTCAGTTCCCGAGAGCGCGGCAGCGCTTCCGGCGGAGGCCTGCTCGGCAAGAGCGGCCCGAACCTCCTCTCGGACGATCTTGACGTAGGAGACCCTCAAGCGTCTGTTTCTCGCCGTTCATGACCGTCCTCCCTTGGGACGTTTGGCCGGCCCGTCGAGTTGCGGCCGCCTGGCGCGTAGCTCTGACGCGAGCACCTTGACCGCGTCCCAGTTCCCAGCCACGCTTGCCCGGCCCATAGCCGCCGCTAACGCCTCTTCAACCGGGTCGACTGACGACCCCTCCGAATCGCACACAGCCTCGCCGTGGTTCGAAACGTTCGGCATGGATCAGCGGGCGGCAAAGCTGCCTCTGCTGAAGATTCTCGGCCCCGACGAGATGACGACGCATTCAGGCATAGGCTGGCTGCTCCACTGCTCGCACATCGGCGTTCGAAACGCTCTACTGGCTGAGGGGAGCACCCTGGTGATCAGCGCTAGCTCACAGCTTCGGGCGCTCGAAGCACCAGCTCACGTCAAAGCGGTTGCCCCGTGGGTTCAACGAACCGGCCATCTGCCATCCTTGCGCGCCCAGCGAGTTGCCCGCGGCCTGCACGTCGGACGGGTCGCGGTTCGACGCGCACCCAATTCCTCCGACAGAGCCCGCTCCCAGGTGTCACCGTTCTCCACCTGACCGGCCGGTCTCTGTACGAGACCCGACGCGGAGCCACGCTCCTGTCGGTACGCTGAGCTTGGGCTGCCGGACGGCCCGCCAGCGCGTCCCAGAAGATCAATTCTCGCGATCGCCCGATCAACGTTCGCGCAGTTTACATTGCAGAAGTGGAAGACGCCGACAGGTTGACCATCGACAATCTTCGGGAAATGTGTCGATCCCGACCCCAAAATTCGGACTCGAGTCCCGTCCGCCCCGCTAAATTTTTTTACGAAGCAACGCACTCTGACCGCCGTGCGTTGACCTGTCTCAAGAGACAGTGAAGAGCGTGTCGCCGATCACCGCGTGGGGTGACGCGCGACTTACGTGTCTCGAACGGGCGCACACTCGTTCTAGTTGTCAGCTCGTCGCAATTTTGTGCACGCGACGCGCGCCC
>Ga0134124_10005263_pt1 | contig 10400 bp, 10 predicted proteins | sample KB304_FD_96880 | JGI IMG/M metagenome (GOLD analysis project Ga0134124, IMG submission 96880) | Terrestrial soil microbial communities without Nitrogen fertilizer from Kellogg Biological Station, Michigan, USA - KB3-0-4 | ecosystem: Environmental > Terrestrial > Soil > Unclassified ... | reverse complement strand
CCGCATTTCACTGCAACGCCTCTGCTTCTGCGCCTTAGTCAGTTGTTCTGTTGCCGGCACAGATTACCCGGCGCTAAAAACTGCAACTACATAACCGGCGATCAGCCCCGGCTGTTTCCGTTTGATACGACTCTCACCGTCACTGATCAAAAGGTAACGGCGAGAACTGTATCGGATTTGGACCTGCACGGACAGAGCAGCAAGTCCTGCTTACTTTTCTTGACAGTTCGATTTTTTTGACCGATTGTCGCATTTGTTTTTGCACCAATCTGAACGGAGAGCAGATTCATGGCAAAATTCCTCGAAGCAATACAAGAGCAGGTCCTTATTGGTGACGGAGCGATCGGAACGATGCTCTACAGCAAGGGTGTGGGTCTCGATGCGAACTTCGAGCACCTGAATCTTGTAAGACCGTCACTGGTGACTGAGCTTCACCGGGAGTACCTCTCTGCAGGGGCACGTTTCATCGAGACGAACACCTTCGGCGCGAACAGGACCCGCCTGGAACCGATCGGGCTGGAAAAGAAGATCGCGGAGCTCAATCGCCAGGGCGCCATTCTCGCCCGTCAGGCAACAATAGATGCCGGTCTAGCCCGTGAAGTATTCATCGCCGGTTCGATCGGTCCTCTTGCAAAAACAAGGGGGGACGAAAGAAAACTCGACCGTGCGGAGATGACCGCCCTTTTTGCCGAGCAGACGCTCCCGCTTGCTGAAGGGGGAGTTGACCTGCTCATCCTTGAAACTTTTTCCGACCTGGATCAGCTCCTGGCTGCGATAGATGCGGCAAAAGGGACAGCCCTGCCGATCATCGCCAACATGGCGTATCTGGAGGGGGGACGGACCGGAGGTGGCGTAGAAGCCTCGAAAGCGGCCCGTGAGCTCACCCTGGCCGGAGCCGACCTTATCGGTGCGAACTGCGGAGCAGGACCACGGGAGATACTCCTTACCCTGGGCGAGCTTGCACGAGGGACCGAAAAGCCGCTGGCAGCCTTTGCCAACTCAGGCTTCCCCGAATTCGTCGACGGCCGCTATATCTACCGCACGACTCCCGAGTACTTTGCTGAAAAGGGCCTGGAAATGGCTGACGTCGGGGCGGTGCTGATCGGCGGCTGCTGCGGCACTACCCCCGAGCATATCCGTCATCTCGCAGAGCGGATCACGGGAAGGAAACCGGCAAAAAGGCATGTCTTCATACAGATTTCAGAACCAGACAAAAAGGTCGGCGGGGAAGGACAGAAAAGCGGATTCCTGGCAGAGTGGGGTAAAAGGCCGGTCATTACCGTCGAGCTGGATCCGCCGAAGGGACTCGACTGCAGCCGGATTCTTGCAGGGGCCCAGGCGCTGCGGAAAGCAGGGATCGATGCGATCAATCTGGCTGAAAATCCGCTGGCACGGGTAAGAATGGGGAATATCGCCCTGGCACGGATGATCCAGGAAAAGACAGGGATCGAAGTAATCCCTCACATAACCTGTCGGGACAGGAACCTGCTGGGCCTGCAGTCCGACCTGATGGGGGCGAGCCTGCTCGGGATCCGCTCCATACTTGCGGTGACGGGCGATCCGGCGCGGCTCGGCGACCAGAGCGGCGCATCGTCGGTCTTTGACCTGAACTCCTTCGAATTGATCAAGCTCATCGCCGACCTGAACAGCGGTGTAAACGCCCTCGGGCACTCCATCTCCGGCAGCGCCGGTTTCACCATCGGCTGTGCCTTCAATCCGAACAGCCCGAAGATCGAGGTGCAGATCGGGCGGCTTGAGAAGAAAGTGGCAGCAGGAGCGCAGTTTGCCCAGACCCAGCCTGTCTACGATTCCGGGATAGCGGAAACAATGTTAAGACAGACGGCTCATCTCGGCATCCCTATCCTCCTCGGTATCATGCCGCTCGTCGGAGAAAGGAACTGCGAATACCTCCACAACGAGGTGCCGGGAATAACCATTCCTGAAGCCGTCAGAATGAGGATGAAAGGGAAAGAGAAGAGCGAAGGGGCCGCCGAAGGGATGCAGATCGCCCTGGAGCTGATAGCACAGATCAGGGGGCTTGTGGGCGGTTACTACATCATAGCCCCGTTCGGCCGGCATGAGGTCGCCGTCGAGCTTGCCGGCGTCATAAGGGGCTTTCCGGATCCGTAACTTGAATCCGTGACGGTGAGAGCCGCATCGAACGAAAACAGCCGGAGCTCATGGCCGGATGTTGCCACAGTCAACATTGCCGCTGATCTTCACTGCTGCTGAATAAACTGCCGTCAACGCAGAAGCAGAGGCGTTGCAGTGAGAGGCGGCTCTCACCGTCGCAGACGACTAGCTGCCGACCCGCAGGGAAAACTTTCTGACAGCAAAAGCGATCACGAACAGCAGGATATTGATCAGCACGATGACCCCGCCGGTCGGCAGGTTGAGCACGAGCGACAGGAGTATCCCCGTAAAAACCGAGAATGCCGAGAAGAGCGCCGACAGTAGAATGGTCAGGCGGAAGCTCCGGGCGACCTGCAGGGCAGTGACCGGAGGAATGATCAGCAGCGCGGAAACCAGCAGTATTCCCACCAGCTTCATGGCAAGGACAACCGTAAGCGCGGTCAGAATCGCCAACAGCGCATTGATCCTCTCGACTTTAATACCGCTGCTCCTGGCCAGTTCCTCGTCAAAGGTGATGGCGAACAGTTTCCGGTAGTGTACGATTACTACCGTGATCACCAGGCAGAAAAGGATTGCCGCCATGACCGTTTCTTCGATGCTTACGGCAAGGATGTTGCCGAAGAGATAGCTGAAGAGATCGACATTGAAGCCGCCGGTCGCACCGGCAAGGATCACCCCTACCGCAATGCCTGCCGCTGAGACGATGCCGATGGCCGCATCCCCGTAGATCTTCGCCTTTTCGGTCAGCTTCAGGATGCCGAGAGACGAGAGCAGCACCAGCGGGAGCGCCGCGAGCGTCACGTAAAGCGGCTGCGCCTTCAACGCCAGCGCCAGGGCAACGCTGCCGAAGGTGACATGAGCCAGCCCGTCGCCGATCAGGGACAGCCGCCGCAGCACGAGGAACACCCCCAGCACCGCACAGAGAACCCCTATCAGAAGACCCGAAATCAATGCACGCTGCATGAAGCCGTATGAAAAAATCTCAATTATCGTCATAAACCTTGTCCAGTTACTTTTGTCAGTTTTCCAAGCACCTGCTATGGATGCCCCGGAATGCTCCCTTTGGGGATCTTCACCTTGATCCCCATCTCCTTTGCCTGAGCCAGCGCGGCGTCATCGAGCGGGTTCAACCTCAGCGCCCTCTCCACCTCTCGTTTTGCCCGCTCACTTTCGCCGGTTGCGGCAAGGACCATGGCCAGGGCCGAGTGCTTCATGGCAAAGTCCGGCTTCATCGGAAGCACTTTTTCCAGATCGGCCTTAATCTGCGGCAGATAGAGCTTTCCCAGCTGGTAGCGGAGATAGACCCGTGCCAGCAGCACAAACTGGTTGTCCGGATTGAGCGCGACCTCCCGCTCCAGAGAAGAGAGCGCCTCGTTCAGCTTGTCGCCCTGGTATGCATCCAGGTAGCTCAGATCCAGGAAAGTCGGGCGCGCAGTACGGTACTCGCAGCGTTCGATCAGGGCGGCACGCTCCGGACTCCTCTTGAGGAAAACCAGCGAGTGGTTGTCCCAGAAGACCAGCGCCCAGTCGGGATTACTCAGCAGATGGGACGGAAACCTTTGGCTCAGCAGGTCGTATTCGAGCAGGGCATAATCGAAGCGGTGCTTCTGCTCCGCTGTCTTCCAGCCGTCGGCCGAGTCGACGGCAACCTTGTACTCGCCGTATTCCGCCGGGGTATAAAGCCTTCTGTAACGGCCGTCGATGAATACCTTGCGCTCCCTGCCCCTCCAGATCAGGTAGCCGCCGAAACCGTAACTGTTGAACATTTTTCCTGAGACTTTATGCTCCTGCAGGAACTTCAGCGCTCCCTCGGGAAAAGCGCCCTCTTTGGGACCGTTTCCGAACGCATATACCGGCGAATTGAAAACCGTCCACGGGATCAGGGCCAGGACCGCTACTGACAACGCGAACCCGGCATACCCCTTGATCCGTTCAGGGATCTCGGGCACAAATGAGCCGGTCCGCACCAGAAACAGGTAGAAACAGGGGGCAGCTGCGATGCTGAACAGCTCGACAAGACGCACCTGCCGGAACGATTCATAAAGCAGGAAGGAAAAGATACTCAGCAGGAACAGATCCTTCCAGCCGCGATAGAGGATGAAGTAAAGAGCCCCGCCGAGCGCCAGCAACTGGAAACAGAGCGTGTAGCGCAGGCCGCTTCCGAAGAGGATATCCTTTGTTATGGGCTGGTACTCTCCGACCAGGGCACGGTACGGATCGCTCGTCAGATCGAGTGCCAGAGTGTAAAGCCGCCAGGTTTCGGGGTTCAGCAGGGAGGCGGCGATCGAGAGCAAGAGGACCGGCAGCAGGCTCCAGCTCTTCCGCTCGAAGATATCGAGAAGCGTTGCGACACCGAGGAGGAACAGTCCGAAGACCGCGCCGACACTCATGTTCGCCCAGAGCAGCATGCATGCCGGGAGCAGGTAGATATATCTATCCCGGAGCATCATGCGCCAACGGCCAAGCAGGAAGAGAAAGAGCGCCAGGAAAGGGAGAGAGAACAGGTAAGGGCGGACGAAGAGGCGGAACCTTACGGCAAAGAGGACTATGACAAGTGTAATGACGGCGGCGAAGGCAGCCCCTCCGGCATTTTTTGATACACTCTTCATCTGCAGGAAGAGAAAGCTGAAGGAGAGAAGCAGCAGAAGGGCCTTGAGGAGGTTAAGCCCGAGAAAGCCGGTGGTGTGAAAGGTTAGGAAAATTATGAGATCCGCCAGCCATTCACCGGTAAACTGGTGCCTTCCGGCGGCAGTGTAAGAAAACGTGTCGAGCCAGGGGAGGCTGTGGGTTGAATAGATACTCTCGCCAAGCTTCAAATGCCACCAAAGGTCATAATCCGCATATTTCGTCATGCAAAGCAGCACGGTCAGCAAGGCAAGGCTGGCTAGCGGGAAAACCAATTTCAGATCAAGCGTCTCGGATTTCACCCCTCCCACTCCTTTCCCAACTTGTCAGATGGCAATGCAGAACGATAATCGATCAGTGCCGGTGACATATCAGATGCTGGGCATGCTCACCGAAAAATGCGGTCATCTCGTCAGAACGACAGAAATCATCGAAACTGCCGTCAAAAATTATCTTCTTGTCGATGTAAAGGAACCGGCTGGCGTATTTCCCGATGCTCCAGGTATCATGGGTGACAAGAAGAACCGTGGTCCCGATGTTCCTGTTCAGATCTTCCACCAGCCCGTAGAAATGCTCCCTGGTCTCCGGATCGAGGGCAGTGGTCGGTTCATCGAGGATGAGCAGTTCCGGGCAGTTCACCATCGCCCTCGCCAGCAGCACCCGCTGCTGCTGACCACCGGAAAGGTCTCCTATGAGGCGCTTCTTCAGGTGGTCTATCCCCATCATGTCGAGTGCATAATCGATAGCGGTGACCTTTTCCACGCTTCCCGCGTTCTTGCCTCTGCTATCCAGGGGAAGTCCGAGCCTGACGATCTCTTCGACCGTACCCGGAAAGTTCGGATTGAACAGTCTGATCCGCTGGGGAAGATATCCAAGCCTCGACCACTGCGTGAAACCGTCGAGAGCCGAACCGAACAGCTCTACACTCCCTGAGTCCGGCTGAAGCAGCCCGAGTATGGCTCTGACAAGAGTACTCTTTCCTGAACCGTTCGGACCGACAATCCCGAGGTATTCACCAGGTGAAACGCGGAACGTGATGCCGCTCAGCACCTCCATCCCGTTGTAGCTGCAGCACAGATCAGCTGTCTTTAGCATCTCTAGCGACACTCAAGCCCCTTTCGCAGAGCAGCAAGATTCTGCTCCATCAGATCCGTATATGTGGCTCCCCTCTCAAACTCCTGAAGGGCAAGGTTGTGAATGCCGTGAAGCTTCAGGAGCGTTGCTCCCGTCTCCCCGGCCACCGCCTTTGCAACACCCGGAGAGAGCAGCTCTTCGTAAAAGACACTCTTGAGGCCGTATTGCCTGACGGTATTCACGAGTTCCATGATTTTTCGGGGAGATGGCTCACTGTCAGCCGAAACCCCGTACGCGGAGATGTATTCCAGATTATAGCGGTCGGCAAGATACGCAAACGCAAAGTGCCCGCCATGGATCAGCTTTCTTGTAGCACAGGCGGAAAGTCCCGAGTCGAAACGGGCTTCAAGAGCCTGAAGACGTTTCTTGTAGGCTGCCGCATTTGCAGCGAAAGCCTCTCTTTTACCGGGGGCCTGTTTTGCAAAAGCCTCGGCAATGTTGTCGACCATGATCATGGCATTTTTGATGTCAAGCCAGATATGAGGATCCCTGGCGCCATGGGTATTCTTGTCGTGACCGTGATGATCGGCGTCTCCACTGCCCGGCGCCGCGATATAGCGGCAGCGCCTCCCCGCCTCGATCACCGCAGGTTTCCCCTCCCTGACAACCCCGTCTAGCAGTTTCTCCGCCCAGGGCTCCATCTCGCTGCTTGTATAGATGAAAATATCGGCATTTGCGACAGAGAGTATGCTTTCCGGTTTCGGCTCGAAGCTGTGAGGCTCTACCCCCGGAGGCAGGATGAGCTCGACATCGACGCTATCCATCCCTATGTTCCGCGCAAAATCGTAAAGAGGAAAGAGAGTGGTCACGACCTTGAGCTTGCCTGTATGGTTTGCCTGCTTTTGCCTGGAACATCCGGCAACAAGCAAAACGATCAGGCATAGTGACAGCACAATTTTCACTGATCTGGAATTATTCAATAGTTACGCCTCTTACAGCAAGTTCGAATGATAGTAAAATAGCCTTGAAACAGCTCATGTCAAGTTAAAAGACCTCTTGTCGTGGCGGCATGATACCATCAAATTCGGGCCGTACTGTTCGAGACACTGGAATTCTTTCAGAAAACAGTTATAATACAATTTTTTCAGCACCCCCCTGGGAGCGAAGTATGCAACGAAATCTGCGCCTGGGCGCAAACATGATGCGCTATTTCCAGCTTTTCTCCCTGCTGCTTGCAGTTGCCGGAGTTATTACGGCACTGATAACTCTGAATACAGAAGAACCTGATGCCGAGCAGTGGTTCCTCAAGGGATCTCTCGTTCTCTTCGCGCTGATTGCATTGATGCTTGCAACCTCAATCTGGATGCTTTCGAGGAGAAATCTGGCAAAACGCATCAACACCCTCTCAGCTACGCTGGGTAGAGTCTCTGCCGGAGATCTTACGGCACGGGTAGAGAATTCGGCAGATGATGAGATGGGTCTGCTTGGCAGAAACCTCAACCTCATGCTGGACAAGTTCGAATCGCTCATCATCAGCATAGATGCGATCACACTCGAACTTACCCGGATCTCGGCGCAGAACGGTGAAGCTGCGGCAAAAGTACTGGGTGCGGCTCATACCCAGTCCAAAGGCATGGAGCTGACCTCTTCGGCGGTGAACGGCATCATCAATTCTGTCGACATGGTAAGTGAGGGGGTAATAACCCTGTCCGGCTCAGCCGAGATCAACAGCGCTTCAATCTCGGAAATTTCCGCCAGCATCTCCGATGTCCGTAAAAACATCTCGGTTCAGAGCGAAGCGATCGAAGAGGTCTCATCCTCCATAGTCGAAATGGGTGCGGTCATGGAAGAGATCGGGGCAAATGTCAAAAGCCTCATGGAAGCCTCGGCAAACACCACCTCTTCCGTTGCCCAGATGGATGCTTCAAACAAACAGGTTGAGGAGAACGCCAGCGAAACCGCCTCCATCTCATCAGAGGTGCTGAAGGATGCGGAACAGGGAAGAGCGGCAGTAGAAGCCACCATCGTCGGCATAGATGAGATCCGCAACTCTTCAAGGACCACCCTGTCATCGATCACCTCCCTTTCTGAAAAAGTGTCCGCTATCGGCAGCATTCTTTCGGTAATTGACGAGGTGGCCGAACAGACAAATCTTCTGGCACTCAACTCGGCAATAATCGCCGCGCAGGCCGGTGAGCACGGCAAAGGCTTTGCAATCGTCGCCGGAGAGATCAAGGGGCTGGCCACCAGGACAAGACAGTCGACGATGGAGATAGCTTCGATCATAGAAGCAGTCGAAAAAGAGACTTCCAAAGCGATGTCGGCAATCCGCCAGACCGAAGAGAAGGTCCTTGAAGGAGAACATCTTTCAAAACGTTCCGGAGATGCTCTGAGCAAGATACTCTCCGGCGTTCAGATGGCTTCTGCACGAGTGAACGAGATCGCAAGAGCCACCGTCGAGCAGGCGCAGGGTGGCAAGTTCATACATGGCGCCATGAGACATGTTGCAGAGATGGTTGCCCAGATAGCCCGCTCATGCCAGGAATCCGGGCGAACTAACAACGCGATCATGATTGCTGTCGAAAGGATGAAGAACTTTACTTCTGAGGTCTACAGATCAGCCGAGAACCAGCAGAAGATAGGTGCAGACCTGGCCAGCTCGACCGAGAGGATGGCAAAAGACATAAGCATAATAAAGAATTCATGCGGTCAGCAGTCGGAAGGGGCTCTTCAGATCGTAAACTCGATTGATACTGTACGTGAATCGACTGTGAGCAATCTCGATTCTGCCGTAATAATGGAAAAAGGTGTTGACAGCCTGCTTCTCCAGATAGATATGCTTAAAAAAGAAATTCAGCAACTGCAGATTTCTGACAGAAAGGGGATCAAATGAGCAGTGAGCAGGAAAAGACCAGTGATAACACCGATCTGACGTCACAATTGGCGCGGATAAACGAGAGTCTTGAAAACAGGGATTACTCTTCCGCTCTCAAGGCGATAAATCAGTTGCAGCCTCATGAAAGGACTCCTCTGATTATGTCGGCGCAGGCTTTATGCATGGCAGAAGTGAAAAAAGAGTATAAAGCCGCAGTGAACATGTGCCACGAAGCCATAAAAAAAGAGCCGAAAAATACTGAGCACTACTACCGGCAAGGAAGGATCCTCATTCTTTCGGGCAGGAAGAAAGACTCCATCTGGGTGCTCAGGATGGGATTACGGTATGGAAAGCACAGAGGGATAATCGATTTACTCGGTTCAATGGGGATACGAAGACCGCCTCCTTTCAATTTTCTGTCAAGGAGCAATCCGCTCAATAAATATCTCGGGAGACTACTTACACGGCTTAACTTGAGATGAACAAGTCGGCCCCTTTTCTTCTGCTTTTGACGATCATGCTCCTCACCGGTTACCGCAATCCTCCGGGAGCGCTGAGATATATAGAGATGGGGGATAAATCGGTCTCAGCAGGAGACATTGCCCAGGCGCTTGAATACTACTCGAAGGCCATAAAGATCGAGCCCTCCAACCCTTCCCACTATACGGTCAGAGGGTTCCTTCTGCTGAAAATCAAGCGCATCGACGATGCTCTTCAGGACTTTTCCGAAAGCATCCGTCTTGAAAAGGATAAGCCTGACGGCTATCTCACCAGAGGTCTGGTGTACAGTGAACTTCACAGAGATAAAGAGGCTGACGCAGACTTTGCAGAGGCCTGCAGGCTGGGAAGCAGGGATGGATGCAGCTTTGCCGGGAAATAGGGGGAGTCGGGGATGCTGAAGCATCTGGAGATAAAAAGCCGCACCAGGACCGAATTCATTAACATCACCTCCGAAATACAGGAAATGGTGGGGAACTCGGGGATAAGAAACGGCTTATGCCACCTTTTCGTACTGCATACGACAGCTGCCGTGACAATAAATGAAGGGGCCGATCCGGCCGTGCAGCGGGACATCACAACGTTCCTGAACAAGCTTGTCCCTTCCGACTTCTACTTCACCCATGCCGAAGGGAATTCAGATGCTCATATCAAAGCGTCCCTCATCGGGGCATCAGAGAACATTCTGATCGATGGCGGGAAACTGGTCCTCGGAACGTGGCAGGCTGTCTATCTCTGCGAATTTGACGGCCCCCGTTCCCGACAGGTCGCCGTCAAGCTGACAGCAGATTCATAGCAGTTCAGCATACGGCAACGAAAGTTCCTCGCAAAGCTCACAGTAATCAGACTCCCCACTGATAAATCTGACAATCCTCACCCCCATACCGCTTTTCCTTACAAGATGGATCATCTGGGGGGGGACCTTCTTGGCCCACATGACCCGGGCCTCCATCTGCACCGTCCTCCTGTCGTTGAGTTCCAGTTCCACAGGAACTATGCTGCCGACATTGCAAACATAGGCAGTCTTGATGAAGAGGCCAGCAGTGGAAATGTCCTCAGTAAAAGCCTTCCGTGGGTGATCTCCTGTACCGAAACGCAGTGAAAACCGTTTTCGGTGTCTACCAAGATTTCTCTTTTCAGCCATACGTTACCCTTTCAAACCATCCCGACATTGTATCAGGAGGCAAGATATTCT
>Ga0134124_10005262_pt1 | contig 10400 bp, 6 predicted proteins | sample KB304_FD_96880 | JGI IMG/M metagenome (GOLD analysis project Ga0134124, IMG submission 96880) | Terrestrial soil microbial communities without Nitrogen fertilizer from Kellogg Biological Station, Michigan, USA - KB3-0-4 | ecosystem: Environmental > Terrestrial > Soil > Unclassified ... | reverse complement strand
GTTTACTGTGACCAGACACTCTGTAATAAGATCCGCGGCAGCCGCCGTCTGCGTGCTTGCCCTTTTCGGCTGCAACGGGAAGAAGGATTCTGCCGCAAAAAACGAGACAAAGCCTACTGGAGCGGTTATTGCCGAAGTCTCGGGGACAAACATAACCGTTGACTCCTTCAAAAAAGAGATTGAGGCCCTTCCGCCTTATCTGAAGCCGATGGCTGAATCCGCCGATGGGAAGAAGGAGATGCTGGAGACGATGATCATCCGCGAACTGATCCTTCAGGATGCGGCAAAGGAAGGAATTGAAAATACTCCGGCAGTCAAGGAGAAACTGGAAGAACTCAAGAAGCGCCTTGTGGTTGAGGCTTACCTGAAAAAGAAGGTCGAGGAGCAGTCTAAAGTCAGCGATGAAGAGATGAAGAAATTCTATGATCAGAACAAGGACAAGTTCAAGACCGCTGACCAGGTCAGGGCGAGCCACATTCTCGTGAAATCCGATAAAGAGGCAAATGACACCCTTGCGCAGCTCAAAGCAGGCGCTAATTTCGAGGAGCTCGCCAAGAAACTTTCCACTGACGGCGCCGCAGCCAAAGGTGGAGATCTCGGCTGGTTCAGCAAAGGGTCCATGATTCCAGAGTTTGAAAAGGTGGCATTTGCCATGAAGGAAGGCGAAACTTCCGGAGTCGTAAAGACAAAATTCGGATATCATATTATCAAGCTGACCGGAAAGCGTCCTGCCGGCCTGAGAACCTTTGAAGAGGTCAAGGATCAGATCAAGGCGGCAATCCTGCCCAGCAAGCAGCAGGAGGTCTTCCAGAAGCTCAAGGATGATCTGAAGAAAAGCGGAAAGTTCACCATAAAGGAAGACGTCCTTAAAGGGCTTGGCGGAGCACCGTCGGCTGATTCAAAAGGGCCGAAGGGCGAGGCGAAGGTTGTCCCGGCGCAACCCCAAGCTCCGGCCGCGGCTCCAAAGACTCAGGAGCCGAAAAAGTAGTTTCGATGAAGGCCGGGTATCCCCGGCCTTTGCTTAGGGCCTCGGAACAAGGTAAATATTCCGTTTGCATCTCGTTTTCAGGCCATCTTTGCCGCCCCTTCAATCACGAAAATCCCAGGCGTAGCCTTGCTGCGCCTGCGGTTTTGCTCATCAGGAAAGGCAAATCTGACCCGAGTCCGAGCGCAAAACCTGATATATCCAGTTTATTCCAAGTCCCTTAAAGGGTCTTCCCATGCGAAGTCTTATTCTCTCCATACTTGTTATCGGCACTCTCTTTTCTTCGGTTCTCTCCTCTGCAGAAGTGATAAGCGGAATTGCGGCAGTCGTAAACGACGAGATTATAACTATTCGCGAGCTAAACCGCGAGTACGACCTGGCTGCGAGGGATGTGGAAAAGAAGGAGGGGCCCCTCTCCGTTGAAAAAGCGAACAAGCTCCGCACCAGCATACTCGACTCCCTGGTGGACAGGGCTCTCATCCGGCAAAAGATCAAGGAACTTAATATTGTCATATCTGAAGAAGAGGTTCGGCAGTCGATCGAGGAGGTAAAGAGACAGAACCGCCTCAGCCAGGAAGCGCTGGTATCAGCCCTGCTGACCCAGGGGATGACATTCGACCAGTACAAGGAGCAGATGAAAGAGCAGCTGGAAAGGCTCAGACTGATGAGCCAGGAGGTCAAGTCGAAAGTTCAGGTAGGCGAAAAAGAGCTCAAGGAATACTATGATGCCAATCTGGCAAATTTCAGTAATGAGGATTCATATCGTGCCAGGGCTATTTTTCTGCGACTTGCCAAAGATTCAACAATTGATGAGATAAGAAAGGTCATAACCAAGCTGGAGACGGTTATGGCGGCGGCAAGAAAAGGAGGAGATTTTACCGAACTTGCGAAGAAATACTCTGATGATGCCAACGTTCAGAAGGACGGCGGCGATCTCGGGTTTTTCAAAAAAGGCGAAATGCTTGCGGACATAGAAAAAATTGTTCTTACGATAAAGCCCGGCGAGGTGGAAATGATCGGCACACCTACCGGATATTATATTATAAAACTTGAAGAGAAGAGACCCGGCCTCGCCAAGCCGTTCGAAGAAGTTAAGGGACAGATAAACGATGCCCTCTACCGGAAAAAATCAGAGGAACGTTTTAGCCAGTGGCTGCAGGAATTGCGCAAGGGAGCGGCGATCGAAATCAAGCTTCCGCCTGTCTCCAAATAAGCCTGGATGCAGTATGCAGTACGCGGCTGAGATCTCCCTTCCGCAATCAAGAAAGCAGGTTTCCCGAACCTTCCCGATACTTCCCAGCCTTCTCATTTTGCTCCCATTCTCGATAGAAATCCTGATGAACTGAAGCGATTCTTCCTTGGACAATCCCTGAAACGTGATCACCCTTCCGGGAAAACGTTTGCGATTGTTTTTAGAGCCCTTTCAACGTTGACAATCCGGGCAGTAAGATGGTACTTTCCCAAAAAGTTTTTTGTATTCTTTCGAAGACTGTCAGGAGAGGTGTAATCAGTGGTTTTTTCCAGATATTTTCGCCTAGCCTCATCCAAGACCCTGCTCGGGGTTTTCCTGATAGCCCTGCTATTTGCCAGTCCGGCTTACTGCGTTGATACCCAGGATTCCCAGATATTCATTACAGGCTTTAATGCCTACCTCAAAAGGGATTACCAGACGGCGATAGAGAATCTTACCACCGTACTGGAAAAATATCCTGACACCTCCCTGCGCGACATGGCTGTTCTCTGGCTGTCACGCGCCTATTTCAAAGCTGGAAAGCAGAAGGAAGCAGCCAGGTACATGGCTCAATTCTTCAAGGATTACCCGGACAGCCCCCTGAAGGGAACTGTCGAAGACGAGTTGGTGGAGCTGGCGGTTAAATACCAGAGAGGGGAAGAGCTACTTGCCGGCCAGCAGGCTCCGAAGGCAGCAGCTGCTCCGGCTGCCGGCATTGTGGCGCAGGGTGCAGGTGGCGCCGAAAAACAGCCGACCTCATCGCAGGCTGAAGCCGAGCGCCTTGCTGCCGAAAAAGCGGCTGCCGAGAAAGCCGAACTTGAGCGGACGGCAGCGGCAAAGGCCGAGGCTGATCGCATGGCTTCCGAAAAGGCCGCCCTGGAGAAGGCTGAGGCCGACCGGCTTGCCGCCGCGAAAGCGGCCGGAGAGAAAGCCGAACTTGAGCGAACAGCAGCGGCAAAGGCCGAGGCTGATCGCATGGCTTCCGAAAAGGCTGCCCTGGAGAAGACCGAAGCCGACCGGCTTGCCGCCGCGAAAGCGGCCGGAGAGAAAGCCGAACTTGAGCGGACAGCAGCGGCAAAGGCCGAGGCTGATCGTGTGGCTTCCGAAAAGGCCGCTCTCGAGAAAACTGAAGCTGATCGGCTTGCTGCCGAGAAAGCGGCCAGCGAGAAAGCGGAACTTGAACGGACAGCAGCAGCAAAGGCCGAGGCTGATCGCAAGGCTGCGGAAAAACTCGCTGCAGCAAAAACGGAGTCCGATCGGGTGGCTGCAGAAAAGCTTGCCATGGAAAAGGCAGCAGCGGAATGGAATCAGAAATTCGCCGTTGCAAAACAGGAAGGGTCAAAGACAACATCATCCCAATTATTACGGGATCAGGCCATTGCCGAGTACAAGACGGTTGTGGACAGTTATCCGGGAACTCAGGCAGCGGTCAATGCCAGCAAGCGCCTGAAGGAACTCGGTATCGATTACCCGGCGGCAATAACCGTCAAAGCAGCGTCCACGGTACCTGAAACCACAAGCATCCTTTCCGTTGAAGTCGACCGGCTGGCTGTAGTGGAGTTCAATGTCGCTGCTGAGCAGCAGACCGTCGAAGTAGGGAAGCGCTTTGCCGTTCCCTTTGAAGTTGTCAATCGCGGCAACTCACCCGACACCTTCATTTTCGAGTCAAGCTTCCCGAAAGAGTACATGACCCGCTTTGTCGCTTCGGCAGCGCCGGACAAGCCCCTCCTGAAAACTCCTCAACTGTTGCCGGGTGAGCGGTTTAACGGGATGATCCAGTTCGATATGCCTGCCATGTCCATTGACGGCGAAAGAAAACTGTTCCCGGTCAAGGTGCTCTCCGAGGCCGACGGTCTGATATCCCAATCCCGGCCGATAAAATTGATTGCAAAGGCTCCGATTCTCAGAGCGCTAGTAAAAAGCGACGTAAACCAGGTCACTCCCGGAGAACGTATACCTTACAAGCTGGTGCTGTTGAATGTAGGCTCTGCCGCGGCAAAAGAGGTATCGCTTCACCTGACTTTCCCGCCGCAGTATGAGCCGGTTGACGCAACAGCAGCGGGATTCAGGCCCGAAGGCAGCAACTTGCTGGTCATGAACGGATTGCAGCTGACCCCGGGTGAGAGCCGGGAAATCTCCTTCACCATGCAGTTGAAAGAGTCTGCCCTGGCCAGGGAGGAACTGTTCGTTCACGCCGACATGATTAATGCCGCCTTGAACCGGACCGACAAATTCGTCTCCGCAGCGGTGACGGTCAAGCCTGTCAACAGCTTTACTGTGCAGGCTGGCGCCGAAAAGATAATTGCCGCGCCGGGCCAGACCGTCTCGGTTCTGCTGTCCGTGACCAACACCGGCAATGTGCGCGATGATTTTGTCATCAAGCCGCTTCCCGCAACCAGTCTGAGCCACTCTTTCTATCTGGATCTGAACCGTGACGGTGTCAGGCAGTCCGGCGAGCCGGCTGTCAGCCATGTGGGCCCGCTCGCACCAAGGGAAGTGGCCAATCTGATTCTTGAAATTACAACTTCAACCTCGGAAAAGGATGGCGTAACCGTTCCCCTGTTAATCACCCTCGACTCACAGAATGACCCTTCAAGGAAAGCTTCAGCAAATCTGAGCCTCGTTTATTCAAGGCCGGTGCTGAATCTGACAGTGGTCGGAAGGGGTGGGAAGGTACGGCCCGGCGAAGTCAGCTCCTTCGAACTGTCATGCGTAAATGTGGGCAGCAGCTTGGCCAGGATGATCGACATCCGGAGCAGCCTCCCGGATCAACTTGAACTGGTTGCCGCCGATCCGGTTGCAGCCGGCAGAAGCGATGGAGAGTATTTCTGGAAATTCGACGAACTGGGTTCAGGCGAGAAACGAAAGATCAGCGTCTCGTACCGAATAAAAGCCGGTACGGCATCCGGAACCTCCCTGGCTCTCAAGAACGTGATCAAATATCAGGATCAGACGGGTAACAGTTACTGATATGTCAAACTCGCTTCGACTGATCGTCATCCTGTTGCTGGCCGGTCTTCCGGTGGTCGCGGAAAGCTCTGAGTATCAGCTTTTTTCTCCCACTACACTGGAGGGAGAACCGCTGCTGCCTGAGCGGGGCAAAGGGGTGCTGGTTCGCCGGATCACCATCAAGCCCGGTGACACTTTGTCCAGGATTTCCAGAAAATTCAGCGGCAGAGGGTCCTGGTTTTCCCAGATTCTCCTGTTCAACGACATCAAGAATCCTGATCTCATAATTGCCGGAAAGGAGCTGCTCGTACCGGTAAGCAAGCTGGATAAGGCCGCCAAACCGGCTGCCACCGAGAAAGTGATTCCGGCACCGGTCGCGAAAGAGCCTGCGGAAAGGGTGAAACCTGCGGCAAAAGCCCGGACGGCTGCTCCGCCTTCTGAAAAGGCCAGTCGCAAGGGCCCCGGCAAAACTGTGCAAAAAAAAGAGCTGCCCCCTAGCCAGCAGAACAGCAAGGCTGAACAGGAATCCTACTCAGCCGCTATAAATGCCTATCGCAAGGGAGAGTACCAAAAAGCCCTGGCATCGTTCGGCCGCTTCCTTGAGCTGTATCCCTCTTCAGCTCTGGCTCCGGATGCCTCTTTCTACAAGGCGGAATGCCTGCTGAAACTTTCCGATCAATAGGCTGCCCGGCTCCGGGCAGCTTCTCCCTTTTTGCTACAACCCGCTCTTTGCCAGCTCCTCCACCAGCTTTCTCTGTCCTGCCGACATGCTCTCCGGTACCGCGACCTGTAACAGGACGTAAAAATCACCTCTTCCGCTCTTCCCTACCATGGGAAAACCGAGCCCTTTCAACCTTATCCTGGTACCGGGCTGGATGCCGGCCGGCGTCTTTATCCTTTTTGTTCCGTCAAGAGTGGCAACATCGAGGGAACCCCCCAGGCAGGCCTGACTGAAAGGTATCTGCTGCGGCATGATGACATCGTTCCCTTCCCGGCTGTACTTCTGATCCGGCCTGACGACAATATCGAGGTAGATGTCCCCGTTGGGCCCTCCACCGATACCGGCGCCACCTTTTCCCGCCAGACGGAGGCGGGCGCCGCTGTCGATACCGGCAGGAATCTTCACCGAAACCTCTTCGCTGCGCCCCTCCCTGCTGAAAGAGACCCGCTTCTCGCCACCTGAAAAGGCTTCCTGGAAGCTCAGGGGGAGTTCCATTTCGAAGTCCTGCCCCTTGCGGCTCATGTTTCGGCCGCCGCCCTGCCGGAAACCGCCCCCCATACCGAAAATCCGGGAAAAGACATCGTCGGAACCGAGATTGAACTCCCGGAAGATATCTCCGGCATTGAATCCGCGAAAGATGTCCTCCTGCGAATAGCGCTGGTGGAACCCTGTAGAGCCGAACTGGTCGTACTGGCTCTTCTTCTCGGGGTCAGAGAGGACGGCATACGCCTCGTTTATCTCCTTGAAGCGGTCCTCAGCCTTCTTGTCGCCGGGATTCTTGTCCGGATGGTACTTGATTGCCAGCTTCCGGAAAGCCTTTTTGATTTCGTCAGCCGAAGCCCCTTTTTTCAAACCGAGTATCTCGTAGTAGTCCTGCTGTGCCAATTGATGCCCCTTTTGTTAGGTTTGGTAAGAATCTAACCATTGGCAGCGACCCTGTCAATGATTCAAAAGCGTTCCTTTCCAGGCATATGTAACATATCGGCAGTATTTGCTGGTGGGAGACGATGGAGCCCACTGTTTCCGAAGTCTTTTCACATAGTTTACACAACTGTAACAATTCTCTGATATTCTGCAACAATGAGGTCTGCACGCACATGAAGATCGTAATCATTGAAGATGAACGGGATCTGGCCGAACTGCTCGCTTTCAATCTCGAAAAAGAGGGGTGGCAGACGATCATTGCTCTTGACGGCAAGACAGGGTTGGAACGGGTTACTGCCGAACTTCCGGACATCGTGATTCTCGATCTGATGCTCCCGGAAATAACAGGCACGGAAATCTGCAAGCTGCTGCGCAAGCAGGAGAGCACCGCGGCAATACCGATCATCATGGTGACAGCCAAAGGTGAGGAAATCGACCGGGTGGTCGGCTTCGAGGTCGGTGCCGATGATTACCTGGTCAAGCCGTTTTCCTCCAGGGAGCTGCTGCTCAGGATCAAGGCGATCCTGCGCCGCTCAACGCCCGACGTCAAGGTTGAAAAGTGCCTTGTTCTCGGGGTTCTGACCATCGATCCTTCACGACACAGGGTAACAGTAACCGACGAAGAAATAATCCTTACCTCGACCGAATACAAGCTGCTTTGTACCCTCGCGAAGCGTCCCGGCAGGGTCCAGAGCCGGGAACGCCTGCTGCAGGATGTCTGGGGGTACAGCAGCGATGCCGACACCCGGACCGTGGATACCCACATCACACGCCTCCGTGGAAAGCTTGGTGAGGCCGGCGACATGATCGTCACCGTGCGCGGCTTCGGCTACAAGATGGAGAGCAAGTGAGAATTTCTTTCCGTTTCAAGCTGATGTTCTCCTATCTCCTGATTCTCCTCGTAATGGGTGGCTCTGTTTATCTTTACCTGAACAGCACCCTGCAGAGATCGATCGTCGCCTCCCTTACCGAACATATGCTCAGCCAGACCCGGCTTGCCGCATTGATGCTCAGCCGCGACGTCAGCAGCCTGCAGAGCGATGGCCCGCCACTGGCAGCAAAACTGGGTGAGGCCCTTACTGCCCGGGTAACAATCATTTCCGCTGACGGAAGGGTCGTGGGCGATTCGGAAGTAAAGCCGGCTGGTCTCAAAGAGCTGGAAAATCATATCAACCGGCCGGAAGTGCAGGATGCCCTGAAGAGCGGCATCGGCAAGGCAGTTCGCTACTCTGCCACAGTCAAGCATGAAATGCTCTACACAGCGGCGGCCTTCGGCAATAACGGCCAGGTTGCCGGCTTTGTCCGGCTGGCACTCCCGCTTTCCTCGGTTCAAACCCTCCGCAGCGGACTCCATAAGACCCTTGGCACCGCTCTGCTGGTCTCATTCCTGCTCACCCTGATCTTCAGCTATATTCTTTCCCGCCTCACATCCCGCCCGCTGCAGCAGGTCGCGTCAATTGCAGCAGAGATCGGCCGCGGAAATTTCAACCGCCGGCTGCCCGCAGAGTGGCACGACGAGCTGGGAGACCTGGCCGGCATAATGAATGAAATGGCGGCCCGGCTCGATGAACAGCTTTCGAGTCTCACCGCGGAACGCAACCGGCTTGACGCTATACTCTCGGGGATGGGCGAAGGTTTGATGGTAACCGATCGGGAAGGGCGGATAACCCTTGTCAATCCGGCATTCTGCGGACTTTTCAGGGTATACGACGGATTGATAGGCAGGCCGTTGAGCCATATTTCACGTCACCCGGCTCTGCTGGAATCCTACAATCAAGTCAGTCAGAATAAGCTGGAACTGCAGAACGAGATGATCGTCCAGACTCCCGAAGAGCGATTCCTCAGTGCCCACTGGGTTCCGCTTCTGAACAAGACCGGCATGGAAGGGGTTGTTGCGGTGTTTCATGATGTAACGGACCTGAAACGTCTCGAAAGCATCCGCCGTGATTTTGTCGCCAATGTTTCCCATGAACTCCGGACGCCGGTAACTGTGATCAAGGGTTACGCCGAGACGCTGCTCGACGACCTCATTGCCCAGGATCCGGTGAAAGCCGCCGAGTTTGTAAAAATCATCCTTAGCCACTCCGAAAGACTGACATCCCTGTTGAATGACCTGCTGAGCCTATCCGAAATGGAGTCACCGGCCTTTTCGTTCCAGATGAACCTGATTTCCATTGAAGGCACTATCCGCAAGGTCTGCAATCTCCTGCAGGCCAGGGCGGACGACAAAAAGATCAGCATAAAGACATCTGACCTGTTGCTGCTGCCTCCTGTAATGGCCGATCAGGGGAGGCTCGAACAGGTTCTGGTCAACCTGCTGGACAATGCCGTCAAGTACTCATCGGAAGGGGGAACCGTTCAGATCCAGGCTGCGGAAGAAGATGATTTTCTCCGTATTTCCATAAGGGACGCTGGTCCGGGCATTCCTGCCGCCAGTATTCCGAGGCTTTTCGAGCGCTTCTACCGCGTAGATTCCGGCAGAAGCCGCAAAGAAGGGGGAACGGGGCTCGGCCTGGCCATTGTCAAACATATCGTCCAGCTTCACGGCGGCACGGTCCTGGTGGAAAACCACGTCGACGGTCCGGGAGCTACCTTCAGTTTCACCCTGAAGAAGGGGTGAGCACACTCTCCCCGGGCGCTCGCATCGGTTACGATCAAAAGGCATGTCGCAAAGGCGACATGCCTTTTTTCATTCTGGCCCAACTTGTGAATTGAGCTGTTTTTAATTGGAGCAGGCAAAAATTGCATGATATATTGCCGGTGGTTAGCTGTACCCCGTTATGGAGAAAAGGAGCCGTAGACCATGAAAGTCGGCTGGTTTGTACGCGGAGATATTGACGGGTTCTTCGGGCTGTTCGTCGACAACCTGCTGCAGCTGATGTTGATTGCGGTTCTCTGCGGGAACGTCTGCGGTATGCCGCCGGAGCTGGTGTACGGCCGGATCCTTCCAGGTGCGGCGCTGTCGATCCTGTTCGGGAACCTGTTCTACGCCTGGCAGGCCAGAAGGCTGGCCATCCGGACCGGCCGGACCGACGTTACTGCCCTGCCGTACGGCATCAACACCGTCAGCCTCATCGCTTTCGTCTTCCTGATCATCGCCCCGATCTATTTCGAAACCAAAGATCCGAACCTGGCCTGGCAGGCCGGCCTGTTCGCCTGTCTCGCCAGCGCCGTCCTGGAGATCGGGGGGGCCTTTGTCGGCGACTGGCTCCGCCAGCATACCCCCAGGGCTGCGCTGCTCTCTTCCCTGGCCGGCATCGCCATCACCTTCATCTCCATGGGTTTCGTGTTCCAGATCTTCGCCATGCCGGCCATAGCCCTCGTTCCGGCCCTGTTCGTGATCTTCGTCTACGGCGGCCGGCTCAAGCTGCCGCTTGGAGTTCCGGGGGGCTTCATCGCCGTGCTCCTGGGGGTCGCCCTGGGGTGGCTCCTCAGATGGGCCGGCTATCCGTTTTTCCATCCTCTGGATGAGCCGTACCGGTTCGCCCTCTACCTTCCCCGAACGACTTTTTCCGACATGCTGACCTTTCTGACTAACGGGCAGGGGTGGAAGTATTTCTCCGTCATCTTCCCGATGGCGCTGTTCAACG
>Ga0134124_10005259_pt1 | contig 10404 bp, 11 predicted proteins | sample KB304_FD_96880 | JGI IMG/M metagenome (GOLD analysis project Ga0134124, IMG submission 96880) | Terrestrial soil microbial communities without Nitrogen fertilizer from Kellogg Biological Station, Michigan, USA - KB3-0-4 | ecosystem: Environmental > Terrestrial > Soil > Unclassified ... | reverse complement strand
GGCAGCCGCGAAGAGCAGGCCGAAAAGCTGCTTCTTGATGGTATTCACGTTTTTATCCTCCTGCCAAAATAGTGCCATGGAACCGAACACGCAGAAAATCGAATCGCTGGTGCGGCAGCTCCTCGTGGAGCTGGGCGAAGACCCCGACCGCGAAGGCCTGCAGAAGACGCCGCTGCGCGTCGCAAAGGCGCTCGCCTTCCTCACGCACGGCTACCGCACGGAGCCCCAGACGGTGATCAACCAGGCGCTCTTCACCCAGACCACGAGCGGAATGGTGATCGTGAAGGACATCGAGCTCTACAGCCTGTGCGAGCACCACATGCTGCCGTTCTTCGGCCGCTGCCACATCGGCTACATTCCGAACGGCAAGGTGTTCGGCGTCAGCAAGCTCGCGCGCCTGGTGGATGTCTACGCGCGGCGCCTCCAGCTCCAGGAGCGGCTCACCGACCAGATCTCGCAGGTCATCATGGAATCGGTCGACGCGAAGGGCGTGGGCGTGATGATCGAGGCGCGCCACTTGTGCATGATGATGCGCGGCGTGGAGAAGCAGAACTCCACCATGCTCACCTCGTCGGTGCTCGGCGTGTTCCGCGACCACCTCGCGACGCGCGAGGAATTCCTGTCTCTCGTAGCACGACCCTGAGAAATCGGGATGAGAAATCGGGGTCAGACCCCGATTACCATTTGTTTCGCAATTCCCGAAGCTTGAGAAACACCGTGCGCGGGTCGGGCTGTTCCGGAAGATCCGGAAACACCTCGCGCAGCTTCGCGATCACGCTCGGGCTCGTAAGCCGGAAGAAGGTGTTGATGTCGCGCTCGACCGCCAGAGTGGAAACGTAGGCGCGGCTTGGATCCTGGCCTTTCAGCTTCTCCAGCATCTCCTGAGCGCGGCGGTTGTCGGGCTCGCGGCTCAGCGTGAAACGCAGGTTGTTCTCGATGTAGTCGTGGCCCGGATAGAGCAGGGTTTCTTCCCCAAGCTTCGCCAACTGCCGGGAGAATGTTTCGTAAAGCGCCTCCGGATGCCCGCCGTTATGGCAGTTGCCGGCGCCGGCGTTGAAGAGCGTGTCCCCCGAAAAGAGCGCCGGCTGATCGGTCCGGGAAAGAAGGCACACGTGGCTCATGGTGTGGCCCGGGGTGTCCAGCGCCTCGAGCTCCACGGTCCTGCCGACCTTGATCACGTCGCCCGCGCCCAGGCCACGCGCCATCTCCGGGATCTTGTCCTTGGCGTTCTTGTGCGCGAGCACCGTGGCGCCGGTCTTCTGCGCGAGCGGCACGTTGCCCCCGGTATGGTCGCGGTGCTCGTGCGTGTTCAGGATCTGGGTGATGTCCCAGCCCTCGCGCTTCGCTGCGGCGAAGCACTTTTCGTGGTCCAGCGGATCGATCGCGAGCGCCTCGCCGGTCTCGGCGCAGGCGATCAGGTAGTTGAAATTGCGGTAGGCGTTGCCGGTCCAGACCTGTCTTACGATCATGCCGCTATTTAAGCAGCTTCCGCAGCACGTGGCGGCGGTTGCGTGTGAAGGGCCGGACCTGCGAGGGCCAGCGGCCGGCCTCGACCGCCTTGGCCCAGGCCTCGCTCGTCAGGACCTCGGCGCTTTCGAGCTCATAGTAGGCGCTGTAGCGCGGCTCGCCTTCGGCGACGATGGTCTTCTTCTCGCCGCCTAGGGACATGGTGAGCGGCTCCGTCACTCCGCGCCGGACCGAGAGCACGCCCGGCACCTTGAGCAGCGCGGGGATGTGCTCGGTGTCGTAGACCTCGTTGAACAGCGCCTCCTTGGCGGGGTCGACGTCCATGCTGGCGATAAAGAGGTATTTCGCTTTTCCGGGCATCCTTTGTCTCCTCCGTTCAGTCCTGACCTACTATACAGGCCAAGGGTCCATTGGAAGACAGCGGGGAGACGGCAATGGCCAAGGTCGATGCGCAACCCTATGAGTTCGAGTTCCAGCCGGCGAGCTGCGCCCTCGTCATCATCGACATGCAGCGCGACTTCGTCGATCCGGGCGGCTTCGGCGAGGCGCTCGGCAACGACGTCTCGCTGCTGCGCAAGGCGATCGCGCCGACGCGCAAGGTGCTCGACGCCGCGCGCCGCCGCGAGATGCTCGTCATCCATACGCGCGAAGGGCACCGCGCCGATCTTTCGGACCTGCCCCCGAGCAAGAAGCTGCGCGGCAGGCTGAAGAGCGGTATCGGCGACCCGGGGCCGATGGGGCGCATCCTGGTGCGCGGCGAGTACGGCCACGACATCGTGGACGAGCTCCAGCCCGCACCGGGCGAACCGGTGGTCGACAAGCCGGGCAAGGGCGCCTTCTACGCCACCGATCTCGACTCGATGCTGCGCAACCGCGGCATCCGCCAGCTGGTGGTGTGCGGGGTCACGACCGAGGTCTGCGTCAACACGACCGTGCGCGAGGCGAACGACCGCGGCTACGACTGCCTGGTCCTCGAGGACTGCGTCGGCTCCTATTTCCCCGAGTTCCAGGCCGCCGCGCTCGCCATGATCAAGGCCCAGGGCGGCATTTTCGGCTGGGTCAGCGACTCGAACAAATTCATGGACGCGCTGAAAGGGAGAACATGACAAACGCAGCGGCGGCAAGGGGGGCGGCAGCAGGCGAAGTCAGGTGGTGGGTCGCGGGCGACTGGAACGGCTTCTTCGGATTGTTCACCAACGTGGTGCTCAACGTGATCGTGCTCACGGGCCTCTGCCTGGGCGTGGTCAACCTGCCGGCCGACACGGTGTTCGGGCGCATCCTGCCGGCGCTCGGCATCGCGCTGCCGATCGGCAACCTCTACTACGCGTATCTCGCCTACAAGCTCGCGCAGCGGGAACGACGCACCGACGTGACGGCGATGCCGTACGGACCGAGCGTGCCGCACATGTTCATCGTGGTGTTCGTGATCATGCTCCCGGTGTACCTGAAGACGAAGGACCCGATGCTCGCCTGGCAGGCCGGGCTCGCCTGGGCCTTCATCATCGGCGTCATCGTGCTCGCCGGCATCTTCTTCGGGCCGTGGGTGCGGGCGCACACGCCGCGCGCGGCGATGCTCGGCACGCTCGCCGGAATTTCGATCGCGTTCATCTCGCTGCGTCCGGCGTTCCAGATGTGGGAGGTGCCCTGGATCGCCTTCATCTCGCTCGCCATCGTGCTCATCAGCTGGACCGCGAACACGCGCCTGCCTTTCGGCTTGCCTGGCGGCCTCGCCGCGGTGATCGTCGGCATCGCGGTCGGCTGGGTAGCGTACTTCGCGGGCTGGAGCGACGTCGTGAAGGCCGAGCAGGTCCGGGCCTCGTTCCAGCAGTTCGGGCTGCACCTGCCCTTCGTCAGCACCGACGTCTGGCGAGGCCTTGCCGACGTGGCGCCGCTGCTCGCTACCGCGATTCCGCTCGGCATCTACAACTTCACCGAAGCGATGAACAACGTCGAGAGCGCCTCGGCCGCCGGCGATTCCTACGATCTGCGCAAGATCCTCGCCGCGGACGGCGTCGGCGCGATTGCCGGCGCGCTGCTCGGCAGCCCGTTCCCGCCCGCCGTGTACATCGGCCATCCCGGCTGGAAGGCCGTCGGCGGCCGCATCGGCTATTCGCTCGCTACCGGGGTGGTGATCTCTCTGGTGTGCTTTCTCGGCCTCACTGCGCTCCTGCTCGCGGTCGTGCCGCTGGTGGCGATCCTTCCGATCCTGCTCTACATCGGCCTCGTCATCGGCGCCCAGGCTTTCCAGGCTTCGCCGCAAAGCCACGCGCCCGCGGTGGTCCTCGCGATCATTCCCAACGTCGCCGCCTGGGGCCAGCTCCAGGTGGACAGCGCGCTCAATGCGGCCGGTACCTCCGCGGCGCAGGTCGGGATGGCGAAGCTCGGCGGCTCGGGGCTCGTCTATCACGGCATGGAGCTTCTCGGCGGCGGCGCGGTGCTCGCCGGGCTGGTGCTCGGTGCGCTCGCCGCGTTCATCATCGACCGCAGGCTCAAGGAAGCCGGCCTGTGGGCGTTCGCCGGCGCGGTGCTTGCGTTCTTCGGCTTCATCCACGGCGCGCAGCTCGGATGGGCGGTGTCGCCGCAGGTCGCTCTCGGCTACGCGCTCTTCGGCGCGGTGTGCCTCGCCGCTGGATTGCAGGCGAAAACCACGTCGGCCTGAAGCGCTTCGCCGATCCCTCTAGTCGATGCCGATGTTGCGCGCGCGGATGAACTCGCCCCACGCCGCGGCCTCGCTCCTGATCTGCGCCGCGAGCTCGGCCGGCGCGTTGCCCACCGGCACCATGCCAAGCTGCTCGTAGCGGTCCTTCAGGCTCGCGTCGCGCAACGAGGACTGCACCGCGGCGTAGACTCGATCGACCACGCCTTTCGGCGTGCCTCGCGGCGCCGCCAGCGCCCACCACGTGCTGATGTTCAGGCTAGGAAAACCGGCCTCGCGCGCAGACGGCACCTCGGGATGCCGGCTGGTACGCTGCGGCACGGCGGTCGCGAGAATGCGCAGCTTCCCGGCATCGACCTGCGCCTGCGCCCCGGAGATGAGGCCAACGAAAAGATGCACCTCGCCCGCGAGCAAGGCGGCCACCGACTGGGCATTGCTCTTGTAGGGTACGTGAGTCATGCGGATGCCGGCCAGCTGGCTCAGCATCTCGCCTGCAAGGTGCGGCGGGGTACCAGCGCCCGAGGACGCATAGTTCAGCTTGTCCGGGTTGGCCTTGGCGTAGGCCACGAATTCTCCGAGCGTGCGTGCCGGGACCGCGATGCTGGAGTACATCAGAAACGGAATGTCGAAGATCATCGTGATCGGTTCGAAGGCGCTTACCGGATCGAAACCGATGCCCTTGTACAGGTGCTGATTGATGGTGAAGTTGTTGGTCGCCCCGAGGAGCAGCGTGTAGCCGTCGGCCGCCGAAGCCGCCACTGCCGCCGCACCGACGTTGCCGCCGCCGCCAGGACGTTGCTCGATCACGAGGCGCTGGCCCAGCCGTGCTTCCATCTCAGGCGCGATCAGACGCAGGCCGTTCTCGCCGTTGCTGCCCGCGCCGTAGGGAACGACGATGCGCACCGGCTTGACCGGATAGTCCTGCGCCCGAAGTCCGTGCAGCGCCACCGCCAGCATCAGCGCCAGAGCAATTCGCATCATCGTGATCCTCTTCAGTGCCCGGATATCCTGCGGCTCAACAGCGCCTGATGCGTGACCGGACCTTCGAAGGCCGGATAGTTCGCGAAGTCCCTCAATCCTTCCTTGCGCTGGGCGGAACGGCGCATCGCAAGGAGCCCTTCGACGTCGTCGAACACCGCCTGCACGAGCTGCAGGTAGCTCACGGCATGCAACCCGGCGCGCGGCGTCCAGGCCGCCGGGACGTACCAGCTCAACGAACGGATGCGGGGCATGCGGTGCACGATCGGAACATGATGCTCGCGGTAGTAGGCGTAAAACGCAGCCGGGTCTTCCGCCGGCCCGTTGTACTGCACGAACCACGAGACCGCCCGCGGAACCGCGCCGGGTTCGTCCGGCGCACCGGGTGTAATGCGCTCGCAGAACATCGACTGGTGTGCAACGTGAAGCACGCCCGGCACAGCTCGCGCCACGTCATCGAGGCGCGCGGCCTCGCCAGGCTGATCGAGCTGACACAGGAGCAATCGTGCGTCCTGCTCGACTCTCAGAGGATCGTCGTCCGGCAAGTCGATCGGCGTGTGCAGCACGCCAACCGCCGGCGCCTGCTTCAGGGCCCGCTCGACGGCGGCTGCAACCGCGGCGCGCGCCGCCGCCGCACCATGGACGTGCAGGAAATAGGTGCCGGTCACCGCACCGTTTGGAGGAACTGAAGCAGGGCGGCGTTGAACGCTTCCGGCTGCTCGATGTTGCACAGGTGTCCGGCGGACTCGATCATGTGCAGCTTCGCGCCTGGAATTCCTGCTGCGAGCGATCGCGAAAGCTCGGGAGGCGTCACGCCGTCCTCGGTGCCGCAGACGACGAGCGTCGGGACCGCGACGCTCTGCAGGTCGACGTAGCAAGTGCGCCCGCTGTAGCCCGGCAGCTCGCCAATGCGCGTGGTGGTGCGCAGCGCCTTGAGATAGGACTCCTTGTGGAGTGCCGCGATGCTCTCGCGCAACTGCGCGAGCACCGCCTCGGGCGCAGAGCGGCTCGCGAGCGTGGTCGCGAGATCCGCCGCGATGTCGCGCGGCGCAAGGCCGGCAAGCAGCGGCGCCTCGCGCCGCCTGAGAAACTCCGCTGCGTTCGTGCGCGCATAGCCATTGCGCGTCCCGGCGAGGACCAGCGACCGCACGCGACCTGGGTACCGCCGGTAAAAGTCCTGCGCGATCAGCCCACCCATGGACACTCCGACCACGTGGGCCGCCTCGGCACCGAAGTGGTCGAGAACCCGTGCGAGATCGCGGCTGAAATCGGCGAAATCGAGCTCGCCTTCGTAGTCGTCGCTCCCGCCATAGCCGCGCGCATCCCACGCGGCGGCATGCAAGCCCGCGGCCGAGACTGCCGCCACCTGCCGCTGAAAGTTGCGCCGATTGCCGCCGATGCCGTGGAGAAAGACCACCAGCGGCCCGTCACCCGCGTGCTCCACGGCGAGGCGGGGCGAAGGGCCAATGTGAACGAGGTTCATGGCCTGTAAGATTAGCCTCGACCGCATGGCCTTCGCCACGATCAACGGCATCCGGATTCATTATGTGATCCAGGGCTCCGGGGCACCCCTTCTCATGTTCGCCCCAGGCGGCTTCCGCTCGGTCATCTCGCGGTGGACCGCCGCAGGCGGCAAGCGCGAGTGGAAGGAGATGGACGGCCTTGCCACGTTGTCACGGCACTTCACCTGCATCGCCTACGACCGGCGCGAGTCCGGCCTCTCCGGCGGGCGCGTCGAGCCGCTGACCTGGGAGCTCTACGTGCAGGAAGCGAAAGGGCTGCTGGATCTCGCAGGGGCGTCCGACGCCCACGTGCTCGGAAGCTGCATGGGTGCGGGGCTCGCGCTCGCGTTCGCGGTGCGCCATCCCGGGGCGTGCAGGAGCCTGCTCCTGCATTGGCCGGTCGGCGGCTATCGCTGGATGATGAAGGGCCACACGTTCTTCCGGCGCCACCTCGATTTCGTGCGCGCCAACGGCCTGCAGGCCGTGGTCGCCCGCGCGCGGGACGGCGAGAACTTCTGGCTCGACCCCGAAATCGGGCCGTGGGGCTCGCCGGCCGCGGTCTATCCCGAATTTGCCTCCGAGCTCGCCAGGCAGGACCTGAACACCTATTTTGAGATCGCCGAGCGAAGCCGCGAGGCGCTCTTCAACGACACCATGCCTTCGGGCGCCAGCGGCGCCGAGCTCATGAAGATCCGTACGCCTGCGCTCATTCTTCCGGGCAACGATTCCTCGCACGCCTATTCGGCGTCGGTCGCGCTAAAGGAGCTGATGCCGAAAGCAGAGCTCTGGGAGGTGCTCCCGGAGCGGCAGGACGGCGCCAACACGCTCGCCGAGCTCCTGCGTTTCAGTCGAGCGCTTTGAAGTACCAGCAGGCGACCAGGGTGCCGAGCGACGCGAGCACCACGCCGGCCATTATCTGCTTCAGTCCGTGCGCCGTTCCGATGAAGTGAATCAGCGCTTCGGAAGTCATGCCCAAAAGGTAGAGCGCCCCGCTGGCGTTTTCAGCCAGGTCAACGAGCGCCAGCAGCAGGGTCGAGGCTGCCGTGATCCATGCCACGCCCTGCAGTAACCTCGAGGCGGAATCGAGCGCGAGCTCGCGGTCGAGCAGTATCGCCAGCGCAAGCCCGAAGATGACGTAGGCAGGAAGCAGGACAAAAGTATCGATCCCGAGATGCGCAAAGGCGAGAGGGAGCAGGCCTTTGTCGTCCCACACCTTCACGACCCGCCCGGACTGCTCGTCGCCCCGCAGGAAATCCGACATACGCGTGCTCGGGTGCGTCTGGATCCGGAGCGCGAGATCCATCACTGCGAGCACGGTGCCGGTGAGTAGCAGCGTCATTCCCGAGCGGATGACGAGGCGCTTCAGCTTCGCCGTGGCGCCAAGAGGCGATGCTTTGAGCACGGAGCGGAGCCCGTCCGGAAGCCAATCGAATAGCGACCCGCGCAGTGCTGATGACTCGGGCATTTCTACCCCCCTCCCGCTGCATCCTGCTCAGAGGAGGCGCCGAGGGTCAAGCGCCAGGACTTGGGGATAAAGCGGAGCTATTTCGGGAGCCGGGCGAGCGCACGCTCGTAGTACGAAAGGTCGAAGTACTTTTCGGGCGCCGCGGGCGCGCGGCCGCCTTCCATCTCCGCGCGCAGCGCCAGCATGTTGTCGAATCCCTTCCGGTCGAAGCGCGCGTCGGGGGTGAAGCCGCGCACCGGATCGGCAAGCAGGCGCAAGGTGCGCTCGGCGATGTCGCGCGAGAGTCTGAGCTTTTCCATGAGCAAGCCGACCGATTCCTCGCGATTGCCCGGCTGCAGCGACCAGCGCAGCGATTCCACGTACGCAGCGATGAAGCGCTCGAGGACGGATGCGTTCGCCGCCGCCCAGGCGCGCTGCACGAAGGCGCCGTTCGCCTGGTAGGGGCCGAGCATGTCGACCGTGCTGCCCAGGCTCTTCAGGCCGAGCTGCTCGGCCTGGATCGTGAACGGCAGGTTGAGGATCGCCGCGGCGTTCTCCTGGTCGCTCGCCATCGCCTTAAGACGCAGCTCGCCGCGGCCGACCGGCTTCACGACGTAATCCTTTCCTTCCCCCAGCCCGTGCTTGAGGAGGATCTTCTTCGCGAGCAGCGCATAGGCCGTGTCGGGCGCATCCACGACCAGGATCCGGCCGCGCAGGTCCGCGAAAGAGCGCACGTAGGGCTGCACGAAGAACTCGTTCATGCCGCTGTCGCCGCCGGTCACGATGATGACGTCCTGCCTGGCCACCTCGACCATCGCGACCGCGTTGTCGACCGCGGCGAGCGCGATGTCGACGGTGCCCGCAGCCAGGCCCTCTCTCTGCCGGGTCGAGTTCTCGGTGAAGGAAAGCTCGACCGCGAGGTCGTTACGGGCAAAGATGCCCTTCGCCACTCCGGCATGCAACGGCAGCGCTTTCGCGTTCGGAAACGCATTGACCCGCAGCCGCTGCGGCTCAGCCGCCGTGACCGCAAACGAAATGATGCAGGCGGCGAAAAGCGCGAAGAGGCGAGCCATGCACGGCAGGGTACTAGAATTCCGTAGATGCCGAACCTGCTCAGAGTAGTCGCCGCGCTGTTGATCCTTCCAGCGGTGGCGCAAGCTGCGTCGCCAGAGCCGACCGCGATCCAGGGACCCGCCGGCTATCCCTCGCGTCCGATCCGGTTGATCGTGCCGTTTCCGCCCGGGGGCTCCACAGACATCCTCGCTCGAGCGCTCGGCGATAAGCTCGCGCAGGGGCTCGGTCAGCCGGTGGTGATCGACAATCGACCCGGGGCGGGCGGCTCGATCGGCGCCGAAGCGGTGGCGCGCGCGGCGCCCGACGGCTACACGCTCATGATGGGGCACCTCGGCACGCTCGCGGTGAACCCATCCATCTACAAGAGCCTCCCTTACGACCCGGTGAAGAGCTTCGCGCCGGTGTCGCTGATGGCGATCGTGCCCAGCGTGCTGGTGGTGAATCCCTCGCTGCCGGTGGCGAGCGCGGCTGAGCTCGTCGCCTACGCAAGAACCCATCCGGGAAAGCTCGCCTACGGCTCGGCAGGAAGCGGCAGCACATCGCACCTGACCACCGAGTACTTCAAGCTCGTCACCGGAACCGACATCCTCCACGTCCCCTACAAGGGCGTCGGCCCCATGCTCACCGACCTCGTCTCGGGGCAGCTCTCGATGGGGCTGAACGGCGCGCCGGCGGTCATGCAGCATGTGAACGCGGGAAGGCTGCGCGCGCTTGCCGTCACGAGCCTCAAGCGCCTTGAAGCATTGCCCCAGGTGCCGACCCTGGACGAAGCGGGCGTGCACGGGTTCGACGCCTCCGGCTGGTACGGCGTGGTCGCGCCGGCGGGCACGGCGCAGCCGATCGTCGCGAGGCTCAACGGCGAAATCGGCAAGGCGATGCAGACGCCCGAGCTGCGCTCGCGCCTCGACAGCGAGGGCGCCCTGCCGGCGCCGGGAACGCCCGAGGAGTTTGGAGCATTCATCCGCGCCGAGATCACGCGCTGGGCGGCCGTGCTGAAGCGCGCCGGCGTGCAGGCGCAGTAGCCGCCGTCAGCGCACGACTCATCTCACCAGCTTGACGCCGGCCTCTTGCAGGATGCCGCGCATGCGCCCGGTGAACTCATCGTAGAACTTGGCGAGATCGGCCGCGTTCTGGTAGCCGTCCTCGAACTGGTTGTCGGCCAGGAATTTCTGCCACGAGGCGGTCTTCGTCAGCTTTTGGAACAGGTCTTCCCAGTAGGCCACGTTCTCCTTCGGGATCGCGGGCGGCGCCACCGCGCCGCGCACCTGCGGCACCGCGGGGAT
>Ga0134124_10005257_pt1 | contig 10407 bp, 13 predicted proteins | sample KB304_FD_96880 | JGI IMG/M metagenome (GOLD analysis project Ga0134124, IMG submission 96880) | Terrestrial soil microbial communities without Nitrogen fertilizer from Kellogg Biological Station, Michigan, USA - KB3-0-4 | ecosystem: Environmental > Terrestrial > Soil > Unclassified ... | reverse complement strand
TTCAAGACAGCGCTATTTATCCCGGAGAGGAATCCAAAGGCCCTTATTCTCCAGTGTGCCTGGAAGAAGCAATGAGAATTATCGGACTAATGCCAGTTCGGAACGAGGATTGGATTCTCGGCGCATCTCTTCGGGTTGCTCTTGAATGGTGCGACGGGATCGCCATCTACCTCGATAGGTCAACTGATGATAGCGTGGAGATCATCAGGGCAATCGCCAGGGAGACGGGTAAGGATATCGTCGTCAGCGAGTCCGAAGACGGATTGCACTGGAACGAAATGCACCAGCGCCAGCGGAATCTAGATGATGGCCGAAATATGGATGCATCGCATTTCGCCATCATCGATGCGGATGAGATCCTTACCGCCAATCATCTGCCGAACGTGCGGGAGTGGTTCGCATCTCTGAAAGATGGCCAAGTCTTGGACGTTCCGATGATTGCCCCTTGGAAGTCATTGGACGTCTATTCGCCAAATACCCAAGGGATCATTACGCTTGGCTGGAAGGATCAGCCTGGAATGGGCTGGGCCCCTAGGGGCGAGGAGCAATATCACCACCATAACAGGCCCCCACATGGCATGACCGGACGCCTATACGAAACGGCCGGCGGTCAAGGTGGCGTCTTCCATCTCCAGTGGGCTTCAGAAGATCGGGTTACCTGGAAGCATCGGCATTACATGATGAGCGAACGTGTGCGATGGGGCTATCACGTTCAGGAGCTCAACGAAAAGTACCATTGGTGGAATCGGCCGCCCCATGGTATTGACCTTGCGCCTATTCCAGTGGCTTGGTGGGGCAGGCATCCCAAGCGCAATATCATTCTGAAGCATCGGCCTTGGTACGAATGGGAATGCAAGAAGCTGGTGAAGGAATACGGGTGGGATGCTTTTGACGGACTGGATCTCTTCGGGTGGGGGAAAAATGTCGCGTGATATCGTTGATCTAGCAGAGCGGATTGATATCTCGGAAGTGCGCCCCATTCGTGACTATATCTTGCTCGAGGTCATTGAGCGTACCCGCTCTGCCTCCGGCCTAATCCTTCCAAAAGCGGAAACTACAGAATGCCTTTACGGGAAGGTGCTAGCGATCGGACCTGGAGAGTCCAGCCCCAGGACCGGAGAAGTGTTCCACATGGATATCAAGCCTGGGGATTACATCATGTCGGTTCAATACATGGGCGAGAAGATCCAGACGCTTGGGAAGAAATACCGACTGCTCCGAGAGCATGGCGTCTGGGCCAAACTGAAGATTGAGCAGACCTCCAATGGAAGTTGGGATATTCTTGAGATTCAGCCGTATCGGGATCACATCGTAGTCAAGATGGATGGCGAGGAGAAGAATCTAAAGGGCAATCTCTTTCTCCCATCAAACCCCCAGACCATGTTCCGCATGGCTACTCTTGTCTCCGCTGGCCCTGGCCCTCGAGATCAGAAGACTGGAGTTGTGTCCGATATGGGCCTCTCCATTGGAGACAGGTTGGTTGTCCTTCGGTATGCAGGCTGCATCGTCAAGACGAGGAAGGCGGAATTCAGGGTTGCCAGCTTCCAAGATGTGGAGGGCGTGATTGACGGATCAAGCGTTGTGGATGTTCTGGCGGATCCGACCAAGTTCCAAAAGCCTGTTGATGACTATGAAGTCATTCCTGATGTTGAGTTTGATGAGATGAACAAGAAAACCCTGATGGATGATGGAGCAATCAAATGAAATGGTACTTCACTCCTAGCCTTGGGGCCTATGGCGCGGCCATTGAGATTGATGCCAATGGAAATGTTGGCCGCATCGCATTTGCAAATATCAATCAGCAGGGGTTGATATTTGTCAAATGGGCACCCATTGAAGACAAGATGTGCAATCCTCAGGGGTCCGTTAACGTCAGTTCCCTCATTCTATTTGAGGCCACTGGAGATCATATCTCCAAGCTGAACAACATGTTCAGCGCCATCATCCCCTTTAACGGAAAGCCGAGGCTTATCCAATGATTGCTGCACACAAAGAACTAGATCGCTTCCTAGACAAGAACGCCTTCATCTTTTCTGAGGCGCTCTTGAATATCGTTAGGGCTTATTATGGCGTTGGGAAGAGCATCCCTGATGCCAGGAAGGATCTTGCGGAACTGATTCGCAATACGATGATCCTTTCGGACCTAAACGGCAGGAAGCGCCTATGGATGGAGTTCGACCACGTTAAGAATCATCATGCCAAGTTTGGCGATCTCCCGGATACCACGCCCATTGCACCTACGCTGACGTTTGACGAGGCTGTTACAGATCTCATCACCCGAGAGCCTCGCCTTGCAGAGAGCGCGGCCGAAGTATCCCGCATGTATTCCGTGGATCATGTCTTTGCCATGGCCAGGAGTGCCGAGCAGAACATTACCGAGCGAGCGCAGAAGGCAATTGAGAAGTTTCTAACTGACAATACTCCAGCCGAGGCTTTGTCGAAGTCCATCCAAGATATTGGCGGTTTCAGTCAAGCCTATGCCGATACCGTTTATCGCACCAACGTTGCGACAGCTTACAACGCCGGCCGAATGGATCAGGCCCAGGATCCTGATCTCTCTGAGATCATCGTAGGTTTTCGATATGAAGGCATCGATGACGCCCGCACCAGGCATAATCACCGCGTAGGATTCGGAACGATTGCCGCAACTGATGATCCGCTGTGGGGAAAGTTCAAACCGCCCAATGGTTATAACTGTCGCTGCGGATTGGAATTCGTCAGCCGCTTTGAGGCTGAACGCCTTGGGCTCATGGAAGACGGAAAGCTAAAGCCTAGATATTCCGTGCCACCTAGTCAGCTAAATCCGGATCCTGGATTTAAGACGGAGAGCTTGTTCTAGTGACTTCTCCTAGCAAGAAGATCAGAATGACCATCGTACTATCATGGCCAGACTATCTTCCGTTTCACCAGAAAGTGGAAGCGAGCTTTACAGATAAGACGAAAGTAGTGCGCAGGTTAATTAGAGAGTGGACTACCGGGTCATGCCAATGCGGTAAGCGTCATTCGCACTAGTTCGCATCTAACCGATTCCGTATTCCATTTGCCATAATGTGACTCTACTCTATATGGGATGACAGTCAGCTCGGCACCTATGAAGGGCGGTGGCTACAAAGCCATCGACCCTTGCGATGGTCAGTGGATGATCATTCGAGACGTACCGGTCCTCTCTACCGTTCCCAAGGGCATCAAGGGCGCTCCTGAAGACATCCGAGAAGAGTGGATGTCCGATGCCGTGAAATTCGGCCAGGACCTCTACTCCAAGGGCAAGACCGCATATCCAATTCATATTGGTCATAATGATGATCTTGGGCTGACGCAGCCTGAGTTTGCTGGATTCTTCAAGCCTACTCGTGTTGGAACCGCTCTGGTTGAAGGCAAAGAGCAGCCGGCGGTGTTCAGCGATTGGAAGATCAAAAAGACCGTCTTTGAGAGATTCGCCAAAGGGGAACTCCCCTACGTATCTCCCGAAGTCCGTAATTGGTCTAAGCGCAGGATCTCGAGCCTTGCGCTCCTCAGCAGTCAGCCGCCGCATTTTGCGTTTCCGATGCAGACCATATCGGAAGTGGCTGAAGATCCTTACGCGGTGTTCTCTGCGGATCTCCCAAAGGAAGTCAGTATTGCGAAGTTTGCCGATGGGATGGAGCGAGTGACGTTCGATCCCTCGCTTGAATTAAAGTCAAAAGAAGATCCTGAGAAACAGGAGGAATCCATGGCGTCTGAGAAGCCGACCGAAAACCTTCAGCCCGGGAAGCCCAACAACAACCCGGTTGACCAGAAGGATGCGCCCGCTTCCGCCCCTGCTCCCATCGGGAACATCATGAATGATCCCGTGGTTGCTGCGCGGTTCGCGGCTATCGAAGATGCCCATGCTGCGAAGTTCAGCGCTTTGCAGAAGCGCCTGGACGAGCGCGAGGCTTCTGAAAAGGCGAAGTCGCTGGTGGATAAGGCCCTGGAGAGCATGAAGGGGTATCAGATCGGCGAGAAGGCTAAGGCCCAGCTCGCAAAGTTTGCCGCCGAGGGTGAAGAGAGGCTGAACGCTTTTGTTGAAACCCTCAAGGAAATCACGCCCAAGGATCCCCCGCGTACCTTCGCGGCTGCCGAAGCGGCCAACGTTTCGGCTACTGATCCTTCGGTTGTCAAGTTCGCTCAGCAGGGCGCTGAGAAGCTCGAGGCCGCTGCAAAGTTCGCTGCGGAATATCGCATTCTGAAGGGACATCCCGCCGGCCGTGGAATGCAGATCACGGAAGAGCAGTACGTCAAGTTCCAGATGGATAGCGCTGAGAATCCTGAAGGCAACCACTGGGGAATCAACTTCGGGGTCAAGAACTAGAAACTTGGAGGTAGATCACAATGGCCGCACTTACCGCAGCGGTTTCCAATAGAAGCTGGGCCTCTATCCATAGCTGGGTCCAGAACTATCGAGTTCTGAACGGTGGCACTATCTATGTCGGCTCCTTCGTTGGACTGCTGAACGGCACTTCGACGGCGCAGCGCGGCTATGCAAAGGCTTACGCCGATCAGAACAACATCAAGTATCTGGGCCTTGCCATTGGCTCGCCGTTCAACATTACTACTTCGCTGACGATTGTTGGCGATACGACGGCGACGCTTCCGCCGGCCGTGACGGTTGAGGCTGGCCCTGGCATTCTCAGGGGCTACACCGTGACGGGCGCTTCTGCCTATACGGACGTGGGCCGCCAGGTCTATCTCCGTAACGACAACGATATGAACCTGACTCAGGTTCTTTCGCCTCGTATCGGTCGCATCGAGTATTGGAGCACCGGCACGACCGTTGATGTCCTGGTCTACGGCAACCTTGCGGCGGAAGTCATCTAGGAAATCTTAGAAGGAGAAATAGACCATGCCCTCTCCCGTCAATATCGGAGCGCTGCTTACCGCAGGACTCCGCGCTGATTACTCTCAGGCGTTTACGCCTAGATACCAGGGCGTCATGGCCCGCATTGGATCGGTTATCGGCGAAGTGCCGTCCGATAAACTGACGGAGCTCTACGGGGCTCTGAAATCTCCCATCTACCCAATCCGTTGGGATGCTGGATCGGAGATGCCTTCTAAGGACGTGTTGAGCGTCCAGATCTCGGTGACGAACCGGGATTGGGGCCGTCGCGTCTATCTTCCGCGCAACTGGGAAGACGATCAGACCAAGACGGCATGGCAGGTTGCCCGTGGCCTTGGCCAGAACTGGGCCACGTTGCCTGAGCGACTTTTCTATCAGTTCATCACCAACACCACGGATGCGGATCTTCTGCCCGTGATCACCAGTTCCTACGATGGCACGTCGCTCTATTCCGCTTCTGCCCGCGAAGGTGCGTCCAGCGGAAATATCGTGACGCAGACCGGATCGAGCACCGTCCAGCAGGTCATCACCGATCTCTTCTCGATGGATGCTCGCTTCAATGACTTCCAGAATGCGGAGTCTCAGCCCTTCTGGGATCCTTCGGACTGCAATAACTATACGGTCTTCTATGGCACCAGCATGAATCTGGTGATGATGCAGGCCGCGAAGCAGATGGTTGTCCAGGGCAAGATCACCGGCACGTCTACTACGGACGTTTCCACGTCTGCCGGCGTTAACAACACCATCATTGCTTCGGGCAAGTCGGTTGCCTGGCAGATGTCTCAGCGCATTACAAACAGCGCAGTCTATACCTTCCTGACGGGCATTCCGAACGAGTATCGCGCCGTCGCTCGCCAGCTCCGCAAGGGCATGAACGAAGCGATTGGCAACTGGGAAACCAGCGACCATACCCGCTCGACTGGCCAGCCGTATGTCCAGTATGACAACCGCGAGACGGTGTTCTCATTCCTGTTCCAGTCCACCGTCAAGATCGTCTAGTGTTTCTTTAGCTTGATTCAGAAAGGAGAAGGGCATGGGTCGGACGAAGAAGCTTACCGCTCAGGAAATCCATCCTGACGCTACCGCCATCGCAGACGCGCCTCCTACGGCGCTCTATTGGTGCGGCATGCTGCCGGCCCAGGGCACCTTCAAGCTGAAGAAACCTACCCGCGAAAAGGATTCCCAGACTAACGACTATTTCACTTGGATTGACGTCACCTCTCAGGAGCTCTGGGAGAGTGAGGTTAACCAGTGGGTTGGGCGTTGCCGCTGGAAGCAGTCTCTTTCGGTGAATGGATTCTCCTTCGATGCTTTCACGGAAACTCTTATGCGCCAGGTCGGAACGCCTGGCGATAATCTGAGCCGCCATTCCTGGCCTGGAGCGATCATCGAGCTCGATGAGGACCGCTTCAAGCATATCGTTGAGCAGTGCTATCGCAATGTCATTCGCCTCAAGAATGGCATGGGCCATGAAATCTGCATCGATCAGCCGAAGTCGTACATGATGCGGCAGGACGGTAGCGAGACCTCGATCAAAGAGGGCTACAACTCTCGCACCGATACCTTCGTTGCGCATTATGTCTATGCGATGAAGGTTGATGGGGATCCCCAGCAGTTTGATAGGGATACGTATTATCGTCTCGCTTTTGCGTGGGATGAGTTCTTCAAGACCCCGCCTCAGTCGGTTGCAGAGATGTACCCGCTGAAGGATGGAAAGGTCCAGTTTACGGCGCAGTCCGAGGGGGCTTAATCTTCTCGGACCCGTCCGGAGGATTAGCCTTTGGCGACTCCAACAAGGGCCGCAATCTACAGCCAGATCCAGGCTGTTGTTGACCTTCTAGAAGAGTGGCGTAAGTTCGGGAAGGTCAATGCCAAGAACCTGATCTCCATGTTTAACTCCATTCAGACGATCTCGGCTGGAGATTATGTCCCGAACATCCAGAGTGTTCTTGCGGCCTATCGCCAGAACGCAGCCATCAACATTTCCCCTACCGTTGTCGCTGCCTTTCTGAGGCCGCTTCTTCAGACCCTCTGCAAGTCGGTCATCGGCCGTGGCGATCCGAATAACGATGCCTCGATGCATTTCGAGATCTACAAGTATTTCCGGGATAACGGCCAGCGAGTCCAGAGCCGCAATATCACTTATGGAACTCCGTTTGCCGGGTCTTCCAACGTCGGGAACAATCAGATCATCCGCCTTGCGAAGGACCAGTACAATTTCAACATCGAGAATACCTTTCTCGATCAGAAGCGCATTCTTTGCGTTTCCGATTACCAGACCGGGACGCAGCGCGGGAATGAGATCTTCACGGTTCAGGGACAGACGCCGGCTATAGATGATCTGGAGCGCTCCGGATCCGGCTTCAGTGGATTCTTGCAGGCGAAGACCACTGATGATTCCATGCTCTTCAATGCGAGCTGGACCTACTTTACCGGGGATGCAACCAATCCTACAGCGATTACCAACTGGACTTCTACGGATCTCTCTGGCGCTGCCATTACGATGTCCTCGAGCTTCGCAACGCTCGACTCCACCAACTACTTCCGCTCCGCTCCTAGCGACCAAGCTGCGACGTCCTATGCTATCAAGCTGGTTGCCTCGCAGCGCCTAAGCCAGAAGCTTTCGGTTAAGGGAACTAAACTCCGCTCCGATAGGCCATATCTGCTGGCGGTGGCGTGGAATGCGGCTGTTTATTCCGGACAGGGAACCCTTACGTTCAGGATGGGGAATACCAACCGCACGGTAACCATTACCGGCGCGACTGGATGGAACGTTACGCTTATTCCTACCCCTGTCGGCTCATTCGCTCAGCAGTCCTGCTGGCCCAGGCTTTTTGAAACTGATGATATGTCGATCAGCATCGACTTCAGCAGGAGTAGCGGAAGCGTTCTGATTGATGATATTCTGCTGCTTGAAGGCCAGATTACGGATGGGACATTTGCTTGGTGCATTCCCAACAGCACTACGACGGGTTGGGTGCCCAGCAAAATGAATGACGTTTATACCTATGCGGATCTTGCTGCAAGCGATTCCAAGATTCAGAAGTATCTGTGGTGGGGTTTCGGGGCCTATTGGCCCCATAGCGTAAGCTCCTCAATTACGTTGTCTGATCCTTAGAGGTAGATATGCCTGCGACTACAGGTAACGCGGTAATTGCGAGCGGTGGAACCACTTCAAATGCAGTGGATCTTGGGGTTTCCACTTATCCGGATGGCGGTTTGGTTGGCTTTGTGATGCCGGCAACGTTTACCGGAGCATCTGTTAGTTTCCTTGTATCTGTGGATGACTCTGCCTATCAGGCGCTAAACGACTCCTCAAACGCAGCGGTAAGCGTTACGGTGACGCAGGCGAAGACCTATGGATTCAAGGCGGATGTTCGCTCAGTCCTGGCACCGTTTAGATTTATCAAGTTTGTAAGCGCCTCAAGCGAAGGCGGGGCTAGAACGATTATTCCTATCGTTAAGTAAATGGCAACTTTTCTATCGGCCTATCAGTCCAGGTTTAGTACGCAGCTCCGGACGAACTGGAGCCGGCCGCAGAATTCGACTGCCACAACTCCGGATACCACTCTTGAAACCCTGTCAGATACGGACGTGGTAGGCGAATTCAAGAAGCGTGGGATTACTCCTGATAGCACTGATGATCGCCATGTGACGACGGCCATGAGCGGCGTGATCGCTCGCCTCATGTTCTATACCCAGTCGCCTGGATGGGGGGAGGCTTGGGGGTCCTTCAAGGATGATCTCGAGCTCCTGTCCCAGACGACTGCCAGGGATCGGATCATGCCGACTACTGATTCATTGCTTGTGCCTACGCTTGATACTCCTGGCGCACTACCTCTATTTGACCGCAATAACTTTCAGAACTATCAGACAAACCCTCCAGATGGGCAGCCTCCCGCTCTTAGCTGATATGGAGGGACAATGGCCGCTTCCTTCAATTTCGAGCCTGTAGCGGACGGGATTCGCCGACAGATCGAACTCCTGCGCAGCCAACTCAAGGATCCCAATAAACCGCTTCTGTCTGGGAAGACCCTGATGAAGTGGATTGGCGCTCTGGGTGTCGCTTCTTCTCAGAAGGCATTCAGAGAGCAGGGTCTTGGGGATATCAAATGGGAGCCGCGCTATCCGGACCAGGAAGCCCCTAAGTTCAACATCGCTGGAGCTTTGATGGACTGGAAGGCGGGACGAAAGAGCCCAAAGCCTAATCGCTTCCAGGATCGGCCGGCGCTGATTGATGAAGGCATACGCGGCGGCATTCAGGGAAGTCTTACGTTCAATGTCAGCGGGCCACTCTCCGTCTCATGGGGAACGGCAAAGCCTTATGCTGAGAAGCACCAGAAGGGCGGCACAACGACGATTGTCTATGACGATGCGACACGCCAGCGCATCAGTGAATGGCTCTATAAGAAACCGCCTCAGAAGAGGAAGGTTACGAAGGGTATTCTAAGGACAAATAAGGTTAGCACTGGCCTGGGTAGGAGCCAGAGGCGCAGCGATTATGAAAAGCATATCGCTCCATTGGTCCATAGCAATCAATGGACGCAGCGCATTCTTGCCAGGCCATTTGTAGGCATCACTGATGAGATGGCGAAAGACTGCGAAGAGGCTATCAAGATCTACTTCAGGAAAGTGCAGCACTAATGGCCGCTCCAAATAGTTCCAGCATTATTCGGTGCCCGTCAACCATTGTCTTCAATGGAACGACGCTTGGTGAGGCCAGGGCAATCGAGTTTCTCCCGGAAGCGCAGATCCGCCCTGTATGGGCGGAAGAGCTCGCCTCTTATGTGGATGCCTTCTACTGCGGTGAGAAGGTGACTGCTCGATTTGTCCTTAGATATCCTGATTCTGATGCTCTGGCGGCCGTCTGTCCAAATGCCACCGGCAGCACCTTCAGCTTCAATGCCGCGGGCAGCAATCGTGGCGGCAAGTCGCTTTATGGTTCGGCTGGAACGCTTGTCATTACCCCGCGCTATACGAGCCATCCCAAAGTAACGATCAATCAAGCCATGCTCTGCATTAGCGAGACTTCACAGCTACTCTACGCCTGGAACAAGGAATGGGGCCTTGATTGCGTGTGTTACGGTTCGATCAACGGTAGTGGCGCATCCTATACGGTGGGTTAATGGAAGAGGCTAGGAAGGTCCGGGTTGATTGGTTCATCTGCGATGTCACGAACATCGAGGTTGATCTTTCTCCCGCATTGATGGGCGGCCTAATTTCTAGCGCCATGCAATACCTCAAGGCGAATGGGACAATTACTTGGGAGAAATGGAGTCTTCTAAGCGATGCCTCTAGGATGGCGTTCTCCGAAGCTTTCAATACGTTGAAGAGCCGTGATGCGGCGGATATCCCAACATGACCGAAAGCCAGCTTCTTACTGCGATCAAAGCGGAGCTCGTCGCCCAGCTATGGACTGGCGGCTCTAACGTGGTCTTCCCGACCGTATGCGTTGCCATTACCGCTGATGTTGAATTGGCAATGGATCCCGCAATCCAGTCGATGAGAACGCCTTTCGTGCTGCTCCAGCCGCTCGGGACTCAATCTGATCC
>Ga0134124_10005255_pt1 | contig 10408 bp, 5 predicted proteins | sample KB304_FD_96880 | JGI IMG/M metagenome (GOLD analysis project Ga0134124, IMG submission 96880) | Terrestrial soil microbial communities without Nitrogen fertilizer from Kellogg Biological Station, Michigan, USA - KB3-0-4 | ecosystem: Environmental > Terrestrial > Soil > Unclassified ... | reverse complement strand
CAGCTAGCTGAGATCAATGGCCTGAAAGCAGCGAAGGATCGTTTAGAGGGTGATCTACGCGCCGACGGCACGACAAGACAGGACCTGGTCCAGCAACGCAGCGAACTGGCGCAAAAGCTCGACGCGGCGATGTCCACTTCCCGGGCGCTTCAGCAAAAACTCGACTCTCTTGCAGAGCAGTCAGCCCGAGATGCCGTTCGTGCCAAGAGTTTGGATGCCAAAGTCAGCGATCTTGACCAGCTGCTGCACGATCGAGAGGCAGCCCTCGACCAGAAGGATGAGCTTCTCGCTCATGATCGCGACATCAGGGAATTGATGGGAGCGCGGGATATCTACATTGCCGAAGTGCATGATGTTGCTCGCGATGGTCAGACACAGATACCCTTCGGCCGCGTCTTTTACACCAAGGGAAAGTCATTGATCTTTTATGCTTACGATTTGGATCGGCAGACAGAGCTAAAACGTGCCGGGACATTTCAGGCCTGGGGTCGGCGCGGGCCAGATCGAGAACAAGCGGTCAACCTCGGCGTCTTCTACGAGGATAATGCCGCCAAGAAACGCTGGATCTTGAAGTGCGATGATCCTAAGACCCTTGCCCAAATTGATGCCGTATTCGTGACGGTGGAACCGAACGGAGGAAGTCACAAGCCAAGTAGCAAGTCGCTTCTTTTCGCCTACCTCAGAGTTGATCCCAATCATCCGTAATCTGTAACACTGCAGTTTTGTCGGTCTTTCGCATTGCCTTTTGGTCCTAAAATATCTGCAACGTGGTACCAGCGCGCATCGTCCTGCGAACAATAGAAGAGGGGGCTGGAACCCCGTTGGTCGCTGGAGAGTCTAAATGCGCTTCCCCTATGTAGTTCTTCTTTCCGCATGCGCTTTAACGTTGGCTTTGCCGCTTCAGGCGCAATCACCCAACGGGGTCCTCAACGGCCTCGTAGTTGATCCTTCCAATCAAGTAATAGTCGGCGCCGATGTCGTCGGCGTCAACGATGTAACCGGCGTGCAATATGCCACGAAAACCAACGGTGAAGGCATTTATGTGTTGCCAAGCCTTCCCCCGGGGCCATACCGCCTTCAGGTTTCGAAGGTGGGATTCAAGACGCTCATAAAACCGGACATCGTTCTCAACGTTCAGGATGCGTTGGCCATTAATTTCACACTTCCGGTTGGCGCGTTGTCCGAGACGGTAACCGTCGAGGGCGGAGCGCCATTGGTGAATACGGAGTCCGCAGCGGTGAGCACTGTTGTGGATCGTCAATTTGCGGAGAACCTTCCGATGAATGGCCGCAGCTTCCAAACACTGATTCAGCTGACGCCTGGAGTGGTTCTGACAACCAGCAATCCGTCAGACTCCGGCCAGTTCAGCGTGAACGGACAACGCGCCTCCTCTAATTATTGGATGGTGGACGGAGTGAGTGCCAATATCGGTGTCGGAGTGAACCTCAGCACTTCTCCTGGTAATGGCTTGTCGGGATCCCTTGGGTCGTTCAGCGCTCTGGGTGGAACCAACAGTTTGGTATCGGTGGACGCAATGCAGGAGTTTCGAATCCAAACTTCCACCTATGCGCCGGAATTCGGTCGCGCACCCGGAGGGCAAATCTCGATCGTGACGCGCTCCGGCACGAATCGTTTTCATGGCACACTGTTCGACTATTTCCGGAATGACGTCTTAGACAGCAGCAGCTGGTTCAACGGCTACACAAACGACCCTCCTCTCGAGAAAGCTGAAGAGCGGCAAAACGATTTCGGGGGGACGTTCAGCGGTCCGTTGCTCAGGAACCGAACTTTCTTCTTCTTTTCTTATGAGGGGCTTCGGCTTCGTCTGCCGCAAACCGCCCTTACTACCGTTCCCGATACCGCGGCCCGACAGAACGCGGTGGCCGCCCTGCAACCGTTTCTTGCGGCTTACCCGCTGCCAAATGGGCCCGATAACGCGGGAACCGGAGTAGCCCAGTTCAGGGCGAGCTATTCGAACCCGGGTACGCTCGATGCCTACAGTATCCGTGTCGACCACAAGTTAACTCAGAACATTTCCCTGTTCGGACGATACAACTATTCTCCCTCGGACTTTGATCAGCGGGGTATTACTAGTTCTCTGAGTACAGTCTCGTTAGTTGGAATTGGAACACAGACGGCAACCGTCGGTGCAGCGTCGATGCTTTCGCCGACCCTCAGCAACGACTTGCGCTTCAACTACAGCAGAACGAGTGCGTCTCGCAACTACGAGACAGACAACTTCGGCGGCGCGGTTCCGCTGGCATCTCTCCCTTTTCCCGCACCGTTCACAGTTGACAATGCTCAACTCTATTTCAATATTTCATCTTTGCTGCAAGGTTTCCTGCATGAAGGAAGAGTTCAAAAGAGTCTGCAGCGGCAGCTCAATGCTCTTGACAACTTGTCAATAGCCAAGGGGTCGCACACGTTGAAATTCGGAATCGACTACCGAAGGCTATCGCCCGTAAGTGCGCCGTATTCGTATCTACAAGGCGCGTTCCTGAACAACGTGCCCGCGGCCGAGAACGGACAGTTTCGGGCAGCGGTCGTGTCGTCCAGTCAGGACACCACGCTCCTATTCCAGAACCTCGGTATGTATGTCCAAGATTCGTGGAACGTGTTTCCCCGGCTTACGCTCACATACGGCGTTCGTTGGGATGTGGATTTCGTGCCGCGTTCAGTCCAGGGCCCGACTCTCTCGGCAGTTACGGGCTTCAATTTGAAAGATCTATCCACCCTTGCGTTGGCGCCAATTGGAACACCTGTTTACAACACGACATACGGCAATCTTGCGCCCAGGGTTGGTCTAGCGTATCAACTGCGCAAAAACCCGTACTGGCAGAGTGTGCTGCGGGGCGGAGTCGGCATCTTTTACGATCTGGCTAGTTCGGAGATGGGCAACCAGATTTCTGCTCAGTATTACCCATTCGGAAGTACGGCAGTTTTCATCGGAGGGACGCTGCCGCTCGATCCGGCAATGGCTTCGCCACCTCCTGTTACTCCCCCCAACGCAACGAATGGGGGTATCTTGTCGGCGGTAGACCCTCACCTTCGGCTGCCCTACACGCTTGAGTGGAACGTTGCACTCGAGCAGGCGTTCGGGAGTCAACAAGCGCTGACTGCTTCATACATCGGTGCAGCCGGGCGGCGCCTTTTACAATCAGCGTTCCTATCTTCTCCGAATCCGAATTTTGGGGAAACCCAGTTGTTGGCGAATGCGGGCACTTCCGACTACGATGCCCTACAGCTTCAATTTCACCGGAGAATTTCGCAGGGTCTCGAGGCTTTCGCCTCCTATACCTGGGCGCATTCCATTGATACCGCATCGGCCGGCTCTAACTTCATTGCCTCCAATATTCTTTTGCCCGGCATAGATCCGAGGGCCAATCGGGGGCCGTCCGATTTTGATATTCGCAACGCCTTTTCAGTGGGTGCGACGTATGACATTCCGTCTCCAAAGTTTGGTCCAATTGCCAGCGCAATTCTTCGAGGCTGGTCTCTACAGAACGTCGTCCAAGGCCGTTCAGCTTCGCCCGTGGACGTTTCTGACGTCGGGTTTTTCGAATTCAATAGCGGTTTCAATGCAGACGTTCGTCCTGACGTGGTGCCGCAGCAGCCGCTGTACGTGTCTGGATCCCAGTGCGCGGTAGTGTTCGGGGCATCATGTCCAGGCGGGAAGGGCTTTAACCCTGGCGCATTCACAGACCCTCCTGTCGATACAATAACGGGCAATCCTGTCCGTCAAGGGAATACTCCACGGAACTTTTTACGAGGATTCGGTGCGATCCAGTGGGATCTGGCCGTCCATCGTGATTTCCCCATTCATGAATTGGTGAAATTGCAGTTCCGAGCGGAGTTCTTCAACGTCCTCAACCATCCAAATTTCGGGCAGCCGAACGGCCAATTCCTCTCGCCCGCCTTCGGTGGGCCCGCGGGCTTTGGCTTATCGACCGAGACCTTGGCCCAGAGTCTAAACGGGGACAATCTCGGTGCAGGAGCCTTCAATCCTCTTTATCAGATCGGCGGTCCTCGGTCTGTCCAACTTGCCCTCAAGCTCATGTTTTGAAGGTAGTACGAGCGACGATTTACGTCTTGTGTCGTCATTGTCGCGTCAGATTTCGGATCGGAAGCCTACGGGATATGAGTAAGAACTCAAAACTAGCACTTAACCGATATCGAAGGAGCATTGCGGCTTGGGTTCTCCCTGTTCTTGCTTGCACGCTCGTACCCTTCTCTCTCGTAGCGGAAAATCCAGCAACAATTTGGGGGCAGGGAATCCCTGCTACAAACGCCAGGCGTGGAGCTACGGTCGCAGATGTCATCGAGATGACTCAGATTGTGACTCTGGACGATGATCCTCTGGCCTCTTTCTCTCCTGACGGTACTCGCGTGATTGTCGTCGTCAAAAAGGGCAATTTGCGCGCCAACACAAACGAATATTCGATTCTGCTGTGGAAGACAGAGGAACTGATGAGTGGAGTCCCCCCTCGATCGCTGTTGACTCTGGGGTCCTCCTCCATTCGGCCTGCGATCAGGCACGTCCGATGGCTAGCCGACAACAAGACAATTCTGTTTTTGGGAGAATCCTCAGGTGAACTCCAACAGGTCCATTCCTTCGATACGGAACGCGGCTCTCTCGCCAAGCTGACCAATCATTCGACCAATGTCCAGTCGTACAGCGCCACAGCCGATGGTCGCACACTTGTTTTCACAGCGGACAGTCCAACCCGAAAGCTCTTTGACGGGACTGCGTTACATGCGGGATACGTCGTCGAGCCGGACGATTCACTATTCCAGTTGGTCGAACAAAAGAAGGGAAGCGCTGCGGTGGCGGACGATATCATCGCAGACCAGCGCCTTTACGTGGAACGAGCAGGAGCTGAATCCTCAATGCCGTTGCCAAATCCTATTTTGTCCCGTGAAATCATTCCGTACATTTCGCCGGATGGAACCAAGACCGCAATTCAGACTTTGTGGAATGGGGCGGCTGAGTGGCCTGCCGGACCAGGCAACATCTTTCGGCGACGATATGTGCTGATTGATATGGGATCGGGGGAAAGCACGGTCTTGCTGAATAGCCCGATTGGCGACGACGGCAGCGAAGCCGCGTGGTCAGCGGACAGCAGGTCGATTGTCATATCCGACATGTTTCTCCCCCTTGACGAGGCCATGAATGACCGTGAACGCAGGCTCAGGCGGGCCAGCACATTTGCAGTTGAGGTAGACACCCGGAGCCGACACTACCAAATCGTTGACCGGCGCCCTAATAATCTGAAACTTTTAGCCTGGGACTGGGCCACTGAGGCTTTGTTATTCAACGAAAGAGGGAGTGCTACCACGGCTCCCGAATATCGGTACAAACGCGGCAGTGATGGTTGGGCGAATGTTGGGGGAGCGGCTTCAGGCGAGCCTCACTCTCTCCCTCTCATTGTCGAAGAGCAAGGTCTGAATACTCCTCAGAAGCTATTCGTGATTAACTCGACGTCTCAGAAAAAAGCCTTGCTATTCGATCTCAATCCCGGCTTCGCTCAATTGGAGTTTGGTCGCGTTGAGGCTCTCCACTGGAAAACGTCAGAAGGATATGAGGTTAATGGTGGCCTTTATTTCCCAATCGGCTATGTCCCCGGCAGAAGGTATCCTCTGGTCATACAGGGGCATGGCTTCGAAGCAACCCAGTTTATGATCGACGGCCCGTATCCCTCTGCCTTTGCGGCGCAGCCTCTCGCCAGCCACGGGATCATGGTGTTTCAATTGGCCAACGATTATGACGGGGCGAGCTCGTTCTCTGAATTAATGAGAGAAAGTTCCAAGCTCGGTGCCGTGGTTCGTCACCTGGACGAGCAGAGACTGATTGATCCCAGGCGGGTCGGTTTGGTCGGATGGAGTCGGACTTGCGCCTACGTCAAGTTTGCCCTGACGCATTCCCAAACGACATTTGCAGCAGCCTCTGTTCAGGATGGCTGGGATGCAGGTTACTGGGGATACATTTTGGTTGGGGCAAGCGATGGGCGGAACCTGAGTGTCGAATCGGTGTACGACGGATACAAACCATTCGGCACAGGCGGACGCCTTTGGATGGAGCGCGCCTCCGGATTCAACGTCGACAAGGTTAGAACGCCGATGCGCATTGTGGCTGAGAGACCGCTCACGATTCTCGGAGAATGGGAATGGTTCTCTGCGCTCTCCATTTTGGATAAGCCTGTCGAGATGGTCGTAATGCAAGACGACGCTCACGAACTGGTCAAGCCGTGGCACCGTTATGTGTCCCTGCAGGGCAATGTAGATTGGTTCGATTTTTGGCTCAACGAGCGCGAGGATCCCGACCCGCAAAAGTCTGACCAATACCGCCGTTGGGAGGCAATGCGAGCGAGGCGAGATGATCTCCCCCACTGAGCTCCTTTTTGAACAACTTCCCCGCAGTAGGGCGTCGCGTTCAAAGGCTTGGAACCATCACGCAATCAAGTCGGGCCGTGCGACCGATGGTTCAATTTGACCAGCAGGTTCATCTTCCTCCTCCAGGGAGGTCCTTCTTTATCTTGTATCGTTCGAGGTATGGCCGTTATCGGGAGAAGTCTCTCATAGCCCGCTGGCGCGACGCAGACTACGATAGGCGGGCAAGACCGAACGCGGACAGGGCTTTGCGTAGCAACGTTGGGATGTATCTCACATTTCCTGGTTCTTCGTTTTCGAGCCGACGGATGTAACCGGCCAGGCATAGTGCCGTTTCGATGGGAACCAGCCTGTGTGCTGCCTGTAGGCCGTTCAGAAGCCGCTCCGCTGGACTGTAAGACAACCAGGGTTTGACGTATGCTTCCCTCAGGCGAGCACGGTCGTTGAACATTCGATGCTGCCGATCGTAAGTCGAGAAGAGGGAATGCCCCAGAATGAAGAACGGATGACCGATCCGGGAGAAAGACCAGTCGATCAACTTTGGCTCGCTTCTATTGGTCAGAAAGAGATTACTTTCGTTGAGGTCGCCGTGGATAAGAGCCTCGGGAAGGCCGCATTCCTCCAGCCTCCTCCAGTCCTCCGCCGCCATTGAGGCCACCACTGGAATTCTCTTCAGTTCAGCCTTGCAAAGCCGGTTGGGCGCTCGTTCTTGAAGGTTCACTAGGCCTTTCAAGTTGTCTTCCAGAATGTCCGGCAGCCCTCGGATATTCCGGGAAGGCACGCCGACAAGCTGCATATCGTTCGTGTATCTGGCTGAGGCAATCTGCATTCGCGCGACACTCGCCAATACCGCCTCCCACTTTCCCGACTCGTCGATCGTGGCCAAGGGACACCCATCAATCTCTTGTGTGATATGTGTGTTGCCGTCCGGGCGCAAATCTAGCAGAAGGGCACACAATCCGGGAAGCTTCGCGTCGAGAAGCGTCAGCAGTCGAGGTTCATAAGAGAAGAAGGACGGCAGTGTCTTCAAGAAATATGTGAACTTCCGACCCGTAACCCTGAGAACTGCCCCGGTCGCATTAACCCGGATCTGACGAATTTCTCGCACAGCATCTGGTCCAAGGCTCCTTACAAGCCAGTCGGAGCATTTCCACAACCACTCGGGTTCACTCCAGGGCTGGAATGGACAAGGCCGTATTGACTCCGACAGCAAGAAATTCGACTCAATGCCCCGGATCGGATTGACTTCTTTGCAATGATCGACGGCCTGGCTCCCAAGCCGAAGATTGCCAACCCTGTCGACGTGTAGAACGAGAAATGGCTTCGACACGTTCGCGGTTAACAAGATGTCGCTTGGAAACAGCCAGCGGAGGGCGTGGACTTCGCTGCGCCATTCGTTCCAGAAGTGGATGCGGACTGCTGCTAGGACATTGTCCGGATCCGACTCTGTTCCCTGAAGGCACAAGGACTGCGGGCCACCCAGCGACCGCAATCCCGTGGAACATTCCCGAACGAGTATGACTCTGACTCTCAGCATCACTTGAACGAAGCCGGTACGACCGGAGCCGCAGGCGCCACGGCACGCCGTAGGTCGTCAGGCTGAAAAGAAGCTCGGGGCCATTTGTACCCCGAGCCCCTTTGTTGTGCTGCGGGTTTACTCATCAGCTTCGAGCGCAGCACTGATCTGCTGCTGCTTGCTCTTTCCGGATCCCGAGAGGTCGTCCCTGCCACTGGGCTTGAACTGAATCAGTTCAGCCGCAAAGGCGACGATCTCGAACTGCGGGGTTTCATAATCCACGGTGTCCTCCTTTCTCCATCCTCTAAGCGTTGCCTGAATCCGAAGGGCGGATGGACCATTCGGGTGAATCGGCCAAACCGACCGTGCTGGGCACCTGTTGAGCGCAATGAGGCTTCAGGTTCGACCGGCGAGTCCCGATTTGTTTGAGCGAGCGCAGCCAACGCTCTAGACTCAGCAAACGGAGTAATCCTGACACTTGCTCGACGTTGCCTAGACTGGCCTCAGTGATCGACCGCGCAAGGGCTCTGGGTTCGGCATACTCTCGTTGACACACTTCCATGCGCTCCGTATCACCGATCGTGGTTTTATTGCGGGCTAAAGTCCGACAGACTGGCTCATCTAAGGTTGCCTTACTCCGGCGCATCCTCGTCTTTTCCGGCAACAGGCCGCGGATAGCGCGCCGCATGAGGGATCGGCTCTCTCCCGGACGCGTGAGCTGATTCATGGGAAGGGACAAGATGAAGTCGATCAGCCCCTGGTGTGAAAATGGATGGCTGAAATAGATGCCGTAGTATTCGTGGTAATAGCCAGCCGACAATAAGGCCCTCAAGGAACGAATCGAAAGCAGCCGGATCCCTCGACTGGGCGGGCGTGTCGACGTGTCGATGCGCAACCCCAAGCGTCGCCCAGGTTGAGTAAGCCAGTGTTTCGCTTTGGGGGTGATCCATGAGGTCAACATTCCGTCCGTTGGGCGCCAAGGGACAAAGGCCAATCCTGCCGTGATCGGGGCTATGGCTTGCGTCAGAAACAGGTGCCAGAAGGGAACTTCCGCCGATTGGCTCCATGCGTGCGCTGCCGAGAGGGCAGACCAAACATGTCCTTGAACACATAGGTCCGCAAGTTCAGGGCTGCCCGCCGGGTCTGACCAGAACAGCTCATCGCCACCATTTCCGCTGAGTAAGACGCGAGCGCCGGCTCTTTTCATTAGCCTTTCAGTCGTCGAGTAGCGCCCGGGAAAGAGGTGCTGGGTGTTGGGCAGGCCCGTGAACTCGATGTCACGCAGCCCCAGTGTCGCGTTCAGCGATTGCTCATGGACGTAAAGGCCAACTCGACCGCGCGCTTTCTCTACTAGCGAGATGAAGTAGCTCTCGTCGGATTCACGAGAAGTTTCAAAGGTGCAGGAAACTGTCGTCAAATTCGCCGCACTTCTCCCGCTATTTGTGAGAATGCGATCGGCTAACAGCACTATGGTCGAAGAATCAAGACCGCCGCTCAACTCGCAAAACACCGGACCTTTGACCCGTAACCGATCTGTGATGGCAGACTCCACCTCGTGCCGCCAGGCTTCTTCGTACAGACAGTCCGAAGGAAGGTGAAGTGTGGACAAGCGGTCCGGGTGCCAGGTTGCTACGGGAGGGCAAACTTGGCCGGTGTACTTCAGTTGGACGTATGTGCCGGGTGGAACTACAGCTATGTTGCGAAATGGTGATTCGTCGATGTCAGGCTGGTAGTACACAAAGCCAATCGCGTAACTGTCGTTTACGACTGGATCTATTGCTGATTTTATTACGAGGTCATCTAGCTCCGAGGACCACATCAATCGCTTACTGTCGGCGGTGTAGTACAGGTGGCGCGTGCCGCAGAGCGATCGGACAAAGAAAACTGACTTTTCTATTTGGTCCCACAAGACGAAGGCAAACTCCCCCTTGAGAAACTCGAAACAGCTTTGCCCAAAAAGCTCATAGGCAAGAAGGACGAGAGATGCGTCATCGAGTTGAGTGGAATGGCATGGCAGTCTGGCATATACGTTTGCGCGGCCATCCAGTCGACCATCGAAGGTGAGTGCAGACCCGTTGCGTCCAATCAATGGCTGGTTTTGTTGTTCTTCTGGCGCGACAAGAAATCCGCGGAAGCCCATGCCAAAATGTCGCGAGGTGAAGATGTTGATGTAGTCGGGGCCGCGGCTTTCCAGGCCATCGAGGAGAAACCCGACTTCCTGACGGGAGGGCTCCCTTCCGTCAAAGTAGCGGATTCCAGTCTGAACGCTCATTTCTGTTCTCCGACAAAATGTCAGTTTGAAGTGAGATACCGGTAGTACTGCTGCACGCGTGGAACGTCGTTCACTACTTTCCCGTCCACTTCAATCCATGCGTGTGCCAGCAGCGGCATGACACGCACTCCGATAACCATCTTGGCTGCAATGCCACAATGCCTAAGCAGACAAACTCCAACCGCGGAACGTTGCAGGCAAGGGACACTCTTCGGATACCAGACGCAGGCGCT
>Ga0134124_10005253_pt1 | contig 10412 bp, 10 predicted proteins | sample KB304_FD_96880 | JGI IMG/M metagenome (GOLD analysis project Ga0134124, IMG submission 96880) | Terrestrial soil microbial communities without Nitrogen fertilizer from Kellogg Biological Station, Michigan, USA - KB3-0-4 | ecosystem: Environmental > Terrestrial > Soil > Unclassified ... | reverse complement strand
CGCGCCCCGCAGCCGACCGCGCTGATCGTGAACCCGCCGGCGGCGAGCGCTACGCCGCACAACACGTCGAATCCGATCCACAACCCCCATGGAAACTGATCGCTCAGGTTAGTGCTTGCGCCGAGACCTTTTGTAAAGCGTTTCACCGTCGTGTAAAGACCTGCCGCAAGAATGACCAGCAACACCGCTCGCCAGAATGTCGGCTTTGGTAAACTGATTCTCATAAATCCTCCCGCACAGGCTGAAGCCTATGCTACGTCCTCGCGTTGCTTGCGAACCTTCTCTTCCCGCGCAGCGCGCTGCACTTCGTTTCGCCGATTCGTGATCCACCAGATGCCGCCCATCAGCACGCCGCCGACGGACACCAGGTTCGGGATATGCTGAAGCACATTCCAGGTAAGAAGCGGCAACGGCTCTTTGCTCAGGTTCGTTCGATAGCCAAGGCTCTGGAACGGCACATCCGATAGCAACAGAACTGACGTGCCGCCGACTTCCTCGACGCCGTAGATGTGGTTGACGTACTTGTCGGGGTTCGCGCGAATGCGAGCCGTCGCTTCTTCGATCAACTCGTCGCGATCGCCAAACTTCGTCGCGCCGGTCGGGCACACCGTGGCGCAAGCGGTCGCCAACCCGGCGGCGACGCGATCGCTGCACAGCGTGCACTTTCTTACTCGTGGCAGCGCCGAGTCCCATTCGTATCTCGGCACGCCGAAGGGGCAAGCCTGCATACAGTAGCGACAGCCCATGCACTTGTCTTCGTTGTAGACCACCGGCCCGGCCGATGTCTTGACAAGCGCTCCAACCGGACAAACCGAGGCGCACGTCGGCGTATCGCAGTGCATGCACATCTGGCGAATGAATCGCCCGTTGCGCCGGTTCACCACCGTGTAAGTCCTCGCTGAGAGTTGGTCGGTAAGATAACTGTCGGTGGACTGAGGCAGGTCGTTCTTCTCTTTGCAGGCCTGGTAGCAGGCTCCGCAGCCTATGCACAGCGTGCTGTCAAACAGAATTCCTTTTTTCATTATCGTTCTCCATCACTGCGGACCATTCCTTGAGCCGATGGCGGCGCAAACGGCATTCCCCTCCGGCTCAGTGTCGGTGATTTGCCGGCCTTGCAGTTGAGAGACTCTGCATCTGAACTGCCGAAAGAGTTGTCAAAGCGAACACCGTTCAAACATCGAAGCAGTCGATTCCGATTCGGTCTGAGCAAAAGCGCACAGTTGCGGATTTCTCCAGTGTTCAAATCACCCATTGTGATCGCCGTCACAGGCAACTTGTACGCTTCGAGGTTTGAGTGCATTGAACCAGTCGAGAAGAATCCGACAGGGATAGACAGGATCAACAGGATTGCCGCTAGTGCTGCTCCATCAATCCTGTAAATCCTGTTCATCCCTGTCGATTCCTCCCGGTACGCTTCGACGTTTGAGTGGAGTGAACCAGTCGAGAAGAATCCGACAGGGATAGACAGGATGAACAGGATTGCCGCTAGTGCTGCTCCATCAATCCTGTAAATCCTGTTCATCCCTGTCGATTCCTTACTTCACATCTCGCTGTCTTCGGATCGAAGGAACTCTTCGCAGAACAGCGTCCACGTCTCGTCGTCCATGAGTTCCAGCACGCCGCCGGTTGGCAGACCGCCGTCTTGAAGCACCTGTCCCAGCGCCCTATTCTCGAGCGGCCGGGCGGCAAAGAATTCCTGAAATCTCTCGACCTCACTCTTAAGCCACGACTTCGCTTCGTCGGCAATCCGCAGCCGCTTCAGGTTCGCGGCCAGGTTCCTGGGGCTGATCGAACAAACCCAGCCCATCGCATACGGGTCGGCGCCAATCGCTTCAGGATGCCGGGCGAGCGCTTCGTCAACCGTCGTCACGACACCATCCACCGGCGACTGGAACGAAGCGGTTCGCTCGCCCTGGCGGATGGCGAACAGCTTGTCACCCCGGTGAACCTCTTCGCCCACCGCAGGCAATTCGACTCCGTCGATGCGGCCGACTACTTTCCGTGCGAACGCGTCCAAACCGACATGCGCGGCGCCCGAATGCGCCAGGTGAACCCACGTGTGACCCGGATCGAGGAACACTCCCGCGGGAGTCGTCACGTCCTCGAAGGCGTACGCAGGAATCTTGTTCTCCCGCGCATGCGCCCCGGCTTCCTTCTTCGCTTTGGTCCACTGAACAACTGAGTCAGCCATCACACAAACTACTATGGTTAGGATTACAAACAGCGCGACCATAAGTCACCTCCCGTGGTCTGTCGCGGGCGCGGCTGCGCCTTCGACAGCAGCAGACAAAAATGAATCGATGACGTGCCGCATTTGATCGGCAGTCAATAAACTTGTGAAATCCGTTACGCGCGAGCCTCCGTCCTGCATCGTCGCGCCAACCGCGCGCGCCGATCCGATCAATAAGCCGTTCATTGCCTGATAAAGACGGTCGATGTCGCGCTCGTACCAGCGTTCGACCTTGCGGCCGTAATATAGCCCGGCGAGGCACTGCTCCAATCCGGATGGCTGAATCGTGAAAGCCCATCCGTCACCGTAGGGATCGCGATTGATCAGTGAAGGATGCTGCGCGAGATTCGAATTGACGATTTGAATCGTCCCCGAAACCGGCGACGCCAGCGCCGCCTCGCCCGCGTGATGAGTGACCCGCCAGCACGGCTCGCCGCGGCTCACTGTTGTCCCTGCCTTCGGCGCGTGGACTGAATAGATTCGGCCGGCGAGCTTCTGTCCGAAGTCATCGAGACCGGCCCGAACGACTCCCTTGTCTTCTATGCGCGCCCAGACATGCGCGGGGTGGTAGAAGAGCATCGGCGCGGCTTCGTAGCCCTGCATATCGGCGAGCTCGAGCCCTTCGCTTGTAGTAGATTGCCGGTCTGATTTGTAGGCGTGCGCGCGAGACTTGTCACGAAACGCCCGATCGAACGGGCAGCGGTCGCAGTCAAACTCTCGATCGCAGAGTTTGTAATTCACAACACCCGCGACCATCCAAACGCACTTCACTGGACTGTTGGCGGTCGAGGACTGGCGATCATCGAGTCTGTTTGCGGCTTCTCGCATTTCTTCCGCTCCCGCGGTCTTTCGAGTCTCGCTTAGGGCAACGATTGTTCCGAATGAACGGACTTCGACCCGACTCGGCTCAACTCCAAACAACGGAGCAGTTGAGCCGGAAACATGACGACGAGCCTATGAGATTCTCATCAGCGGCGTAGTTGAGAATTTCAACAAGGTTCTCTCTGTTACTCGAGGCAAAGAAGCGCTTGATGTTGATTTCACTGGACGGAGAGGTGGTTGAATTATTCAACACTCGATGTTGAATAACTCGTCACAAGCTCTGGTCTGATCGAGAATGTTTTGACCGTAGCTTAGGGCGTTGCGTAGTTCCTCGAGACGTTTAAGAAGGTGAAAGGAGCCGGCGAAGGGATTCGAACCCCCGACCCTCTGATTACAAATCAGATGCTCTACCAACTGAGCTACGCCGGCCTTTGTTGTGTTCTCAAGCGATTAGACCATTCAGCCGCGGCGGCTGTCCAGTTTGACAGGAACGTTTGGCCGGTCCTTCGGGGCTTTGCGGTCCTTTGCGTCTTTGCGCTGAGTATTCGGTATTGAAAGGAGCAAAACACAATACTCAGCGCAAAGACGCAAAGGACCGCAAAGCCCGCGGAGGTTATTAAGTAACGCAGAATCCGAACACTACCCAGGCTTAAGCGAATGTGAGATTTTCCCAGAATGTGATAATGTGAGCGCGACAATGCTTAATTACTTGCGGCATGTAAGACCTCTTTGCGTGAGGTACACCCGTGAGACTCGGGGTGTAACAAGCGTCGTGGCATGTTCGTGCGTACTGACCGCAGCGACCGCTTTCTCAAGTTTGTTTTCGTTAAGCGTCTGCGCTCAACAGACTGCACCAGCGACACCAGTTGTTGTCCAACCGGGCGCGCCGGGAAAACCGACGCGGACTCTTCCCTCGACGACAAGGGCTACACTGCCGCCAGTCTCGCCCTCAGATGCGGAGTTCATGCAGGGCATGATCATGCATCACGCTCAGGCGGTTGAGATGACTGCGCTTATCGAATCCCATACTGAGAACAAGGATGTGAGATCGCTGGGTGCGCGAATCAGCAGCTCGCAGTCCGACGAGATAAAGTTCATGAAACGTTGGCTGGCGGCCCGTGGACAGCCAATCTCGCGCGAGATGCATGACATGTCGCACATGAATATGTCGCACGAGTCGATGGCGCTTATGCCCGGGATGCTAACGTCGGCGCAGATGGAGGCACTCAGAAAAGCAAGAGGCGAGGAGTTCGACCATCTGTTTTTGACAGGTATGATTCAACACCACGGCGGCGCTCTGACCATGGTGAAGGATCTGTTCGACAATGCGGGCGCGGGACAGGACGCTGAATTGTTCAACTTCGCAACGGATGTTGACAGCGGCCAGCGCGCCGAAATCCGGATCATGCAGAGCATGCTGGAGAAAAAACCTTTAGGGGATAAACGATGAATCGAGTACCTATGATGGCTTTCCGTTTGCTCGTAGCTTCCGTTCTTTTGTGGCCGTGTGTTGCCGCTAACGCGCAGGCCCAAACGCCTTCGTCTCAAGAGTCAAAGAAACCAGCAGAACCTAACCCCGAACAAAAGAAGGCAGAAGAAGATCCGTTTGCCCCTGCGCCCGCCCCGCCGCTCCCAGCGGGAATGACCGGCGCGGATGCCAACGATCCGCGCGCCAAACTTACACCGGGATGGTACGACGCAGGCGAGGTATCGAAGGGCCTCAAGCACCTGCAGCTTTTCAAGAAACCTGAAGCGTTTCAACTCGACTCGGCTGATCCAAACAACGCGAAGGTGCAGAAGACTCTGGGCGTGATGGGCATTACCGACACTTCAAAGATACCTAAGCCGTTCCAATTGGTATTGGCTCAACTCGCGTTTGCAAACTCGGACATTGCGTTCCAGGGAAACCACCTGTTTCAGGGTAACTTTTATGGGATGAACATCTTTGACATCTCGAATCCGGCTAACGTCAAGCTGGTGACGTCGATGATTTGTCCGGGCGGACAAGGAGATGTGTCGGTCTACAAGAACTTGATGTTTATGTCAGTCGAGCAGCCAAATGGGCGCATCGATTGCGGCGCACAGGGGTTTCCGCCGAACCCACCGCCGGCCCCCGGCGAAGAGAAAAAGCCGCGCCTTCCCGCGCCGCAAAGCGATCGCTTCCGCGGTGTGAGGATCTTCGATATATCCGACATCAAGAATCCGAAGCAGGTAGCCGCAGTGCAGACTTGCCGCGGCTCGCACACGCATACGCTCGTGGTCGATCCGAAGGACAAGAACAACGTCTATATCTACGTGTCCGGCACATCGTTCGTGCGTCAGGGTGAAGAGATGGCCGGGTGTTCGGGTGACGCGCCGGATAAAAACCCAAACACCGCTCTGTTTCGCATCGATGTAATCAAAGTTCCGCTGGCCGCGCCGCAGGATTCGAAGGTCGTGAACAGTCCTCGCGTGTTTATGGATCCCGGTACGGGCAAACTCAACGCCTTGAGCAGCGGAGGCTCTCATGGCAAACCCGAGGAGGCGAAGCCAAGCGACAGCGACCAGTGCCACGATATCACCGTGTATTCGGCGCTTGGGTTGGCGGCGGGCGCCTGCTCCGGAAATGGAATCGTGCTCGACATAACAGATCCAGTGCATCCGAAGCGTCTGGACGCGGTAAACGATCCGAACTATTCATACTGGCACTCGGCATCGTTTTCCAACGACGGGAAAAAGGTCGTGTTCACCGACGAGTGGGGAGGCGGACTGGGTGCGCGTTGCCGCCCGAACGATCCAATAAAGTGGGGCGCCGATGCGGTGTTCAGTCTGCAGAAGAACAAGCTGAGTTTCGCGAGCTACTACAAGTTGCCGGCAGCACAGGGCGACACCGAGAATTGTGTGGCGCACAACGGTTCGCTTATTCCAGTTCCGGGCCGCGACATAGAAGTGCAGGCCTGGTATCAGGGCGGCGTCTCTGTGATGGACTTTACCGACGCCGAGCATCCGGTTGAAATCGCTTATTTCGATCGCGGGCCAATCGATCCAAAGGTGCTCATACTGGGTGGAGACTGGTCCGCCTATTGGTACAACGGACACATCTACGCTTCGGAGATCGCGCGCGGGCTGGACGTCTTTGAACTGACTCCAACCGAGTCTCTGACGCAGAATGAGATCGATGCCGCCAAAACAGTGCGAGTGGCTGAGCTCAATGTACAGAACCAGCAAAAGATCGAGTGGCCGGCCCAGTTGGTAGTAGCCAAGGCGTATCTGGATCAGTTGGAGCGATCGCAGGCTCTGCCCGCGGACCAAATCGCTGCAGTGCGCACGGCGATTCAAAGCGCAGAGAGTTCAGGTTTGAAGGCAAAAGATACTGCAAAACTCAAGAGCTTCGCTCCGGCGCTTAAAGCAAGCGCAGCGAAGAGCAAGAGTGAAGCAGACTCGAAGCGAATGCAGTCACTCGCGGAGATCCTACAGCGACCCTCGAAGTAAACAGTCTTGCAGAATCTGCGCGCGAACTTGCCGCGATCATGTCGCGCCATCTGCCGCGTCAATCAGCCGGGCCAATCGGCCCGGCTATCCTTTTGAGCCACCGCTTGAGTCACCGCGCAAGAGTGACTTCAAGCGTTGTGCATGTTTCGAGCAATCCTTCGATAGAAGTCCTCTTCCAGCGTGGATGAATCGTTGAACTGATACAATGGTGTTCGCGACAGCCGACAGAGCTTCGGAAGTGCAAGACAATTGACTCTTGTCTCGCTTTCGAGAACTTCATTCGCAGTCACAGAACCAACACGACTATGCCTGTACCGGATCGAATGCGGGAGATAGAGTCTGAGATTGACGCTGCCATTCGGGACCTGCCGATCTGGCGAGCTTCAAGACCTAAGCTCATTGAAAGTCTTGTCACTCTCTATCGAGACGCTATGGAACTTGTATTTGCCAACTTCCTTCACGCTAAAACGTTCGACTTGGCGGAGGGCTATTCGACCGCGTTCGGTCTTGAGAGCAGATACCGGGCAGGCGCGCTGTGGACCTTCAAATGGGCATCTGAATACTGCTCGGCCGACGGATTGTACGAGCCGACCGTCGAAGAGCTGGTGGACGTTTTTCAACTAGGGTCAACATATGAAACATTCGTAGACGCGTTGAAGTCGGCTGGTCGTGGAGACATCGCTATCGCGATTACCGACCAACCCCGGGTTATTGAGTTTTACGAAGGCGGATCGCTGACTGGCTTCGACGCGCAAATCGTAGAACATCAACGGTTGACGACGCCTACGACTTGGCATACTCCATTAACAGATGATGGCGATTGTGTGACTGCTAGATGGACTGCCGGTGACTACCGGCGCGTTACGAGAAACTTAGCTAGTCTTGCCGCCGGCTTAGAAAACACAATAGTGGTTGATGCGACGTTGCTTGCAGCCCTCGGCAAGCCGGAAGTCTCGATACCACAGCCAACGGTGGTGTGGATTGATAGACCCGCTATTATTCCTGACTGCTTTGTATTCGACGATCTCACACTACCAGAGACAATCGACTCGAAGTCAAAGTGGAAACTCGTATCCCTCCTCGACACACCAATCCTCCAAGTTGGAAACCGATTTTGCGCGGTGTCCTCGGACTTGAAGGCCGTCTCAATAATTGACGACTATATGCTGCGAGTCGCAGCTCGCATCGATCCGGACACATATGCCGAAGCGGCCACTTTAAGAGAAGAGCGAATGATCACCATTTGTCGACCCGTTCTTGAAAGACACGGATGGTCGGTTGACCAGAACGTGATTTATAAGAACCCGAAGAAGGAAGCTGATATTGTGGCGACTAAGGGAGCCGAGACGCTGATACTTCAGCTAAAGTCAACCCTTCGACCTGAAACACCGTGGGAGGTTTACAAGCGCAATCAAGGATTAGTTGGCGGAATCGAACACACTCGGGCTTTACTCGACCGTACAAACGGTTCCCTTGGATTCGTGTTAACAGATGGCTACAGAGGGGACTTCAGATCTTGGGCTGTAGCACTCGCCCGGCAGATTCCCATCGCAACACTCGACGACATCGAAATAGTCTCGTCGGACCCAGCCGTGGCAATGAGTGAACTGCAGAGACGGGTTGGAATACCGGATAGGCCGTGCGACCAACCAGCAGCGATTCCAGATCGAGAAGCGGATCTCATGGGATGGAGGCTCCGCTTCTTGGATCGGCCGGTTCCGCAAGCTCTGTGACTATGGCCCGCAGCAAGGAGAGATGAGGCCAGGCGCGAAAAACTGAAATTCGCATCTTTCAATTAAGCCTTCACCATATCAGGCCTTACGCCCCAGTGGCCCCTTCAGTTAGGCTCTGGATAGCCCTTTTGATCGCACTGTTGATGGGCTTATTGCAGCTAGGAGGCTTTTGAGATGCCCGACTTCATGAAGTATCACCGGTCGACGACTGCAGAACTATACGCTGTTAAGAACCGAATCCGGAATCTTGTCAGACACTGGCCCAGCGATGGCGAGTGGAAGGAGGCGGCTTTGCGAACTGTTTTGCGCCGACACTTGCCAGGCTCTGCCATGGTGGGGCGTGGCTTCATAGTGGGTCGCCAACAAAGTTCGACACAAATCGACCTCCTTGTATCGAGGCCGGAGAAACCAACGCTCTTCCGCGATGGTGAGTTGTTCATCGTCACTCCCGACGTTCCTGGAGCGATCGCGGAAGTTAAGACTCGGCTCAGGGGATTGAACGCTTGGTATGAAGTCATAAAAAAGTTGGCCCAACACGGGAGACTCTGTAAAACGGTTGCGAAGAATGAGCCATGGTTAGGCGTATTCTCCTACGAAGGTGACAGTTCGCAAGCTCGCCACATTCTAGAAGCTGTATGTCGTGTGCACCAGGAGACTGGTATCGCCGTTAACTGCATTACTTGCGGGAGCGACTTGTTCGTTCGGTACTGGCCTCCCGGTGAACACGAATCTGGAGACAATCCGGCTATCGACAGTCCACGGAAATACTGGAGGGCGTATAGCCTGGAATTGCTGTCACCCTCGTACTTCATCAGCAACTTGATCGATGCCTTATGCAAGCTCGATCGCGACAAGACCGACCACGCTTGGTTCGCGTACCGGGAGGGCAAGTTTGCACATCTCCACAGCGAGATACGAGGTGAAGACTGCGAGCAGCCAAAGAGACGAAGGCCAGGAACTGCGCGTAGAGGCTAGAAGCTGCGGGGGACTATCATATACTCACCGGTAGGATGGGTCAGGCTTGTCTCAGGTGAAAACCGAGGAAGGGTCAGGCTGGACTTTGTTGACATTCGCTTTCCGGCGGCCCTGCTGCCAGCCTCGCGGCTTTCAAATCTAGAACGGGATCACCTCAATTTCGCGAATCTGCTGAAAGTGCCGGAGATTAGTCGTTACAAGCGGAAGGTTCTTTACCCAAGCGCTGGCCGCGATCAGCGCATCAGCCAGATGTACTCGCAAATACCCATAGCGCGACAACAGATCAGTATAAGCAGCCGCGATTATGAATTGGAAGGCGGAGGGGTCAGGCTTGACTTTGTTGACATTCGCTTCCGGCGGCCTTGCTGCCAGCGCCTTGCAGCTTTCAAATCTAGAACGGGATCACCTCAATCTCTCGAATCTGCTGAAAGTGCCGGAGATTAGTCGTTACAAGCGGAAGGTTCTTTACCCAAGCGCTTGCCGCGATCAGCGCATCAGCCAGATGTACTCGCAAATACCCATAGCGCGACAAGAGATCAGAATAAGCAGCCGCGATTTGATTGTCCGGGTTGATCAATCGCAATCCGGCCAGCAACCTGAGCACACGCGCCTTTTCAGCATCACTGATAGGCGGGTGCAGCAACTCCTTTCTTGTTACTCGGCTGTAGTAGATCTCGATTGCGGGGTTGCGAAAGAAGAGTCGCCCTCGCGGATCGCCCCGATACCACTGAATGAAAACGCCTGTGTCTGCAAGCGCGCTGGTCACGGTCAGCCACGGCGGCTCATTCGTCAAATGCTCTTACCTCTCGAAGAAACTCCTCGCCGGTTTTGAGTCCACCTTCGGCCGTGCGCACGCCTTCTTCGCGCACTCTGTCGACGTAGGCGGCTGCATCTCTCATTTCACCGCGCTCACGCCACATGCCGAAGCCAAGTTCTTCTTCAAGCAAAGCGTCAGCTAATCGCAATCGTTCGACGGACGAAAGCTGCCTTGCCTGATCCAGAAGCTCTTCGTAGTTAATCACGGTCAAAGTCTATCGCGACACGTGAGGGTTAACAATGCTCATCTGCGCGGGCGACGCTCTGCAATTAGAAAAGGCGCGCAGGTAGCGGTGTTTGCGTCTCGGCGGCGCGTTGCTTCTCACTCCCGAACACGCTTGCTTCCGCCAGCTCTGTGACCGTAT
>Ga0134124_10005250_pt1 | contig 10414 bp, 8 predicted proteins | sample KB304_FD_96880 | JGI IMG/M metagenome (GOLD analysis project Ga0134124, IMG submission 96880) | Terrestrial soil microbial communities without Nitrogen fertilizer from Kellogg Biological Station, Michigan, USA - KB3-0-4 | ecosystem: Environmental > Terrestrial > Soil > Unclassified ... | reverse complement strand
ACCAGTCGACGAGCAACGGCAATGGCAGGCGCTGGGCGTCGCGCCTTTGTCGGGTGGCGGAGTCAGCGGCATGCCGATGGCTCCGTCCGACGCGGTCGAGCCGGTCGATTTCGTTCCCAAGCGCGCGGTTTCCGTTGCAGCACCTGTTGCGGCGGTCGTCGCGGCCCCTGCGGCTGTCGGTCCGCTGAGAATCCGTGGGCGGGTCGGTGACGGCCTCTACTGGTCGCTTCGCGCGGCCGGAGCTTCGCCGCAAGTCGCCGCACAATATCTCGCCGCTCTTGCGACCGAGATCGACGTCGGCGACGTTTCGCCCAGCGATGGCTTCGACCTCGTCCTCGGCGCCGACCGGCAACTGCTCTACGCCGGGCTGTCGCGCGCCATGTCGTCGAGCCTCCAGCTGGTACGCTGGAGCGCCAACGGGCGCAGCGAATGGCTCAACGCCGCCAATGCCGACAAGCCCGCGCCGTCGGTTGGCGGACTGATCATGCCGGCCAATGGCCCCGTCACGTCCTATTTCGGTTATCGCTATCACCCGATCCTGCACTTCACGCGCTTCCACGCCGGTTTGGACATCGGGGCCGGCTGGGGCAGTCCGATCGTCGCCGCTGCCGACGGCCAGGTGGTCGGCGCAGGCTGGTCGGGCGGCTATGGCCGCGAAGTCCAGATTGCGCATGGCGGCGGGATCGTCAGCCTCTACGGCCACATGAGCGAGATCGTCGCCCAGCCGGGCAGCTTCGTCCACGCGGGCCAGTTGATCGGTTATGTCGGCTCTTCCGGCCTTTCTACCGGACCGCACCTCCATTTCGAGGTGCGCCAGGGCGGCAATCCCGTGAATCCGCTCGGCGTTCGCCTAGTCAGCACTCCGGTGGTCGACACGCACCTCGCCGGCGTGGTGAGGGCTCGCCTTGCGGCACTGCTGAAGGTCGGCACCCACGGCTGAACTTGTCATCCCGCATAGCTGACCTACGGTCGGGAAATGGGGGTAAGGCGCACTTCACTGATCTTCGGAGGCCTCGCGGTCTGGCCGCTGGCCGTCGCGCTGGTGCGGCCGCTTTCGGTCGACGAGAGCCAGTATGTCGCGGCTACCGCGCTCGCGGCCAAGGGCCTGCTGCCATACCGCGACTTCGCCTACCTGCAGACCCCGCTCCAGCCGTTCGTCTTCGCGCCGCTGCAATGGTTTTTCGCGGGCCATTTGCTGCTGGCGATGCGCGTCGCGAATGCGCTGCTGTCGTTGGTCACGATCATGTTCGTGCACGGAGCCGCGCGGCGTATGGGAGCGTCGGAGAAGCCGGCGCTTGCGGCCGCGGCGATGCTCGTCGCATGCCAGTCCTTCATCTGGTGCGCGGGCGTCGCGCGCAACGACGTGCTTCCGGCAGCGCTCATGGCCTTCGGCCTGTGGTTGATGGTCGGCGGTATGGGTCGGAGACGGTTCGCGGCCGGCCTTACGTTCGGCATCGCTGCCGGCACAAAGATTAGTTACGCGGTCCCCGCCGCAACAATCTTCCTCGCTGCACTCTGGACCAAGCACCCTGGCGAGCGGCGGCAAGCCCTTATCTTTGCCGCTGGCGTTGCCGTCGGGCTCCTGCCGACGATCGCTCTTGTCGCGCTGGCTCCGCGCACGTTCCTGGCGGAAGCGATCGGCTTCCCGGCAACGGCACCGACGCAGTATTATTCCGAAATCGGCAAGGCATGGCGGCTGGGGCCGGCGCGTTTCCTCCAGCTTCTCGAAGCGGCCACGGTCGGGCCGGCGCTGATCGCGGCAATCGAAGTGGCGCGCCGCAGCAGGGCCTGGTTGGGCGATCCGGTCCGCCGGGCGATTTATGCGGCGGCCGTGGGAGGGCTGTTCAGTGCCGCGCTGAACAAGCCGTTCCAGATCTTCTACCTGCTGCCGGCGCTTCCGCCTTTGTTCGTGCTGGCGTCGATGGCGCTCAGTGAAGCTCGTCCGCGCTGGCTGACGGGAGCATGGGCGCTATTCGTTGTCGCGGGGCTGATCCCGCCCGCCGGCTGGTTCATGCGGGCATCGAACGGATTGCCCGCGCTCGATGCGGAGCGAAGGTCAGCGGCGCTCGAAGCGGCGCTGATCCGGCAACAAGTTGACGGACCTGTCGCTACGCTTGCCGGGCAATATGTTGCGAATGTCGACGCGCGCTTTGCGGCTGGGCCGTTCCTGTACCGGACGCGCGGTTTCGTGTCGCCGGAGCAGGCGCGAGAATGGCGCATCGTGACCCGGGACCAGGCGGCCACCCTTGCCGAGTATCCGCCTGCTTCAATCGTCACGGGCAGCTATCCCGACGCGCAGCCTGAGCTGGAAGCGGAGCTAGCTGCGCAGGCAAGAGCGCTCAGCTATTCCCCGAAGGCCAATGCTGGCGGCTTTACGATCTGGACGCGCCGGCCTTAGCGGCCGTGGCCGCGCCAGCGCTTGATCGTGCGGCTGATGATCCCCGCTTCGTCGCCGGTCTCGCGCCACAGGCGGGCGAAGCTCGGGTCGGACGAGGCGGGGCGCTTCTCGGGCTCGAGGTCGTCGAAGCGGACGCGGATCGGAATCGCGACACCTTCACCGCAGACGATGCATTCGCGGTTGCGAAGCGCCGGGATCGCATCGAGGAAGCCGCGCGCGCCCTCGGGCATTGCTGCGCGCACGCAGGCCTGGTCGCGATCGTTGTTCAGACGCATCGAGATGATCGTGCCGCACTGCGAGAGAACGCCTTCCGCAAGGTCGGACGGACGCTGCGTGATCAGCCCCAGGCTGACGCCGTACTTACGGCCTTCCTTGGCAATGCGTTCCAGGATCTTGCGAACGGCTTGGCCAGTCTCCGACATTTCATCCTTGGGAACGTAACGGTGCGCCTCTTCGCAGACGAGCAGGATCGGGCGCTGCGCCTCGGTCCGCGACCAGATCGAATAGTCGAACACCATGCGCGCAAGCACCGAAACCACGACCGACGTGATCTCAGAGGGGACGCCGGACACGTCGACGATTGAGATCGGGCGGCCCTGGCTCGGCAGGCGGAACAGCTTGGAGAGGAAGCCGCCCATGGAATCCGACACCATCATGCCGGAGAACATGAAGGTGTACCGGGGGTCGGCGCGGAGTTCCTCTAGCTTCGTCTTCAGGCGCTGGAACGGGATGGTGTCGCCGGCCCGGTCGAGCTTGCCCATCTCGTTGACGATGATCGCATTGAGATCGGTCAGGAGGTAGGGGATCGGGCTGTCGACGGTGACCTTGCCGTATTGGCTCATGTCCTTGCCCTTGGTGCGCGCGGCAAGCAGGCACTTGGCCAGGATGTCGGCGTCGCGCTGCCGCTCGGACTCGTGCGTCGTCAGGAGCACTTCGCAATGCTCCTCGAAGTTCATCAGCCAGTAGGGCAGCTGCAGGTTGTCGACGTTGAAGATCTCGCCGCAGCCCTTGAACGCAGCCGAATATTCGCCGTGCGGGTCGATCATCACGATGTGACCCTCGGGGCTAAGCTCCGAGATGCGGTGAAGGATAAGGCTGACGCTGGTCGACTTACCGGTACCGGTCGATCCCAGGACCGCGAAGTGCTTGCCGAGCATCGGGTCGACATAGAGCGCGCCGCGGATGTCGTCGGTCGGGTACACTGTGCCGATCTCGATATGCGGCTCATCGCTCGCGGCGAAGATCGCGCGCATGTCCTCGGTGCTGACGGGAAGGACCTCCGCACCCGGGATCGGGTAGCGGGTCACGCCGCGCCGGAAGTTGCTCATCCGGCCGGTCGAATCGCGTGTGCCCTCGCCCAGGAAGTCGACGTAGGCGATGAGCTCGCCAGCTTCCCCCGCCTTCAGCGTACGGACGTTGGCGATCAGCCAGCTGTTGCCGACGACCGTCTTGATCTGGCTTCCGACCTGGCCGGACATGGCGACCGAAGGATCGGCATGCGATTGGAGGGCGGCAACGACACTCGCATCCATGCGGATTTGCGAGCCGGACCCGGCAATTTCGACGACGATCCCGATCGGCTTCAGCGCCGGACCGGCCGGCTTGGCGGGCGCGGCGGGGGCTTCATCCTCCTGGAAGCTGCTGACTTCCTTGAGGAATTCTCCCAGATTTGGCCTGTCGTCCATCACTGTCGCTTACTCCCGATGCGCGGTTTGAATCCGGGATAAGCAAGAGCGGTTAAAATTGGCTTGAGAATTGGCCGTTTCAGAAGCGGCGGCGGAATGCCGCGGCGGCTGCCCAGCCGAGGCCGAGCGAGAGGAAAACGCAGGACAGGCCGTACAGAAGCCGGTGCCGACGTGCGGCGAGCGCCACGCTGCGTTCGAACCCCGACTTGTTGATCTGGATGTCGCGCGTTGCCGCGGCGATCACCTTGTGGCGGTCGATCAGGAAAGTCTCGGCGGTGTAGGTGCCGACCGGAACCTGACTGGGAATCGTGATAACGGCGCGATAGAGGACGCCCCCGTTGATCTCGACCCCGTGCGGACTCTCCGAATAGAGGCCCTGGCGACTGCGCAGGTCGAGCAGACCGGCCTCGAAGCGCCGCTCCTTGTCGGGAAGCGCCCCGCCGCCAGGCGACAGCTGAAGGTTGTGCAAGCCGAGTTCGTAGATCGACGCCGTACGCTCGTCGACGAGCTCGGGGATAGGGCGCGACGACGCGACGGCATAGTAGGATGGCGCCGAACGAAAGCGGTTCTGGTCGGCATTCATCCATATCCCGGCGATCTTCTCCTTTTCGCGCACCAGGATCGGCTGCACGGGGCCGCGAAGGACAACGGCAATGTCGACCTGCCGGTCGGGAGGGCGCCCGCCCGGGTAGACGACCGCTCCGAACAGCAGCAGCTGGGCGCCGTTGAAGCTGTAGCGGATCTGCACCTGCCGAGCGCTGATGTCGGGGACGAGAACTGGCTTGTCGGCGGCCATGAGCAGCGGCGCCAGGAGCGCAATGCCGAGAGATGCGACGCGCGCCTTCACAGATACTCGATCGAGAAGATTTCGTCCGGGTGCCAGAAGAGGCCCAGGAACATGCGAAGGCCGACGAGGAGGATGATCACTGCGAGCGCGAGCCGGAGGTAATCGGGCTTGAGCCGCGTCGTCAGGATCGCGCCATATTGCGCGCCGATCACGCCCCCCACGAGCAGCAAGCCCGCAAGCACGATATCGACGGCTCGGGTGGTCAAAGAGTGGACCATGGTCGTTGCCGCGCTGACGGCGAGGATCATCACCAGGCTCGTCCCGATGACGATGCGCGCCGGCATGCCGAGCAGGTAGATCATCGCCGGGACCAGGATGAACCCGCCGCCGATGCCGAGGAAGACGGTCAGGGTGCCGGCAAGAAAGCCCAGGGCCAGCGGCGCGATGGGCGAGATGTAGAGGCCCGAAGCGTGGAAGCGCCAGCGGTAGGGAAGCGAAGCGACCCAGCGGTTGTGGCGCGGCCGCGGCTTGTCGGACTGGGCGACCGGGATGTAGCCGAGGGAGCGCATGCTATCGATCAGCATCAGGCCGCCGATCCAGAACAGGATCACGACATAGAGAAGGCCGATCACGACATCGATCTGGCCGGTGGTCTGGAGCACGCGGAACAAGCCCGCGCCGACGAACGAGCCGCCCAGGCCGCCGACGATCATCACCCCGCCCATCTTGAGGTCGACGCCCCCGCGCCGCATGTGGACCATCACGCCGGAGACGCTGGCGCCGGTGATCTGTGTCGTCGCCGATGCGACCGCGACCGTCGGCGGGATTCCGTAGAAGATCAGCAGCGGCGTCGTCAGGAAGCCCCCGCCCACCCCGAACATGCCTGACAGCAGGCCGACCAGGAACCCGAGCACGACGATCAGCAGCGCGTTGACCGACTGACCGGCGATCGGGAGATAGATGTCCATTGGCCGCCCTGACTAACCGCAAATCGCAGCGGGGGCCAAGTTACGAGCCGCTAGAAATCACCTGAGAGGGTTAGTGCCGGACCCGAGCCGGGGCGGGCATTGCCAGCAAGCTTCTGCCTCCAGTCAGCGTGGACCTTGACGTTGCGCCTGACCTGCACGGTCAAGCGCGGCCCTGCGTCGAGGCGGGCGAGACCCGGTTGGGCACCTCCCCAAATCCCGAAACCAAAAGAGAAGTTGCGGTAGACCGGGCGCGTTATAGCCAGCGCGCCATCGACGAACAGGTCGCGGCTCTTCACGCCGACAACGCCGCCTTGCAGGTAGGAGTCGAGCGTGAAGCTCCACGGCAGCGGCTGCTGATAAAGGCCGGCCTCGGCGAATAGGGCGAAGTCGCTGCGGCCACCGCCGAAGCGGCCGACGCGCTGTCGCCGCTCGGCCGTGACCCACACCGGAACGGAGACGAGCGGATGGACGCGGACCCCGGCTGCCACTTCACCGCCGCGTCGCCCAACCTCCGAGCTTATCCGCGCCGAAAGCGCGAGCTGGCGGTTGAAACTATAGATGAGCCGCGCACCGGCCTGGCTGGCCCCGAGCTGCCCGCCGGTGGCGAGGGACCGCGAGGCGACAACGCCGACCTGCTGGTTGCGCAACAGTGCCCAGCTCGACAGCTGGAACCGGTCGAGCCCCGGCCGGAGCGGTGGCGCCGCGGGCGTCACTTCGACGGGCGCCGAGGATCGAGTGGGCATCGATACCGACGCCAGGTTGGTCATCGCAATACCGTCGACAGCGCTGCCTGAAGGAATGAGTGAGCGGCGGGGCACCGGAAGCAGGGCATCCATGTTAGGCGTCGCTGCGGCAACGGGCCTCGAGACCTGCGCTGGATAGTAAACGGGCACCATCACCGGGCGCATCTGCTGCATCGGATAGGTCGCGGGAGCGTACTGCATCGCAGCTGGGTCTGGCTGCGCAGGCGCGACAGACTCGATCGCCGGGAATTGTGTCGGCACGATCGGCGGAGTCTTCGCTTCGCCGCGCTCGATGGTGAAAAGGCCCCCACCCGGCAAAACGCCAAGCGCCGCGGCGCGAACGCCGACCCAGCCGGCGACCGCCAGCCCAAGGAATCGAAGCGATGGTCTCATTGCGGAAGCTCAGCGGGGAAAGTGTGGCGGGTCTTGTCCCACCGCCTGGCGCCGCCGCCCAAGTGCAGCGAGATCGCGCGGGCTGCGGCAAGCATCGCAATCACGTTGCCGACGACCAGCCGCGGGATCGAAAGCAGACCTTCGCACCAGCCGTAGGCGGCCGTCGTGAATGCAGCACGCATCAGCACCCGCCAGGCAAGCAGCCAGAAGTTGATGGTCAGCAACAGCGCAAGGCCGGGAGACAGGCGCGCCTGGATCGGCGCTCCTAGCGCTTCTGCCAGCCACAGCTGCGACCATAGCAATGCGGCAGCATAGGCCGCGAGCAGGAGCACGGCGGCAAGCGGGCCCCGCCGATCACGCATGCGCATCCAACGCTCGCCCAAACCGCCGCTCCAGCCCAGCCGGTCCCAGCCGGAGAGCGCGATCCCGCCCAGCCAGCGCGCCTTTTGCCGCACGGCGCCGCCAAGGGTTGCCGGGAAATGGCCCCGGCTGGCGACTACCGCGCGCTCGCCGGGTTGAGTGGGGATGCGGACGAACATGGTCTTGAGGCCCAGCGCCCCGAGGCGGAGCCCGATCTCGTAGTCTTCCGTCATGCTCGCGCCCGCGAACGGTCTTCCGTCCTGCTTGGCAGCAAGGCGGCACAGCGCGCGCCGCTCGATCGCGCAGCCGACGCCTGCGAGCGGGATTGCCGCGCCGATGGCTTCACGAACCACCAGCTCCTTCATGTGCGCCTCGGCAAATTCGTCGCAGTAATGACCGGCAATCCAGCGCGAATGAGGATCCGGAAGCGGGAGGACCGGAAGCTGGATGACCGCTGCGCGATCCATCAATGCATCGAAGATTCGGAGCTCGAAGCGGTGAACAACGTCCTCTGCGTCGTGCAGCACGACGGTCTTCGCCTCGCAGCCATTCCCGAGCTCATATTCGACGAGCGCATCGTAGAGATGATTGAGGCAATCGGCCTTGGTGGTCGGCCCATTTGCGGGGATCTCGACCGCCTCGATTCGAGCATCTTTGACGCTGGCGATTGCCGCGGCGGTGGCCGGATCATTGCGATAATAGCCGACGAAGATCAGGTACCGGTCGTAATCGATCCGATCGACAGTCGCCTTCAGCATCGAAGCGATGACGGCTGATTCGTCCCAGGCGGGAACCAGGATCGCGATCAGGCGGGAGTACTTCTTGAAAGCGAAATAGCTGGCGAATGCACGCGGGTAGCGAGTGTAGACGGTCAGCGCTCGCCAGATGCTGCGCGCAAAATAGATGATGTCGACGAGGAGGTCGTTGACGGCGAACAGCAAGAAGCCGACGCCGGCAAACAGCGCCAGCTCAGCCGCAATGCGGCTCAGAAATTCAGCGATGACCAAAGAAGCAGCGAGTGCGGGCTAGAGTGCGCGCAACTGCGAAAGATGGATTACTCGGTGCACTGGCGCCTCCCACGCGACGAATCAGACAAACCGAGCGGATGGAGGGATGGCATAAGGTCGGAAGAACGACAAGTTCGGTTGGTAAAGCTTCCGTTTTGGGCGAATTCATTGCGATGGCGTACGCCGTCGCGCGCGATTAGCGTGGTGCTGATGCACCGCGCTCTGCTTTTTCTCGCGCTCGCCGCTGTCGCCGGACCGGCGGCCGCTCGCGGCAACGTCGTCTTTGCTGGCGGGGCCTGGTCGGCGATCGATCGCGGTGCCGTGTGCGAGGCGCTGACCAAGTCGCAGAAGATCGCTCCCAGGGACAAGGTGCAGCCGCTCGCCGGGATCAGCTTCACGGCCGACCGCAGGCGCTGGGGCGAGTTCCATGTGCGGCTGAGCCGGATGCCTCGCGGCGATGCGGCCGTGATGCTGAAGGTCGGGGACCAGCCATTCCTGCTCGTGGCTCGCGATGGCTGGGCATGGAGCCGCGGGCCGGGGCAGGCGCAGGCGATCATCGACGCGCTCCGGACGGCGACCAACATGCGCGTCGAAAGCCGCGATGCGGCCGGGGTGCGCTTCACCGACCCCTACCTGCTCGACGGCGCTCCGACCGCCATCGATGCGGCGGCGGCCCGCTGCGCGCTTCGCGGCGCTGGCAAAATCCAGTAATCGCACCTAGATAGACGCCTCGCCATGAGTGCCGACACCAACCTCATGCCCATTCCGGGCGCCGTCGATCCTGTGCCCGTAGCGCGGGCCGTAAAGCCTCGCGCCGACGGCAGGACCGAGCTGGTCGGGCTGACCAAGGATCAGCTTCGTCTCGCATTCGGGGAAGCGGGCCTCGAGGCGAAACAGGCCAAGCTCCGCGCCAAACAGGTCTGGCACTGGATCTACAATCGCGGGGTCTCCGACTTCGAGAAGATGAGCGACGTCGCCAAGGCGCAGCGCGGCTGGTTCGCCGAGCGGTTCGTGATCTCGCGTCCCGAAGTTGTCGAGGCTCAGGTCTCGTCCGACGGCACGCGCAAGTGGCTGCTGAAGACGCACGACGGCCATGACTTCGAGATGGTGTTCATCCCCGATGCCGACCGCGGGACCCTCTGCGTGTCGAGCCAGGTCGGCTGCACGCTTAACTGCCGCTTCTGCCACACCGGGACGATGCAGCTGGTCCGTAACCTGGAGCCGGGCGAGATCGTCGGCCAGGTGATGCTCGCCCGCGACGCGCTCGGCGAATGGCCGAGCCAGCCCGAGGGGCGGATGCTCACCAACATCGTGATGATGGGCATGGGCGAGCCGCTCTACAATTTCGACAATGTCCGCGACGCGCTGAAGATCGTGATGGACGGAGACGGACTGGGCCTGTCGCGGCGGCGAATCACGCTGTCGACCTCCGGAGTGGTGCCGATGATGGCGCGCGCAGGCGAGGAGATCGGGGTCAACCTTGCGGTGTCGCTGCATGCGGTGACCAAGGAAATCCGTGACGAGATCGTTCCCCTCAACCGGAAGTACGGTATCGACCAGTTGCTTGAGGCGTGCGCGGCTTATCCGGGCGCGAACAACGCGCGGCGCATCACGTTCGAATATGTGATGCTGAAGGACAAGAACGACAGCGATGAGCATGCGCGCGAGCTGGTGCGGCTGATCCGCCAGTACCGGCTTCCGGCGAAGGTGAACCTGATCCCGTTCAACCCGTGGCCGGGCGCTCCGTACGAATGCTCGACCGACGAGCGGATCCGGTCATTCAGCAATATCGTGTTCGAAAGCGGAATCTCCGCGCCGGTGCGCACGCCGCGAGGGCGCGACATTGACGCGGCGTGCGGACAATTGAAGACTGCCGCCGAACGCAAGCGAAAGTCGGCCGCGGCCGCGTAGAGGAGCAAGAATGTCCCTGATCGGCCGCCTGATCGACAAGCTGCTGACCAAGGGGAGCATCACGCTGCTCGCCCCCGGCAAGCCGCCGCGGACTTACGGCAAGGGGGGCGGCAAGCACCTTACCGTGCGCCTCACCGACAAGAAGGTCGGCTTCGACATATT